>ERZ724505.1898-NODE-1898-length-10821-cov-7.127067_pt1 | contig 10821 bp, 5 predicted proteins | sample MGYA00376038_ERZ724505 | MGnify/ENA primary metagenome ERZ724505 (study PRJEB28724, sample SAMN07190884) | wastewater metagenome | isolation source: effluent of sewage treatment plant in Hong Hong | place: Hong Kong | collected 2016-03-17 ... | reverse complement strand
TCCTTCGAGGCCTTCGAGGCCATGCCATCGGTGACGGTGGCGTTGTCGCTGTTCTGTTTTACAGACGAGGCCATTTCCTGCAAGGAAGCCGTGGTTTCCTCGACACTGGCCGCTTGCTCGGACGCCGATTGCGACAGCGACTGCGAGGTCATCGACACCTGGCCTGCGGCCGCGGTCAGGGCTTCAGCGGCCGAGATCACATCCGAGATGGTGCTGACGAGCTGGCCCGTCATCTTGTTCACATCGCTTTGCAGCTGAGCAAAGATGCCTTGGTAGTTCCCGTCCAGCGTTTGCGACAGGTCACCTTGCGCCACACGGTTCAGGCAAGCACTGACCTCGTTGAGGTTGGTTTCGGTGGCCGACAGCAGTTCGTTGACCCCTTCGCACAGCACGCGGAAGAAGCCTTCCGTGCCGTTCGTTTGCAGACGCCGCGAGAACTCGCCTTGCGCTGCGGCTTGCACCACGGCCGTCACCTCCGACTCGACTCGCACTTCCTGTGTGCGATCGACCCATTCCAGAACCGTGCCCAGACGTTGTCCATTGGTGTCAAACATCGGCGTGGCAATCAGGCGCACATTCGACGACGCGAACTTCACATCGGCACGATGTGGCTTGGTCAGCTTGTCGACAATGCCACGTTGGTGGGCCGGGTTGCGGTGGAACACATCGAAATTCTGGCCCAGCAGTTTGCGGTGATCGAAATTCGGCACCACAGTGCGCAAGTCGGATTCGATGCGACCGAGCAAGGCCGTGACGGCTGCATTGGCATAGCGGATCACGCCTTGGGCGTCAGCGACCATCACGGAGCTGGGGACCACGTCGAGCGCCTGGCGAATGCGCAGGTTCTCGGCAGCTTCGGTGGCGGCCTGTTTCAGGAGGCCGCGAACCCGCTCGATGGTCTCGTTGATGAAGGCTTTCTTGCCGGGCAGTTGCTCAATGGTCGCATCCAGGTTGCCGCGTCCGAACTCGGCCACCACATGCATGGCTTTCTTCTTGACGGCAATGTGAGCGGCGACCATGTCGTTCACCCCTTGCGCCACCGAGCGGAACTCGCCTTGGAAACGCCCGGCGTCCACGACCACATCAATGTCTCCGCGTTCATGCTCGGCCGACATGTGGCTCATGTCCTGGATCAGGCTACGCACGGTAGATTGAACGGTGCCCAGGGCCTTCGCGGCCACGGCAAACTCGTCACGCCCATCGACATCGACAGGCACCTCCAGATTACCCTGTGCCAGGCCCTCGGCTGCCTGCACCACAGAGGAAGAAGCACGGCGAATGGAAGCGGCCACCGCAAAATACAGGTAACCTGCCAGCAACAGCCCGGCCAGAGCACCAATCACCACGGTGTTGCGTTGCTGGGTTGCACGCTCGATGCGCTCCACCAGCAGCTGATTCATGCGCGCATAAGCGGCATTGTGGAACTGGTCGACCATTTCCATGACCTTCTGCCCCTGACGGAACACCGTGGTGGCATCGCCACTGAGGTGGGTCTTGGCAGCCAGGGCCTTGGCGCTGAGCGACAACAACTCATCGCGATAGGCATTCACGGCGGCTTGGGCCTCTTTCCACTCCTTGAGCTCAGCCTCGTTCTGGTGGCCCAAGGCGTCGATGCGAATGTCCAACTGGCTCACCGCCTGCTCAAGCCCTTGGGCCTGAAAGCGCAGCAACGCCGCATCGGCTTCTGTCCACTCGCCACGTTGCAAGCCCGACGCCACCACGCCACGCATGCGGGTCAGCGCATCCAGATACGGACCGGTGCGCGAGAACACGATGTCCATGTACATGTAAGTCGCGGGGTCGGAATCAAACAGCAGACCGCTGCGCTCGGCGGCCTGATCGACCACCGCAAAATCTTTCTGGATCAGCTGCGTGTGCGACTCCATTGCCTGTCGAGCCGATTCGAATTTGGCCGACTGCAACTGGCTCAGATCGGCCTTCCAGCCTTGCCACAGTTTGTCGATGCCCACGGCCGGCACCGAGGCCACATCCTCATCCACCTGTTTGACGGCGGCAGCCAGCTTCTGATCGACCTCGCGAATCAAGGCATCCACATCGGCACCCGCGGCGCGCATGGCAGACAAGCCGCGTCGGTCCTGCAGATGGGCCACGACATCGAGCATGGCGTGCCCAACCGGGGCCGCGGCCTGCTCGAGCTGGATGCTATGCCGTTCAGCTTCGAGTTTCTGCACCTCCAGCCCAACCAGTGCCACCAGGGGAACGATGAGGATGCCCCCGATCAAGCCCAGCTTGCCGCTGAGCTTGAGCGGCTTCAACAGCGGGGCGGCCAGGGCAAACATGCCATGAGAGGATGCGTTTGAATTTCGGGCCATGATCAGGCTCCTTGAATGAATCAGTAGGTCAATCGGTAAGGCAACAACGTCGGGTTACAACAGAAGTCAGGGGAGGGACTGGCGAACGCCCAGTCGGCTCGTCGCCAGTTCCAGCAAGGCAGGCACATCGAGAATCAGCGCCACCTCGCCACTGCCCAGAATGGTGGAGCCGGCCAAGCCGCGAATCTGCTGGAAGACTTGTCCCAGCGGCTTGATGACGGTCTGGTGTTCCCCCAGCAAGCGGTCCACGATGAGGCCCACCCGGTTCATGCCATCGCGAACCAGGATCAGGCTACGACGCCCGGTCTTGGGGGGTTGATGGCGATAGAACAGGCCAAGGTCAAGGTAGGGCACCACTTCGCCGCGCAAATCGAAATGCCCTGACACCTTGGTGGGATCGCCCACGTATTCAGGTGGCACTTCCAGGCATTCCGCCACCAACTCCAGGGGCAGTACATAGCTGACCCCACCCACATTGGTCAGGAAGCCATCGATGATGGCCAGCGTCAGGGGTAAGCGAATCTGAATCGTGGCGCCCAAGCCAGGCTGGCTGGCCACCTTGATCTGGCCGCGCAGGGTTTCCACATTGCGCTTGACCACATCCATGCCCACACCCCGGCCCGACAGGTTGGTAACCTGTTCGGCGGTCGAAAAGCCCGGCAGGAAAATGAGCTGGTAGATTTCTTCGTCGCTCAGGTCCAAGCCCGGCGACACGAGATTGCGCTCCATGGCTTTGGCCAGAATGCGCTCGCGGTTCAGGCCCTTTCCGTCGTCACTGACTTCGATGACGATGGAACCCGACTCGTGATATGCGTGCAGCGCCAACTGCCCCACAGGCGATTTGCCCGCCAGCACCCGGTCATCCGATGACTCGATGCCGTGGTCCAGGCTGTTGCGCACCAAGTGCATCAAGGGATCGGCAATGGTCTCGACCATGGATTTGTCGAGCTCAGTGTCGCCCCCCGTGATGTGCAGCTCCACCTCTTTGCCCAACTGTTTGCTGACATCGCGCACCACGCGATGGAAGCGGGCAAAGGTTTCGCCAATGGGCACCATGCGCAAGCCCAGGGCGCCATCACGCGCCTCTTGAACCAGATCATGAATGCGCATGGCCGCCTCGATGAACGAGGGCGACTGCTCTTGCTGGGCCACCAATTGGGCGCCGGAGCTGGCAATCACCAACTCGCCGATCAGGTCAATGAGCTTGTCGAGTTTGTCAGCACGCACGCGGATGAAACGGGCATCGTCGCCTGCACGGCGATCGCGCGCACCGCTGCGGCGTTCAGGTTCGTTGACACGCCGATCAGAGTCATTGCGCTCAGCGCGGCGCTCGATGAACGGAGGGGCATCAGGCCCGGCCAGCACCTGCCAGTGTGCAATCAGCCGCTCACGCGCAGGGTCATCCGTGGCCCGCTTGAGCATCAGGGCGCGGTAGTCTTCCTGCTTGGCCTGAGGCGGCAAATAAATGATGTCCGCGTCTTCGGCCAGGAATTCAAACACCTCTTCAATGGCCTTGCGCTCGGCATGGGTGTCCAGTCGAATCTCGAACCCGGCATAGCAGGTCTCGGCATCCATGGCCAGCAACTCAGGCACCGCCTCATGCAGGGTTCGGATGCCACTGACCTGGCCAATCGAACTGAGGTAGCGAATGAAGGACATGGGGTCCAGACCATGACGCAATGCATCGGCCCCCATGCGAATGGAAATGTGCCAGGTGGGGGCCGCCCCCTCTGCTGAGGAGTCTCCGAGTGCATCGCCCGTGCTGGTCGACTCGGTCTTGGCCGCCGCCACGGCCGCCAGCGAAGCCCCTTGGTCAGACCTCAGGGCCCGCAGTTGCGCCCCCAGGCTCACACTCAGATCCGCGATATCCGGGCTGAGGCTGTCCTGCCCGATTTCGGCCAGCAGGCGCTCCATCTGGTCGCGCCCCTGCAGCAGCAAGGCCATCCCGGCATCGGTCAGCGGCAATTGGCCACTGCGCATCGATTCCAGCACCGACTCGACCTCGTGGGTGAAGCCCACAACGGCCTCGAATCCAAACAGGCCGGCCGTGCCTTTGATGGTGTGAGCCGCGCGAAAGGCGCTGTTGACGGCCTCCGCATCCTGCGGGTCGTTCTCCATCGCCAGCAGGGCTTCTTCGAACTGCCGCAGCATGTCCTTGGCTTCATCAAGGAAGCCCTCTCGTGCCGCCGCCAGGATTTCGTCGTCTGAGTTCATGGTGTGCTCAAGGGGAAGGGGGAACAAGATCACCCAGCCCGTACAGGCGCAAGGCATCCAGCACAGCAACGGACGGCGCCGACAAAGTCAGCCCCGTCTGGTTGGCCTGCAAACTGCGCTGCAGAGCCAGTAGAAGTTGAACGCCCGAGGTGTCGATGGCATCGACTTGGCGAGCGTCGAATTCGGTACACCCATCGGCCAAGGCCTGCAGCAATGCTTCGCGGGTCTGGGCGGCGTACGCGATCGTGAGTTCGGCCGGCAAGGTAAAGGTGCTCATGCCAGACTCCCCACCGTCAAGGACACAGGCGCTTGACAGCGTCGACCAGTTGCGACGGCTGGAAGGGCTTGGTGATCCAGGCTCGCACACCAGCGGCCTTGCCTTCTTCCTTCTTGGACTCTTGCGACTCGGTGGTCAGCATGATGATGGGCGTGAACTTGTGCACCGGGTGGTTGCGCACATGGCGCGCAAAGGTCAGCCCATCCATTCTGGGCATGTTCACGTCGCAAACAATGAGGTTGGGCTTGACCGTCGGCAGCTTGTCGACAGCCTCCTGACCATCTCCCGCTTCCTGAACGGTATAGCCAGCTTTCATCAAAGCCAGTTTCACCACCGTTCGAAAGCTGGTGGAGTCGTCAATGACCATGATCACTTTGCTCATTTTTCAGATCCTTCTTTGTCTGAATCAAAAGAACTGCACGCCCGAGGTTTTGTCCACGGCCACCAGGTTGTGGTGGCTGGCTTTCATCTCTTCCATCGTGTAGGAGGCTTCCAGCCGTCCCAGCCACTGATGCGGATGGTTCGCGGCCGCATCGTCTGCGCCATTCATCCACAGCACCATCCGTTGAATGTCATCGCCCACCGAAGTCAACATCTGACTGAGTCGATCCTGCGACTGCAAACTGACGGAAATCTTCTCCAGCTCGTCTTGCACCATGCGGCTGGAATCTCGCAATGCCCGCGAAGCGCGGGTGGCCTCGGCCACGCTGCCCAACAAGGCTGACAAGAGCCCATGGGCATGGAGGTTGGCCTGCAACTGCAATTCGTCTTCGTCGGTGTCATGACGTCGCACCCGCAGTCGGGTTTCAGCAATGCGCTCTTGCATTTGTGCCACATGACGGCCAATCTGTATACCCACTTGACGCGACTGTCCGGCCAAGGCGCGCACTTCTGACGCCACCACAGCAAAACCGCCGCCCGACTCCCCGGCGCGGGTGGCTTCAACCGACGCATTGAGCGCCAGCAAGTGGGTGGCACGGCTGACGGCCTGCACCTCTTTGCTCAGGGCCTGCATGTCTGACAAGGTGGCGTGCAACCAGTTCACGGTTTCCAGCATCTCGTCCTTGAGCTGCACAGCCAAGCGGGTGGTGCTGGTGAGCCTGTCGAGCTGCTCGCGATGGCGTTCGATGACTTCCTCTGGCAAGCCAATGTCCAACAGACCACTGGCCCCGTTCAGCCCCAGCGACTCGTCGATCTGGGCGGAAATGGTGGCAAAACTTTCCAGCAAACCGGCCATGCTGGTTTCCGAATAGGTGCGGGCGGCTTCAATCTGGCGCTTCCAAACAGGCTGCACCTGCTTTTGCAACTCACCGTACTGCCCCCCCACCGCTTGGGTGGCGCCGTCTTCACCCGACTCGGACACGTCGGTCACGGTGGCAAAAAGCCCTTGAATCCAGCCCAGCCCCAACAGAATCGACACCAACAGCACACCGAGCAAAACCACGATCACCGCCACATTGCCCGCCAAGCGATCGGCCCCCACGGCGCCCAGTGCTGCGGCCACCCCGAGAGCGGGGTACGTCCAGTCGAACGACCCGCCCGATCTGGCTGCTGCCGAGCCAGCCACGCCCCTGCCCCCCGCCTGGCGAGCAGCTGCCGTGCTGGCAAACGATGAGATGGCAGACATGCGTGTGCACTCCCTCAATGAATGTTACGGCCGTCCAAGAACGGCGAGTTCACAGTTTGAAATGAGCGCACTCGGGACAAGCCCTGAATCAGCCGGGGTTTTATCCGCTTTTTTGTCAGATAAGCCTGAGCTGTCCGTTTTGACAATGGCCTTCCATGCGGACCCAGGCTTGGGTGGCCGCTTGTCGCGTCTCGCATCAGCGCAACGTAAGGACCTCAGTCATGACCTCGATTCCTCAGGAAGCCAGCTCCCCAGCACGCCGCCGGCGCGCCATTGAGCCCATTCGCTGGCTGCGCGAATACACCCGCCACCACGGCGTGTGGACCCCTGGGGTCAAGCTGATGCGCAACCAAGACCTGAAGACCAAGGCCGCCATTTGCCTGGGATTGGGCCTGATCGTGCTGGGCCTGCCGCTGCAGGAATCGATTCGTGAGCGCTGGCACGCCTGGCAGCACATGCGCGTGGCACAAGACGGCTTGGCACAAACCATTGAAATGGGGCGACTGGGGTGGAGCTTGGGCGATCTGTCCGACGCCTTGCTTAACGAAACCCTTGGGCAGCCTGTTCCCTCGCTGGACCCCATCCTGGAAAAAGAAAAAACCGCCTACGAGCAGTTGATCAAGCTGACCGAAGGGGCCGACGTGCCCATTCCCACCAAACGGGCCGCAGCCGGACTGACCGATGCCCGCAGCGCCTTTCTGAGTCGCTTGCGCGAAGTCGCCACCCAACCCGGCACAGCCTCGCCGCGAGTGGAAGCCCTCACGGCTTATCGCCACCAGCTGCAAACGCTGAGACTGGCCGTGGGCTCCACCTGGAGCCACAGCATCGATTCCGACCCCATCAACCGGGAACTGCGCCAGGGCATCATGGACAAGCTCGCCCATGCGCAGATCGTGCTGCGCGACGTGCAGCGCATGGGCCTGCAACTCTACGCGGGCAAGCAATCGTCCGAGTTCGTGCAAATGTTCGGCACCCAGGTCATTGAAGCGCGCCTGCTGGTTCAACAAGCCCAACCCCACCTGGAAATGGCCTTGGACGACGGTGTGCTGGAAAAAGGCACCGCCGAGCAAGCCCACAACAGCGTCAACCAGTTCATTCAAACGGCGGCCTCAGTGGCACGCAGCGCCGGCACGGGGGCCGACCCTGAGGGCCTGGCCATTGGCTCCGTACCCGCATCGGTGTTTCTCAAGCATGCCCAACAAGCCATGACGCAGGACTTTGCCCTGCTCAAGGAAGGACACGTGCAGCTGTCTGAACGCATTCAAGCCCAGCGCAATGCGCAGATCCACAGCCTGCTGCGCGACGCGGGGGTGGTGACCGTGCTTTTCGCGCTGACCACCTATCTGATGCTGTGCGCCTTCCGCGTGCTCAACGGTGGGCTGCGCTCCCTGCACCGCAACCTCGACAGCCTGGGGCAAGGCAAGCTGTCCATCTCCAGCCAAGGCTGGGGTCGCGATGAAATTGGGCAATCCCTGAGTGCCCTGGGCTTGTCTGCCCAGCGCTTCTCTCATTTGCTAGAAGCGGTCACCCAGGGGGTCGCCGCGGTCTCGCAGGCTTCCAAGGAAGTGGCCACGGGCAACTCCGGCCTGTCAACCCGAACCGGCGGCATGCGGGAATCCATTCACCACGTGAGTGAAAAAGCCAAACTGTTTTCGGGCGCAATGGATGAATGCGGCACCAAAGTGTCAGCCGCTGCGGATCACGTGCGCGCCATGCGTGCCGATGCCCAACGCAGCCAGAAAGCCATGTCGGGCCTGCGTGGCAGCATGGCTGCCCTGCAAGGCAAGAGCCGGGAAATTGCCCAGGTGGTGGGCCTGGTGGAAACCGTGGCCTACCAGACCAAGCTGCTCTCACTCAATGCCTCCGTCGAAGCGGCTCGCGCCGGCACAGCCGGAAAGGGCTTTTCGATCGTTGCCCAAGAGGTGCGCGCCCTGGCTCGCCGCAGCGAAGACGCCGCGCGCAAGATTCACACCATTGTCAACTCTTCGATCAACGAAATCGAAGAAGGCACGCTGATGACCTCGCGCGCCAGCGATGCAGTCGAGCACACCGGGCAGGCCATCGCCTCCGTGGACCAGATCATGGCCGACATCGTGCGCCTGACGCACACCGGCGTGGTGGAGTCACAAGAAGTGCTTGGCATCACCCGCGATGTCGAACAGTCAGCCGAAGGCAACGCGCGCCTGGTGGACCAACTGTCCAGCGCGTCGGGCGCCCTGAAGTCGCAAGGCGACAGCCTCAAGCGCTCAGTCCGTCACTTTGTATTCGGCTGATCCGGGAGATTCAATCATGATGGCATTTCGCGAACCCGGCCTGCGCCTGATGCGCCAGTTCCGCATTCCCCAGAAAATGGCCTTGATGGCTTCAGTGCTCCTCGTGCCCCTGCTGCTGCTCAGCGCCGGCTTGCTATACCAAGGACACCAGGACATCCAGGCTGCCCGTCGCGCGCAAAGCAGCCTGGGCATCATGGGCCAGCTCAACCAGGCCATGCAATCGCTGCAACGCGGCCGAGCGCTGACGCTTCAAACGCAGGCCGGTGACACAGGCCTGGCCCGCGAGCGAGACACCGTCCGCCAAGAGCTGAAAGCCGCGCTGGAACAACTGGACATCCGACTGGCCCAACAAGGCGCCAGTCGAGTCCAGCTCTTGCTCAAGCCCTACAACGCGCACTTCCAGGAAGTGGTCAGCGGAGCCCTGCCAGAATCCCCGGCCGCCACGAACCACCTCTATGGCGATCTGATCGAAGGCACGGGGCACATGCTGCAAGCCAGCGCGGAAGACGCCGGCCTGCTCAACGACCCGGAAACCATCACACACTTTCTGATTGACTTGCTGGTCGAGCACCTTCCCGCCTGGTCCGAAGACCTGGCCCAGACCAGACTTTCGGCGGCCGACGTCGCCCGTGAGCAACGTGCTCAGGTCGAGCACAACGCCATCCTGAAACTCAACCTTGCCGCCACGCGCACCTCCTTGCATGCCGTGCAAGATCGCATCGATGCCATTGCTCGAGCAGGGGCCGAACCCCCCACCACTTGGGAAAGCACGCGCAAGGCCTCCGATGCCTTTACAACCTTGAGCCACCAGTTGCTCGCAGCTGTGACCCCAATCGCTCCCCCCTCCAACATCATGGCTGCAGGCGACGATGCACTGGGTGCCCTGAGCCGCATGCAAAAAGACACCCTGTCGGCCCTGAACCACCGTTTCGACGAACGCTTGCGGGGCTTATGGCTGAACTTGCTGGCCAAGCTGGGCGTGTGCTTGACAGGCTTGTTCCTGGTGGCCTACCTGAGCAGCTGCTTCTACCAGGACTTCTTCCACAACCTGGAGCAAGTCCATGACGCGGTGGCCGCTGTCACGCACGGCAACCTGTCCATCCGCACCTGCATGAACGGACGAGACGAACTCGTTCAACTGGGCCACAGCATCGATGCCATGAGCGAGAGACTGTCCACCCTGGTCGCCGATGTGCGCAGCAGCGCCGTGCGCGTCGGGCAGTCTGGCTTGTCGGTGTCGGAAGACGGCAAGGCCTTGTCGCGCCACACCGAAGAACAGGCCTCCAATTTGCGTCAATCGGTGACCACCGTCGAAGCGCTCAGCACCGCCGTGTCCAGCAATGCCGAGGCAGCCGTCGCGCTGGACCAGATGACCATGAACTTGCGCAACCAGGCCGAATCTGGCGCCGCCGCGATGGATGAAACCGTCAACAGCATCCACTCGCTGCAGGAAAGTGCCCGACGCATTGGCGAAATCAACAACGTGATCAACGACATCGCGTTCGAAACCAATCTGCTGGCCCTCAATGCGGCCGTCGAAGCCGCCCGGGCAGGCGAAAGCGGCAAGGGCTTTGCTGTGGTGGCCGCCGAAGTGCGCCAACTCGCCCAACGCTGCGCTGAAGCCGCGTCGGAAGTGCATGATGTGATCGAACGCACCACCGATTTGGTCAATGTGTCGGTGGAACGGGTCTCAGGCGTCAGCCAAACCTTGAACTGCGTGGTGCGCGGCGTCAGCGATGTCTCGACGCGACTGCAGTCCATTGCTTCGGCCAGCGAAGAACAAAGCCAGGGCCTTCAAGCCGTCACCGCCTCGGTGGGCGGGCTGGATGACCTCACCCATCTGAACGCCAGCCTGGTCGACCGCTCCAGCCACTCCTCGCGCAATCTGGTGTCGCAAGCGGAAGCCCTGCGCCGATCGGTCGCTCACATTCAACTGCGCCAAGGCAGCGCTGACGAAGCCCATGCGCTGGTTCAAAAAGCCCTGGCGCATGTGGCTGAACGCGGCTGGTCGCGCGCGGCACAAGACTTCAACGACCGCCACGGCACCTTCATCGATCGTGACCTGCACCTGTTTGCCTTGCACCGCGATGGCACCTA
>ERZ724505.1896-NODE-1896-length-10830-cov-6.273411_pt1 | contig 10830 bp, 14 predicted proteins | sample MGYA00376038_ERZ724505 | MGnify/ENA primary metagenome ERZ724505 (study PRJEB28724, sample SAMN07190884) | wastewater metagenome | isolation source: effluent of sewage treatment plant in Hong Hong | place: Hong Kong | collected 2016-03-17 ... | reverse complement strand
CAGCCCTTTGGCACACGCCGCGAAATCAAGAACCTGAATTCCTTCCGCTTCCTGAGCCCCAGTTTCTCCAGGACGCCGGCCCCGACTCCGCCCAGGTCCTGGAGTTTGCCGGCCGACTCGCGGGCGAAATTGACCTGGTTGGTGATCTTGTGGGCGACGGCCAGGCCCTGATACAGGCCCTTGAGCAGGATGCTGTTGGTGCCCTGGATGCGCTGCTTCAACTCCTTGCCGTAGAGCCGCGACTCGAACTCGCGGGCGACCTCGACGATGGGCTTGAACCCCTCGGCCATCTCCTTGACGAGCGGGACGACGGCGGTGAACGACTTGGCGAGGGCCCCGCCGATGAAGGCGACCTGCTTGAGGATGGCCCCGCCGATGAGTGCGGTGCTGACCTGCTTGAGGCCGGCCTGCATGGGCGATAGGTCGGCGCCGACCTTGACCTTGCCGCCGGGGGCGGCGGCGACCTCGTCCTCGACCTTCCGCAAGCCTTCGCGGAGCGGGGACAGGTCCACCCCAACGGCGACCGAGGCTTGCAGGATCGGGTCAGGCATCGTACGGAATCCCCCTTTCCCTGGCGTATTCGCGGAGCATCCTGTGGGCGGCCTCCTCGGTGGTGGCGACCTCGCCCCTCGGGAACCGGCCGGCGTTCTGGAGCCAGAGCAGCCGGGGGAAGGTCAGGTCGAGGATGCGGTCGATATCCCAGGCCGGCCCGAGATCGCCGACCGCGAACGGGTACAGGGCCGCCAGGAGCGGGGCGTCGGATTCGTCCTCGGGCGGCGCCGGGCCGCTCAGGCTTTTGGGGCGGCCGGCTCCACGCCGATCGCGGCCGAGTAAACGGCGGCGAAGTCGTCGCCGGTGAGCTGGTCGGCGAGCCGTTCGGCGGCGGCGATGTCCTTCAGCGCGGCCGACAGGAACGCGACCGAGCAGGCTTGCTGGTCATCGGCCCTGGCGATGGCATCGAGCCAGCCCTGCGAGCCGGGCCGGGGCGGCCAAGGGATCATCGCGGCGGCGGACAGGACCGCCCGGCGATCGTCGGGCAGGAGTTCCACGCCCTGGAGGTTGGCCTTGGCGACGGCGAGCGGGCTGGGGATGCGATCCTTGATGTACTGCTGGAGGCCGGCCCACTCGCGGAGCGTCAGCGGCGCGACCCGGACGGTTTCGCCGCACGACAGCACGATCTCCCGCGGGGCGGAAGCGAGGGTAGCGAGGTCGCTCATGTCATCCCAGGGTAAAGGGCCCGTTGGACATGATCGACGCGGTGAAGCTGATCTTGTCGTCGCGGGGGCTTTGGATCTGGACGTTGGTGAAGTCGAAGTTGCCCGAGCCGAAGTTGGTCGAGCGGTCGAAGCTCAGGGTGGTGGCCAGCGGCGAGTCGTTGAGCAGGTTGGACGTGATGGTGGCGCCGCCGCCGTTGAAGTCGTAGTAACCCTCGATTTCGCCCTCGAACCCGTAATCGACGGCGAGTTGCTGGCGCCAGACCTTGCCGGTGGCCTGGTCGAAGCAGCTCGTGTCGGTGGAGTCGGCGGTGTTTTTCTTGAGGTTGCCGCTCCACTTGGTGACGTAGATGGTGCCGCCCGCGCTGACGCGGCCGTCCTTGCCCACCTTGTACGAAGTCGCCATGCTTTAGCCCCTTTCCGGCGTCAGGCCGAGCAGCCGACGATCTCGACGTCGGCGGTGATCGCGTAGGAACCCGGGTCGATCTTGAGCGTCTTCGCGGACGACGCCACGACGGCCCCGGCCGTGTTCGGGGCCGAGAAGGCGTAGACGCCCGGGGAGCCGGACGTGCTGGCGAAGACGTAGTGCGACCAGTTCGCGCCGCCGGGGCCGAGCCAGGGGCTGGCCGTGCCCCCGCCGATCGTCAACTTCTGGGCGTCCACGGTGGCCCGGTTGCGGATCGTGACCGACCGGACGCGGGCGAAGCTGATGGCCGCCCCGGTGTCGTCGGTCAGGCTGGCGAGGTCGAGCGTGCTGGCGGCCGAGTTGAGCGTCAGGACGGCGGTGTACTTGAGGTCCACCGCGTTGGCCGAGCCGGCCGTGAGGCTGGTGACGAACGCCGTGGTGTAGTTCTGGTTGCCGCCCGAGCGGACGGTGCCGCCGCCGATGCCGTTGCTGTTGACCTGGGCGAAGGTCGTGGAGACGGTCAGGTTGCCCGAGATGTTCGCCATTTGGGATCAGCTCCCCGCGGTTTCCTGGCAGACGAAGTCGAACACGAAGTAGGCTTGCCACAGGTCGAGGGCGCCGACGTTGGCCTCGGCCGCGAGCGTGACGGAGTCGGATCGGGGGAACCGCTGCAACTCGACGCCGCCCGAGTAGACGAGCGGGTCCTGGGGCGGTTCGGTCCAAAGCCCCGATCGCAGGGCCGACGCGGCGGCGCGGGCCGTCTCCTTGTCGTCGGCCCAGACCGAGAATTGCACCGAGTTGCGGGCGGTGTACGTGGCCGAAGTGTCGATGTCCACGTCGGTGCCGAGCGGGATCATCGCGGCCACGGGATACTCGGTCCCGGCCGGGGCCCGGATCACCCACAAGCCGCCGGGGATCTGGTCGCCGATGGTCGTGGCGTCGTACCAGTACCAGATTGCCTCCAGCAGATCGGCGGCGGTGACGCCGGACCCCTGGGGGAAGTACCGGGGCGGCCAGTACCGGCCGGCGAAGTATCGGCGGGGGAACAAAGGTCACTTCGCCCCGAAGATCCGCCGGATGGCCGGCATCGCCTCGATCAGTGCCCGACGCAGGAACGGATGCGCCGGGCGGGCCCGGGTGCCTTCCTCCAAGACCCGGGCCTTCACCAGCGGCGAGCCGACCTCGACCGTCATGGAATCCTTGTCCACGCGGGCCTCGATGGATTCGGCCAGATCCCCGGTGCGGGTATGCGGGGCCGATCCTTCCGTCGGGGTGCCGGGCAGCGACAGGATGGCCACGGCCCTCGCCCGGATCTCCTCTCCGGCTTCCTCCAGCCGCTTCTCGACCGCTTCGCGGGCGAGCCCTTCGACCATCGGCACGTCGATCCGTTCCTTGGCCATCAGGTCACCTCGCGGCAATCGACCCGGAAGTATTGGCCCCGCCCGGCCTGGTCGATCGGCCGGTCGAGAACGGCAAGCGTCCGTTCGCCCCAGAGGATGATGTCGTCGGGCTTCAGGGATGGTTCGGGGGCCGGGAAGTAGACGGCATGGGTGATGATCGACTGGCTCTCGCCCTGTTCCACCGAGCGGGCCCCGGACTTGGGCTGGACGCTGGCGATCCGGTCGGTATCGTCATAAGTCGATGCCTTGCGGCCGGCGTTGTTCGTGTAGGTGACCGCCCGGAGCGTGACGGCGGAGTTGAACAGGACCGACATCAGCCGCGGCCCCCGACCGGGACGCGGCGGTAGGGGGCGAGCAGGACCATCGATGCGGTCGGCAGATCGGATTCGGACGTTGCCCTGGTGTAGCTGTAGTTGTCCATCCGCTCGGACTGGAACGGGGCCCCGGATGCGTTGACGATGCCCTGCGCCACGAGCGCGGTCGCCATCTTCACGGGCGACGGGATCTCCTCGTAGCCGCCGTTATAGGTGACCACGACGTTGCGCGTGCCAGAGCACCATACCAGGCCTGATCGGTCGGGATCGGTCCGGCCGTCGCCCCGGGTCAGCCGGCCCATGCAGTCGTCGGCCACGAAATCCGAACCTTCGGCCAGCGTCGATCCGTTCTGGGTGACCGACGCGATGGCGACGATCGGCGGCCGACGAATCCAGATCCGGGGCGTTCCGGTTCCGTCCAGGTAATCGACGATCGCGGACTGATACGCGAAGGTCCGGCCGCAATAGTTCTCGACCATGACGCTCGCGACCGCGACCAGTTCATCGAGGTCGGATCGGCCGGCGAGCGCCGGGATCGCGGCCTCCAGATAATCGGCGTCGATCAGGTCGGCCACGGGTCAGGCCCTCGCCTTCACGGCCCGTTCGGCCCGCTTCGGCCTCCGTGCCGCGGCGGTCTCGGGCGGCGGGGCGGGTTCGGCGTTCGCGTGCGATATCCCGGCGGCGCCGGCGACGATCTCGCGGGCCTCGCGAAAATGGTCGGTCCCGGGGAGGAATCGATGGGTGTCGGACAACCATCGTTCGCAGACTTCGCGGCCCACGATGCAGCTCCAGCCGTGGAGGGCCTGTTTCCAGTTGGGTTTGGAATCCAGGATCGGGGCGATCGCCCGTTCCATCACGCCGAACTGGCGGACCGACTCGCCGGCCATCACCTGGCGGCGGGACTCGTTGCCTTCGTGCTGGCACCAGCAGCCGACGATGGCGGGGTCGCAGACGATCGCCCCCAGCGTGCCCAGTTCGGCCAGGACGGTCCGTTCGGCGAACAGGTCCGAATCCTTGGGGACGCGATTGATGGCCGCGATCGCGTCGGGCGTGGCCCGGAACGCCACGCCGGGCGACAAGGCGAAGCTGCTGAAGTAGGAGCCGGCCGCCAGCAGCAGCCCGTCGATCTCGGTCAGCCCGCCCGAAATGAGGTCCATCGGGACCATCGGCCCGGTCGCCTGCCACCAGAGCGAGGCGCCGTCGGTGAAGCTGACGCCCAGGCGGGCGATCCAGGCGGCGGCGTTGGGGTGGCGGTCGAGGGCATTGATGATGCGGCGGGCGAAATGCGGGCTCAGGATGTCGTCGTCCTGGAGCCAGGCGAAAATCTCGGTGTCGCACATTTCGGCGGCGTGGGTCCAGTTCTCCCAAAGGCAAGCAGCCGGGGAGCGGACCAGCCGCACGAGCGGGTGCGACAGGTATGGTTCGATGGCGTCGATGGCGCCCGGGACGTCCCCCTGGAGGGAGACGAGCACCCGGGCCGGGATCGACTGGCCCAGGGCGGCCCCGATCGCTTTTTGCAGGCGATCGGGGCGGGCGCCCAGGGTCGGGATGCCGATGGTAACCCGAAGGCCGTTCATGTCAGTAGACCACCGTTTGCACGACGTCGGCCGAATCCACGACGGTCGCGGGGGTGAAACGCGGCTCGCCCAGCACGATCGCGCCGCCGGTCCAGGTCGAAGTGGCCGCGGTGACCAGCAGCCGCACGTATTGCGACGTGGACGGATTCTGGTCGATCCGCAGCTCCAGGCCGCCGATCTTGTCGTTGCTGCCGCTGGCGAACGTGCTGGTGATGCACGACGCCGAGCTGATGTCGGCCCATGCGGCGTCCGACGACGCCGACGCCGAACAGTGCTGGAACCGGGCGTTGACGGTGCCCGAGCCCGCCAGCGTGCCCACCTGGAGCAACGCGAGCAGGCGGGGGTACATGCCCGCGTCGATCGCGGGCGAGACGTAGCTGGATGCCGCGCGGGCGGCGGCCGGGGTGATGTGGGTCACCACGGCGAGCGACTGGGACAGGTTCTCGGTTCTCATGGGATGCCCCGATGGTTTTCGATTACTGGATGCCGAGCGACACGAACGGGGACAGCGTGGTCGAACCGTCTTCCATCGTGATCGGGTTGTTGAGCCAGGGGCTGCCGGTGACCCGATGGACGATGCGGAAGGCCCGTTCGTTGGTGCGGAACAGGTAGTCGTCGGAGCTGGCGACCTCGGGGGCGCCGCCATCGGCGATGACGTACTTCGAGAAGTCGAAGAAGTTGAAGTCGCCGTCCACGTTGAGGGTCGGCAGCTTGGTCGAGACCAGGACCGGCCGCATGTAGAGCATGACGCCGCTCGGCCCGGCGTTGATCGTGTCGGTGTTGGCGGTGTAGACCCCGGCGGGGGCGAACACCATGTTGCTGGTGCCGGTCATGCCCAGCACCTTGTCTTCCGCGAGCTTGGAGACGACCCAGACGCCGGACCCCTGCGATTCGGGCAGCACCCGGATCCACACGCTGGTGGCGTTGGCGAACGTGATCGCCGACGCCGATCCCCGGGCGGACGTCTTGACGCGGGCGGTGACCTTCGGATCGAGCATGCCCAGGGGCTTGCCGTTGCCGTTGCCCCGCAGGAAGGCGTAATCCTCGGCGAACGCCACGGCGCCGCCGAACAGGTTGTAGATCAGCGGCTCCAGCGAGATCGCGGACTTCTGGAGCAGCGTCCTGCCGACCGGCGTGTATCCGGTCAGCTCGGCCATCGTCATCTCGGTCTGCCGGAATCCGGGCTCGGTCGAGGTGATCGACACCGACTCGCCCGACCACGACAGGGCGACGCCGCCGTAATAAGACGGGGTGCCGGCCGACTGGGCGGTGGTCTGGTCGAGGCTGGGGATCTTGATGTTCTCGCCGGCCGCCGGGATGACCATGGCGCGGGGGCGGACCAGACTCATCGGTGCCGCCACCTGCATGAGCTGGGCGTAAAACTGCTCGGGCATCAGGTAGCCGCCGGCCGTGCCCGAATTCATGGCCAGGTTGCGGACTTCCTTGCCCCGCTTGGGGTCGTCCCAGCGGCGGTATTCGCTGCGGTACTGGTTGCTCAGGATGTCGTGGGCCTCTTCGAGCATCTCGCGGCCGGTCCGGCGGTCGCATACCCGATCGACGCAGGTAAGCCAATCGCCGAAGCTGGATTCGCGGTCGCGCTGCTGCACGCCCGGCTCGATCCGGTCGCCGATTTCGACGCCGGGGCTCTTGCGGGCCTCGGGCTGGGTATCGGCGTAGATCTCGTCGAGCTTCTTGGCCCGGCGCTCGAACGATTCGGAGAGGGCGCGGAGGTCGGCAACCTGCACATCCTCTTCGGCGTTAGTCTCGCGGTTTTCCTTCTCGGCCTGCTCAACGATCTGACGAACTTTCGCCAGCGCGTCGGCCGCCTTCTTCCGCAGTTCAGCGGGAGTAGCCATCGACTCAACCTTTCTGGCCGTTGAGGCGGCCTTACTTGCCGGCGGGTCCGGTCGGGACGACCGAATCGAGCCACCGACGGATCTCGTCTCGCTTCGGGGCGTGTGCCCGGTGGGGCACGTCCCTCTCGGCGATCCGACGCTCAAGATCGGGGACCATCCGCGACCGCGCGGAAACGTCGGTCCCCTCGTATGCGGGGTAGGTGACGGGCGAGATGTCGAAGATGTCGAGGTCGAGCAGTTCGCGCTCTTCGATATCGACATCGCCTTCGCGGCGGATGGTGACCCGCTCGCCGCCGTTTTCCAGGACGATCGTCCCGTCGGGATGCTCGGTGCGGGTCTGGGTGCCGCCCTTGCGGACCTCGAAGGCGAAACTCATCCCCGTAACGTCGCCGCGGCGGATCGGGGCGACGACGAGATCCCGGATGGTCTGGGTGTCGGGCAGGACGGTCCGGGTCAAGAGGCCGGAATCGTCCTCCTCCAGCGCCAATGTCCCCGATGTGGTGCGGCCCAGGACGAAATTCGGGTCGTGGTTGAACAACGACCGGACGTCCTGTTTCTCGCGGATCGCGTTGGCGTAGGCCCCGGGCCTGACGATCTCGCGCCAGATCCAGTACCGGCCCTTGTAGAGGGTGGTCCACTGGTCGAAGACGCTGGCATGTCCGACGAGCGTGCTGGGGGTGCCGTCGGCGGCCTCGCGGATCTCGGGGCGGTCCCCGGTATAAGCCCTTCGCTCAGGCATCGGCGGGCGTCTCCTCTGCGGCCGGGTCCTCGCCATCGTCCTCGGCTTGCCCTTCCCCTTCGGGGGCGGGCTGGCCGATCGGCGGCGCGAGGGCGGCGGGGGCCGGCTCGGGCTCCTTGGCGGCCTGTTCGAGCGTCTGCATGTTCATCGGGACCAGATAGACGTCGCCGTCCTGGATCGGGTCCATGTTTTCGAGGCGGCGGATGTCGTTGGGGCTGAGCACGCCCAGATCGCGGAGCTTGGTGTAATACTCGGCCCGGCTGGCCATGTCGCCGCGCAGGAAGGCGGCCATCTTGTGCTCGACGAAAAACCCGGCGGCCCGCTCGTCCTCGGTGAAGAGCTTGCGGTTGATCTCCTGCTCGATCGCCTCGCACCACGGCATCAGCGTCGTGGTCATGTAGTCGAGATTGGCCGCTTCGACGCCGGCCGATGCGAGTTGCATCTGCGAGTAATCGCCCAGTTTATGCGGCGGGATGCGGTAGAGTCGGGCGATCTCGCTCACCTGGAACTTGCGGGTCTCCAGGAATTGCGCGTCTTCCGGGGGGATCGTGATCGACTGCCATTCCAGGCCCTGTTCGAGGATGGCGACGCGGTGGGCATTGTCCGGGCCGCGATGGAGGGCTTCCCAGTCGGATCGGAGCCGGGTGACGGCATCCCCGGTCATCTTCTGCGGGGTCTTGAGCACGCCCCGGGGTTGCGTGCCGTTGCCGAAGAACGTCGCCCCGAATCGTTCGGCGGCCAGCGACAGGCCGATCGATTCGCGGGCCATCTGGATCGGCGAATATCCCCGGAGGCCGTCGAACGACAGCCCGGCGAAGTGCAGGACGCGATAGGTCGGGAATGTATCGCCGCCCGATCGGTAATAAAGGTAGCCGTCCTGCGATCGGCGTTGCGGCTCGGTCCGGCGGGGGTCGAGGATGTAGAGGCCGGTCGGCTCGCCCTTGCGGAAGGTGATCTCGCCGTATCCGTTCCCCCATCCCAGGGCGTGTGCCAGGATCGCCTGGCGCCAGCGGATGGGCGTGGTTTCGCCGTCGGGGCTCTCGCGGAAGAGTTTCGCGACCGGGTGCCCTTCCTGGGCAACCCGGGCCCCGTTACGCCGCTTGCGGTAGACCTCCAGCGGCAGGCTGGCGATGTCGGTGGAGATGGCGTTGATCGCGCAATAGACCGCCGACAGGGCCATGGCGGATTGAGGGTCCACGGGGACGCCGGCCCCGGTTTGCATCCCGCCCGGCCAGCCCGTGCCGCCCCATTCCAGGCGGTCGCTCCAGAAGGACTGGAATCGCTTCTGGATCCCGTGGATTATCCTGGCGATCGGGTTCACAGGCTCGTCAATCCCCTGTCGGCCGAATAGACCGACGCCTCTTGCTGCTCGGCATGGTAGGCGGCCAGGGCGTTCACGAGGGCCGCCAATGCGTCGATCCGGCCGCTCGATTTCGCCTTGTCGGGCATCACCAGCCCGGTCGCATTGGTGCGGAGCGCAACGTTGCTGGCGCACCATGTCAGGACCGGATGGTCGTGGCGGATTTCGCGGGTCAGGACGAGCCGTTCCAGTTCCAGCGTCGGGGCGTTGAGGGCCATCGGCGTCTGCGGGAGGAAGGCCACGTTGATCCCGTGAACGTCGCGGAGCCGGGTGCAAAGCTGGTTCGCGAAGGCCCGGTCCGCGAAGAGCGTGCGGATGTCGTGATCGGCGGCGATCCGGGCGATCTCGGCCTCGATGAACTCGTAGTCGATCGACTCGCCGGGGGTGAGGATGAGGCGGCCTTCCCTGGCCCATCGCCGGTACAACTCGGCCGTGCGGCCCTCCTGCCTCCAGCGGCCGTCCTCGGGGGCCCAGCAACGGACCAGAGTGTCGAGGGTACCGTCATGGGAGGGGAATACCGCGGCGAACGCCGAAAGGTCGCGGGTCTGCGACAGGTCCAGCCCGGCCCAGCATTCCCGCCCGGCCAGGTCGGACTCATCGATGGGCGACTTGCAGGAATCCCACCGATCCATCGACAGCCAGCGGACGGCCTGCTCGGTCCACTGGTTGAGGTAGAGTTGGCGGAAGGTGTTCTCGTACCCCGGGAGGTTCTTCGCCTTCTTGCACTCGTCGCGGATGAAATCGAGCGAGCAGAAGTCGCCCAGGGCCGGCATCGCGGCCTTCCATGTCGATTCGTCGGCCCAGTCGGCTTCGGGCGGGGCGGCATAGATGGCCGGCAATAGGGTCGGATCCTCGACCACGCCGTCCCGGACCCGCTCGGCATGCTGCCAGAGGTCCCAACAAAGCGAACTGCGGTCCCATCCGGCCGTGGTGATATAAATGGTCAACGGCTCCCGCCTGGCCCCGAACCCAGTCGTCAACACGTCGTGCAGTTCGCGGTTAGGAAGGACGTGAACCTCATCGAAGAGCACCGCCGCCGGCCCGAGGCCGTGCTTTCGGGGCGCGTCGGACGACAGGGCCTCGTAGAACGAATCCAAGGGCTCGCAGACGATGCGCTTGTAGCCGTCATAAACCAGGCATATCTTCGAGAGGGTGGGGTCATTGCGGACCATCGTGGCGGCGGCCCGGAAGATGAGGCTCGCCTGGGCCCGATCGCCCGACGCCGAGTAAATTTGCTGCCCCTTGCGGCCGGTGCCCAGGAGCAGATACAGCAGCATCGCGGCGGCCAGTTCGGTCTTGCCCTGCTTGCGGGGCAAAGCCAAAAAGAGTTGGCGGAATTGCCGGGTTCCGTCCGGCTTGATCGTGCCGAAGAGGGACTTGACGATGGACTTCTGCCAGGGCCGGAGCGCGAACGGTTCGCCCGAGAAGTCCCCGGTGTGGGTCAGGTTGTCGATGAAGGCGGCGGCCCGTTCGCCGGGCCCGCTCAGCCGGTCACGTTGAGGATGCCTGCCCACGGGTCGCTCGGCTTGGCCTCAGCTATGGTATCGGTCAGCTTGCTGGACGATGGGGTCAGGCCCATGTCGTTCATGAGGCCACGTAGGCGGATCGTCGCGGTATTGATGGCCGAGAGCAGCGGATGGGCGATGGCGCGGCCTTCCGCCGTCTCGGTGGTGAGCCCCTCGCAGTCGATCTGCTCGGTGGCACGGCGGATGAGGTCGTAATTGATGGCGTACAACTCGACCATCCGGGGGTCGGTCCGCTCCAGCGTGCCGACCGCCTTGAGGATGCCGACCAGCCGCGAATACTCGGCCAGGGCTCCGTCGCTGAGCCCGGAAGGCGGCCGGACGTCCACCCACAGCCCGCCGGCGCCGGATTTCGCCCCGGAATTGGCGGCGGTTCGAGCCTTCGGACCACGCTTAGCCATCGGAAACCCCCGAATCTTCCCATTTATTCGTGCGTGCGGG
>ERZ724505.1895-NODE-1895-length-10837-cov-15.873957_pt1 | contig 10837 bp, 22 predicted proteins | sample MGYA00376038_ERZ724505 | MGnify/ENA primary metagenome ERZ724505 (study PRJEB28724, sample SAMN07190884) | wastewater metagenome | isolation source: effluent of sewage treatment plant in Hong Hong | place: Hong Kong | collected 2016-03-17 ... | reverse complement strand
GAGATGAGAGCGAGCAGGGTTGCGAGGATCTTCATGGGACCTCCACGACTTCGACGCCTGCCTTGCGTGCACGGCGCACCATGTCCGCCGTGCCAGCGCCACCGGGGAGGGCGATGACGAGATCGGGGTTGCAGTAGTCGAGCATCCACTGATTGCGGACGGTTCCAGCCCCCTTTCCGTATTGATCCCAATTCGCTTTGACGACGATCTCGCAGATGCCGTTCTCCTGCGCGTAGCGACCGGCGAGGGAGTCTGCTCCTCTAGCACCTCCATGAATGATGGCAAGCCCCTTCATCCCCGGAAAGTCGTACCCGTCCAAGACGTTGGCCACCTCTTCGTAGCCGCTGTAGTCACGACCACCACAGACGAGGATCTTCACGGCTCCATCTCCTTATCCATGCGATCCCAGTACTGAGCCGACGTCTCAACGCGCCCTTCGGCCATGTCTTTCAGGAAGGCGATGGACCTTGCTTTTGGGGATGCCTGTGGGTACTTGGGGTTGGTTCCGTCGTTGATGGGGTACACCATGAACGTGGACGCCCACATCTCCTCGAAGTAGTCCCACGCCCCCGAGATCACTCCCGTGTACTCGGGTCCGTAGAACCAGTCGACAAGATGTCCGAACAGGCAGTTCTGGTTCGTCTTGGTGCGCACGACATCGCACGTCCACGACTCCTCGGGGGTGCTCTCGCAGTAGGCGATGAAGTCATCAAGGTTCGCAAGACGACTCATGTCTTCACGGGGTGGGTTCATCATGGCTTCGCCGTCCAGAACTCACGAGTGGGACGGGCGACGCCGAGGAGGTAGCCATGTGCCCCCACCTTGCCGACCTTCACGGGATGGAGGTGCGAGCACACTGAGCCACCCGTGCGACTGAACCCGCTGTTAGTGTTCCCACCAACCCACAGGCCGGTGATGACGAGGTTCTTGCGGCTGATGTGACGAACGTACAGCTCCGTGTGACCAGGACCCCCTGCTCGGGAATCATGATCCCAGAAGAAGATGTCGCCGGGCATCGGTGTGTCGTTCTGGGCGAGCATCCATTGCGGATGCTTGTCGACGATGCGAGCCCACGTCGAGGTGACGTGAGCGAAGCCCTTGGCCCCGAGAACCGTCAGCGGGTTGGGAACGTTCAGCTTGTCTGCCGTCATGCCGTAGCACCACGAGACGAACATGGCGCACCAGGCGTTGCCGTCCATGCCGTACCACTTGCCGTAGGGCGTGCGGTTGACCGGCGTCTCGTCGTAGCCCACCTGGCTCAGAGCGGTCTCTTTGAGGGTCTGTCGGAACAGCTCCCGGTTCACCTGCTTCTCGAACCAGGTCTTGTCGTTGGTTGTCATCGTTGCTTCCTTTCGTCACTTGATCGGTGCGATGTCGTGTCCACATCTCGGGCACACGGCGAATCCGTAGAGGCTGACAGCATTGAGCAGTGCGTACTCCGCCTCAGCGCAAGCAAGACATTCAGGCTTTCCACAGACTTGGCACACCCCGTCGACCACATCCTCGACGCGCTTCTCGTGTCGATCAATGTTCTCAAGCCCACAGACGGATGCTCCGTGACAGAACATGAAGCTGTGGCATACAGCGTTGTCGTCGCTTGCAGCCTGCATGGCAACGGGAGCTTCTTCGAGGATGATCACCGTCCACCTCCACAGGGCTGGAGGGTGAGGGCGAATCGTGCGTTGGGCGTGTTGGACCCATCAGCACGTGCGCCGCAGGTGCACTCGGCGCGCACCAGTCGGGTGCGCATCTTGCGAACGGCAACGCTGGTGTGGGTGTAGCGCTCCGTGCGGAGCGGCTGATCCACCTCAACGTCCATGTGGCGAAGGCTCATGTCACCCACGGCCCATCTCCTCACACTGGAACTTGATTGCCTGAGCGGCAGCGAGCAGGGTCTCGTTCTTGATCTCGATAGCCACCATGTCGGCGCTGTCGGGAAGCTCCGCAACGATCATCGTCACCGTTGCTCCCTCGCCACTCCCGTTTGGAATGCCTGCGATCCAAACTTCGTTGTCGCCATCGACGGTGGTGTTGATGATCTTCCGATTCGCCAGAGCACTTGCCGGACTGCGATCAACGTTCGGATGGATGTGTGTGATCGGCATTGTCGTTCTCCTTGTTCTTCTTGTCGTAGCGGTACTGCTGTTGATGGTTGAGACCACGGATGATCTCATCCGGGTCGGTGTCGATGAAGGTCACTTCCTTCTCCTGTTCGAGCTGCACCTCAACCTTGCGGTTGCGGGTGTTGAGCGAGCGGAACGCCTTGACCGTCTCGTGCATCTCCGGAGTCCACTCGGACTCCAGGCGTGGGATGAGCAGGCCGTAGATCTCCATCCTCCGCTGCGTCAGAAACCAGCGATAACGATCTTCACGAGCAGGGCGGAAGACGTCACCCACCATGGCAGCCAGAGCCAGGGAGGTGGCTTGCCGGGAACGTCCTGTCCAAACGAGGACCCACTTGGTGCCGATGGCACTGGGGTTGTCCAGGTAGGCTCTGGTGACCTTGAGTCTTGCTCGTTCCATCTGAGCATAACGATCCTCCACCCTTCTCGCCTTGAGCGGCGGTGGTTCATCGAAGAACTGCACCGGCCGTGTTGCTGTCATGTTGCGGTTGGCCCAGCTTGCGACGGTGGCGGGCTGGTTGCGTGGCCTTGCGAGAGTGAGATCATCTTCTGTTCTGCGCTCTTCCATATGCGTCTCGCTGTTCTCTCTGACATGTTTGCGTGCTGTGCCACCTGAGCCCAGGTGCATCCGCTCATCGTCCTGAGCCAGAGCACCAGCCGTTCCTCAGCGCTTACCTCGGAAGCGACTCTTCCTTCGGTCAGGGTCGTCGCCACTTCGAGCAACGACAGGTACTTCTGGAGGTTCGATCTCTCTGTAGGTTCCATCAAGGACCTCGGGTCGGTAGTGGAAGGCGTCGTCGTCTTCGAGGACGTAGACGCCGTAGAACGGGGCGTCGACCGGAGTGGTCGACCAGTACGCACCACCGTGCGGGTGGGCGTGGGCGAACACGTGGTGCACGGCGATGGTGTCGATGAAGTACCGGCGCTCCTTCTCCTTGCCCTTGGTTACCGCTGCACGCCACTGGTAGCGGATCTCCTCTCCGTTGAGAGGACCGTCGATGCACATGCGATGCGTCACCTTCGGTTCACGCTGCACGAGACGGAAGTGACGAGGCTTCACCCAGGTGATGCCTCGGCTGTTCCACATCCACTCAGCACGTAGTGCAAGAGGACACCATGCTCGGCCATCCACACGACGGAACAGCGTGTAGTGAGGATGAGCTGCGCACATGGGAGCCTCACACGCTGCTGGTGCTGAGGTCTGGTAGTGGCGGATGGGTGGCATGAGCGACGCATCAGCGGTGACGAACACGCCACCGATGATGCTTGCAGGCTGCAAGACCGGCTTCGTTCCAGGGAACACGTCGTACACGGCTTGATAGGTGCTCACGACATCTCCTTCGTGATGGCTTCAGTCAGCAGGTTGGTCAACGCTTCGAGTCTGGTGATGACGTCGCTGAGTTCGTTGTAGGTGTTGACGCACTGGACCAGCTCGTCACGCAGGATCGTTTGGGCAACCTGCTGAAGCGTGGAGTGGTACGTCTCATCGGTGAAGCGATCTTCCACGGCGCCCTTCGACGCCACTGAACGCAATCGCTGGAGGCGGAAGCAGTACTTGTCGCACTCGATGCGATAGCGGTTGTCGATGATGAGTCCGAAGTTTCCTGCTCTGGTCATGTCCCGCTCCCGTCGAGGATGGCGGCGACGTGGGCACGACCTGATCGAGCGGCTGCGGGGGCTGGTCATCGAAGCCCACGTCGCGCAAGCGATCACGGCGATCGACGTTGCGGACGTCGCGATCAGGTCGGCGGTGCTCATGAGTGATCTCCTCTCGATAGCAGTGTTGTGAATGTCTTGGCGTCGATCACGACGTAGCTCTTGCCTACGTCGGTGGTGCCACGCCTGCGGATGAACACCGCATTGAAGTGTGCGTTGTCGTTGATCATCTCGACAACCGCTTCCTGTGTGAACTCAGCGAGTGCCACCTTGTTCACGTTCTTGCACTCAATCACCCATCGCATGTTGCAGGCATCAACGATGCCACCCATGTCTCCCTTGTCGAGCACGCCTTGCAACCGGCGACGTTCGGCGAACGGGAACCCGTGTGTGCGCAGCCAGTCTTGTACGTCGATCTCATAGTCAGCACCCTTGCGCTTGTTGCGCGTCGCCTGGTGCGTCTTCGGGGCAGCCTTCTTCTTCACTGGTGCTGCCTTGACCGCCACCTTCTTCTTGATCGGCTTCATCGTTTCCCCTTGTAGCCACCGCTTCTCAGCGCTTTCATCCTGAACATCGGCATCGGGGTGTTGACGATGAAACCCTGCGGGTTCCAGAAGTTGCGAGCACCGCAGTTGGTACAGGTGAATCCCTCACCCTTCCCCATCGCCCTGCTCGATACTCGTGCTTGACCACACTCAAGACACGTAGCGGTTGTCATGTCGTTCCCTTTCTCGATTGGCCCGCTCTACCTTCTCCAGTGCGGAGCGGAGCGGGAAGTGCCCCTGCACCTGCGTGTGAACGATGCGAGTCATCATGTCCCGCTGTCGTTCGAGATCCCAATGCAGCCCCGCCATCAGCCGTGCGATGGCGTGCAGCGTGTTGTCACGCTCACCCTCCACGATCACGGCTTCCGGGTCTTCGATGTAGCGCCATGCGTCTTGGGTCTTGAAGACCCCGTGAGCATGAGCTTCACCCGGGGTGCCCTTCGGATAGTCGATCTTGATGTTGCCAGGCCAGTACGGAGAGCGCCGTGCGATCGACTCGCAGTGTCGATGATCGTTCGGCTGCACCACACGCATGAAGTGCTTGAGCGTCATCGGCTCCTGGTTCTCGTCGTACATGATCTGTCGCTGCGTCTTGGTCCAGCGTGCCGGATACGGCAGGCGCAGGTAGTTGCCGAGTCCCGTGCCTGACGTGTCGAACTGCTTGGGGTACACCTCCATTTTCGGGTGGCCAAGGTCCGACACCAGCCACAGCAGCAATGCTCGGGAAGCCTTGGCGTCACACCAGTCATCCCAGAACATCCACACGTGCCAGCCCTTGGACCGTGACGACTCGACGTAGGAGTGAATGCCGACATCAGCGAGCATGTCCCTGGCCGTGAAGGCGAAGTCCATGTCGTCGAAGTCGACGTCGATTGCTGACCATCCGGTGACAGCCATGTCATCGGGCAGTCCGGTGCAGTCATCCCACACCTCCGTTGCAGCCATCAACGGGTACACCCCGATGGGGTTGGTCCCGAACAGGTGACTGCGCCACACCGGGAGGGTGAGCCTGCGCTTCACGCAGAACCCACCCTCGCCGCCGTAGCAGTCTTCGCGTCCGGCGAACAGCTCTGAGAAGTCGGTGAGGAGACTCATCGCATGTTCACCCCAGACGCCTTGGCTTCGTGCTTCTTCGACCACGTGTGAAGGGTGCCGCCATCTCCAACCGCCAGCTTGATCGGCAGGTACAGCGTGCGCCCTCGCTTGTTCTTCAAGACCCAGCACTCAACCGAGGGCTGGCGGTCCTCTCGCAGCGCACGGGCGATGTCGTCGGGGTCGACAAACGGTCGCTTCATCCACAGCACCAAGAACGCATGAGCGTGGCCTGCCTCGTTCAGCATCCCGAGCGTGGGTGTCACGCTCAGGTCGAGACCGACCTTGGTTGACTGATGGATCGCTACGACTGCCAGCTTGTTGCGAGTACCCAGCTTCTTGAGCCAGTCCATCTTCGGCTTCACGCTGTCGCCCAACTCCAGCAGCTCGACGTAATCGAAGATGAGACAGTGCACTGAACCGAACTCGGCTTGTGCCTGGATCAACGTGTTCTTGATCTCCTCGGGAGAGCCCGAGTCGATGATGGCTACATGGCTTTCGATCTCTTCGATGTCGTCGTCGAAGACGGACGGGTCATCGAGGAGCAGTGTCTCGAACTCGTCGGAGTTGAGACCACGACCGGCGCAGATGAGCTTCTGCAACACGAACTCCTGGCTCTCGTCGGGTGAGACCCAGACGAAGTTGGTGTTCGCATTGCGCAGCACCACGTTGACGAGGAGCTGACTCTTGAAGCCGTGGCTCGGGCCAGCGACGATGGTGAAGTCGCCAGCCCTGAGCCCACGCACGTGGGTGTTGATCGCCTTCAGCCCGAAGTCGACCACACCACCGGAGACGAGAGCATCGGCAGCCTGGCGCAGTACCCGCTTGCCTTGCTTCCAAGGCAACTCGGGAGGCTTCCCGAATGCCATGGTCTACTCCTCCTCGAACATCTCCTTGATCGCCTTGGGGGCGTTCTTCAGGTAGAGCGGCTTGGCCTCGGCCTCGATCTCCAGATCTTCGAGCGTGGAGTTCTTCGGCTTGACGTTGGGGAAGTCGCTGGTGGTGTTGTCGAACCAGCCGTCCTCGGGGAACTCGTTGTCGTTGGCCTCGACGTCTTCGGCGAAGCGAGCCCACAGCGCCTTCTTGTCGGCGTCGGAGTAGCTGCCGGTGTTGGAGTTGCCACCTCCACCAGAGCGGCCCTTGGCCGGGGCCTTGGCTCCCATCTTCTTCGCCGCACCTGCGCTGTCGCCGCCGCTGGACTTGCCGTAGTTCTTGGTGGGCGTGCCGTTGTAGGTCGGCAGACCCACGGCGATCCCACCGCTGGCGGTGCCGACGTACGGAGCGCCGATGGCGAAGGCGGCAGCAACCGATGCTCGGTTGATCTCAGCCTGCATGTCATCGGCACTGGTGCCCTCGGGGATCTCGACAGTCACCTCGGCAACCCAGTTGTCGAGCACGCCGTCTGCGTAGGTGGCGGACACAGAGCGGCGCACCATGACCTTGAGCGCACCCTCACCGACCTCGACGCTCATGTCTTCGGTGTCGGTCTCCTCCTCTTCGACCTCTTCGTCTTCGTCGTCCTCGACGACGGTGGTCTTGGTGGTGCGCTTCGGAGCTGCCGCCTTGGGGGCGGGACCCTTCTTCGCTGCGGCCTTCTTGGCCGGTGCCTTCTTTGCAAGTGGCATTTCGTGGTTCGCTTTCTGTTGGTTGGGTTACTTGCTGAGCGCCCAGGCGGGCGCACCGAATGAGCCCATGCACTGATCCCATGCTCGGCACCGCTTCGGGGAGCAGTGCCAGTCGTTGGGGATCATCGGCCATGGGCCATCGGGGTTGGTCTCACACAGGGTTGCGAGTGCGTTCACCTCACGACGTAGGCGTCCGAGGTCTGCATGGTCTCGCTTGATCGCCGGTCGGATGTCGACCGTCGAGTCCTTCGTGTTGACGATGGCGTAGTAGAACTCCCAGTGCTCCATCTCGATGCCGGTCATCGTCTCTGCGGCAGCGATGTAGAGCGTGGGCTGGTGGTCGTAGCGATCGTGCTTCCACCACTCCCTGGTCCAGTGCGTGGCACCAGAGAACTTCCAGTCGACGAGGATGCAGGCTTCAAGGGCAACCACGTCGATCACTCCACGGGAGTGGACGGGCAACCCCTGGCTGGTCAGTCCGAAGTCGAACTCGAACTTGCGTTCAGCGAGCAGGTCTCCGTCTGGCAGCTTCGGCCGCGCCTTGACACGCCACACGTCGTAGAGTTCTTCGGCAGCGTACAGCGTGGTGGTTGTCCACGGGATCTCAAGACCTGAGCTTGCGTAGTTGTCAATCTCTGCATGCGCAGCTTCAGCGATCACGCTGAGTGGATCGGCGAGTCGCTTCGTGCCGACGTTGCGCTCGATGTGAGCTGCGCAGGCAGCGTGAGCGAAGATGCCCCGGAAGGCTTCCTCGCCTGGCATGTCGACGACTTCGCCAGCCATCACGGCGCGGTACTTCTCGGGGCACGATCGAAACCGATCGAGTCCTGAGTACGACACCATCCACCGCTTGCCGCCTTCATCGTCGACGAGCCTCATCTAACCAAGCTCCTTGATGGCTGCAAGAACGGCAGCCTCCTCGGCGTACGCCTCGTCACGGGTGGAGATGCGACCCGGCATCGACTTGCCAGAGCGCATGTGGTAGCAGACTTCGTACGCATCGGTGCCGATGGTGTTCACGGCTGTTGCTTCGACGTCAGCCAGGCTGATGTTGCGGGTGCCGGTCGTGACCCAACCGTCAGCAATCACACATGCTCGGTAGTTCCCGCCGTCACCCTTCTTCGAGGGTCGACCCGATTCCTTCTTCGCAGCCGCCTTCGCCGGGAAGGCGGGCTTGTCGGGGAACGGTTCCTCGTCATCGTCGTCGACCACCTTGGCGGTCGGCTTCTTCAGTGTCGTCTTTGTGGTTGCCTTCGGGGCGACTCCCTTGATCGGGGTCGCACCCGAAGACACCAGCTTCTTCTTCAGGGCCACGCAAACCTCTGTTTCTCGGTAGATGCCACACTCATGACAGATCAGCAGCGCAACCGTGCACGGGTCCATCCGGACAAGTTGGACAACCTGCTCGGTGTACTCAGCAGCACGCCCGCACTGCGGGCATCTGTCGTCAGGCGGCTTCCTCTTCGGTGGAGTCGTACTGAGCGAGCGTCTTGGCGAATTTGCGGTCACCCATGCCTCCTGCGATCCAGGACACAAGCGTGTCCAGCAGCTCACGCAGCTCTGCGCCGCACTCGAAGTTGGTGAGGAACTGCTTCACCTCGCTGATCGTCTTGGCCTTGGCCTTCGGCTTCTCAGCCTTCGGCTTGGCGACGGGTGCGTCCTCGGTCTCCTCGACCTCGGTCTCCTCCGCCTCCTCTGCCTCATCCGCCTCGTCCACGGCAGCGGCGAGCTTGGCTCGCACTGCCTTGGACACGACGGCACCGGCCAGCTTCTTCGGCATCTTGCCGGTGACGGCCTTGACCTGATCACGCAGCACCTCGGCCCTGTCCTCAGCCGAGAGCTTGAGCATGTCGAGGGCGACGAGGTACGGCACCTGTCCGAGATGCACGTACAACTGCTCCTCGTCGCTGAGCTTGGTCAGCTTGAGGTAGCGGCTCACGGTGGCAGCATCGACGCCCATGATGTCTGCAACCTCAGCCTGCGACTTGCCGATGGCGATGAGGTGGGACATGTTGTGCGCCTCGTCGATCACCGACGTCTCGTTGCGGACGTGGTTCTCGATGATGGCCTTGACCAGAGCCTCGGCGTCGTCCATCTTCGGGGCTTCCAGTGCCTTGATCACGAAGCGAGGGTTCTTGAACTCCTCGTCGTTGTGCGTGAAGCCCTCACGGATGAGGATCGCAGCCTCGGTCCGGGTGTAGCCCGAGACCACGCACCACTGCGGGTCGGCACCCTTGGCGGCGACGTTGCGCACCGAGATGGGGGTGTCCTGCCCGGTGGTGATCATCGAGTACGCCATGTCGGCGACAGCCTCGGGGGCTGGCCCGAACTTGCGAGCGCGCAGCTCGGGGTTGACGACCAGCGTGCGCGGGTCGAGGGTCATGACGGTCTGAGCCGTCTTGGCAGCAGGTGCCATTGGTATCTCTCTTTCGTTTGGTTGGTTGGGCCGGATGGGTGACTAGCCACATCCGCTGGATGTCGAGCATAGCGGCGCTCGGCGAGCCGTTCAAGTCCTACCGACGGGGGCTGTCGGTGATCAGGTTGTAGAGCGACATGACTGTGAGCAGTCGATCCGTTGCGATCGTGAGTGCTGCTCCTTTGTCGGGGTCTTCGGTCTCGTTGTCGTACATCTCCCGCAGAGCACGGAGTGCCTTGCCGAGAGCGATGCGTTGGGTGACTGAAACTTCCACTGCTGTTCCTTTCAGATGTCGATGAAGTTGTAGAGGCGAGGCGTTGCGATCGGTTCGGTGAACGAACGGATGTGGTCGACGAGAGCGGATGCTCGGTCGACCAGCTTCTCGTAGTCCGTCTCACCCAGCTCTTCGCTGTAGATGGCGTTGTCCACTGCTGCGCACAGTTCTCGCAGCTTGCGTTCGTCCTCAGCCTGCGTCATGCCTTCACCCCCTCCAGCATGGTGGTGAGGTGCGGTGAGAACTTCGCCAGCTCCGTCATGTGATCGGTCAGCTCGGCGAACAGGTCGACGACCAGAGCCGAGGTGGTGGGGTCAGTGACGGTGGAGCGCAGCATCGACAACTGCTCTCGGTTGAACTCGATGATGTCCTCGTCCTCGATGAACTCGATGACTCGGTGCGCAGCGGCAACGATCCCGTTGCAGCCTGCAATCACGGTGCTGAACATGTCAGCCGACGCCATGCTGATCATAATGAACTCAGCCTCGGTCAGCCAGGCATCGGCGAGGGGGACGAGCTTGGTCTGCATCGACTCACCCAGATCGAAGGCGCGCACTGCCTGCTCCTGCACCTCGGGGTCGGCAGTCATGACGTCGAAGGCACACGCCCCGACGAACATGTTGATCTTGCAGATGGCAAGGATCTGATCGTGGGTGGGGCTCACGATCGTTCCTCCATCCGTCGTGCCTTGGCCCGCTTGTCGGCGAGTAGGCGTGTCTTGCGCAGCAGTGCCAGGTTGCGGCGAGTGTTGCGCTTGGTCTTCTTCCGTGACGACTTGGCCACGGCCATGTGTTGGATCATCCGTTCTCCTTCTGTTTGGTTGGTTGGTTCAGCCGAGCATGGCTGCGGCGAAGAGTGCACCGAGTGCCACCATGATGGCGATCGTGATGACTGCATCCCAGTTGATTCGGTTGTTGGGTCCACCCCATCCGGTCATTCGTGATCCTCCATCGCCTTCGTGTTCAGTGAGCGCAACGCCTGCTTGCGCAGAGCAGTGCGCTCTTCGTCGGTTGCGTACCCATCCGGGTACAGGTAGCGGCAGGCGAGGACTTCGCCTCGCCGGTTGAACCAGACGTGCTTGGTCGTACCGCACTGTGCGCAGGTGA
>ERZ724505.1894-NODE-1894-length-10842-cov-5.673310_pt1 | contig 10842 bp, 7 predicted proteins | sample MGYA00376038_ERZ724505 | MGnify/ENA primary metagenome ERZ724505 (study PRJEB28724, sample SAMN07190884) | wastewater metagenome | isolation source: effluent of sewage treatment plant in Hong Hong | place: Hong Kong | collected 2016-03-17 ... | reverse complement strand
TCGTATTTCCGCGCCATTGTTTGGACGAACGTGGTGGGAAGCGACGGTGTCCTGAGGTCACTCGTACTGTTTATATTCATTACTCAGGAAGAGTTTTTGCAAAGCGCAATAGGCGGTCGTTATTCGTTCCTTCCATTCCTCAATCGCCAACCAGCATCCATGGGCAAGCAGATTCAGCCCGTGGTCAAGAATGAAAAACAAGTTGAGCAGGCGCCCTTGCCAAAGAAAATGGATGCGCTGACAGAAGCGCCAAAGACAAAGGAGCAGACGAAAAAAGAAAAAGAACAGACGGCAATTGACGGAGCACCGGATCCAATATCATGAGCGCGAAGCGCGAATATCGAAGTACGAATTACGAGAAGATGCTCTTCGTCATTCGTGATTCGTACTTCATAATTCGTCCATGCCTCTGCGAACAGCAACCACGCGATCTGTCATCACAATTGGTCTCGATGAAGTCGGACGCGGCTCTTTGGCGGGCCCTGTTGTTGCCGGCGCCTGCTGGCTTAACCCTAAGCGTCGCAATGTCAGGATCACTGATAGCAAAGCGCTCACATTGGCTGACCGCGAGAAAGCTTTTGTCTGGATCGCGCAGCATTGCAAATACGGCATTGGCATGGTGAGTGCGACGGAGATTGATGACATCGGCATACTGGCAGCCACTGAAAAAGCGATGCAGCTGGCGATTACGGATCTCAAGCGTCACATTGAACCAGGGCATCTGCTTGTGGATGGGCGTGATAAATTCCGTTTCACCTATCCCCATACTTCCATTATCCGCGGTGACCAGAAAGAACGCTGCATTTCGGCCGCATCCATCGTTGCCAAAGTCGTGCGCGACAGACTGATGACCGATCTTGCTACCTCATTTCCGGAGTATGGCTTTGAGCGGCATAAAGGCTACGGCACGGATATGCATTGCAGTGCCATTCGCAAACACGGCCTGTGTGCGCTGCACAGGCGCAGTTTTGTGGGGAGGATTATTACTGCATGAAACGATTTTGATAGTCCTTGAGCAAAACAAAATCCTCAATGAATAATTTGCCGATGCCGTGACGCTTTTCTTCCGGAAGAAATTTGCCATCAATATAGGAATCCAGGCTAGAGGTACGTCTGGCGATCCACCCGCTAAAACCGGTTTGCACTGATGGATGCTCACGATTGAGCCAATGTTTTGCGATTTCAATGTTGCTTGGAGGACGTTCTTCAATAAGACGGGCGATTGTCATTGCCATTTGCGGCGTCAATATTGTGGCAAGTTCCGATAAATCACTTTCGGCTTGCTTGAGAGAGAATATTTGTCCATTAACAGAAAACTGTTCCGCGTAGAGAGGGGAATCTGCTGTAATGCTTAAGCGATCCAGCGATCTGCCCGTTCGTTTGTTGAGAATTGCGGCAATAGCATCCAATTGGTTATAGATATGATGAAGTTTTCCTGCAATCTCAATAGCTTTTTGCTGCTGCTCTGCCGCCACAGGTCCTAATTCTTTTACCGTTTGTGCAAAAATTTCCGATCGAAATGTGTCGGATTTCATTGCATCGTCAAATGCACCTTGCAGTTGCTTTTTGGTTTGATCACTCCATGGAGAAGGCGGCAATGTATTGCCGAGAATCTGTACGGACAAAATGGCACTCTTTAGACCTTCCTTTTTCTTTCTCGATTCAGTCAGGGAGGCATCTACTTCTTTTCCGCGAGCTGCTTCATCTTTTTCTTTGGTTGTAAGATAATTTGTCACATTCGGCGAACGTTCTGCTTTTGGAATATCATCAAGCTTCAAATTCTGTATTTGAGCTGCAGGGCTAATGGACGGCGGAAAGCCAAAAGCCATGAGAATCTGATTTGTGAGCAATTGAGCTTCTAGTACCAGGCTGGAATCTCGTGCAGTCGGATCGTTTGGATATTTTGCCGCATGCAGCAGGACAATCATCTTTGCATTCAGTAATTGCGCTTCCATATGCATTTTTTGCATATCTTCCGGCGGTCGTATTGTGCGTTGGGTTGATTGAGCGTAATCGAGGAGGCGGCCTAAAGAGCGTTCAATATCTTGCTGCGCATCTTTTGCTACTTGCAAAGATGCTCCGCGACTCGCTGTATCCATTTGGGCTTCGGCGAGAGCTATCGGAAAGCCCAGGCGCGCAAAGATTGATCTTAGCGGCCCTTTTATAAATGGTGCTTTCAAAAGAATACGATGAAGAAGGGGTGTAACAGTGGCTACGCCAACAATCTTTGCCGATTCGATGCCATGACCAAGAACACCTTTTGAAGTTGGGCTGTCCGGTAAATTCACAAGCATCGGTCTTCCGGTACGCGTATCGTAATACAATCGTCTTTGATAGACACCGTACGGTGAAAAATCACGGAGGTTCGTGATCGCAGTTTTTCCTTCTGGGCCGATTCTCGTTATGTGCTCAAGCATTCCTGTATTCTCTTGTCCGGGATTCGTGGTGGTTCCTTCGGTAATAGAAACATACCAACGCTGAAGATCAGCAAGAAGCGAAAGAGATTTGGTTTGCAGGCTTCCGTATTCGTCTAATGTTGTTGAAAGACGTTGTGAATCGACAGCCTGGCCTTTTTCTATTGCTTGCAATTGATCGGTCATTTGTTTAATAGATGCAGATTCAGGCATTTTGTGAATGTCATCGAATCTCGTCTTCATTGCTTCGGTCATATTCTTGTATACACCGTCAAATTCTTCATTACCGGTTAAAACGGTGTCATTAAATTTTTTGCCGATTCCAAGGAGTTCAAACCAGTAGCGAATGTTTGCATTTTTTCCCTGCAACTCTTTTCTGGCCGAATCAGCCATCGAGATAAATTCGTCATACGCTTTTCCTTTCATAAAATCCGTCTCATATTTTTCTACTTGTACTCGCAGCTCCCTGGCAGCCCGTGCCCTTTCATTTGGTCCGCCTTCAGTCAAAAGTCTTTTCCAGGCATATAAAGAAATGGATGCAGCGTCGTGAATATATTCTGCACCCGGGAGGCCTTGGGTAATCAGCTCAGCTCCCTCATTTTTTCTTTTTGCATCAAAAACTATTTTCGCCTTATTTTCTGTTTGACCAGTTTCTTTTTGCACATCTTGGAATTTTTTTTCATCTTTCTCTAAGATCTGCATTCCTTTTTGAAAAGCGGGCGGCAAGGAAAATTCCTCACGAATTCGCCAGCCCTTATCGGCAATTGGTGCAAAATGCCGAGCGGTACTTGGGTGCAATTTTTCTCCTTTAACTGCGCCTACTTTCAGGACTGAAAAGCGCATATCCGAAATAGACTGACTCCACGTTTGTTGCTTATCGAGTATTGTTCCAACTCTTTTCAGCTGATCTTGAACGACAGGGTCGTATTGCAAAATTCTTGCCTGCTGCATGTGCTGAGGCAGGATAATCATAAGTGATTCAATTTCCTGCAGAGCGTTTTCATAAGTATCACGCGTTTCCTTTGGCAAAGGGGCTTCCTTTCGTTCATTTCGAATTTCAGCACTCATGATATCCGCCGCGCCTTTCATTTGCGAAAGATAGCGAACCATTTTTATACAAGCCTCTTTATATGCACCTGAGTCTTCTGCTACAAAATTTTTCAGACGAGCTTCGGCTTCGGCAAAAAGAGTATCTACTGCATCTCTTTTTTCAGCTGTTTCTTGTATTTTTTTTTCAAGAATGGGCTCAGGAGCCTGCTCTGGAGTCATAAATTTATTGTGGCAAAGCGTTATGCAATTGCTCTATATAACGATTGATCTCTTCTGCTGAACTGCCGATAGCAGCTGCCGAATCCGACACTGCAGTGCCAGTAACTCCTGTAGAGGCGATTGCCTCTGTACTCACACTTGCCGATCCAATTCCTATTTTTTGTAACACCGCCTTACCTGCCGTAATAATCTTATCTTTTAATGCGCCAACTCCCGGTGCCAATGTTGGCATAAAGTAGAGAAGGGCGATAATAGCTGCAATTGCAGCAGCAGCGGATAGAATCGGATGCTTTTTAATGGTGTTGCCGATAGAAGAAAGTGCTTTGCCAGGAAGCTTCAGCATTTTGCGCAAAAAGCTTTCCTTCTTTTCCAATTGCTCGGCATTCAATTGAATTTGCTCCAAAGCTTTGTCGGCTTCTCCATTAATTTCCGGATTTGCCTCCTTAATCTTCTTAAGAAGCTCTTCCTTACCCTCTGCCGTTTGAGACATAACGCGAATCTTTTCCAGATCTCCTTCCATGCCCAGATATTTCTGAATGGCTTCAGGGCTTTTGAAAATCGGCATTCCGTCGGTCTCACTTGCGCCGTCTCCGCCGATCATGCGCTCTGTTGATTGTGAAGTATTTGGCATAGAAAAGAGGATTAAGCGATTTCAGAATTAGAAGTAAGGAGCATATTGCGGACAGTGGACAGATGAGCGATGCCTTCGATATCGCTGTCGGACTCTGCTTTGGAGAGAAGGTAGCGGATAACGCCACTCATCCATTTGGTACCGAGCGTAAAAAACAATTCAGCCATTTCGCTTTCTGATAACTTGGTAATATCGAAGCCGCTGGCAATTTTTTCGATGTCATCGGCAGATTTTGCCGTCATTGCAGCATCGGCCAAAGCTTTGCAGGCTGGATTAGAAAATGATGCCATTTCGTAGCGCATTAAAAGTTCATCTGGCCGTTCATACGATTTGAGAGTTTCCACCTCCGTCTTCCACCCATCTTTCAGGGCATCAGAAAGAGCGTCAAAGATCTTTTTCTCATCAGGCGTGAGAGTGAGGACGTTTTGCATATCCATATAATACGCTGGAAAAAGGGAAAGAAAAGCGATTTAGGCGGCTTTTCGGCCATCCATTGTCTGGGGAGTGTCGACAGTTTTCTTGCGGATAAGAACGTCCAGTTTGTCGTTGGTGCTGATGGCCTCGATATGCTGCAGCGCGTCGAGGAATTGTGCCTTGGAAGTTGCGGCGTTTTCCGGCTGGCTCCTGGCTTTTTCGATCGCATATTCGGCTTGTGAAATCCAGGGGTTTGTCAGCAGACGGAAATGCTTGGCGAGCGTATCGCCTTGCGCGCCGGTTGTTTCGGTAATCGCAGTGCGGATGGCAACGGCATTGTCGCCAAGAGCGGAGAGCACCGCCTCCTGCTTTGGCGAGCCGCCTGCAACGGCATGTTCAAACAGGAACGGACTGATGAACGCCTCACGGTATTGTCTGACGACAGCGGTGCCATGTTCCGCCTGCGATGCGTCCAGCCGGGAGATGTCGATACTTCTATACGTGCCGTCCGGCAGCCGGGATTCCACAGCGCTCAGTTCCGGATTGAGGCGTTTGACATACTTCAGTTGCGCGAAATACAGGGCATCGGACAGTATCGCAGGTATCTGTGTCGACCACTGGAATGTGCTGTTTACTGACTGCAGGTAGGTCATTGCATCATTCAGAAAATCGGACTGTTCCTGCTGCGAGGCGAGGCTAGGTGGCAGGCGCTTGAGAAGATATGCCTGACACAGTGTGCGCCGCTGCGCCGCATTCGGGTTCGTGTTCTGCGGAACGATCCCTTTTTCCAGAAGCAGTCGCAGTGTTCCTTCGTACGACGGTGTCAGGCCTTTGAGCTGGATCAGAATATTCTCATCCGACTGCTTGGCAAATTCGGCCGCCTCGGTAAGCCAGCCGGCTGCAATGCCTTCGATGGCTTTATACGTGCCGACCGCTGCGCCAACCACCAGTCCGACCGGTAGCATGATGGCGCCGCCTCCTGCGGCGCCAAGGACGCTGAGAACGCTGCCGCCCGCCTGTGCGGTGGTGTACATCGCAACGCCGGAAATGACGAGGCCGCCGACACTGGCGGTACCTTCGGCAACAGGCACCATGTAGGCGTTTTTATAGAGCTCTTTGAGTGCCGGATTGGTCGTTTCCCGAATACGTTCGCCATTCGCTTTCCAGTCGCAGTAGGCCATCCACAGGCCGAATACATCCATGCCGATGCCGCCGACGTTTCCGGCAGCGCGCCAGTTGCGTGCGCCCTTGGCTGCACGCAGCACGCGCTGTATTTCATCGGCCGAATCTGCGGCGCCGGCCAGCAGCTCTTTGGCTTTGCGACTGGCTTTTATATTGATCAGATCATCGTGTTCCAGTGTTGCCAGCGCCTTCTTGATTTCTTCTGTTTTTGCCGCATCGCCTGCAATCAGCGTTTTCAATTCGCCGTCATCGATCAGGTCCTGATACGCTCCGGATCTTTCCGGAGTCTCCGGTGTCGCGGCAGCAGTGGTCGCTGTTCTGGCGGCAGATTCCATGTCATCGAAAACGCTGTCGAGGTCGGCTTTTTGCAGTGCATCAAAAAATTCGGAGGCTTCCGGAATATCTTGTGCCGCGCCGGCCGCGGCAGTGCCGGCCGGCCGGAGTGCATCTATCGCGGCTTTGCCGCCCCATACAACCGGTCGAAACGGCATGGCTAGCAGGCGCGGAATGGCCATGTTGAAGCGATGGACAATTTTACTCAGGCGCATTGTTTTCAGTACGCCGACGTCACTCAAAGTGGCTAACTGATTTTTGAATGCGGACGGAACAGCAACGCCGGTTCGCTTTGCGATAGCATCGATTTCATCCACGAGTGCCTTCAGGTCCTTGTCGAACATGCCGCTGCGCACGAATTTTTTCATTGCAGCCTGTCCTTCCGACAGCACATTCTGGCCTTTCGGGGCAGGGAAGTTGCGCAGCATTTTGTCGATCTGCTCGATGGCAGTGGCGGCGTCGGTCATATTCTTGCGAGACTTTTGCGAGTCCAGCAGCACGCGCAACTTGTTCCATCCCTTTATGTTTGCCTGATCTTTCAGCCTGGTCGTCAGTTTCTCCACGTCCGTAAAGTACTGCTGGGCAATTGTCCATGCTGTCAGGCCGGCTTCGACGCCTGCGATTGCTGCTGCAGTTTCGAGCGGATTACTCTGTACTTTGTGGACGGCAAAATTGATTGTTCCGACGCCGAAACTCATTCCTTTTTGCACCGATTCCATCATCACTTTCGAGCCGACAACAGCGGCTGCCCCGGCCACTCCGGCGGCGGTGCGCGCGATGTTGCGCTGCAATGTCTCGCGCATGGCCGGGTCCAGGTTTTTGTACTGGTCAAGAACGGTCTTCGAGCCTTCGGTGCGCCACTTGTCCAGCACGTTCAGTCCCTGCGTGTACACCGTGCTCTTGAACAGGCTGTTATCAAACTGTGCCGTAAAGCGCAGCGTTTCAAACTGCATCATGGCAAGCGCCGCGGCATTGCCGCTCGTGCGCACCATGCGGTCGTACAGAGCAAAGCGCAGTGCCTGACGCAGCGGCATGTGGTCAAACAGATATTTGCTGTTTGTTGCATCGTTGTTGCTGCCGCCGAGAATGAAATTATTGTGGAAGAAAGGCAGAATATTCGGCGGATTGTGCTGCAATTGTCTTGCGATAATGATCAGCATCCGCGTCGCCTTTTCCTCCGGCTTCAGTGCCGCAGCCGGCTTTTGCAAGAGAGCATCGTTCTGATGATTGCTGAGGAACGTTGCCAGTGTCACGGATGTTCCTTCGGTGCTTGCAAGCACGGTCGACAGGAGTGAGTCGATATCGGCATCGGACTGATTGCTGCCTACTTCTTTGATAAGCAGCTTCATTTCACCGGCAAGTGCGCCGCCTTTTGCGGTGAGCGATTCATATTTTTCCCAGTTCTTCGGATCTGTAAACAGTGTTTCGCCTTTGTCCTTGAAATCCGAGAGGACATTGCCGAGTACTGACACACTGCCCAGGCATTTCTCGAAGCACTCGGCAACCGTGAGAGTCTGAACGTCCAGTGCCGGGTCGGTGCGCTTGAGCAGCATTTCCATTTGCTCCCTGTGCTGCGTGCTGAAGTTCACAAAGAAGCGCGCGGCATCGGTGTGGCGCTTCAATTCAGTCGCATCCTGCTGACTGAGAGTCGGCGGACACAAGGCAGCCAGTTTCTGTTCGTCGATGGCACCGTCTTTCTGGCAGGCGAACACGTCGCTCATTTTTACGTTTTTGCTTTTGAGCGTGTCGATAACCGATGCAAGACGAAGGGCCTTATGATCGTCACGCGTGTCCGGCACCTGCCAGGCGAACGCATTGCCGTCGAGCGCCAGCATGGCGTTGGGAGTGACAAGCGCTGCCACAGTCTTGGTTGTTTCACGTACGTTGCGTGCAAGATCCGGTGCCGATTGCGCTGCCGCATCCGCAATATCTTTTCCCGCTTCTGCCGCTTTTGCGGTGCCGGCCCTTGCTGTTTGTGCAGCCTGCCTGCCGGCGGCCTCGGCTTTTGCTGCGGCACGCGCCGCAGCATCGACCGCATTGTTGCGTATGTATTTTTTTGCGGCGCTGAAGCCCATGTATCCGGCAATCCCGAGGAGCACCGCAAATATTGCGGTTTTGACGAAGGAGAATCCTTTCTTCACTTTATTTGCGCCCTTTGCCACGCCCTCCTTTGTTTTTCTGGCCATGCTCCTGATGCCAAAAAAGAGTGCGGCAAATCCGATACCGGCGGCAACGGCTTTGACACCCGTCGGCACGTCCGGCAATGCGTGTATGGCTTTTGTCAACGGACCTGATACATCCTTGTCCGTGTCAGCGGTTTTTACGTCTTGTGCCAGCTTCTCTACTTCTTTCTCGCGCCTAGCCAGTTCTTCCAGCTCGGCATTGATGACGACATTCCGCTTCTCGATTTCTTTTGTGATCGTTTCTTTCTGTGCGTCGCCCATGGGTTTCATATCGATTTTCTGCTTCAGAGCGGCGAGCGCTGCCTTGCGTTCTTCGAGTTTGGCAATAATGTCAATCGGCTGAAACGATGCCTTCAGTTTTTCCAGATTGGTTGCAGTGCTGGCTGCATCGACAATGCTGTCGACCACGCTATCGCTGATGATTTCTTGTTTTGGGGGAGTCATATTAGCGACCGAAAAGATGGCGAATAAAAGACAGAGTAGTGTGAGCAACTGTTCTTGTTCCGATTCCTGCAACTGCACCTGCAATGACTCCCGTTGTTTCAAAAACTTTTCCTGTTCCCTTCAAAATGGCAGCCATATTTTTGCGAAAACGAGCGCTATCGGGCATAGGCAGAATTTCTGGCGTCTCCGGTAGGTGATTTTTTGTTTCCATAAATCTACATATTATAGCATAAATATGCGATTTATCCAATATGACAATGCTCGATTACTAATAGTATTTACTTCTTATTTCCCCAGCTGAGCAATCCGCGAATGCCAGTCCGTGTTTGTTTGACTTTTTGTGCAGTCTCTTGAGGCGTTTCTGCAGCTTTTGGAGCGACTAGTTCCTCGTCGTGGGCAGGATCAAAATCGAACGGATTTGGCTCGTTTTTTGCATCAGCGTTCTTTGCCAGCTCAATCAGGTCATCGAGCACGGAGAGGATGTTTCCTTCGGCTGCCGGCGTCCCGCTTTGAACAAGAAGCTGCAGATTGTTTTCTGACAGTTTGTAAAATAAAGAGTTTTTCATCGTTTCTTCCGTGTAGCCGGTTGCCTGCAAAAGCTTGCTTCGCAGATCGCGCAGCGGTTCAAGTATTTTCCTGCGTACATTCAATAACGGATCTGAAGGCATAATAATGGCTTTTGTTCTTTGGTAAGGTTGCTCCGGCAACAAGGCCTGAATACCGTCACGCAAAGCAGATTCATATGCGGCATTCGCCTCTTTTGCCGCGCGGATTTTTGCCACTATATCGCGCTGCCAACGGAGACCGTTTGTCCTCTGTTCTTCATCAATTTTTTCTGACGGAATATCTTGTATCCTTCTTGCAATGACGTCATCGTTATATGTTTGCAGTGACTCTCCGATACGATCCGATGCAAGTTTTTCGGCGACAATATCTTTCGGAGCATCAACTTGAATAGTGTCAAATTTGTCGTAAGCATCCAGAAGGGAAACATCTTGAAAGGCTGTAGTATTCACAATCTGTATCCTGTTTGTAGCAGGGAGATATGGCTTTTGCCTGAATGTCGCCCTCATTTCCAAAAAGGCGTTGTCTCTTGCGGCACGTGTACTTTCTATTTTTTGTACGAGTTTTTCATCTCTCACTGCAGCAAGCATTTTCTTGTCTGTACAATCAGACTGCAGCATTGTCTTTACTGCCTCCATTACCTTTAGATTGTCTTTCAAAGCCGAAAGCTGAGCTGATTCGCCTGCTATTTCATGGCTGCGTGGAGCGTTTACCATACGTGATATTGGTATTAATTTACAACATTATAACATATTTATAATATATTGTAAATACATCCCAAACTGATCTACGGCAAAGAATGACACGCTGCTACGCAAGATTGTATATGTGGTGGAGCTCAGGAGACTCGAACTCCTCACCTCTTCCATGCCATGGAAGCGCTCTACCAGATGAGCTAGAGCCCCACGAATCGCGTTTTGTATCGTAGAGTACGGTGCAATGTAAGCTAGAAACGCCGAATAATCAAGAATTCCGGGTACACCGATAGTCCGGGAGCTTCAATTTTCTTGTGTTAATCGATTCTCACTAGAAATCGGACAATCTGTGCGCTACTGTATGCGCACTCCGCTTTTGAAATTGAAAAAATGCGCCCGTAGCTCAGCTGGATAGAGCATCAGCTTGCGGAGCTGGGGGTCGTAGGTTCGAATCCTGCCGGGCGCACCATTCATACTCATTGTTAATCTGAAGTTACTTCTATTTTAATTGTGCCCGTATCGGCCTAGGCCGATGGATAGAGCATCAGCTTGCGGAGCTGGGGGTCGTAGGTTCGAATCCTGCCGGGCGCACCATTCATACTCATTGTTAATCTGAAGTTACTTCTATTTTAATTGTGCCCGTATCGGCCTAGGCCGATGGATAGAGCATCAGCTTGCGGAGCTGGGGGTCGTAGGTTCGAATCCTGCCGGGC
>ERZ724505.1891-NODE-1891-length-10852-cov-5.175141_pt1 | contig 10852 bp, 9 predicted proteins | sample MGYA00376038_ERZ724505 | MGnify/ENA primary metagenome ERZ724505 (study PRJEB28724, sample SAMN07190884) | wastewater metagenome | isolation source: effluent of sewage treatment plant in Hong Hong | place: Hong Kong | collected 2016-03-17 ... | reverse complement strand
CTTCTTCAAGCATGCGCGATACAGGAATACCCGTCCAACGAGCAACTACTCCTGCAATGTCTTCTTCGGTGATTTCTTCTTTCAAGATTCTGCGTGTCTTTTGTAGTTTGCGAAGCTTTTCGAGATTTGCGTGCAATTCTTTTGTAAGCTCTGGAATTTGCCCATAGCGAATCTCTGCAACACGAGTTAGATCTGCACGAAGCTCTGCATTGTCTGCCTCTGTGCGAAGGGATTCAAGAGTCTTCTTGATTTCACCTATTTCATTTAATGTTTTCTTTTCGTTTTGCCACTTCAGTTCAAGCTCGCGAGTTTTTTCTTGCACGTTAGCTATTTCTTCTTCGATACCTTCAATGCGTTTCTTTGTAGATGTACCGCTTTCATCTTCTGCAGATACAAGCTCCTTTGTGAGGGCTTCTTTTTCAATTTCAAGACGCATGATTCTACGATGTGCTTCATCTAGTACTGGCGGCTTGTTCTCAAGTGCAATACGAAGAGCAGACGCCGCTTCGTCGATCAGGTCAATAGCCTTGTCTGGCAAATAGCGAGATGTAATATAGCGTGTCGAAAGATTTACCGCAGATACAAGCGCATCATCTGTGATACGTACACCGTGAAAGAGTTCGTATTTTTCTTTGAGACCACGCAAAATGGCTAGCGCGTCTTCTTCAGACGGTTCTTCTACAAACACTGGTTGGAAACGTCGAGCGAGCGCTGGATCTTTTTCGATATGCTTTTGATACTCCTTCATCGTTGTCGCACCAATTGCTCGGAGTTCTCCTCGAGAAAGCGCAGGCTTGAGCAAGTTTGCAGCATCAGCAGATCCTTCTGCAGCCCCTGCTCCTACGATAGTGTGAATTTCATCGATGAACAAAATAATACCGCCTTCTGAACGCTCGATTTCTTTCATAATAGCCTTTAGACGCTCTTCGAATTCTCCGCGAAACTTTGTTCCAGCGATGAGCATACCAAGATCAAGCGAAACGAGTTCTTTGTTTTTCAAACTCTCTGGCACATCTCCCTTTGCCATACGAATAGCAAGCCCTTCAACAACCGCAGTCTTTCCAGTTCCTGCTTCTCCGATCAAAATCGGGTTGTTTTTTGTACGACGTGAAAGGATTTGCATCAAGCGCATGATTTCCATATCGCGACCAATCACTGGGTCGAGTTTGTCCTGACGAGCAAGATCTGTGAAATTACGTGTGTACTTTGCAAGCGCTTTGTTTTTCTTTGGACCCTGAGCTTCGGTGATATTGTTTGCGCGCAAGTCTTCAAGGATATGCTTTGCTTCGTCTTTATCAATACGAAAACGAGCCAAGACTTCTCGTGCAGGGCCTGCTGCTTCAAGGAGTGCCAAGAAAAGGTGCTCTGTTGAGACAAATTCATCTGAAAGACCCTGAGCAACCACCAGAGAATGCTCAAGAACCTGAGCAAGCTCAGGTGTCAAATACATTTGATATGACGGACTCATCGTAGCCCCAACTGGTGGGACTTCAATAGCATCCGCAACGGTGTCCATCAGAAGTACGAGGTCGACTTCGAGTTTTTCAAGCATTGCTTGAACAATTGATTCTTCTTGTGTCAGAAGTGCGCCGAGCAAATGAAGTGGGTTCACCTGATTTTGCCCTCGCTCAATTGCTAACTCGTGTGATTTTCGAATCGCTTCTTTGGCTTTTGTGGTGAAATTATTAAATGCTGGAGGCATAAGATATATATAGTAATTAGAATGTAGGGAACAATAAACAAAGAATTCACGGCACCAATAAACTAATAACTAACGTAAAGATACATATACAGTTTAACAGATTACAGAGTTCGGTCGTGGTGGATAATCAGACGATTCAGGATATATTCACAATACCGATATTTGCACCATCACGCAACTTGACTTACATATACATATATTGTATAATATAAAGATACTTCATGTGTCGTCAACACTGTCTGTTGCCACATGAAAAAGGAGATCTTTATGAAGTCTGTACCCATTCTTGGGTTGAAGATTTTTGCAATCGCAGTACTGGTGTGGCTCGCAATGCTCAGACTTCAGGTAGATCCCAAGTTTGCCGCATGGATTGCAGCAACTGTTGCAATTGGTGTCTACCGCAACGAGTTCGTAGAGCTCGTGCTTGATCCATTCGCAAAAGACATACTCGGTATGGAGCTCCCAACGCCGAGCTGGATAAGTAAACCCAACCTGACCGCTGTATTTGCGTCTCTGGCAGCCGGACTGAATCTGTTGTTTGCTTGACCAACCACCGACCCTCTCAGGTCGGTTTTATTATTTATACAAATCTCTTTTCAACAACACCCCAATCAATTGCATTCATGAACGCGGTTATATAGTCCGCACGCTTAAGTCCATAGTCAACCATAAATGCATGTTCAAATACATCCATGACAAGCAGTGGGACAGTTCCTGCTAAATTGCCTTCGTTGTGCTCGTTGACCCACGTATTGAAAACCATTTTTTTGATTGGATCATATGAAAGCACAACCCATCCAATACCGCGCATAGTCCCCAGCCCTATAAATTCTTTTTGCCAAGTATCAAATGAACCCCACACATAATTGATAACCTTGGAAAGTTCAGATTCAGAAAACATTGCAACACCCCCGTTAGTCATATTTTCAAAATAAAGCTCATGGAGACGCATACCATTCCACTCCCACCCAAAACGACGATGTAACTCTCCGTATTCTGGCGTACCAACTTCAAGCGTTTTAAACTTTTCGATGAGTGTATTTGTATTCTTCACATACCCTTGGTACAACGTGAAGTGATTGTTGAGTAACGTATCTGAAAAACCTGGAAGCCCGAGCAAGTGTGAAAAATCTTTTGGTTCGTACATATATTAAGTAGTTATTATTTAAAGTATAGCAAATTGTTCTTGTATCTCTTTCATAGCACGCACAAGTGCGTCCATATCCCCTTTGGTTGTATCTCTTCCAAGCGTGATGCGTATATTTTGGAGAGCTTCTTCACGAGACGCACCAAGTGCTTCTATCACATAACTACCGTCCGTCTCAGATGACGCACACGCACTCTTGTGAGACACCGCAAACCCTTTCGCATCTAGTCGAATAATCATCTCATCCGATGAAATCCCTGGTATGCGACAGTTGATGTTATTTGGAAGACGCTTTTCGTCATGAAGCACACGCGCTCCGTTGTGTGATGTATATTCATCCCATGCACCATAGAACGTAATCCCTTGTATAGATTTCTGTAGTTCTTCATACGCATAATCACGCACATCACGAAGCCGAGCACTTTCTCGCTCTCTCATTTCGTACGCTTCACGAAGCGCAACACCAAATGCGTACAAGCTTGGTGCGTTTTCTGTACCACTACGAAGACCGCGTTCCTGTCCGCCGCCAAACAAAACTTCACCCAAACGAAGACCTTCACGTTTATACAAAAGCGCTGTGCCTTTTGGACCATAACACTTGCTTCCATTTACTGTCATCAGATGACACTTGAGACGTACCACATCTAGATTTAAATAATTCGCCGCCTGACATGCGTCTGTGTGCAGATATGGATATTCGTTAAATGTCCTACCATTTTCTCGCTTCCACTCATCTATCGCGCGCCCGATTTCTTTTATAGGTAAAATAGTGCCGATTTCGTTATTTGCATACATGATAGATACAAGTATCGTGTCTTCGGATAACGCTTCTCGTATATCTTGTACACGCACAATACCTTCTTTAGATACTGGAATATACGTCACACGTGCTTTTCCTGTTCGCTCCAAATGACGAATCGGTTCAAGCACACTTGGATGCTCTATAGTACTCGTGATGATATGCGGGGTGTTTGTCGATGCTTTCTGGTGCGCGTTATACGTGCCCAAAATAGCCATGTTACAACTCTCAGTTCCAGACGATGCAAAATATATTTCGTATCCATGCGCATTAAGTGTAGACGCACACAAACCGCGCGCTTTATCCAAGAGATTCCCAGCCTCTACCCCTTCTTTGTGAATACCTGATGCATTCCCATAAGTAGCAAGAGAGGCGATGAGTGCATCCTGTGACTGTTTACTGATGTGAGTTGCCCCTGCGTTATCTAAATAGACACGTTTTTGTGTAGATCGTAAAAAAGAAAACATGATAATAGTGATATATATCCAAACTCTACCATACAAAATAAAAAGCGCTTCTTCGTTACTTCCCCATGCGGGGATATGTAAACGAGGAAGCGCGATAGCGTCGATCGTCAGATGGAAACAGGGCTCAGATCGGACGGTGGCGACCAGGCGGCCATGGTGGCCGTGCCCAGAGATGCGGCCCAGGCTTGCGCGGTCAGGCAGCGGGTTCAATTCACGCGGAATTTCTTTGTACAAGCATAAAGGTATTCCGATAACCTTTACCTACCCAAACTCTAGCACACAGGAATCATGCCATACAAGAGTTATGCACATATTCTTTTCTTACATTCTTTTCTGTTACAATACATCACACATGAATCTCTCTGTAATCATTTCTTATATAACCACCTACCCATCTATCCCGCTTGCTATCGCACTTGGCATCGTTCTTGCATACGTCGTCTACCTCCACCGCAAAATCCACCACTTTACAAAAGGTGAAACCGGGGCATCACTTGAGTCTCTCATCAAAAACTGCATCGACAGCGTCAAAGACATCGAAGACCGTAATGAACTCATCTCAAAACACGCCCTGTCACTCGATACACGACTATCTCATGCGCTCCGCAATGTACATATGATGCGCTACAAAGCATTTGAACAAAATGGATCAAATCAATCGTTCTCACTCGCACTCGTAAACGAAAAAGGAAATGGAGTTATCATCTCTACACTTCACTCTCATGACCGCGTGAGTACCTTTGCAAAGCCGATAGAAAAATATACGAGCACCTATGAGCTCACCGACGAAGAAAAAGAAGTTCTTAACAAGAGCAAAGACGAGCACCGTAGTATCCGTTAATCAACCCAAAGACCTAGCAATCTAAGCGATTTTGTGGTATTATTGTAAAACATTTTTATGGCTACATCTTCATCACAAACATCTTCACCTCGCCAACCGGTTATCGCGGTTCTTGGACACGTCGACCACGGCAAAAGCTCTCTTTTGGACTTTATTCGCAAATCAAACGTCGTAGACGGTGAAGCAGGCGGTATCACACAGCGTATTTCGGCATATGAAGTAAGCTTCATCGGCGAATCAAAACTCGCTCGCAATATTACATTTTTAGATACTCCGGGGCATGAAGCATTTCAATCAATGCGTGAGCGCGGTGTAGAAATCGCAGATATTGCCATCCTCGTTGTTTCAGCAGAAGACGGTGTAAAAGCTCAGACACTCGAAGCATGGAAAACAATTGACGCTCGAAAAATCCCTTACGTTGTAGCTATCAACAAAATCGACAAGCCGGGTGCTGATGTTCAAAAAACAAAAAACTCGCTCGTTGAAAACGGTATCTATATCGAAGGGTACGGTGGAGATGTGCCGTGTGTAGAAATTTCTGCAAAGACAGGTCAAGGAATCGATTTCCTTCTTGAGACACTTGTTCTCGTTGCCGATATCGCAGAACTCACAGCAAATCTAACCACAGATGCAACAGGATATGTTCTTGAAAGCTTTGTGGATCAAAAGCGTGGTGTTTCTGCAACACTCATCATCAAAGATGGAACACTTGCAACAAGCGGAGCAATTATGGCAGGAACCGCTGTTTCCCCTATTCGTATCATCGAAGACTTTACTGGCAAACCAATTCGCGCACCACACGCAGGACAACCAATCAAAGTAACTGGTTTTGACGATATCCCAGCATCAGGCTCTCTGTTTGTTTCTTCATCAGACAAAAAAGAAATCGAAAAACTGCAATCAGAAGCACAGCAAAATGCAGTCAAAGACATTCTTGACCCTCGCGTATACCGAAATGCAAAAGTGGTAATCCCAGTTGCTATCAAAGCAGACTCACTCGGAACACTAGACGCTGTTGTAAGAGAACTCAAAAAGCGCGAAACAGATGACGTCAAGATAAAAATCATCGGAAAAGGAATCGGGACCATCAGTGAAGGAGATATCATGCTTGCATCGTCAGATGAAAAAGCAGTTGTACTTGGTTTTGCTGTAAAACTCGACCCACGCGCTCGCGAACAATCAGAGCGATTTGCTATCGAACCACAACTCTTTGATATCATCTACAAACTCGGTGAATGGTTTGACACACTCGTCGAATCTCGCCTTCCATACGAAGAAAAAGAAACAATTCTTGGAACACTCAAGGTCCTCAAAAACTTTTCAACACAAAAAGACAAACACGTTATCGGTGGACGCGTAGAAACAGGTCGCATTCAACTTAACTCTCTTGTTAAAATTGTTCGTCGTGGTGTAGAACTTGGACGTGGACGTATTATCGAGCTTCAATCACAAAAGATAAAAACAAACGAAGTTCTCGAAGGTACAGAATGTGGTCTCATGGTTGAATCAAAGATAGATATGATTCCTAGTGACATTCTCGAATCACTTGTAGTTGAAAAACTAAAGATATAACTATATGGACGCAAATCGTGAACCAACTCAACGACAATTAAAAGTAACCCTTGAAGTCCAAGGACTTGCACAAGACTTCTTTCAACGTGAGTCATCTGGCGCTTCTATGATAACGGTGACACGCGCCGAAGTATCTGCTGACATGCGTCACGGAACTATCTATATTTCAGTCCTCCCAGAAAACAAAGAAGCTGCTGCGCTAGATTTTGCAAAACGTATGCGAACAGATTTGCGAAAGTACGTCATGAAGCGCCTCCCAGTACGTGTTATTCCATTTTTTGAAATCGAAATAGACTACGGAGAAAAGAACCGCAGAAACATCGACGACATCCTCCGCAAAGAAAAGCTTGAAAAAGGGACAGTGGAAGAGAAAGCTGTCGAGGAAACAGACTAAAATACACAAGAAAAGCGCGCCTACGGCGCGCTTTTCTTTACTGTTCTCACCCCTCCCAATACTTGACAAAACGTATATTTTATGTATAATAGAATGTGGCATTTGTCGTTAGGACGACGTGTCAGTTGTACCTCGTTTTTTAAATCAACCTCAAGCCCCTCAAGGCTTTTACTTCAGGAGAAACATCATGGGAAATGGGAAATCTTTCCGTCGCGAAGACAAGCGTGCGGTCGCACGCGGCCCCGCCGACCAAGCTGCAATCGCAGCCCGGCAAGCCGAAGGTCGAAACAAGCAGCAACAAGCTCCCGCATGGGAGTGGATCACCGGCGAAACCGAACTCGTCCAGGCATGCCTGGACATGATTAACGGCAAGGCCGGCCTGTACCCGATGTTCGGCATCCAGATGGCTGTCGAAGAACGTCAGGGTAACACCGAGAACTACTCTGTACTGGTCTACTGCGATGCCCTGTACGGTGAAGAAGGTCAAAACCTCTGCGGCGCGTTGCGTCCCGGTTTCGCGGTCGGTGTCCATCAGCTGGCATGGAACATCAACGAAGGCACCACGTGGAAATCCACCGACCACGAGCTGTTCGTGTTGACCCTTCTGGCTCAACCCGAGATGCAGATGGCGCGTGACAAATTCTTCGAACAGCAGAAAGCTGCCAAAGAAGAACACATGCGCCGCGTGCAAGAAGCCAAGGCCCAAAAGCCTGCGCTGATCGCACGTCTGCGGAGCCAGCTGATCCAACCGAAAGCCACTGATCTGGTAGCGGAATCCGCCGAAGAAGCGAGGCCGCAACGCCGCCAGAAGCCGGAGTACCCGGAAGTCGACCACATCAGTGAGTTGATCACAAATGGCGACACCTGCGTCTTCTACCACAGTTCGGGGGCAGTCCTGAAAACCTGTGAAGGTGATGGCGATCTCGTGATCCGCATCAGCGGCCTGAAGGATGAAACCCATCCGATGTATCGAGCATCCCAACTGAATGTGTTCGCGTTCATGGACGAGATTGATGACGAGCCGGAAAACCCCCAGCTCGACACCGAAATGCAGCGTGAAGGTCAGGCCTTCCGTGCATGGCTGCGGGATGAAGGCATCCTGAACGACAACGTCCCCCAAGGTGAACCCTCGGGAAACGTGGTTGGCACCGTGGTGGAGTGCTCAGCTTCCTGAAGCGAGTCTTCTCTAACGGCGCCGCCAAGAGCGCCTAAGCCAACACCGGCTTTACGACAGTGTATCTACCTAGCTTATAGCGACAGTAGATACACTGTTTTTTTATTACTATACTTGACAAAAGTATTATTTTGTGTATAATATACAACAGGCTGCCCCTTGTGGCAGATTCATTGAAACTCAACTTTTACGAGGTGATCATGGCTAAGTCCAAAGACAAGAACGGTGGTGGTAACAAAGGTGGTGCTTCCAAAGGCAGCACGTGTGCTGCCCAAGGAGCCATCAACCGCGAGCAAATCGCCAAAGAAGCGAGAGGACGCGAACACCGCCGCCAGGAAGAAGGTCCCGCCTTCTTCAGGCGACTCAACGATGAGCGCAATTCGTCTCCGGTCGACATCGCAAACGGTGTCATCGGCAAGTACGCGATCCCGGGCGGTGACCAACCCTCCATCCATCTGAGTGTGCGCAAACACAGCCAGGGAGATACCTCCTTCTCGGTTGTCGAGTTCGAGTCCGTGCAACGTGGACACGCCCTCCAAGGCGCAACCCTCAACGCCGGCGTGTTCCTGGGAACCAGGTGGATCGGCAACACGGAATGGCATTCCCGTATGACGGGCAGTGCCAAGACCACGCAGCAAAACCTGCACGGTTATCTGAGCCAGTTCATCGAACTGGTGCCGGTTGACCAGGTGGATACCCCCGTGGAACCCGCGATCATCGCTCCGAAGCTGACGCAAAACGACATAGACTCGCTCGCCAAAGCGGAAGCAAAGCGCCTGCGCAAGAAGAGCAACCTGATCGCGGAAGCAAGCGCGGAAGGTGCGCGGGAAACTGCGCTGCACACCATGCGCAAGCAAGCGATCCGTCCGTTCGAGTTTGCAACGGGCAAGATCGGCTACTGCGATCTGTCGAGCGACCATGCCGAGCTCATTGTCCTGTCGTTCATGGATGGCGGCGACCGCAAGGTCAGCATCGCCTACCTGAGCAAGTCCCACATCCTCACGCTTGCCGGCGTGAAGGTGGACGACGCGATCTTTGCCTCCTATGTCGTGGCAGGCCGCGTGCACGAAAGTGATCGCGGTCACATGAAGAAAGCCGACTTTGACCGTCGCAATGCGACGGCGAAGTACATCCATGACCAGCTGACAAACCGTGGAATACGGTTCCCTGCTGGGAAGAAGCAAAACGCGTAACAGCTACGCTTACGCACACAGCCCCAATGTCGCAAGACGTTGAGGGCTTTTTATTTTGCTTTATTCTACAATGTGCCCGGGAAAGGAATCTTTTCGACAAGTAAATTTTTGTCGTCACAAAAATTTCTCGCCGACCGCTCCTCATTGTTTTTCTTACTAGAAAAACATACTCCGGACTTTCAAGTCCTTACGAAACCCAAGCAGTTGGCTTTCTTCCCGGGCACAACTAAAAAGCGGACACTTTCGTGTCTCGCTTTTTATCTTGTGCCCGGGAAAGGACTTGAACCTTCATGGGTTGCCCCGCTTGCTCCTAAGGCAAGTGCGTCTACCAATTTCGCCACCCGGGCATATAGAAACGTAAACACGATTATACACGAAAATATGGTAGAGTGCGAGTACATGAAATTAGACATCATTCACGAAGATGCAGATGTACTTGTTATCAACAAACCTGCAGGACTTGTTGTACACCCTTTTGATAACTCTACAGAAGAGACACTCTTAGATATTCTTAAGGCCTACAATCCTACATCTTTTTCGTTTGATAACCCACTAACACTTCAGGACGGCAGAGTTATCAATCTTGGTGGCATTGTTCATAAGCTTGATCGAGAAACATCTGGTATTATGGTCATTGCAAAGTCACGTGAAGTGTTTGAAAGCCTTCAGGAACAGTTTCTAAACCACACAACACACAAAGAATACATAGCTCTCGTTGAGGGTGGTGTTGACCAAAACACATTTGTAATTGATGCACCACTATCACGCATCAAAAAAAGTTTTAAGCGCACAACAGATATGAGTATCGCTCGAGGGAAACAAGTGAGCGCTATCACTCACGGGGAAGTTATTTCGCGACACGAATCAACAACTTGTGTTCGTTTGTTGCCTGTTACTGGACGCACACATCAGTTGCGTGCACACATGGCACATATTGGTCACCCAATAGTAGGAGATACTGTCTACGGAACTAAAGGCACCAATTCCCCGCTTATGCTTCACGCCCACAAACTAACCCTCACTGTGAAGGGTGAAGAAAAAACATATAGGGTAGAAGTACCAAAAACATTTGGAGATCTATAAATATAGATTCGGTTCGATCCCTATTGGGTATCGAAACGCTTCGCTTATTTGTGCCCCCAGTAGGGATCGAACCTACGACCTGCGGATTAAGAGTCCGATGCTCTACCAGCTGAGCTATAGGGGCATTTCTGTGGTGAATACTATACCACGAGTACAATTTTTTTTCTAGAGTCTTGTATATAAATGTGCTAGAATAGAAAAACTTTTTACGAAAGTAAAAAAGTCTGATAGATAATAAGACGCAGTGGCGAAGTGGCCTAACGCTGCGGTTTGCAAAACCGCCATTCGCGGGTTCGACTCCCGCCTGCGTCTCACGTAACAAAAAATATCGTTACGCTCCCTGCCCGGGTGATGGAATGGTAGACATAGAGGACTTAAAATCCTCGGCGAGTTAAATTGCGTGCGGGTTCGAGTCCCGCCCTGGGCACCAATACAGAACTAAGAGGCTCTGAACGAGCCAATGCGTGGGCGTGCCGAAGG
>ERZ724505.1889-NODE-1889-length-10857-cov-6.669598_pt1 | contig 10857 bp, 12 predicted proteins | sample MGYA00376038_ERZ724505 | MGnify/ENA primary metagenome ERZ724505 (study PRJEB28724, sample SAMN07190884) | wastewater metagenome | isolation source: effluent of sewage treatment plant in Hong Hong | place: Hong Kong | collected 2016-03-17 ... | reverse complement strand
CCTTCCACGATCGTGGCGTAGACGGCTTGCTCCCGATGGGCGAAGTATTCGCCGACGAGGACGCCGGCCCGGCGGATGCGGCCCTTGTCGAGCTGGGAGAGGAAGTCGACGGCGAAGGGGCGGGACATCGTCCACGTTGCGACCAGCGCCTCCTCTGCCGGGCGGCCGAGGAGGTCGAGGACGCGGGGCAGGAATAGGTAGGTGTCGCTGCAGCCGTCCATGACGAGGTGGAGGGACTCGCCGACGGCCGGCAGGGTGACGAGGACTTCCTCGAGGATCTCTCGGCGGAGCGCCAGGCGGTTGAGACGGCGGCGGGCGGGGAGGCGGAGGGACCTGGGTCCGCCGGGCACCGTCGCGGCTGACTCGATGTCGGTCTCGTCGAGCATCCATGCCGCGCTCGACACCGATGTCGTGGGCGGGTCGCCGACGTCGTCGAGGAGGAGCTGACGGAGGTCTTCGTCAGGCACGGGCGAGGTGTGGAGCTTCATGGCCGTACACCTCGCGCGCGTTCGTCGGCGCCGCACGGGCAGGTGCAGGCGGGCATCCCGACGGTCGGGACGACCGGAGCGTCGTCCTCGAGGTCGGGGCCTTCCTGGGGGCTCCTGACGCTCGTGGCGAGGTTCTCGACGAGGGCGGTCAGGAGGACGAGGTGGCGCGTCACGGCGTCGAGGTCGCGGACGAGCTCGGCGCGGGTCACCGGGCACCTCCCGCGACGAGCGTGAGGGCGGCGACGAGGACCCGGAGAGCGAGCCGGAGGAGGTGGCTCACGCCGCGCCTCCTCGGGCGCCATCTGTCCGGGTGGAGGTGGTAGCCGGCCGCTCTGCCCCGGGGGCCGGCGGGTGGCAGTTGCGACAAACCGTGACGGTGGGGCTCTGCCAGAAGTCGACGCCGCGGCACCAGTAGCAGACGAGGGGGGCGGGCTCGGGGGGGAGGGCGGCGATGATCGCGGCTTTGTGGCTCCGGATCTCGTCTTTCAGCTCGGCCGGGAGTCGACCGGACGGCGCGGCATACACCGTACCGGCCCGGACGGATAGGACTACTCCTGCCTGGGTGGCGGCGGCGAGGATCGCGCCGGGCGTCATCAGGCGACCGCCTCGGCGTCGTCCGCTGGGGGGCTACCCCCCCCTGTAAATACCTGTCCCACCTGTCCCGCCTGTCCCGGACCCGGTAAGTCGTTTCCGCTGAGTGGGTTGACTTTTCGGGGGGAGGGAGGTCTTGGGACAGTTTTTGCCGCTGGGACAGGTTCTGGGACAGGTTTCTCCGGCCCGGAGTGGGCGTTCGGGGCGATAGGTACGAGGGTTTCGGCCTCTGGGACAGTTGGGACAGGTTTTCCCGCCCCCCCCACGCTCCCAGATTCGTGGGACGAGGGGGGCTCGCTGGCAGGGAGGAGGTGAATGAACCGCCGACGGGGTGATCCGAGCGGCGGTCGGAACCTGACGGTCCGGACCTCGGAGCCGGGTTCCCGTACCAGGCGGCGGCGGTCGTCGAGCCGTTTCCAGAGTCCATGAGACGAAACCGGAAAGGTTCCTCCCTGCCTGGCTGCAAGTTGTTGAACGAGGGAGTAGGCGACCTCGGGCTCGAGGAGGAGGGAGCCGTCCCGGGCGAGGTACCCGAGCGGGGGGCCTTGGGGACGGGCGAGGTGGCTGCCGTTGCCGTCCGATTCGAGGCGCCATCCCCAGGCCGCGGCGGCGGGAGGGGCGGTGCCTGTCTCGGCGTCGAGGAGGTGAGCTTGCTGGGAAGCGAAAACGGCAGAGAGGAGGGCGTCGAACCGGACGACCGGGTCGGAAGCGCGGAGGTGGGATGCCTGGCTCTCGGCGACGGTGGACAGCGCTTCCCAGGTACGGGCGGCGAGGTCGGCGGCTTCGGCTGCCGTGAGGCCTCCCACCTCCCGCGCGAACGAGATGAACGTCTCCATCCCGAAGTAGAGGCTTGCGACGGAGTCGGGGGTCCGGGCGTGAGAGGTGCCTTCGGTAGCTCGGTCGCGGAGGGCGTTGAGGTGCTTGCGCGAGGACTTCTTCAGCTCGTCGATTCGAGGGGCGAGCCATCGAAGGTAGCCGGCCATGACCGCGGGAAAGCTGCTGGCGGCGTCCTGTGCGATCGAGAGCTTGCTGGGGGTGATGTCGCCCGCGTTGACCTCGAGAACAACGAGACGGGCGAGGAGGGATTGACCGAGAGGGAGGTCTTCGCCTGTCGCGAGGACGAGGCATCGGGGAGTGAAGCTCGCGCGAAAAGCCGTGGCATCGGTGAGGCGGCCGCGGGCTGCGACGTTGCCGACGGCGCGGAAGATCCGCTCCCCCTTGTCGTGCATCTCAGCGACCTGCCGCGATGAGGAACCTTTCGGGGTGAATTCGTCGAGGACGAGCACGAGGTCTTTTCCGAGAAAGGCGAGCTTCTCGAGGGCGTTCGCGGTCGACGAGAAGTTCCCGGGGAGTGCTTGGGCCGTGAAGGTCCCGAAGAAACGCTGGGCGAGAGTGGCGACCTCGGTCTTGAAGACGCCAGTCGAGCCGACAAGGAACAGAGAGAAGACGGCGCTGGCGACCTCGCAGAGCGGCGCGCGGAAGACGGCGGCGAGAACGGGGAGGGTGATCCGGTCGGGGGCGAAGCTCCATGCTGAGAGCGTGCGCCGGATGGCGTCGGGGAGGTCGTCTGGGATGTCGGGGAGGACGGCGGCGGCGAGTCCCCCTTCGAGGTGTACCTCGACATCATCCCGGGTCCCGCCGCCGCCGATGCCACCTTCCCCGTGGAGAAATACCCACTCGTTACCGACCTTCCGCCATCCTGAGTGCTTGAAGATCGTGCGGCGGGTCTTGCCTTCCATGCTGAATCGCTGGATGGCGTCGCGAATCCTGTCCCTTCCGTCCCGGCCTGAGTAAATGACCGCGTCCGATCCCCAAAACTTCGTGGTCCATGTCATCCCCTGGAATTGAGCGGCTGGGACCTCGGCGGGCGGGAGCGGGCGGCCATTGTCGAGGGTGCCTTTGATGACGAAGTGCACCTCGGCCGTAGCGCCGTCGTCGACGGTGCGTTCTTCGTAGATGCGGCCGGTCCAGTTACAGAGCGGGGTCACGTCGAGGAAGCCGTCGGGGCGGTCGCGCTTGTAGACGATCCTCCCGGCCTGTTCGTCATAGGGGCCTGTCGACGAGGGCCGGCCCGGTCGTGCGGCGGGGTCGTGCTCGATGCAGTATTCGATCTTCGCGGAGAGGAATTCGTCGCTGGCGTAGCGGGCGATTTCCCCCTCGTCACGACCTCCCGGGTCAGCTTCGAGAATGGCGGAGCGGAGGTCGAGGATGAGCGCCGCGGCGTCGGTCCCGCGGGCGCCGTGCTGCTTCACGTAAGCGCCGATCGCCGCGAGGATCGGCTCGTGGAACCCGTCGTCGGAACCGATGCGGTCGCGGTGCGCTTCGTAGCCGGCGCAGTGGCACATCCCCTTGGTCCGGTCGCTCGGGGCGACGAGAACGACCTCGGGAATCGCGAGGGTGGCGGTACGTTCGCCGCGGGTGACGAGGTTGATTCGGTTCTCGAGGAACGGGTCGGCGAAGCCGATGCACCGCGGGGCGGCGGTGTAGAACGGCTGGGCGGGGCGGAAGACGGCGACGTCGAGTCCGGGGAGATGTTGCCGGGCCTGCTTCCCCCAGCGGGTCAGCTCGACGTCGGAGTACGGCCGATCGAGGAGCGCGAAGACGTGGGCGGAGAACTTCCCGGGCTTGATGCCCATGGAGCTCCCCCATGAAACGATGATGTCGACGTCCTCGAATTCGGGAGGGAGGGCGGCCTGGAGGAACGCGAGCGCCGCGGCGGGGTCCTTCACCGGGTCGACGCCGTCGGGGGCGGGCTGCCAGTCGATGTCCCCCCCGAGCCAGGCGCGGTCACACGGCTGAAGAGTGGCTGGCGACGGACTCTTGCCTTTGATGTCGGGCCGGAGGAGACGGCGAGCGCGGCCGAGGTCTACCCCTTCGCGAGGTTCGCCGCGAACGATGAACGTCCGGGGCTCCCCGAGGAGGTGTCGCAGCTTGCCGTAGAGGTCGGCGAGGTCGAGGAAGTCGACGGGGCGGAGCTTGAAGTCCTTCGCGTTGCCGTACCCTTCGGTCGCGAGTTCTCCCGTCAACGGGTCGGTGCGAAAGGACTTCGTGGCCAGCGGGCCGAACGACGTCAGGGCAGTGAACCCGAGCGGCGTGCTCACTGCGGCCTCCCGTCAAGCTCCTGCGAGATCCGCAGCTCGCAAGCGTCGGCCTGGTCAGGCCGGGTGTAGCAGTCGCCGCAGAGCGTGTAGACGATGGTCCTGTTGCTGCCTGCCGGAGCTCCCCAGAGGAGGGGGTTCCCGGGGATGAAGACGCCGGTCATGGTGGACTTGGAGCCGCAGAGGAGACAGGGCGGGTGCGCCCGCTCCATGTGGGTGAGGATGGCGGCAAGGGATGCATTCATGCCGCGGCCGACCTTCCCGACCAGTTCAGGCCGACGAGGTAGGCCAGACCTTCGGGCCAGTGGTAGAAGCGGCGGAAGGGGACGCGGGGGAAGGGGCGACGTGCCCCCGGTGACGACCTTCGGGGTGGGGCGGTAAGCTTGATCGGCGTAGACTCTGCGGGCCAGCTACTTGCTCTGTTCTGCGTGCGCCCGGTTCCCTGCTGACACGGGGTTCCGGGCACTCTCGTTCTAGGGCGGGGCCTCACGCGGTGCCCCCCGTGATGCGGAGGACCTCATCCCGGCTGACGAGGACGATCCTTCCGATGCGGCGGGCCTTCACCTGGCCGGACGCGATGAGATTTGCCCAGCCTGAGGCGCTGATCCCGGTCAGGGCGGGCAAGTCGCTCTTCCTGTAGGAGAGCGGCGGTCCCTGGGGTTTCGGTCGGCTGCGGTCGGTGCTCTTCATCGTGGGTGCCCTGCTTTCTGCCGGTGCGCTCTGCGCCCGGTGATCGAATGGTCAGGGTGGATTTCGCTGCATTCCGTGGACATCGGACGGCGCTCGAATGTCCATACCGTCGGGTGCGGACCTTGAATTTCTGCCCGTACACCTTCAACGCTCGTCTGACGGTCTTCGGGTCGACGTGGAGGAGTTCGGCGAGGAGGTGAACCCGCCGGCCTTCCGGCAGGTTGGCGAGCGCCTCTGCGACACCTGCAAGGGCGATCGGGTGGAGGGCGTGGCTGGGGTTCTGCCCGGCGGCCGACAAGAGCTTGTCGGCGGCACGCTGAGCGGCGTGTCGGAGCACGAGAGCGGTCTCTTCTAGAACGGCGGTCCGCTGCACCTCCCATTCGGCCCGGCGCGCCTCGAGCTCGGCCTCCGTCGGCGGGGTCGCCTGGCCGATGGGGACGTCTTCAGGGGTGGCGGGCGGCGCCTGTGCGTCGAGCTCCGATCGGCGCATGAGGATGATCTCGTCGTGGACGAGGAGCGGGTCGCGGAAGCTGCGGTTGAAGAGCTGGGCGACCTCGTCGGCGTCGGAGCTGAGCGCGCGTGTGAGGGGCAGGAACCGATCGTCGAAGAGAGGTGCCGGGCCGTCGCTGCCTTCGAGCCAGCGGCCCGCGTGGGGCCTTCGCGCGATGTCGAGGAGTCGGAGAACATGACGTGCGACTTCGGGGGCGAAGAGCCGGGATGGGTTGCCCTGCACGTTGGCTAGCGGTCCGCCGCTCCCGATGGGCGTCTCGCTGGCGATCTGGAGGGCGAGGGCCGGGCGCTGGTCGACTCGCACCATTCCGACGGCGGCCTCGAGGAGCTCGACGGGGTCGACGTCTTCTACTTCGACGGCCGGGACGACGAGGACGCGGGAGAGGTTGCGGGGGTCCTCGGGCGGGAGGGGCGCCTCCGTCGCCTTCGCTCTGACGTCGCGCCGGGTCTCTGCGAGCGAGACGGCGGCCTCGAGGAGGGCGTCAACGTCAACGTCGAGTTGTCGGAGTCGTTGGAGTTGGTCCTGGGTGTCCACGTTCAAGCTCCGTTCTCAAGCTCCCGACGGGAAGAAACCGGGGCGGAGGAACGCGGGAGCTTGGTCGCTCGGCCCGGGGGATCAATCCCGGACCGCCTCCGCCCCGGAAGGTTCACACGGGTGAGGCCTCGCCGGGCAGGAGTCGGGGCACGCTCTGCCGGTGGCGCCCGGTGGCGCCTGAGGTCAATCTGGGTGTGTTCTGTGTGAGTCGGGTCAGGTGGCCGGGTCGAGCGACCCCGGCTCTCTGTGCGGGTTCGTGCTCTATGCGTTCAGCGAGAAATGCGGGATATTCTCGTCGCGCGGTGATTCCGAGTGGTATCAAAGTCAGTTCCTCGAGTGGGTTGCCGTTTCGGTGGCGCCGGCAAGTGGCGCCTGACCCGACTTTTCCACCGATTCTATGCGCTCGACCGCCTCTTGGAGATGGGCCGGAGACAGGTGGGCGTAGCGGAACGTCATGGTGACGGACGAGTGTCCCAGAAGCTCGGCGATCGTGCGAAGGGGAGTGCCGTCTATCGCGAGCCAGGACGCGAAGGTGTGTCTCAGGCTGTGAATCGAGAGAGTCGAGCGGGTCTTCGCCGTCTCGGCGGCCCGGTAGTAGCGGCGCTTGACCTCGTGATCCGGCCACGCCGAGCCGTCTGCCCGGGTGAAGACTGGAGCGGCGCCGATGCCGCGGGGCAGGGCTTCGAGGACGGCGAGGAGGGCGGTGCTCACCCGCTGGGTCTTCAGGCGGCCCCCCACCTTCCTCATGGTGAACGTGATTTTCCGCCCCGGGAGGTCGACGTCTGCCCAGGTGAGGGAGAGCACCTCGTTCAACCTGCTCCCCGTGTAGAGGAGCGTCTGGAAGACTGGGCGGATGTCGTCGTCGAGGACGTCGCGGAGGGTGCGCCATTCCTCCGGGGCGAAGTAGTCCACGCGGCCGCGGCTCTCGGGGAGAGGGTCGAAGGACCCGGGCGGGAGAGGGTCGCGGTCAATCCATCCCCACGCCGCGGCACGCCGGAGCATCGCGCGGAGGAGGGTGGTCTCGCCGTTGATGGTTCCGGGCTCGGCTTCCTCCTCGAGGCGGAACTTCTGATAGGCGTCGACGTCCGGGGCCTTGAGGAGCGAGAGGGGCTTGTTCGCGAAGAACGGACCGAGGTGGAGACGGAGCGCCACCTCATAGTTCTCGGCCGTGCGGGCACCGATCCGCGTGGACTTGGCTGCGAGGTACTGCTCGAGCGCCGTCTTCACCGTGAGGCGCCGCGGGACCGGGTGGGCGGACATCGCCGCGGCCCGTGCCGTGGCGGCCCGGTACGCCCTGACGGCGTCGGCGTGGGATGTTCCCTTGGGAAGAGTCGTCTGCTTGCGGGGTCCGTCCTTGCGGCCTGCCGCGTAGAGGCGAAAGCGCCATCGGCCGTCTGGGGTCTGACGGAGGCCGGGCTCGGCTTTCACGGCCTCATTCTCCCCCGCGGCGTGTCCGCCAGCGTAGGGCGCTGACGACCGCGCGGCGGAGCCAGTAGGCCTGGCTCACTCCGTCCTCTTCGGCGGCCTTCTGGACCTTCTCGAGGAGCGCCGGCCGTAGGCGCATCTCGACGCGGGCGGTGAGTGTCCCGCTTCCCTTCGGGCGGCCGACGGGGCGGCCGGTACGCTTCGTCATGCCACTATGGTACGGCGAAAAATGCGGGAGGCGTAAGTTATTTTGAGGCTCTGCGAAGTATCAGAATCGCGCAGACTCGATGCACATTTCGCGGAGGAACGCTGGCACGGGTGATGCTTTAGCGTCTGATAAGTGGTATTACGTTAATATCGGCCTTTATCTAAGCCGATTTGCCCGTATTTTACGCCGGTAGGAAATTACCATGCCAGCGTCAACGGCGCGGCCGTTCTCGCGGTGTACGATTGTACGGCGAAAAACAGTCTGTCGCGGCCTATTCATGGCGAGTCGCAGCGTACCAGAGGCGACACGAAAACGCTAGGCTTTCGGCCGTCGGTCCTCGGCATCGAGCCGGCGATCCTCGCGGAGGCCCTCGGCGAGCCAGTCGCGGCACTCCGCGCACGTCTCGGGCGTCACGCCGAGGAGGTCCGTCACGCCGGGACACCTGGGATCGTGGCCGTCCTCGAGGTGCGGCCGCAGCGCGAGGAGTCGGTCCCAGAGGCGGCGCTCGTCGGGGGTGAGAGGCACGGGCGGATCGTAGTGGGACTGTCCCACCTCGCGCGCGTGGAACCCGTCCATCCTGGCTCAATTCTTCAGCCCGGAGCCGTACCGGCGTCCACCTTTTGAAGCTGGAGCTCTACGTCGTGAACGTGCGGTGCCGCGGGATGGGGAGGGCGGCGAGCGAGGCGGCGACGACGAGGTCGTCGTGTCCCCGGCGGGCTTCGTAGCGGTCGTGTCCCGTCCGCGCGTCGACCTTGCGGCCGAAGTTGCGGAGCTCGTCGGCGAGCGGGCCAGGGGGGATCTCGAGGCGGCCGGCTCCGAGTAGAGCGGCGAGCGGCTGCATGAGGGTCCTCTTCGGGATGTGCAGACCGTCGGGGCCGCGGCGGATCTGCTCCCCACCGTGGAGCGTGACGGGGACGACCCGAAGCCAGGGCGCCTTCAGTCGGAGAATGTCGCCGACGGCGCGGCCGACGCCGGTACGGTCGAAGAGGACGAGAGGATCGCGGTAGGGCGCGAGGTGATCCACTACGCGGTCAACGGCCTGCGTGTAGGCCAGGCCGCGGAACCGCTCGACGAGGACGGCGCGGGCGCGGGGCTGTTCGGCGTCGAGGACGACGAGGGCCGTGAAGTCGTCGCTCTGCCCGAGGTCGAGGCCGGCGTAGAACGGCACGGTCAGAAACCCCAGAGGCGGCGAGCGGGCTGCCGGGGGACCGCCGCGGCGTAGACGGGCGCCCGGTCCGCCTCCTCGAGCGCGACGCAGAGCGCGAGGACGAGATCATCCGAGGGGCGGTCTCGCCAGGCGAGCTCCCCGGCTGCTCCGTTCCCGGGCTTCGGGTCGAAGGTCCGGAGATCCTTGGCCAGGTCGGCGGCAAGCGCGCTCTTCGCGATCGTCAAGCGCCGCTCTTGGAGGGCGAGCTGCAAGAGGTCGGCGACGTCGCGCCGTGGTAGCCGGCGGGGTCGGGCGCGGGTGTCGCGCTCCCCGGCGGTCAAGAGGACGGGGATCGTGGACGCCTTCGGCCATCGGAAGCTGTCGGCGATCGGCGTGCCGATGCCGGTACGGTCGAGGACGACGACGGGATCGGCGAGCGCCTCGAGGAGCTTCCCGACGGCGTCGCGCATGGAGCTGTAAGACGTCCCGGGCGGGAATCGCTGGATGCGGCGCACGGCGTGGCGGAGGGGCTCGGGCTCGGCAGGGGGCGCGCGCCGTGAAATGAGGTCGCGGTAGGAATTCGCCGCGTACTGTCGCTCGAAGAGGTTGGGCGGCTCTTCGCCGGCCGGGGCCGGGCTGCCCGTCTCGAGGACGACCAGTCCCGTGCTCTCGCTCGGCGGCCCGATGCTGAGGCCGATGGTGTGTCTCACGCTTCACCTTCGAGGAGGAGCGGCTCGACGAAAGCGGAGAGGGCGGCGGTGATGTCTGAGTCGCGGAAGTAGCTGTCTTCGGCGTCGGTGAATTCGGCCATGTACTCCCTTTCGAAGACGGACGGAGGCAGGGCACGGCGCTCCTCTGCCAGGAACGCGGCAGGGACGCGCGGGCAGTCGGTGGCCGTGACGCGGAAGCGTTCCCACGGTTCATCCCCGGTCCAGGCGTCGTAGTACCAGCCGGCTTTTGCCCACGGCGTCGAGAGGCTGACGAGCCTTCCTCCGCTGACCGCGAGCATCGGTCTGACCGAGTGGTAAAGCTCGTCGGGAACCCGGGCGGCTTCGTCGACGACGAGGAGGTCGACCTTCGAGTAACCGCGGATCGTGCTCTCGGTCCCCGGCAGAGAGACGACCCGCGAACCCGTCTGGAGCTCCATTCGGAGAGTCGAGTCGAGGACGAGTCGCGGGGCACCGGGCAGGGCGCGGTAGAAGTCCGTCACTTTCCGGAAAAGCTCGGCGCTCTGCCGCAGTGACGGCGAGAGGAGGAGGGTCAGGCTCCCGGGCCGATACAGCGCCTCGAAAGCCGCGAGGGCGGCGACGGTCGTGCTCTTGCCGGCCTGCCGCGAGCTGAGGACGAGGACCCGCGGCGCGTCGGAGAGGAGGAGGTCACGTTGCCAGGGATCGGGGGCCAGGTTGGCGGCGCGCATGACGTCAGTCGGCTTCGGGCGGAGCTGCAAGAGGAGGTCGGCGGCCTTCCTGCGCTTCGTCGCGGTCCAGTTCTCGAAGTCGGCGGCGTAGCTCTTCTGGGTCGGGATCGAGTCGACCAACGAGGAGTTGGAGCGGGGAACCGTTGGGGCCTGAGTGCTCATTCTTCACGACCTTCTCGGGGTAGATGCCGGCAAGCTCGCTGCGCTCCTTCGCGACGGCAAGGGCGGTGCGGTAGTCCTGAATCCGAAACAAGCGGTTGTAGAGGTCCTCGAGGCGCGCGAGCTGGCGTCCGCGCTCCTTCTCGAGGTTCACCTTCGAGGCGGCCTTGAATCGGTCGGTCGCGCGGGAGATGTACCAGTCGGCCGTGCGTTCGGGCTCGACGTCGTTTTCTGCCAGGTGACGCAAGACATCGGCACGGGAGGCGCCGCGGAGGAGGAGGAGGTACACCTCGCCGACGCGCTTCTCGACAAGGGCCGAGGGAGGGCGCTTACCGGGCATTCAGCACCTCCCGCATCCATCCCGCGTGGAAGTCGGCCAAGCGCTCGTCATTCGTCAACGTGATCTGCTCTGCCCGGCGGTTCCCGGTCCAGTTGCCCGAGCCTTCGATCGTGAGGAAGTCGGGCGGCGCCGTGACGATCATCAGCTTGCAGTGGTTCAGGTGCGCTCGGATCGGGAATCCGCGCGCGAGCATCCCTTCCACGATCGTGGCGTAGACGGCTTGCTCCCGATGGGCGAAGTATTCGCCGA
>ERZ724505.1888-NODE-1888-length-10864-cov-35.975946_pt1 | contig 10864 bp, 17 predicted proteins | sample MGYA00376038_ERZ724505 | MGnify/ENA primary metagenome ERZ724505 (study PRJEB28724, sample SAMN07190884) | wastewater metagenome | isolation source: effluent of sewage treatment plant in Hong Hong | place: Hong Kong | collected 2016-03-17 ... | reverse complement strand
GTGGCGAGTCAGGAGCACATTTGAGGCTGATAACCGCGTATTGGATCAAGCCAAACAGAATCGCCGATCTGAATGCGAAAGCACTCTCTAAAGGTGGCAATTCCAAGAAATAAAATACTTCACATCTGAGGAGGAGCGGCTGGGAGCCCGGCTTCCGACGCTCTTGTCGGTCGCCTCGTCCAGGAAGGAATCCATCCTGCAAGGGCTCACATTTTCCTCATCAGCACCAGACTCGTGTGCACCAAGTCAAGTCACCGGGACGCCTTTCCGGGTCTCTCTGACGTGAAGTAGTTCATAATAGTTCCTTTACTCATAAAACACAGGAAGAGTTTTACCTGAAGGATTCTTCAACTCAATCATATCCGCTTCATATACAGCTTCATCAGGGCAAAGGTCTGAAACCTCTTCAAAATCATCCTGACAACCATCGCATTCAGTACTTTGGTTAAAAGCAGTCTGCTTGAAATAAGCACCACAACAAGTACAAATCATATCCATCCTTAAATTAGAATTAATGCTGGTTACAGATCCAGCGTCAAGCGAAAGTGCGAAAGGAGGAAAACACGAACCATGACTGATTAATTGTTGTAAGCTTACACACCCTTATCCTTGATGCAGTACACAACAAACCAAAATTATTACGTCTGATTATATCATTACAACTGCAATAAATCAAGTAAAGATTAGTCAGACACGGTATATCTGGATAATATCTTGCTGTATTTCAGTTTTAAGCGAGTCTCTAATCTTTTAGCAACAACAATATCTTCTACAAGCCGAGTCTTCTTTATTCCACCAGAGAACCAAGATAAACGGTAAGCCCCAATATCTTTCGGGTGTGGAGTTAGTTTTATCCCACCTTGTAGGTTTTTCAGGGCTTCCTTGTATATCTTATAATCATCAGGATCTAAACAAGCAAGATTATTCAATCTAAAGTCTGTTTCATCAAGATTCTTATGAATAACCTTTTGGTTTTTCTCAACATCCTCAGAATAACCTAGAGAGAAACACAACTTGTTCATCTTCATCTTAGTCTGTTTCTGAGTTATTGGACTCTTAAAGCAAACCCATCCATCCTCTAGTAAGGAAAGGAAATTCCCCGTACTTTTGTTGAATATAATTCCAGTGAGGGGATTGTATTCTAAAATACTTGAAATTTCCTTTTGCATTAGTTTTCAGCCTTTCGTTTTCTTGCTTTACCCACTACGGGGATACCAGTTCCGTTCACTTTCTCTTGTTCAGCTAAGAATCTTTCTTCAAAATACTTCTCCCTCTTTTCAAGGCGGGCTGTAATTTCATCTGCATCTAAATAAAGTTCCTTACCTGAAGTAACTTCGTTGATTTCTTGCTCAGTCAGAAAACCCTCATATGCCTTTCTCATTACCTTATCTGTAACTTTTGCTGTATGCAGGACATGGGATACATTATCAGCAGATTTCCCTGTAAAACCATATCTGGCAGAATGTGCTAGCATCTCAGCATATGGCCCAACCCTGACTTGCGGACAACTGAGGGCAAAAATACTTGCAGCAGAGTGTGCTTCGCCAATAATATCTGCAATTACTAACGCTTCTGTACTTTCTACAGCGTCTAATAGACTCACGAGACCAGAGTAATACCCCCCTGGGGATGCAATCTTAAAAATGAATACATCATTTGTACTGGCTCTTGAAAGCGCATCAACAATGTTGTCGTAATAATCTGGTTCCATAAAAGGTTGATTCAAATGTACAGTTACAGTAGTTTGTACTTCCTGCACAAAAGAGTAACCAAGCTTATTTGGAAAAGTATCTTCACGTTCTTCATCTGAATTGAATCTGATTGGTTGTCCTAACTTATTCATTCCGTGCCCTTTCTTTTGTAAATACACCAGAGATTAGATTACTATACACAAGAGGGTCAAGCAAGTCACGATAACAATCAGCAACCTCTTTAACTAATTTATTCTTGTGGAAAACATATGCTTCAAAAGCTTCCTCTTTAGTTGAGTAAACCCCTAAACTTATAGTTCTTTTCCGACTATCGGGACTGCACTTATCCCCCATTTTAGCTTGAAATTTACCATTATGTTGATGTACTACACCACGAGGTAAGTCCCTGTTAGAAATCCACCCAGTAAATAAAGAATTAATCCGGGAAGGCACAAATGTACATGCGTCTGGACAATAGACCTTATTACCTGGGATTTTCAGATCTTTATCTAACAAGAGTTTTTCAGTTGTAATAGGTTTTTGAAGAGTATACCATTCAGCAAAATTCTGGAAGTTATGCCATTCTTCACAGACAGTAACACCGGTATAACATTTATTTGTCTTTTCTAAAGACATAGTACCATAACATCTGTCTAACATCCCTCGCCAAGTAGAGTATGCTCTTGTACAACAATAACCCCCTGATTTTGTTCGCCCGTTGTGAGTTAGGTACTTTCCAACACCAATATAGCCAACACCATGAATCCATGGATGATATGGGTCACGTACAGTTCCACTTCTTAGATTATTAGTTTTTACAGTTAAAACTGTACCTGTATTGATGAATTTAATTTTGCAGTCTGTTTTTGTAGTATATTCTAATACCTCAATATTTCCACAGTTATTTGTAGGATAAATCTCTCCAATATTGAAAGGCTTTTGTATTTTCCTATTTCTCTTCTTCATATAACCTCAGTTAACGTGACTTCTTGTGCTGTTTATCAATATCACCCTTAGAAATAATTGCGTTTCCAGATTGTTCAGCAATCAACTCATCTTCAAATGCAATCACGAAAGATTTAGTGATATCACTTCTACAAATATCATTTCTAGTAAACTGCACGGACTCTACATCTGGGATACTGTACTTTTCAACTAACTTATGCAGGTATGTAAGCCCATCCATGCCATTTTTTACATCTGTCTGGAGTCCTGAGTTATCTCCACAGAATATCATTTGAGAACCCTCCCCAAGACGAGTAACCAAAGCTTGAACTTCAGGTACAAACAGAGATTGAGCTTCATCAATCAGAATAATTGCATCAGACCAACTCCTACCACGGATAGTCTCAAGACTACAAATCTCAATGGTCCCTTGCTTCAGATGGATCTCTGTAGCACCTTTACCAAGGTAATCCTCAAAGTAATCCAACATCTGCTGGTAGAATGGTTGCAGCTTTTCTTGTAAAGTACCAGGAAGCATACCAATTGTTCTACCAGCAAGAGGTTGATAAGCTCTAATTAGAACAACCTTTTGAATATCCCCATAGTGCAACTTCTTAGCAGCATGCCAGCAGCTAACTAGCGTTTTTCCTGCACCGGCTGAGCCTTCGGCAATTACAATAGAGTTATATTTCAAAGCCTCAAACAACTTCTTCTGGTTCTCATTCTTAGGCAGGAGAGTAGGAAACTCCTGACGTGCAAATTTCTCTTTCTTTACCAATTGGTCTTGAACTTTTGCTCTGCGCTTCATACTCTTCCTCCTTACAACAAAAATTAAACCGACTTACCCTTACGTCCAGGCTTACCCTTCTCCTGAGAAATATCTTCAGATTTAGTTGCCTGAGCAACCTTTTCTTCAGTCTGCGTAGGATTTTCTTCAGAAATCACCTCTTTATCTTCTTTTTCTTCAGTTTGTGCAATTTCAGGCACACCTTCCGAAGGAGGTACAAGCACAACTGCAAAGTAACCACCATAAGCTACAGGATAAGTATCATTCTGAGTAATATCCAACTGATACCCTTCCTTGAACTTCGTAAAACAACCATCCAAGAAATCAGCAATACCCATAGCAGAAACCTGCACACGACCAGCATTCAAATCCATGTATTCCATACTTCTCCTTTACGTTTAATGAATAACATTAACTAACTATATCACCTTATTTCTATTTGTCAATACCTCTTGACAAGTTTATTTCTTTGTGTTAGAATTGTTATATCTTAATTTGTTTATGAAAGGCTTATATGCGTATTGATATTCCTGACTTGGTTCTGCAAAACAATGCTATTCCTGCTAGTGCCAAGTTGATTTACGGTGTTGTGTACAAGGTTCAACGTGAGAATGAAAAACTCCCTGGGATCTGTAATCTTACGGTGCAACAAATTGCTGATGCTGTAGGTGTGCATCGAGCTACAGCAGAAGCTAACCTAGAAGCTCTTGTAAAATGGCATCTGATTGAATGCACAGAAGGTAAATCCTCTCGTGGTCGTCTGCAATACCTCTGGAAAGCTCTCCCTATCCGTGGTACACGTATGGGTCAAAGTCTTAACACAGAAGAAACTGAAGCACAACAAGAAGTTGAAGTCCAAGAACAACAAGAAGACAGCCTGATGTCCTGGGCTAAGTAAAGGAAACAGATGCAGAATCAAACTTACGAACTAATTGATAGCCTCCCAGGGTCAGGTAAGACAACAGCTATCCTAAAATACATGGCTGATAACCGATCTAACCCTTGGTTGTATATCTCCCCTATGAAAGAAGAGGTGGAGAACAGAGTTCCAAATGAAGCCTTGCAGCATGGATTGGAACTATTCTACCCCTCTACAGAAGGAGATGATCGTACAAAGACTGAGCAAGTCTTAGAGTTCCTTGAGGAAGGTCTGGATATTTGTTGTACAGCCGAAATTCTGCATAGCGTTAATACAAAGTTCATTGAAAACCTCCGCGACAATAAATACAATGTTGTATTTGATGGTGATCCTGAGCATGTGGACTGGTATGGCCTCTCTGATGGTGATTTCAATTTCTTAACAAAGTACGATTACATTAAAATTGATGAAGAAACTGGTAAACTAAACTTCTTACCAGAATGTGCAGATGATGCAGTTTATGGCGATGTTAAAATGTTATCTGATGCAGGATCCCTTTACATGTCAAAGGGTTCTTGCACAAGATTCATGAGACTAATGAGTTCTGAATTACTGCTTGCTAGTAATCGAGTTGTAATCTGTACAACTCTACATGAAGGTTCTGTACTGGAACAAACATTGAGAGTACAAGGGTTTACCAGTACGGAGTTCAATGGTATATTAACTCTAATGACAACACGAGAGGTAAAGGAATTGTGGAAAGAAAGAATTGAGTTTATTAAGACTCCAACTGTTATAAAGTACTTACACAAACAACCTCATCGGCAACTAGACGACACATGGTGGGGATCAACCACACCATCAGGGTCTAAGAAAAAGGATGAAGTCTTCAAGCTAATGACGAATATTATTAAATCACATAAAGCATCTACACTAGACTCCTTTTTCTACATTCCTCCTTCGTTCTCAAGAGCAGGGTACAAGATCCCAAAGCAAACAGTCTCAACCAACAATCTACTCAGTATAAACTCAGATGAACTTGACTGTAACGGAAGGTATATCGCAATGTTTGCTGGAAACCCGTTTGTACACACCAAAACATTAGAGTATTTCAAGGAAAATGGGCTACAAAACCCGAACGATACAGAAGCTCTTAGAAAGTTTCTAATCTGGATTAATCAGTCAGATATCAGTAAAGAGAATTCTGAAGAGAAGTTGAGATTAGCCGTATTCTCACTAAGAATGCTAGTTTTATTTCAAAACTGGCTGCACAAATCAGAAAAAGGTACTAATACATGAATAAAGAAATCGTCACTCAAGAAGAAGTTAATCAATTTCTTACTAGGATTGAACAAAATGGAGTACTAGAGATTGCTGATAAACGTAAATTTTATGGAATGATATCTAAGAGGTCTAATGAACTTCTTGGAAGCACAGGAAATAAAGTCCTACCCTCCTTCTATGATATTACTCAGTCGGTTCAGGATCAGATTAAGTTAGCGTGTACTGACTTCCCTTATGACGCAGAGAAGGTTTTCTCAGAGTTTGAGGATTTCTTAGATAGCAAAGCTTACACGCATATCATCCAGAACGAGATGCTGGAAGTTGAAAAGCTGTTTGCAGAAACAGACTACAAAGGTAAAGCTCTTAACAATATCAGGAAAGGTTGTACAACCCTCAGAAACCTCCGTAGAGAGCTTAAAGTTCTTAATGAGTTCTACACCCTTAGCCTTGAACTAAAAGAGGCTAAAGCCTTCGCAGATCAGACCTATCAGGATCTGGCTGAAGCAGAAAAGTTACTTGAAGTTCGAAATCAGACTATTGAAGCTGTTCTAGCTATCCATCAGACAGAGGACGAAGACTGGAACTTGTTTAAGTCTACTCAAGAAGCTAAGAAACTCTATCACCTAACAGATGCAGATGTTCTTCTACACTTCAACATCTCTAGAAGAACCCTAGCACAACTAAGAAAGAGATATGAAATGTCCGAATAGACGAGTTTTAGGTGTGCTACTTTTTTCACACAACTTCTGTTTTTTCGTTCAAATGTCTTAACATAAACCAGGGGTAGAGCTTCCCACAAAGAGGCATGCCCTACCAAGTGTGCTCTTTTTTGCACAAAAAGATCAAAAAATCAACCAAAAGTCTTAAGATAAGAGAGGGGTAAACTTTTGAATAGATCGCCCTCTACAGAAACATCTATGACTTACGCTGGAACCTTCCAAAGACTAATACCCGGGATATATATATTGTAGGCTTCGCCTACAGAAGTAATCCATGAACTACGTTCATAACATATCTTACTCAGGATTCTCCTGAGCATAACTACTACTCTCTAACCTTCCGGTTAACTATCAATAAACACCAATAAAGAAAAATAACAAAAGGAAGCCTTGCTTCCCATAATCCCAGGGATAACTAACCTCTGTAGGATAATCGTCAACTTCGTTTCCTCCTTCATAATATCCTACAACAAAGAACCAACTAAAACAGAAACCTTATTTGTGCAAAAGAAAGCTGAAGCTTTGCTTCAAAAAGCTTTCTAAAGTACCTGATACACCCTTGTAGCAGTACCAAAAGAAGAACTGAACCTGAGTTCTGTTGTGCTGTTCAGGGACTGAACTTTTGTTTGTAGTCCTCAAAACGAAGTTTTAATCTGTTGTTACCCCTGAGAATATAAATTCATAAGCTTCGCTTATACCTTTTGTGCCCTTGTTGGTACTCTGATTAATCTATTTTGTTGGATTATCTTACGGAGTAAGAAAACAAATACATCGAGCGAAGCTCTCTTTTTGTTGTTTTAGTTTATCTTTATTTTGTGCTGAAGAGTCCTAGCGAAGCTAGACAAGTATCTCTTCTGTTTACGAAGTAATTATCTATTATTTTGTTGGTATGCACTAACTTAGCGAAGCTAAAGAAGTACTAAGTGCCTTACAAAATATCAATCTGTAACGCCAGCGTTACAATATACCCCTCTTTCAATAAAATAAAAATTTTTACAAACAACATTCTTTTGTTCTATCTATTTTTGTTGTAGAAAATATCTATAGAAATAAAATTTGTTAGAGATTAAGATGATCCCGGGGTTATGTTTCATCCCGGGGTTTAGTTCCCTTATAAGATTCCTGCATCAAAGATCCCTAGACTACAGAGGGAGAGAAGGTTCGACGGAACGTCGAGATATTTTGTTTCTAGGATTGTTTCAGGATTAAAGGCTCTAGGATGAGATAGGAGAGATTAGAGTGCCTTGGGTATTAACACCTTAGGATAATTGATTCTAGAGGGTTTTAAGAGCCCTGCCGGGGTAAAGGCAGGGGATATGGTTTGTAAGGGATGAGAGTATCCCGGGGATTGGTTTCTGTTAGGGTATATTTAGATAGAAATAATAAGCAGATTGGCTTATTGGTTTGATAGAGACACTCCCCCTCCCTCCTACCCCTCCATACAATTCTAAAATATCACACGATGATCTTTGCTTATCTGGCGTAAGCCAGAGTAGATAACATCTCGGGATAGTACATCATCTTATTGAGTCACTTCTGAGCCTATGCATGAGGGAGAAATTGTAACAAAAGATAACGCTAGACGTTATGCGTTAGATGATAAGTGGAGTTAATATACACTTGTGCAGTAATGTATTGGTATACAGGTGTGCATTAATTGCTGGGTGTCTCGACTGGGTATAGTGTTTTCCGACCGTGAATCTAACCAGCACCACCAAAGTGACAAGTCTATCACTATATCATCTTATTGCCTTGTCAATCATTGCCTAGTCAATCATTAGGCTAATAAATAAGGGGCTTAGAGCCCCTGTAAGGTATAGTCTAAGGCTTCGCCTTACTGGTGTTACTCTATGCCCATATAGGGCCATTTAGATGCCTTCCTGAGTCTATCCTGATTGACTACCGTCAAGATGGCATTAAGAGCATATCTTAGCTGCCGCTAAGAGCATATCACCTTCCCCTGTTTTAGCACCAACATCACAACCCATGCTAACCCTGACCATATTGTAACAAGTAGTAACACATCAAACCAGATAAAGATCAAGAGGTTTAGCACAAACTTGGTGCGTGATTGAATACGGACAAGGGCGCGTAAGTCCTGGGCTGTGAGGGGTTTGGATGAATGCTTATCCCGGGGTTTAGTACCCTGTGGGGGTTTCTGCTTAGGTTGCATTAGAGATAACCCTTATTCTTTGCAATCTGGATAACCTTAGTCCAAACCTTTTGGCTTTGTTTGTCTTGTCCTGGGTGTATGCTTCTGTTTTCATATTCCCCGGTTATGTAATCCATTTCACCATAGTAGGTTAACCATCTAGGTGTTCCTCGACAATCTGACGGTGAGGTAAACTCGTTATGGGATATCTCGTGTAGTAGATCTGTAGCTGTATATTCTACATCCTCGAACACAAACCCGGACTCTTCTACATCCCCGTTTTCTGCTGATTTTTCGGTGATAATCTCATACGTCATGCTGAGTTTGAGCATATAAACCTTTTGGTTTGAAAGGAGAAAAGATAATCTAATTGAAACCCCCTATATCTCAAATTGAGATTGTCTTTTGATACAGTGCAGAGTGTTTCATTTCAGATAGCCTCATGGATGGCCCTAGATGGGCCTGGGTTAAATTTGTTTGGGGCGGTGAGGGGGCACTAGCCCTGAGCTTCTAGCCACTGTCTGGCGGCCTCTTTTGCGAGGCATACACCATTCGCCAGTGTATAATAATCTCCGGCCTTGGAAAATCCACCTGATCCGGGCAGATGCGGGGCCAATCTGTCCCATTCTGCGAGAGGGATATCATTAAAATGAATGCATTTGCTGGCTTTAATACGATCAGCACCAATACTAGACACCACGCGGGCGATTGTACCAGGGGTCACGAATTGCCCGAAGTATTTACGATGGGCGATTGTACCAGGAGCAGAAGAATCAGCCATATACTGCTGACGTGTATAAATGCTAGTCATATTAAATCAACCCAATTTTTGTTTGCAACGAGGACATGTCACCTTCTTTTTATCCCTTGTGCGCCTAAAATGAAATGAGCCGTTGCCACATAGGGCCGCATCATGCTCAAAAGTCCCTGGCCCTTTACCTGATATCTCTTCTTGTTCTTTCGGGGTTAGGTAATAGTGCAACACCTCTGGATTGTTCAGCATTAAATCAACCCCTTTTCTGCAAAAGATACTGCACCAGAAACCCCGACGATCATATGATCCAGTACCCGCACATCAACCAGGGACAGACTACTTTTAAGGGTTTGCGTTAGCAACTCATCAGCCCTTGAGGGCTCAAGCAACCCCGATGGGTGATTGTGCGTGAGAATTACCGATTGTGCATTTTTGGTAATCGCCTGTTTGACAATCTCGCGAGGATAGACGCTAGTCTGTGTCAAGGTACCCCGAAACTCGATCACAAAATCAATCAACCTGTTTTGTGCATCCAGATACAAAACCCCGAATACCTCGTGTTCAAGGTGCCCGATTTGCAATTGCAAATAGTCTTTTACCACCTGCGGACTATTAAATACTGGGCCTGTTTTCAGGGCACGATATAGGATATTCTTTGCCTTGCGGATTGCAGCCAATTCGGAATCGGTGAAATGTTGCATATTTAACCCTTGAGAAAATCAACGAGAATCTGAGCCAAAAAGGGGGCCGACAGAATCAAACCGATCAAACCCCCGGACATGTTAACCCCCGGCCCTTGTTTTGTTGGGGTGTAATTCTGGCGGGCTTTGCTGGGTTGCATCCAGCTTGTACCCTGCTTAGGTTGCAGCATCATATTTGCGTCGTGCTCGTTTTTCATCGGGGTTGCCTCTATGTTGACTGGTTGGTAATCTCTAATTATAGCCTACTTTTTAATAGGCGAGGGATTAAAGATTAAATCAAAACGTAATCTGTCAGTGCATCATAGGATTTAACCTTTGGGTTGTTCTTTCGTGCCTGCTGGGTTTTCCAGTAACCGGGCTTACTCTGTTCCTCAAAAGCCCGACGTGTTTGCATGGCTTTGTTGTGCACCTTGTTGAGGGACAGTTGCACGCTGGCGAGAAAATCTGAATCTGGGGTGTTTTGGATTTTGGGCATGTTAGGCCTTGCGCTGGTTGAAAGTAACAGGAATCGGCTTATTCTGCCGGGTTTGTTCGAGGGCTTGGCGTAGGGTCATTTTGTTTCCCGTTGCATTGTCGATGTAGTAACTTTACCTGATCTGCAAAACAATGCAAGTGGTAAAGTGTAATAATTTGTAACGGCAATCCCTGAGCATCTTATCTCTAGTCACGCGCCTACGCGTAGCAAAACCCATGCCAGATTTAAACATACCCCTACCCGTACCCGTTTATACCCTACAGGGTACTGTATCGCCACCCCTAGCTAAAGCATACGATACCCCGCATTTCATCAGGATACCTTAGGATCGATTCAAAATACTTTTTGATAGGAGGACTAGGGTTAGGGGTTAAAATTCAATACAAGGGATTCTAGGGGCCTTCCTGAAGGTTTAACTGTTTTGGTACTTGTTTGTAAGGGATTGTAACGTCTAGGTAAGATCCAGGTCATATCCCTTTACGTTCAGCGTATAACAT
>ERZ724505.1886-NODE-1886-length-10883-cov-4.248061_pt1 | contig 10883 bp, 12 predicted proteins | sample MGYA00376038_ERZ724505 | MGnify/ENA primary metagenome ERZ724505 (study PRJEB28724, sample SAMN07190884) | wastewater metagenome | isolation source: effluent of sewage treatment plant in Hong Hong | place: Hong Kong | collected 2016-03-17 ... | reverse complement strand
GCATTTTGCAAGTGTTTTTGAGTATATCGCTGATGTACCGTACGGTGATCGCACCAGACAGATCAATATGATGGTTACTCAGCTTAGAAAAACCTACAATGACACCCGACTTGGATTTATCTATGGCGATCAACCAGGCGAACTCGTAGGTTTGAAAGCACCTATTCTAAAAGGTGTGACTGCGGATATTTATTTAGATATGCATCGTGACACACCCTCACAATGGGTATGGAGAACAGAGGTAACGAATAGTACTGCCGAAAATGAGGTGGACGAGAAGTCGTTATTCGTACACAACGCGTTAGTCTTATTTGCTCGAATGAATACCTTCACGGCAAATGTGCAACACGATGAAAACACAACGGATGCACCATACGAAATACGCATTAGCGCACACACTTCAGAAGAAGATACCGATCAAGAGATGCGATTTTTATCTATTTTTATAAACGCATTCCTACCATACTCAGAATTAGATAGTAAAAATGTACCTTCACTCGACAGTTTCATCGACTTTCACGATCTCGCGATAAATTACTCTATGTTAAGCGATGAACAAATAGAGAGGGCTGCCCACGCCTGTATAAGATCAAAGCTTAGTATGCAGAAACGGCTCGGCATCGTTGCGGATGTGACGAGCACTGATGTCGAAGTGCACCTGCTGCAGGTGAAGCTAGGGAAGCTCTAGTTTTCTAGTTTTGATATACTGAGAATCAGTGAAAAATCAATCTTCCATATCTATCGACGGACACCAGATTCAGTATTGGACCTATGGTGACAAGAAAAAGCAGCCCTTGATTTTTGTGCACGGTTTTACGGGCAGCAATGAAGGATTTCAATATATCGTACCCAGGCTTCAAAACGATTTTTACCTTATCGTGCCAGACTTACCCGGTTTTGGAGACAGTGAACTTGGCGATGACAAGTGGGGAATAGACGAAATAGCCCGAAGGATGAACATTTTTACAGAAGAGTTAGGTCTAAAAACGAAGCCGCACGTCATCGCTCACTCCATGGGTGGGCTAGTAGCCGCATCGATGTTGGCGCAGAATCCTGAACTCTATCAAAAAAAGGCAGTGTTCATCAGCCCCGCAGTTGAAAAGGTGCAAGGCATTCGCAAAGTCGGTGCCGCAATACCAACTATTCAATATGGTTTTGGAAAACGCGTACCAATTCTCGGCCCGAAGTTAGTGAAGAATAAAACCTACAGTAAGATTGCAACGAAAGCAATCATGACCACAAAAGATAAACAGCTGAAAAAAACGATTAACCAGCACCACATTCGGAACTTAGATTATATCTCGAGCATTGCTTTTTACCACCAAATGCACAAAGAAATCATACAGACTGGCGCAATTGACTACGCGCATAAATTAAAGGCTTTCGATGTACTCATCATCACCGGCACGAACGATAATGTCACGCCTTTAGCTGGTCAGAAACGGTTACAAAAGGAGCTGGATGCGAAGTTGCATACCATTGATGGCGTGGGGCACCTGCTCCACTACGAAAAGCCTACAGAAGTCGCTGTGGCACTACGGGCGTTTTTGATTTCATAACTTCAGCATAAATTGATTCGAATGTTTTGAGTGTGTGCTGAAGGTCGTGTGTCTTTGCAATAGCTAAACTTTCTTTGGAAAATTTCTTTTGCAGGGAGTCGTCATCGAGAATCTTTTGTAAGCTCTCGGCAATCTGTAACACATCATCCTTTTCACAAAGATAGCCGTTTCTATCGTTTTGACAGAGCTCAGGCACGGCCCCAGCATTTACTGCGACAATCGGCTTACCGCTCGCCATCGCCTCAAGTGCTGAAATACACTGTAATTCAGATGGACTTGGCATACAAAACACTGTACCGACTTTATGCAATTCCACAATCTCATCATCTTCTACTCGACTGGTAAACGTGACTGACTTATCGATTCCGAGTTCGTAGACTTGGTTTTGCAACCGATCTTCTTCTGTTCCGAATCCAACAATTACTAAATGTAGTGGCTCGTCAGTACGAATCAAGACTTCGTTGAATGCATTGATAAGGACATTGACGTGCTTCTCGGCATCCAATCTGCCGACATAGGAAACAATTTTTTTATCTGTCGGAATATTGAACTTCTTGTATGTATGAGGACTCGCTTTAGTGGGTTTAAATTTACTAAGATCGATACCGTTCGAAACCGGCACAATAGGAATATCTGGCAAGTTGTCCCGACCGCCGGCCAGCATATCGATAGCCGCTTGGGTAGGCATAGTCACGTAGTCTGCTTTGGCGTGAAATCGTGCTCCATACTCGGTAATAATATAGCTCAGCGGTTTCGAAACACGTGCGAGCATGCGAATATTATCAAGCAGATTCTCTGGTATAGCGTGATTTGTCGCCACAACGGGTATATCGTACCGATTCGCATAGCGCATGGTAGCCTGACCAATTCCTAGAAGCATCTGGATGTGAACAACGTCTGGGTTGAATTCTTCGATAATCTTTTTTACTTCACGACGAGGTGTCAGCGAAATACGGAAGTTTTGGTAAAAAGGAAACGGTACTGATACCGTTCGTTTAACAACTACTTTGCCGTCCATTTCCTCAGATGATAATCCACTTCGACGTTGACTTGGGGCTACCACAAGAACCTCATGACCTTTTTCAGCTAAACCTAAAGCAAGGTTACGGCTAAATACTGCCACGCCATTGATAGTCGGCCAATAGAGGTCGGCTGCAATGAGAATTTTCATATACGACTATTGTACCATGTGCATGTGTCATGACTCTCATGTATGGGTATGGCGGACATGTTCTATACTAGAGCTATGAGATTATTCTATGATGCACGATACATTCGGACCGATTTTCCTGATGGCGTCAGTCGCTACAGCACGGAACTAGCGAATGCGCTGGCTAAACATACACCCGTAACCTTTATCATCCATGACTTAAAACAACTTCATTTTTTACCGAAAGACGTCGAGTATATACGTATTCATAAACCGGACTCTTGGCTTGAGCCCTTCACGGCTTTACGTCTGAATGCATACAAGCCGGATGTCGTTTTTAGCCCTATGCAAACTATGGGAAGCTTCGGACGACGTTTCAAGCTGTTATTGACGCTGCATGACATGACGTACTACGTCCATCGCTTACCACCCCCGCAGGCGAAAGGTATTGTTCGGCCACTATGGCGTCTATTCCATCTTTGGTATTGGCCACAGCGACTGGTACTGAATAGGGCAGACATAGTGGCAACCGTGAGCCAGACAGCTAAATCAGATATTGCAAGTGCGCGCTTGACCAAACGCCCTTTGATCGTGGTGTCGAATGCCGCCCGCGATTTATCAGAATTTCTAAAAAAGCCGCTACAGCTTGAAGCGAAACCGCCAAAGAACCTCATCTTTATGAGTACGCTATTGCCGTACAAAAACGCCGAGACACTCATTAGGGCGATGGAATATCTACCAGGCAGAAAGCTTCATCTTTTAAGCAAAGTAAGTGAACCTCGAAAAGCTGAATTGGCTAAACTTATACCGAACGGTGCGAATGTCGTATTCCATAATGGCGTCACCGATGAAGACTACGCGAACCTCTTAACCAACGACGCCTTGATGGTAAGCGCTTCGAAAGCTGAAGGTTTCGGTTTGCCACTTGCTGAAGCATTAATATTAGGTGTTCCAGCAGTCGTCAGTGATAAACCATTTTATCGGGAAATAGCTGGACCAAACGGCGCCATATACGTCGACCCAGAAAATCCAAAAGCTGTCGCCGATGGTATTCTTTCACTTGATGATTTATCAGTGAGAAAGAAGGTAGCTGCCACAGGTCACGAACATGTGAAAAAATTCAGCTGGGATGAATCAGCAAAAGTTTTGCTAAAGACGTGTCAAAGTATCGTCTAGACATGCTTAGGCCCCGGTGAATCACCGGGGCCTGTAGCACCTTGCTTCTACTCCTGTCTAGTGGATGATGTGGTCGAAGGCCTCCATGAAGGCATCCGGCTGCTGTAGGAAGCCGCAGTGCACGGCGTGCACTGCATACTTCTTGAGACCATCGATGTGAGCGGCATGCCACTCATACGCAGCGGGCTGGTCGACCGTGACGTTTCCCTCGTGGGTGCAGGGGAGATACCATGTTTCGGTACCCCTCAATGCACCACAGGCCCGAGCGTACGAGCCGTCGTTACCCACCGAAACCATCCAGTGAAGCCAGGACCACCAGAGTGATCCAGAGTAGCCGCTCAAGCCCTCTCGGGCTTGCTGTTGCACATACTCCTGCCACTCGTGCTTCGTCAAGACGGAACCGATGACACGACGCATGGTGGGCTTGGAGGGGTATGCGACCTCTTCCGGCCTGGGCGGCTTCGTCATCTTGTTCACCACCCAGTCACCGAAACCGCTCGAAAGCAGCGCTCCTGTGGGCCGACTGATGAGCAGCGGCGCCGCCCAGTTGGGCAGCTCCTTCATGGTTGCAGCACCGTTAGGTGCGTCGACCATGATTACTCTACGTAGCCATGTCGGAGCTTGCCCCGGATGACGCGCTCGCCAAGCCTCGATGACGAACGGGATTTCCATACCTCCCATCGAGGCACCGAGCAAGGTCACCGGAGTACGGCTTACGACCGCCCAGTCGATGAGCCACAGCACCGACTCACACATCTCTGCGTGGTCGTAGCTGTTCCCAAGGTCCTGGTACCCAACAACGCGGCCGGGCAGCCAGGGGAGCAACGGCTCGAACTGCGAGCCGGGGCGCGCCAGGATTCCCCTGAAGCACACCGTCAACGCGTTGTCGGCGTTGCTTGCCAGCTCCTGAATGCTAGGAGCATAGCGAACAGACATGGAATCACCTCGTTTCAATAGTAGGTACGAGATACGAGTCTTTCGTAGCAAGGTTTGCTACATAAGCTTTATTATACCATAAAAACTATATAGTTTCAAGTATTGTTGCGCTCAATTTCGCGACAGGGAGAGACATCTCCTCTTTTGATATTTCTGCGCTCGTATCGATAATTGCCATTGGTCTAACTTCGCCATCTATTGAATCTGGCAGCTCGGGCAAGAGATACGTATTTGCTTTAGCAGGTGGAACGAGAGGTTGTACGGCGCGATTTTTGTCTGCTTCGTTACGGGAATTCATCTGATTAATTAATTCATCAACTTGGTGTTGCTCATTTTCAGTCAGCGCCTCATATGACTTCGCGGCAAAACCAAGCGTGCGTCGTGCACCAACTCGAGGATCGCATATGAAATAATAACCGCCACTAAATTTACAGAGCCCTGCGGACTCCAGCATCTCGCCGGTTTCCACCAAGGCTCTACCATCAAGTAATACTACTTCAAAGCCTTCTTCACGCGCATCACGAAGCCATTTTCTCAGTAAATTATCTTTAAAGTCTTGTGATAATGGCCGTTTGCCCATCTTTGCGCTATCTTCACCAGCTTCATTGGTATATAGCAGTTTGTCACGCTCATCTTTCGCCATATGATAGACATCTTTAACGAACTGCACGCACGCTTCAGCATTGATATCATCTGAAAGATACGCATCGACTGCTGCTGCGTCGTCAAGGTCTACTCCGGTACGTTTTGCGGCAATACCGAGGACACGAAACACCTGCCCAGCATCAATCAACATCACCTTATACCCGCATTCATCTCGTAGATAATCCTTAGTAGCTTGCACAATAGTGCCTTTACCGCTACGAGCCTCGCCATCAAAAGTTAGAAGTTTCGGCAATGGATTGTCTACTTTCATCTCTAGAGCACTATACCAGCCATAGGGCTGATGCGCAATTGTATCTGTTATACTAGCACTATTATGGCGCGTAAAACCGGCAAGAAACAAGCTCCAGGCGGTCTCGTAAACAAGCGGGCTCGGTTTGATTATGAACTTGGCGAGGATATCGTTGCAGGTCTCGCGCTAACCGGTCCAGAAGTACGCGCGGCTCGTGACGGGCACGTGCAGCTGAAAGGCTCATTCGTTAGCGTGAAAGATAACGAACTGTGGCTGAATAACGCAAGCTTTAGCTTGAACTTAAACGAAAAGGGCAACAGCAACCGCACCGTTGACACGAGAGCTCGAAAACTTCTTGCTAATCGACGTCAAATTGATTCGTTCAATGCCGGCCGACAACAAGGCATGACGATTGTGCCGACGAAACTGATTACGACCGGACGGTATATAAAAGTAGTTATTGCCCTTGGTAAAGGTAGAAAGAACTACGATAAACGTCAGGTTTTAAAGAAACGCGACCAAGAGCGTGATGCCCGCCAATCGCTACGATACTAGGTTGCATTCAAAATAAAAAAGCTACCCGAGGTAGCATCGTAAAACTTGGACGTTGCCGTCCGTGCTAGCCTGATAGGCCTGCACGGACGACGTGTCCAGATCTTGTTCAGAGCGAGCGATCAGGGCCGTGGCCCAAGGCGCGCCCGCGGGCGGCCTTGCCGCTCGCTTCGAAGAAGTTCGTGTGTGACTTGAGCTTCCACCCCTCCGCCGTGTAGATCACGAAGAGCTGCTTCAGGCCGAATTGGAACCGGTACTCGTCTGGACCCATGCGGGTCACGATGGTCTTCTCGGCCAGCACGAAGACGAGGACTTTGTCGATAGCAGTTGGCATCGAGATGTTGTCATGCACGTTCTTGCTCCAGAAGTGGAGCTCGAGTGCTTCATCAAGCACGAGTGCGGGCTTTTTGCGCTCAGTGTACCGTTGCGCTTTCAGCGCATGGCGAATCGCCATGAGCCGGTCTCCTGCAGCAGTCCCTACGACCAGTCTGCCTGAGATGCGACACGCAAACTCCTTGGCAAGATGCTCATAGGCCATCTCGTCTGCGCGACGAGCAATATCCTCTGGATTGAACTTGTCATTCAAGGTACTTCTCCGTTCTCATAGAATCTGGACTATTCTATTATAACACAAATACGGGTAATTATCAACGGTTGGGGTGAGGTATACTGGGTGTATGAAACTATTTTCTTGGAACGTGAATGGCATACGGGCGGTGCTGAATAAAGGCGAGTTGCAGAAATTTGTAGAAAAATATGACCCGGATGTACTGTGCCTCCAAGAAACCAAAGCAGAGCGGGGGCAGATCGAGCTTGACCTACCTCAGTACGATGAGCATTTTTTTAGCGCTGTAAAAAAAGGCTATAGTGGAACGGCTATTTTTTCAAAGGTTCCGCCAATTCGATATGTCGACGGTTTTCCTGAAGATATCATCGACGAATACAAAATAACCGGCGATACGTATGGCGACCCGAATGCTGAAGGGCGAGTTATCGCGGCCGAATTCGCAGATTTCTGGGTTGTGACGGTGTATACGCCCAATTCGAAACGAGATTTGAGTCGATTGAATGTGCGTCACCAACACTGGGACAGAGGCTTCCTGGCGTACATTCAGCAGCTTGAAAAAATTAAACCGGTGCTTGTCTGCGGTGATTTGAATGTTGCACATACCGAGATTGATCTTGCGCGACCGAAAGATAACGTCAAAAATGCGGGTTTTACTGTCGAAGAACGTGAAGGTTTTGAAAATTTCTTAGCCGCTGGACTCGTCGACACTTTCCGAGCAGCCAACCCAGAGCAAATTGGGGCATATACATGGTGGACACATTGGGCGAACGCTCGTGCTAATAATGTCGGGTGGCGTATTGACTACTGGCTAGCGAGCAAATCAATCGCAGATAAAGTTAAAAATCCAGCTATACACGCCGATCAAATGGGGAGTGACCATTGCCCGGTAAGTATAGAAATTGAGGTCTGATGAAACTTGTCCTTTGCTCTAGCGCAGCTTTTTATCAACACGTTGTTACGCTCGCTACTGAATTGGAAGCAAACGCCATGGATGTCGTCATCCCCGTAACTGCTCGGAAAATGCGTGACACAGGCAACTTTGATGTTTCGACTTACAAAACCTGGTACGAAAATCCAGACGATTATACGAAAAAGGCAAATCTGATGCGGCTACATTTTGATGAAATATCAGGTGGCGATGCGATTTTGGTCGTGAATGACGAAAAACACGGTATTAAGGACTACATTGGCCCGAACGTTCTGCTCGAAATGAGTTTGGCGTGGTATCAAAAGAAACCTATCTATATCTTGAACAACATTCCAGTCGATTCGCCATTTGAGGAAGAAATAAAAGGCATGGCACCAGTCGTGTTAAATGGCGATGTATCAAAACTAAGATGATGGAAACTTTAGGAAGCAAAACGCTGGTGATGTTGATTGCGCCGACCGCCTCGGGCAAATCAACCATCATGAACGACGCTGTGACGCTCGATGATAATTTTAGCCGGGTAAGTGGATTTACGACCCGAGCACCGCGTGCGAATGACGAACCAGACTTATATCGGTATGTCACCAAAAAAGACGTTACGACTATTGAAAATGAGGGTAGGTTAATCAGCAAGGCCGTGTTTCCCACGACAGGTATAATCTACGGCACCGAAGCGATTGACTACAACAGCCGGTACTGCTTACTCGATACGTTGGCAAATTCAGTCGATTATTACAGGTCACTACCGTTCGAAAGAACTATCGCTATCAGTCTAACGTCCCCCCTGGAACGATGGAAAATGTGGTTTGATGAACGCTACCCAGATCTAAATGATGATGCGAAGAAGCGACTACGAGAGGCCGTCATGTCAATCAGCTGGTCGCTTACTCAACGTCGTGACCACTACTGGCTCGTAAATGACGGAACACCAGACGAAGTGGCTAAGCGCCTGATTGAAATCGTGCACGGTGAGTCGGCAGGTGATGATGGCGCTCCCTATGCTCGTGCTATCATGGAACTAGCATCTAAAGAGGTCTAGTATGAAAAAGTTCGCGGTTTTCGATATTGATGGTACCATTTTTCGGTGGCAGCTGTACCACGAGTTATTCGATGCTCTTGTAGACGAGCATATTATTACTGATGCCGATGCCGAACGCGTGCTCAGCGCCCGCGAAGAATGGCGCAAACGTCAACTTGATTACCACGATTATGAACATGTTTTGATGGACGTCATGGAAATGGCTATCATCGGCCTTAGCGATAAGCGGTTTCACGAGATTGCCGATGCTATATTGTTAAAAAAAGGCCATCATGTGTATCGATACACTATCGATCTGTTGCGCGATTTACAGACACAAGGCTACGTTACAATCGCAATTAGCGCATCGCACCAACAGCTCGTTGAAGCGTTTTGTCGCTTACATGAAATTGATATTGCGATTGGACGTAAATTTGAAGTTGTAAGAGGTAAGCTAACAAGACGGTCTGAATATGTCCACGGCCGCAAACATATCTTACTGGAACGTGTAGTAAAAGAGCATGACCTTGATTGGGAAGAGTCATATGCAGTTGGAGACTCTGGCGGTGATATTAGCATGCTCGAACTCGTAAAAAATCCTGTTGCATTCAACCCAAATGACGAGTTGCGTGAAAAGGCAATGCAAATGGGCTGGCCAATCGTCCTGGAACGAAAGAGTTTGGTATACAGACTAGAAAAAGGCTCTGATGGAACATACGTATTGGCATAAGCAAACTGCTAGCGCGCCCTTATACCCTGATATCGCCTGGAGCAAGCCTGAAATGCGATCTTTGTCTGGTAAATTAGCCATCGTCGGTGGGAATAAACTTGGCTTCTCTGCAGTCGCAGAAGCCTACCAAACTGCACTTGAAACGGGAGTAGGCCAGGCGAAAGTATTGTTACCAGATGTGCTGAAAAAGAATGTTCCACCAGCTATCGTTGATGCGCTTTTTGCCAGCTCTAATCCTTCAGGAGGTTTTTCGAAAGACGCGTATCACGATCTCCGTGCGCTTGGAGAGTGGGCCGATGGCATCCTTTTCGTAGGTGATGCGGGTCGAAACAGCGAAACCGCTGTACTGTTCGAGCAATTCATTGGCGAGTACGACCGACCGCTCACTTTGACGCGTGACGCAATAGATCTTGTGAAGAATAATCCGAAACTCTTGATTGAACGCCCCAACACACTTGTCGTCGCATCGTTCGCACAAGTACAAAAACTTTTTCAGGGCGTCTATTACCCAAAGATGCTGACGTTCAGCATGCAACTGACGCAACTTGTAGAGAATCTCCATAAGTTCACTATCACGTATCCAATCACTATCGCGACCTTTCATAATGAAAATCTCGTAATTGCTCACGGTGGAGAAGTCACCACAACAAAGTGGGAAAATCCGATGGAGATTTGGCGCGGCATCGTGGCGACACGCTGTGCTTGCTATTGGCTTTGGAACACGTTATTGCCATTAGAATCGACGACAGCCTCACTACTGCTAGAAACGAATTAGATCCTTGATGTTTCTAAATATATATGTTATAATCTTGTAACAATGTCACTAGTTAGTCGCTTAGCTGAGTATCCCGACCCCGCACCAGACGCTTTAAAAAAGCGCTTTGATACGTATCGTCAGGCCGCAGATGAATGGTATCAACGTGGTCAGGAAGGACGGGCTCAATATTATCTTGCTAACCTTGCGCTTGAAGAACAAGCCGTACGAACAAACGCGGGTGAAGAGCCGTCTGAGTCCTCATTTTCTAACATTGAGCATCGTTTTGAACTTGCAACAGACTCTAGTCACGAGGAAAACAAATTAATTCATCTTCGATCACGCTTGATTCATGCCTGGATACGTCCGATTGTGTGGGCAGGAGTAGTTAATATTGATGGACTGAGTACTGTGCAAGCTAAAAGAGTTGGTGAAAGGATACATCTGCCCGAGGCGGCGGACGCAACCGCAAAGGTCGCCGCGGATGCACTTTCTGAACTAGATGAAATGGACGCGCATGGGAAACAACCACACCCTTGCGCAATACAGGACTATAAATATTTGGTAGGATTTTTAAGCGAAGTTACACCAATTCTCCTTGGCGCACGACATAACAC
>ERZ724505.1885-NODE-1885-length-10883-cov-15.570743_pt1 | contig 10883 bp, 9 predicted proteins | sample MGYA00376038_ERZ724505 | MGnify/ENA primary metagenome ERZ724505 (study PRJEB28724, sample SAMN07190884) | wastewater metagenome | isolation source: effluent of sewage treatment plant in Hong Hong | place: Hong Kong | collected 2016-03-17 ... | reverse complement strand
GGACCGGCAATGGTCAGCCCGCGGCGGGCGACGCCAAGTCATGGGCGACGTCGCTAAGCGTTGTGTCCGGCGGATTGTACGGCGCCCGCAAATACGCCAATGACGCCAGCGCGAGCGCATCGGCCGCCTCGTCATCGGCAAGCGCAGCAGCGACGTCGGAAGCAAACGCCGCCGCGTCATATGATAGCTTCGATGATCGCTATCTCGGCGCGAAATCGTCCAATCCGACCGTTGACAACGACGGCAACGCGCTGCTGACCGGCGCGATATACTGGAACAGCGTCGCCAATGAGATGCGCGCTTGGTCTGGTTCGGCCTGGGTGGTTACCTATAATCCCGGCACGGGCAGCGTCACCTCATTCAACAGTCGAACGGGGGCGGTCATTCCGGCGGCCGGCGACTATGCCGCAAGCGATATCACGTCTGGCACGTTTGCGCTCGCGCGTCTGCCGGTCGTGTCGTCTGGCGTTTCCGACGCCACAAAAGTTGTTCGCGCCGACGATAGTCGGTTGAGCGATTCCCGTTCGCCAACTGCGCATACCCATCCGGCGGTTGATATCTCTGACGCTTCAGCGAATGGCCGCTCGATGATCACTGCGGCGAATTATTCGGCGATGCGGACGTTGCTTGGTCTGGTCATCGGAACAGATGTTCAGGCCTATGACGCCGATCTCGCCGCGTTGGCAGGACTGACCAGCGGCGCGGACAAGCTGCCTTATTTCACTGGCACAGCGACGGCGACGGTGACGACGTTGTCGGCTTTTGCACGCACCGTGATCGACGATAGCGATCAAAATGCGATGCGGACGACGCTGGGCATCGGCTCGGTCGCGTCATTGCCGGAAACTTCGATCGCGGAGTTTAGAGCTAATACGTCTGGCAGAGGTCTTTCGACTGACAAAGTATGGAGCGCCGCAGATTATGTGAATTTGACCGATGCCGCGACGATTGCGGTTGATATGTCAACTGGCATCAATTTTACGGTCACGATCGGCGGAAATCGCACGCTCGGCAATCCGACCAATACTAAAAATGGCCAGTCTGGCGTGATCGTCGTGACGGAAGACGCGACGGGAGGAAGAACTCTCGCCTTCGGCTCGAACTGGAAATTCGCTGGCGGTACGGCGTTCAATATCGATACGACGGCTAATCGCGTCAACGTCATTTCCTATATCGTCAAGGATTCGACGACAATTTACGCAACCGGTCTGGCGGGCGTCAGATGATTTTGCCGGGAATCGGTGGGCTCGCGCTGCCCAACAGTGGTTTCGTTGGATACTCGACGATTTATGACAGCGGATCGACGTCGACCACGACGATTTCCGTCCCGGCCGGCGCGTCCGCTCTGGTCATCGAAACCATCGGCAAGGGCGGCGCGGGCTATCTGAATTCCGGGGTTGAGGCGCGGGGCGGCGGCGGCGGGGCCTACAGCATCAAAACGCTGGCCAGCTTATCAGGCTACACCGGTGTTTATCTCGATCTCTCCAGCGCCGACGCGGTGGTCAAGCAAAACTCGTCAGGCGGATCGACGGTCTGTCTGGCCAAAGGCGGCGCAGCGGCTGTGGCTGGAACGTCGGGACAGGGCGGCCAATCGGCGTCGGGAACGGGCGACACGAAATATTCCGGCGGCGATGGCTACGGCGAAGCATCAGGTAGCCCGAAAGGATATGGCGGCGGCGGCGCGGGACCGTCTGGGGCTGGCGGAACAGCGACCGTTGGCGGCCCCGGGTCTGGAGGCGGTTCGCCAGCGGGCGCCGGTGGCAGCTTTGGCGCGAATGGGAATGATTATGGCGGCGGCGGCGGAGCCGGCCTCGGAGTCGCGGGCGCCGGCGCGAAATCTTGCGTCAAATTGACATGGAGCTAAGCGGTGCCGTTTGAAATCGACACTGAGAACGGTCGCGTCGCGCTGAGCTATGGCCCGTTCGAAAAAGACGATGTGCGATATCCCGCCAACGTGCTTGATCTGTGGAGCGACGACGAGCTTGCGGCGATCGGCGTCTATCGCGTCGCCGAGCCGCCGAAGCTTCGGTCATGGCGACCCATTGATATCGTCCGCAAATTGAAGGAGTGGGGCGTCGCCGAAGCGGTGCTCGCCGCGCAGTCCGAAGTCGACAAGGCGGAATTCTTTTCCAGCGCCGTCGTCGATGAAAACGAACCGCGCCTCGTCGCCGCGCTGACTGCGACTGGCAAAACCGTCGATGATCTCGGACCGGCCTATGAGCTTCGCTGACGACGCATGGCGCACGTTTCAGGATTATGCTGGAACTGGCAACACCAACAGGGCTTGGTCCAATCCCGTTTTTTACGATCGAGGCGCATCGGACTTCGCCGTTGGAAATAGTGCGGTCGGCGCGCCAGGTCAGCAAAACGACAAGGGCGCATGGTTGTGGAATTTCATTCTGCAGAACGGCGCTGACGCCCAAGCCAATCAGACGGCGCGACAGAACGCATACAACAATACGACCTCTGGCGGATCGACGCCGGGCGGACGCATTCAGTCGTCACAGCCTCAGATCTCATATCCGCAGAGCTTCGGATCGCTGGGCGGACTGGGCGGGATGCCTCAGCAGCAATCGCAGGGTTGGGGCGGTCCGTTCTCGATGCAAAATCCCTGGAGCCCGCAGTCGCAATGGCGCTGACCAAGCCTGAGTTCAAGCCCGGCATTATAAAAGACGATACGCAGCTTGCTTCGGAAGGCGGCTATGTCGCATCGTCGCGTGTTCGTTTCCGACGCGGCCGGCCCGAAGCGAACGCCGGCTATGAATTCGTTGCGACGGCGCAGCTCTTCGATCCGTCAACCGACATGGCGCGCGCCGCGAAGGCGTGGGTCACGCTCGACGGCGAAAAGGTGATGGCGTTCGGCACGGCGAAGAAATTGATGGCGCTGTTGGGCGGCGGTCTGATCGACGTCACGCCGCCGCACAGCGAGGGCGTCTTGACGTCGCCGTTTTCGACGACAAATAGCTCGACCACCGTCGCCGTCGCTCATCCCACGCACGGCTTGCTGACGGGTCAGATCGTGACCTATTCGCACGCCTCCGCGGTGGGCGGACTGACCATCTCCGGTCCGTACACCATCACTGTCGTCGATGCGGACAATTACACCATCACGGCGGCGTCGCCAGCTTCAACGACGGCGGGGCCGGGCGGCGGCAACGTTGATTTCGTCGCCGCTTTGGTCGACGGCAATGTCGATGGTTCGGCTGGCGGCGGCTATGGCGTCGGCCCCTACGGAGTCGGCGCCTATGGCGTAAAGTCGGCTTACGAATATCGGCTGCGCACATGGTCGCTCGCGAATTGGGGCGAAAACCTTCTGGCAAGCCCGACCGGCGGCGCGCTGTACGAATGGCAACCCGATCTGAGTTATGCCGAACTCGTCGCCAACGGCGACATGGCGACGAGCGACGGATGGTTGTCGGGCGGCGGCTGGAGCTATTCGACCGGGCGCTGGACGCGCTCCGTGACGGGCTCGCCGTCCTCGCTCGCCAAGATCGTTCCGCTGCGGGGCGGCGCGACATATCGCGTCGCCTTCACCATCGGGTCGCGGTCGGCCGGGACGATCCGGTTCAAGATCAAGGATGGCTCCGGCGCGGTCATTGATCTCGGCGACCCGTCAAAAACAATCACGGTCAACGGAACCTATAGTCGGCTGTTTCAAGCTCCCGCCGATCCTGCGCAACTCTATTTCGAAGTCGATGCGAGCTTTGACGGCTATGTCTCCGCCGTTTCGATCAAGCTCGAAAGCAAGGCCTATCGCATCAACAATGCGCCGTATCGCATCAATTCAATGTTCGTGACGCCGGAGCGTTTCTGCGTCCTGGTCGGCACGGAAGAGGCCGATGGCGACTTCAACCAATTACTGGTGCGCTGGTGCGATCAGGAAAATAACAAACTCTGGATTCCCGCCGACAGCAATCTCGCCGGCGAATATCCGTTGAGCGAGGGCGGCGTCGCCGTGCAGGGCAAGAATTCTCGCGGCTATAGTCTGGTGCTGACGGATTCCGCTGCGTACACGATGCAGTTCACAGGCAGCAGCGGCGACGTGTTTTCCTTTCATCTCGCCGGCACGGGCTGCGGACTGATCGGACCAAATGCGATCGCAGAGCATAACGGCACAGTGATCTGGCTTGCCAACACCGGGAATTTTCATTCCTACAACGGCGGTGCGCCGCAGCCCATGGACTGCACGCTGATCCGCGACATGTTCGATAACATAGCGGCTGATCAGCAGGCGAAAATTCACGCCGGCGTCAACGCGCGTCAAAACGAAATCTGGTTCAGTTATCCCGACGCCAGGGATGGCGATGAGAATTCCCGCATCGTCGTTTTTAACTTCAACGAAAGCCATTGGGCGTCGCATGACGGGCCCGGCATCGGCTGTTGGGAGGATGGCGGGATTTTCGAGTTCCCGGTCGCCGCGCATGTCGATGGTCACATCTATTACCACGAGAAGGGCCATTCGGCGAACGGCGATCCCTTGACCGGGTATCTCGAAACGTCGTTTTTCGATATCGGCGACGGCGAGTTCCTGATGCAGATCAGGCGCGTTATTCCTGATTTCGAAAATCAGTTGTGCGACGTCGCGTTCACGCTGTTCGGCCGAAAATATCCGAATGGCCCGATTTCGACATATGGGCCGTACACGTCGTCAGCCTCCAAGACAAAGATCGACATGCTGAAAAAGATGCGCGAGCTGAAACTACGCATTGATTATTCGGCGGCTCCGGCAGGATGGCGGCTCGGCGCGCTCCGGCTCGACATTGAAAAGACGGGCGAGCGCCGGTGACCGATCTGGAATGGTTGCGCAGCGAATTCGAACGTTGCTGGCCATGGCTTGAACCTGCAATCGCTCGTTACGGCCCAACCCATGACAAGAGCCATATCTGGCAGGCCATTGAGCAGGGCGAAGCGCAATTGTGGCCATCGCCCAACGCGGCTGCACTGACCGAACTGAAGAATTACAAGACCGGTTTCAAGGAAGTGAATGGCTGGTTGTCCGGCGGCGATCTCGAAGAGATCAGGCGAACCACTGAGAAGATCGAGGATTGGGCGCGTCGTCAGGGTTGCCGGCGCGCCACGATTTGCGGCCGTGAGGGATGGCTGCGCGCATTTGACGGCTACGTGAAGCGCGCCGTCGTCATGACGAAGGAGCTATGACATGGCGAGCGGCGGAAAAGGCGGCACTCAGACCACGACGCAGAAAACCGAGCTTCCGCAATACGTGCAGGACGCTCAACAGAACCTGATCAATCAGGGCCAGACCATGACCGGGCCGTTCACGCAAACGCCCGGCTACGCCAAAGCTGGTTTCAACGCTGATCAGTTGATGGCGTTCGATCTGGCGCGCGGCATGGCGCAGGATGCGTTTACGCCGCAGAGCAGCGGCATGTCGTTTCTTGACGGCGTCACGGCGTCGCCATCCCTGTTGACCGGAGCGGCGCAGGCCGGCCCGGCCGCCGCGGCCGGCGCTCAACAGGCTGGCGAGCAATTCAAGGCGGGCGACGCGGCGCAGTTGGGCGCAAACGAGTTTCAGCCCTTCATGAATCCGTACACGTCCAACGTGCTTGACACGACGCTGAACACGATGCGGCGCGAGAAGAATGCGACCGCCGCCGATATCGGCGCCCGCGCCGCTGCGTCGGGATCGTTCGGCGGCTCGCGTGAGGCGGTGCAGCGCGCTCAGCTCGACAAGAATTACGGCGATCAGGTTTCGCAGACCGCCGCCAATCTCATGTCGCAGGCGTTCAACAATGCGCAGGGCCTGGCGTCGAACAATGCGCAGATGCGCCAGCAGACCGCGCTCCAGAACACCAGCCTGGACAACACGCTGCGCTTTGGTCAAGCCGCGACGAATGCGAAGCTGGCTACTGACGCGGCGCTGGCGAATGCTGGCGCGGCGAACCAGGTCAATTTGACCAATGCCGGCTATCGCCAGCAGGCCGGTCTCGCCAATCAGAACGCGGTTAACGATATCGCGAACCAGAATGCGGGTCGGAATCTGCAAGCCGCGACGGTGGCGAACACGCTCGACAACAATACCTATCAGCGTCGCGCCGCCGCGCTCCAGCAGTTGCTCGGCATCGGCAACAGTCAACAGGAATTCGCGCAGGGCGTCATTGATGCGCCATGGACCATGCTTGATCGGCTGCGCAGCACCACGCCGAGCCTGAACAACACGGGCGGCACGACGACGACGGAAGCGCCGGACAAGACCGGCACGTCGCTGATGCAGGGCGGATTGGGCCTGCTTGGCATGATCCTGTCGGGCCTGTGATCAATGGCTGATCTCGACATTGACGCACTGATCGCGGCGCAGGCTCCGCAGTTCTTCGATCCATTCGACCCCTCGAACAATCCGACGCCGCTTGTTCTGCGCAGCCTGCCCGGCGAAGAAGGCCGGCCCAGGGGCTTGTTGGGCCGTGCGCTCGACTATGCAGAGAACGGCGGGCCATCTCAGCAGGCGGGACCGGCTCCGGCTCCGGCCGGATATCAGAATCTTGATCCCGCGCTGGCGTCGCGCGTGCTCGGCATGGTCAACGCCAGCAACGGCGCGCTGCCCGGCGTCCGATCCGGGTTTCGCTCTTACGGCGAGCAGGCCGAACTCTACCGTCGCTATCTCGCCGGCGAGGGCGCGCCAGCCAATCCGCCGGGCCATTCGCTGCATGAGCGCGGCGACGCCGCAGACGTCAACATGCGGGGCAATCAAGGCCGAGACGGCGGCGCGGCGTTCATCACCAACAATGCGGCGTCGTTCGGGCTCAGGCAGCCTTATCGGCGCGAGCCATGGCATGTCGAGGTTGATCCGTCATGGCAGGGCCCGATGCCTTCGGTCGCGACCGGGCGAGAGGCTGTGGCGAGCGCTGCGCCGCAGCAGCGTCAGGGAACTGCGATGTCGGCGCCGGGTCGCGGCGCTGGCGCGTCATCCGATCAGTCGCAGGCGCTGGCCTATGCGCCTTCCACGTCTCAGGGGAAATCGATGGACGAGGATTTGATCACTGGTTCCGTTCCGCCCACGTCGAGCCCGCTTTCTGGTCTGCTCGGCGGCCTGTTCACGGGCGGCAGCGGGGCGAAGACCATTGGCGGACTGGGCGGCCTGGGCGGCATGCCGGACCAAAGCAGTGCGGGCGGCGGCTGGCGCGACATGCTGCGGGCAATGTCCATGGCGCTGATGAGTTCGCCGGGCAATGCGCCGTTCCAGAATCTGCCGACCGTGTACAACGCGATGTTGCAGGAACGCGCTCGCGCCGACGACAGGCGCTATAACCGCGAGAAGGATCGACGCGATTTCGATTTCCGAAAGGCGGAAGCTGATCAAGCGCAGAGCAATGCGAATCGTCAGTTCACGCTGGCGCAACAGCAGGCGAACCGCCGCGAGCAGCCGAGCTTGCAGCCGATCAAAGACCCGGCCGGCAATGTGATTGGCACGTTCAATCCGCTGACCGGCGAGACGAAGCCGATCGGACCGGGCAATCCCGCGCCCACGCCGGCGCCCGAAACTTCGTCGCCCGCGATGCCGCCCGTGCAGCCTTTGGATACCACGGAAGGTCAGCAGACGTCTGCGCCAGCTCGATCTGCGACGCCTGCCGCAGCCGCGCCGCAGCCGCAGCGTCCGCAACAGCAAGTCGGGCCGAACGGGATGCCGATCATTCCAGGCGTCCGCACGCTTGTTTCGAAAGAGGATCGTCGCGCGTTCGGCATTCCCGATGAGGACACGCGCGTTTATCAGGTCGACGGCGCAGGCAAAGTCACGAGCGCGGGCGGCCAGAACATCAATATCAATTCCGGTGAGAAGAGCTACGACTCGACGATCAACAAGTCATATGCCGATCGCTTCATTGAATTGCAGAAGGACGCCGCCGGAGCGCGCGGTCAAACCGACACGCTGCAAATCCTTCGCAAACAGATGGAAACGCCCGGCTTCCGCTCTGGCGCCGGTGCGGAATTCGAGCTTGGCGTTCGTCGCGGCCTGACCGCGCTCGGCATCGGCGATCCGCAAGTCGTGGCGTCGTCGGAAAACTTCAACAAGTTCGCAAACAAGGCGATCATGGACGGCCTTGGCGGATCGCTCGGCTCCGGCGTGTCAAACGCAGACCGCGACTTCATCAAGAACACCGTGCCGAACCTGCAAAACACGCCGGACGGAAATCGCCAGATCATCGATACGATGATGAAGCTGAACGAGCGCAAGGCGCAAATCGCGCTGCTTGCGCGTCGATACGCTGCGCAACACAGTGGCCGCATTGATGCCGGCTTTGACGATGCGCTGGAGAAGTGGGCGGAAGAGAACCCGCTATTCCCGAAGGCGCCTGAAAAGGCCGACGCCCCTCGCGCTTTGCCGCAGGGCTATACCGCGCAGGGCGCCCTTGATGATGCGCGCAAGGCCATCGCCGCCGGCAAGGATCGCGGCGCTGTAATCGATCGCCTAAAATCTTTTGGGATCGATCCTTCCGGGCTCTGACGATTTCCGTTCGGCGAGCGCTGCGCCGAGCGCGCTCGGCGGCGTCGGCTCGCGTGGCGGCGCTGGAATGCCGCGCCAGCGCCTGACGATCGCGTCGTAGCTGCGCGTGATCACGCTCGTCATGAAGGCGACGATTGCGATAGTTGCAAGAAGCGCCACGCCGATCGGCTCATTTGGCTTGTCAACGGCATAGGCTGTCGTGACGCCGACAATTGCAACGGCTTGGACCGCCATCCAAAAAAAATGCCGGGCTTTCATTGAGGGAATAATCTCATGGGACTGTTTGACGATCTGCCGGACGCGCAGACCCCTCAAGGGTCCGGCGCCGCCGATCAAATTACCGGCAATCTCATCGCTCGGAAAGGGCTGTTTGATGACCTTCCGGACGCCAAGCCAGGCATTGTCGAGGACATCGTTAAATCGGTGCCATCGGGCGTCGCGCGGGGCGTGGCGGGCGTGATCGGATTACCAGCGCTGCTGGAAAAGGGCATGGATTACGTCGCAGCGCAGCCAGGTCGCGCTTACAACAGATATTTCGGCTCCGGCCAGTGGGAAGACACAGAGGCGATGAAGCAGGGAGCCGCCGATTCCGATCGGCGCGCGCGGCTCCCCACGCCCTGGGGCGACATGTCTATTCGTCCGCCCGCGGCTTCGGATGTCGTTCACGGAATCGAAAAGGTTACTGGCCCGCTGTACGAGCCGAAGACGGTTCCGGGCCAGTTTGCTGACACCATCGCGCAGTTCGCCGTTGGCGCGCCGCTCGTTCCTGGTTCATTGGCGGCAAAGGCTGCTCAAACGTTCTTCCCCGCCCTGACGTCGGAAACCGCAGGGCAGATCACGAAGGGCACGTGGGCGGAGACGCCGGCGCGCATCCTGGGCGGCCTAGTCGGCGCCGGCGGCGTTGCGGCGGTCGGCCGGCGTTCCAATCCAGAGCGCATGGTCGCCTCGTCCGTCCGCAACGCCACGGCGCAGCAGCTCGACGATGTCGAGAGGCTGCTTGCGGATAGTGCTCGAGCTGGCGTGCCGATTACGCGCGCCGAGGCGATGGCGCAGGTCGCGGGCGGCCAAACCAGGCTCAACGATATCCAACGCGTCGTTGAGGGGCAGGGCGGCTTGCGCGATTTCATGGCGCAGCGTCCGGGGCAGGTCGACGCCGCATCGCGTCGCGTGTTCGACAGCGTCGGACCATCGACGACAAATCCGTCGATGGTTGGACCACAGGTCGGCCGCACCGCTGAGGGCCTCGTCAATGAGACGCGCGGCATCATCAACCAGGCGACTGATCCGCTCTATAAAATGGCGGAGCGTGTCACGATCCCGCCAGCCGATATGGCGCGGCTCCGCAATCTACCTGGCTGGAGCGAAGCGACGAACGCGATCAAGAACACCCCGCAACTCGCCCGCTATGTGCGCGGCATGTCGGAGGACTCGGTCGGCTTTGCGAATGAGGTGAAGAAGTACCTCGGTCAGCAGGAAAAGAACGCGGCGGCGCCGGTGAACGCGCAGGCCAATATGCAACGCTCCGCTGGCTACGGAGCCGACGCCAATGCCGTTCGCGACGCGGCCATGGATGCATCGCCGTGGTATCGCGGCGCGCTGGCGCAGCAGGCGGACTTGCGATCGCGGTATCTCGACCCGCTGTTGGCCGGCCCGATTGGCAAGATCGCCCAGCGGGATATCACGACGCAGAACGCGATCGAGGCGCTTTTCCCGCGCAACCCGCTGCCTGGCAGCGCGCAGGAAATCGGCTCGGCTGTTGGCGCGTTGGCTGCGCAATCGCCAAAGAACGCCGCCCAGCTGGTGCGCGCTCACATCGAAAGCGTTTTCAACAACGCGACGAAAGAATTGCAGGGCGGGGCAAATCAATTCGGTGGGGCCAATTTCGTCGCGCAGCTGCGAGGCAATGCGCAGCAAGCCGAAAATCTACAGGCCGCCGTTACAGCCCTACGCGGCGGGCAGACGTGGACGGGCGTCGATCGCTTCCTTGAGATTCTACAAGCGACAGGTCAGCGTCAGCGCCCAGGATCGATGACGTCGTTCAACAACGAGATTTTGTCCGAAATGAAAGGCGCTGGCGTCGTGCGCGGGGCAGGACAGGCTGCGACGGGCGGCTTCGCGATGTTGCCTAAACGAGTCATGGAAAAGTTCGATCAATGGAACTTGGGGCGCAATACCGATAAGCTTGCGCAATTGCTGACCGATCCGAGCGCCGCGTCGCTGTTTCGCAGCCTCGCAAAAGTTCCTCCTGCGTCGCATTCTGCCGCGGCGCTCACCACCCGTCTGCTCTCGATCTATGAGGGCAACAAGACGCGGTCGCCAGCTCGATAGTGCGCCAGCCTGACGATCTGCCGAACCTCATCCTTGCAATTTTCTCAGTCACGATCGGTGCGGCCTATTTCGCCGGGCTCGTGATCTTTTCTCTATG
>ERZ724505.1884-NODE-1884-length-10885-cov-6.899815_pt1 | contig 10885 bp, 19 predicted proteins | sample MGYA00376038_ERZ724505 | MGnify/ENA primary metagenome ERZ724505 (study PRJEB28724, sample SAMN07190884) | wastewater metagenome | isolation source: effluent of sewage treatment plant in Hong Hong | place: Hong Kong | collected 2016-03-17 ... | reverse complement strand
CGCAATCTCACCCACCTAAATCAGAAAGAGGAGCTAAATGAAACCTAGAATATGTATTAAGACTATGCTGCCCGAATTAAATACTAATCAGTACAGATATTTAGAACGAGTAATAACCGAACAGGTCATAGGTCAAAAAGAAGATTTGCAAGCACTATTAAAGGCAGGTCGTAGAAATGAATACAAAACAGCCTACTACATAAACGCCAGACTAGAGCAGCAATTAGAAAACCTTCAAGAATTATTTAGATAAAATCATGGAAAAGACATATAAAGTTTATGCACAATGCTGGGACTGTGGAGAGTGGACTTTTATTGAAGCAGATATGGAAAAATATGGAAGTGCAACTAATGACGAGAGATGTGAGCATTGTAATAGTCATAGATTAAATCCTCAAAGCACTATAAGTGAAAGGAGTTTTGACCCAATTAGAGCAAAGAAAAAGAAGAAAAATGTACTTAAACGTAGATAATATAAATGTTATAATAAGTGTAGTGGGGTAATAAAAATGTTTAGTTTTTTCAAAAAGAGCAAACAGCTACCAACATTAGCAATTGACTTAGACGGTGTTTTACATGATTACAATTCAGTATTAAATGCTGGAATAATGGGAGATCCTATAAAAGGTTCTAAAGAAGCTATGGATTTTCTATATAAAAAAGGATATACTTTAGTAATTTATTCTATTAAAGCAGATACTAAATATGGTGAAAAGAAAGTAAGTGAATGGTTAAACCAACACGAAATACCATATCACGATATAAGTGTATCAAGACCTGCTGCAGCTTTATATTTAGATGATAAAGGATTACAATTTAAAAACTGGAAGCAAGCTATACGAGATATAGATAAACGCATAAGCATGATAATAAAATAATAATGATAAAATAATGATAATATGCCTAATAATCCAAGAGCAGTAGATAATTTAAAACCTATAAAAAAAGGTGAAGTAAGAAATCCTAATGGAAGACCTAAGGGAGTACCTAATACTGCAACAAGATTAAAGAAGTTTTTAGAGATAGTTCAGAATGTAGAGAATCCAGTTACAGGAGAGATAGAAGCTTTATCAATAGCAGAACAAATGGATTTAGTTCAATTAGCAAAGGCTTTAAAAAAAGGAGAATTACCTTCGTATAAAGAATTACTAGATAGAAGTGAAGGTAAAAGTAAAGAAACCATTGATGTGACACATTCAGGAGAGGTGCAATTTACGAATAATGTCCCAAGACCAAGTAAAAATAGTTAAAGTCCCTGATTATGAAGCTAGTGAACGCCAATCTATTTTTCATACAACAGTAGCAGATGAGAAATTATATGGAGGTGCTGCAGGAGGTGGTAAGACTGCAGCAATAGTAGCAGAGAGTGGTACATTAGCTTTAGAATACCCAGGAATACCAATCAATATGTTTCGTCGTACTATTCCTGAACTAAAAGCAACTATTATTCCAGAGATATATAGACAGTTTGGAGAATACATCAATGCTGGTCATATGACATGGAAAGGTCAAGATAGGAAGTTCGAATTATCAAATGGAAGTACTATCAACTTAAACTATCTAGACAATGACAATGATATATATCGTTATCAGGGTGCAGAGATGCCAATTATAGCAGTAGATGAGTTAACTCAGTTTCCTCAAGCATGGATTGAATACTTATTAACAAGGAACAGAACAAGTAATCCAGACTGGCCTACGATATTTATGGCTGGAACAAACCCAGGAGGTATAGGTCATGGATGGGTTAAAGCACGATATATAGATCCAGTACCACCAGAAACAATAAATACAATTAATCTAGAAGGAGGTGCTACAGTCTCTAGAGTATTTATTCCAGCTAAAGTAGATGACCACCCAATAGAGAAATTTAAAGAAGATTATAAGCGAAAACTATCAGCAATTAATGATGTAGATTTAAGACGTGCACTTCGTGATGGTGATTGGGATGTGTTTGCAGGTCAGGTATTTAAAGAATTTAGACGTGATGTTCATGTAGTAGACCCATTTGAGATACCAGACCATTGGCAGCGTTGGAGAGCAATGGACTATGGAAACAAAAACAGTGTAGGTTGGTTTACATTAGACCCGATTGAAGACCGTATATATATGTACCGTGAGTATAGAACAGAGGATTTTGTTGATATACCTACTAAGTCGAACCTCATTAAGCAGTTTGAAGGTGGTGAGAATGTCTCGTATGGTTTAGCAGACCCAAGTATATGGAATGGTCAAGGAGACCATAATACAGGTAAAAGTGTTGCAACTATGTTTAGTAATGAAGGTATTACATGGATGCCAGCAAATAATGATAGAAAAGCAGGTTTAGCAGTTGTGCATGATTATCTATCTATTGCTAAAGACGGTAAACCTAAGCTTCAATTCTTTAGTACTTGTACCAGTATCATTAGAACATTACCAAGCCTACCATATGACAAGTTTAAGGTTGATGATGTAGACACTAAAGCAGATGACCACGATTATGACATGCTACGTTATGGACTTATGGCATTCAAAAAGAAAGAGAATAAACGACCTAAACCTAAGACACAGCGTATGAGGTTCCATGTATGAGTGAATTACTTCATGGTAAAAAGATAATCATTGAGAGTTATTTTAATGGTGACTTAACTAAAACTCAAGAAGAGTTTGAAGTAAATATATTTACAACTAAAGAAACTATATTAAAAGATATTATTGAAGCATTAGCTGTCGTAACGAAAGGAGAGACTACAAGATTAAACTTAGAAATAATGGTAGATAAACAAGGAAGATATAGAATAATTAAACATTGGAGAAGAGATGGATAATTTAGATATAACAGGTGTAAAGAAGTTAGGCTTAGAGCTAAAAGAAGAGATTGCTAATATGGTTAAAGAAACTCAATCAGTAATAGTTAGACCATATCCTAGTTTCATCACCATGACTGTAGCACAGTATAAAAGCTTGCAGCATGACCCTGAAATGCGAGAGATGTATCAGAGCAAAGACCACATGTTTGCAACACCATATAACGTGATGGAAGTTATAGTTAAAGAATAGCAAATTATGTTATATTAATTATAGTAATAATGGACAACTGCCAACGCGTAGAATCCACAAAGGATAACTATGGCGTTTTTAGATAAAAAAGATTTAAAGCGATTATATAAAGACAGTAAGACAGAAGCTCATATCTGGCGTGAAGCTTACCCAGCATATGAACGACTTGCTGACAATGGTTTACTAGAAGGTTTAGATGCTAATCTACCAGAAGTTAATGATGGTAGTCTTGCTGCAGCATTGTTTAAATTACCTAAGCGGATAGTTAGCAGCAACTTATCTGGTACAGTTAAAGCAATAGACCGCGACGAAGCATGGGTTAGTGAATTAGCTAATATGATATGGCAAAAAGAGATTATTCCATATGCCAATACTCAAGCACCATTTAGTCGTAAGTGGAAAGATGCTGTACGTAAAGCTGCGATATATGGTTCAGTACCATTAATTACATTGTTTGTTGAAACTGATGGTAGACGACATGCAGACTTCATTGTTGCTCAACCTCAAGACGTTACACTTGAACCAGGTAAAGTATCAGATTATGACAGTGATGTTCAATTTTGGGATATTTATTATACAAAACTACAACTTGAGACCATGCTTGAACAGGCTCAAAAAGAAATCAAAGAAAATAAAGTTAATAAAGACCAAGATGATGATAACAAATGGAACATCCAAGGTATTAAAGACATATTAGCTGGTAAATTAGGTGATGAAGAACGTTCTAGCTTAGATACACCAAGACAACAACAAGATAAGAATGTTAGACCTAAAGGGTATAAGTTCTGTATAGCAGTTCAACGTGGAGTTAATGCACCATTTTATATGTATCATGAAGCAACTAATACAACTATACGAGAATGGTCTAATCCTGACCCAACAGGTGACACGATTATTCACTTCTTATTCTGCTATCAAGACTTTATTAATCCATATGGAATCGGTATTGTTAAACTTGCAGGCGGAACACAAAACGTATTAGATTATATGCGTCAAGCAGATGTTCTTGCTACACAGCTAGGTTTAAGACCACCAATCGCTATTGAAGGTGATGCAGATAGTGCAGATTTAGATAGTTTAGTTTATGCACAAGATGCATTATGGTTTACGGGCAATGCTAAGGTTACTCGACAAGAACTAGCAAATGGTGTATATAACCAATTGCCTGCAAGAATGAGCATGTATCAAGGTAGTTTACAGAAACTTATTCCTACAGGTGATACATCTATATCAGGCACAGATAGTGGTGACCCTAATATGAGTAAAACTCCAGCAGGCGTTAAACTAGCTGCAGCACAACTGTCTATTGATGATGAAGACTTTAAAGATAATCTTTATGTTACATATGAAGCAGTCGCTAAAAGTATGATTAATACTCACTTCGCTAATATGGAAGGTTCTGACTTAATGAAGTTAAGTGATGAAGAAAAAGACATCTTAATTAAAGCGGGTCTAGAGTTTCCTGAAGATGAAAATGGTGAAGTCTCTAATGAAGTAGAAATTGTATGGGACACTATGCGTGGAACATTCACGTTTGAAGTAGACCCTGAAGTTGATAAAACCAAAGATGACCAAGCTAAATTAGAAGGTCTTACTAAAGTAGCAGAACTTACAAGTGCAGACCCAATGCTAGAACAAGAATTAGCTCAAGTTAATAAAAAACTAAACAAGGGTGAGTTATACGCAGAAATGATTAAACTCACTACAGATAACGATAAAATAATAACAGACATTGGTCCAGATGAAGAAGCAGGACCATTAGAAGGTGGTGTAAATCCAGAAACAGGTGAACCACTGCCTGCAGCAGAACCACCTGGCGCCGTACCTCAACCAGACCCTGCTGCAGAACAGACTATGCGTCATGCTGAAGAGAAACATACAGTTGAAATGGCTGGTAAAATACAGAAACTAGCTGGTCAACAAGAGCAACCTCAACCTGAGCAGCAACAACAAGATATAACTCCAGAGGAAATGCAAGCTAATACTCAAGCTTTAATGGAACAATATAGTATTGATGAGAATACAGCATTAGCTGCACTTGCAGCAGAACATCAAGGCTATCCTATTGAAGATATTATTGCAGTAATTAAGAAACAAGGAGCAGGTAATGAGTAGGGATGATTCATTATTATATTCAGGTTCTAGTAGCGCAAGTTTCGGTAGTACTAAACAGCAACAAGTTAGAGAAATAAAATCAGAGCAGAAAAAAGAACAACGTACTAAACTTCAACCAGCAGCTGAAGTAGTTTTTGCTGAAATTGAAAAAGAAAAGCAAGCAAGCATGTATTTACCTAATATTGATGTAGAACGAGCTGCAGATGAAAAAGCATTCATGATTGAAGCAATGGCTCGTAAAAAATATACAGAATATTTGACACGTTTACAGAATAAACTTGATAATATATTAAGAGAACCTAAGCGCACCTTAAAAGTTAAGCCGTTGAAAGAAGACGATGAAGCCTGAGAGCTATTCTGAATACGTCAATCGCGTTAAAGAAGAGCAAGCTAATATGTCTAAAGAAGAAGTTCTAGACATGCTAGAGAAGCGTTCAGAACATGCGGTAGATTTAGATAATTTACCAAGTGTAAAACATAATTGGGTAAAAAGAGGAGTGAAAGTTAGTTGTGAAGGGGCCGACCACCCGCATCATAGTCATTTCTTAGTGAAGAGATAGCAATCGACGGTTAACGCCATAAATTATTTAGAACCTCCACTGGTCTAAGTGCTACAAAATGTTAACCGCCGATTATTGTCTCCTCCGACAATAGTTTCACTAACTTAATCAGTAGAGGTTCGTCACCTATTCAACGACAGAATAACGATAGGAGAGAAAATGGCTGATGACAAATCAACCGAAGTCGCTGAACCTGTAGAGGTTGCAGAGGCACCAGCTGAGGCTGAAATAAAAGACACTGAGCAAGATGAAGATATCGATTTAGAAGATATTGAAGTCGACCCTAAAGACTTAGAAAGTAATGATGATGAATCTGACGAGGAATCTGAAGATGAAGAATCAGAAGCCGAAAGCGAAGAATCTGAGGAATCTGAAGAAGATACCAAAGATGAAATGTCGGAAGAGGAACGACAGAAGGCATTCAATAAAGAAATGGCTGAACGTCGTATCCAAGAAAAGAAAGCTCGAGAACAGAGTATTAAAGAACGGCAAGAAGAATATCTTACCGAAGCTGAAGATGCTAGGGACTTAGCTTTACGACAACTGCAAGTAGATGCCTATAACAATAAAGTTGAAAGGAACTCTAACTCGCTAACGAATGGGTATGAGAAGGCTCTAAAAGATTTCGATGTCTTACGAGATTCAAGTCCCGAGATACAAGCAGAATTAGACCAGGCTCTGGATGCATTTCAAGCAATGTATGTTACCATTGATGCTTACGGAAATCCGATTGATGTTAAAGGCGACTTGTATAAATATTTACAAAGCAAAGCAGACTCTATTGCAAAGCTTACAGGTATTGGTGCAAGACAACAGATAAAAAGTAAAAGTAAAGAGAAATCTAAAACAATTACAACACCTACTCGAACACCAAAAGAACCTAAGAAGGATGCCGATTTGGAAGCCTTCGACGAAGAAGCCAGTAAGTGGTAATATTCTGCATGAAAGGTTAAAATAACATGGCTATTAACTTAGCAACAAAGTTTGAGAGCAAAACCTCTGAACTTTTGAAAGCTCGTGCAAAAACCTCTTCAATCATCAATCAAGATTGGAGCTGGGACGGCGTAAACGCTATTAAAGTTTACACACTAACTGACCCTACAATGAACACGTACAACCCAAATGGTGCTAACCGTTATGGTTCTCCAGATGAAGTACAAGATACTCTACAGACATTCACACTGTCTCGAGACCGTTCATGGACTAATACTATTGATATGTCTAACTATCAGGACACTCAAGAAGTTCGTAAGCCTGCTAAATTCTTGGCACAAGCTACTAAGAACGTTCTTGTTCCTGAAGTTGACACTTACCGCCTAGCTACACTAGCAACAGCTGGTGCACTAACTAACGGTGGTAACTATGGCACTATTACTGCAAGGAACGCTATCGTTACTGCAGGTGCTACTACTGCATCTAATGCATACACTAACCTATTAAGCCTAACCGCTGACATGACTAATAACGAAGCTCCTGAAGATGGACGCGTTATTGTTATGGTAGCTTCTTACTACAACCTCCTAAAACAAGGTGGTTTTGTTTTAGATAGTGACCGTGGTCAAGGTAAATTAGAAAGTGGTGACCTTGGAACTGTTGACGGCTGTTCAGTCGTTATCTGCCCAAGTGGTCGTATGCCTTCAAACACTGACCTCATTGTTACTCACCCATCTAACTTAGTTGCTCCTGAGAAACTTAAAGACTATACAGTCCACAAGAATCCACCTGGAGTTAACGGTTACTTGATTGAGTATCGTATTCGTTACGACGCATTCTTTGACCTTAACAAGATATTTAGTCTTGCTATCCATAAGACTGCGTAATATAAATTAATATCAAGGAGATATAATGGCTAAATCTAAATGGCTTCAAGAAGTTGAGGAAGACGCAGAACGCATCCAGACAAGGCGCTTCAAAGAACATTTTGAAGAGCTAGAATATCAAAAAGAAAAGAAAGCTAAGGCTCAAGCTGAGGCTAATAAGAAAGAGAAAGAGGCTAAATAATGGCTATTGACACATCTGGTGTTAATTTAACCGGCTTCGGTTATGGCACCAAAGAAGATATTTCAGCTAGTACGTTGACAACTGATATTCAGGATTGCGGTAAAGTATTAAACTTTACTCATGCTACTCCTACAGTTACTCTACATGCTACAGCCGTAGGACAAGTTTTAACATTCCGTGTTGGTGCAAACCCACAAGTTTTGACTATTAGTCCTAATGCAAGTGACAAGATTCAAGGTGTAGACATTACTGCAGCCGATAACAAAGACATCATCTTTACTAACCAACCAATTGGTAGTTATGTTACTCTCGTAAGTGACGGAGTTGATGGTTGGAATATCGCAGCTGTTCGTGGTGCATTTACCCGAGAAGCTTAATATAAAATAGTAGGCTGGGTGCTCTTATGGGCACCCTTGCCGAATTTTAAAAAGAAAGGCAAATCATGCCAAAATTTGTTCGCCAAGGAGATAACACTCTTACAGGCAATAATACATTTACTGGTTCTAATACATTCAGTGGTGCAACATCATTTACTGGTGCAGTAACTCATACTGGTGGAGTAAAGCGTCCAGTTAGTCAAAGTGCATTAGTAGGTGCAACAGTTGTATTAACTGCTGCTGATTCTGGCAGCGTATTGATTAACCGCTCAACTAGTGGTAGTCCATCATGGACACTTCCAACTAACGCAGCAGGTCTTTACTTTACGTTTTATGTAGCTAACACTACAGCTGGTTTTACAGTTACAGGTGGTACTATTAAAGCTAAAACTAGTGCAACAGGTACAGCAATTTCTGGTACTACACTAACTAACACTCAAGGTACAGCAGTAGTAGGTGATAATATTACACTTGTTGCAGATGGTACTAACTGGGTAGCCGTTTCACAAAGCGGTATATTCGCAGCTACTTAAGGAGTAAGTTATGCTATTACCTATGAAATATTTAAAGGTTACTAGCGACACATTAGTTAAGACTGGTGCTGGTGTTTTGCATTCAATAACATTTACTTGTAATGATGCAGCACCTACAGCTGGTTCTATCGTTTTTTATGATAGTACTACTGAAACAGGTACTGAAATTCTTAACCATACATTTACAACAACTCCATTTGTACCAACAACAGTTTTACTAGACGTATCATTTGCGACTGGTTTATATGTTGGTTTTACAACTACAAATGACGTGAACGTAACTTTAAGCTATAACTAAAGAAAGGTGGAGTTAAGGTAATCCGACCTTAACTCCCAGTGTTATTATGGATAGTTCTAAACTTAAATCGATTAATGAAGACTTAGCTAATAGAAAAACTGAATTAGCACGTCATGAAAATATGCTCGCTGCTACCTCCAAAGTAAGCGACACAGTATTATCAAGTACAATTGCTCTTATTAAATATCTAGAAGGTCATACTACTAAGACAGAAGTAGTTAATCAATTAAAAAGCGTAAATACTCCAGATGCTTTAAAAGTAGTTACTGCAATTAATCAATTGCATCAAACATTAAAAACTCATAAAAATACAGACTTAACTGAAGTTACAAAAGTAATGCAAGGTATTCTTGATGAAGCTAAAAAACTCCCTAAAGATTTACCTAAAATACCAGAAACTAAAGTAATAGATTACAGTAAACAATTCTCTAGTTTAACAAATGCTATTAAAGCGGTAGAAAAAGTCGTTAAAGAACAGAAATTAGTTGCAGAAGCACCAGTAGTAAATGTACCAGAAACTAAAGTTAATGTTGATGCACCAGATTTAGAACCACTTCAATCGTCTATTAAAGATGTAGTTAAAGCAGTAAATGATATAGTTATACCTGAGTATAAGACAGATAATAAAGAAGTAGAAAAACTTCTTAAAGCGTCTAATAAGCTCCTTAAAAATATATTAGATAAACCCGTTGGAGGAGGCGGTGGTGGCGGAGGTAGTTCTTGGGTAACACTTAATACTGCGGGCATACCTGTGCCTATACAATTAACTGCGGATGGAAAAGTACCCGTAGAAGCCGGAGCAACATCAACATATGAATCATATACAGATACCACAACTGACACTAATCTTGTCTACTTGGGTAAAGCTGAAGCTGGTACAGCAACCAGCTCAGCAGCTTGGCAAATCAAGCGCTACAACAAGTCGACAGGACACATGTCATTTGCAGATGACATAACAACATTTACAAAAACGTGGGATAACCGCACATCCTACACATATTAAAGGAGTTCTATGGCTAAAGAAGTCAAAGAAGAAGAAAAAACTCCAGTGTCAAATAAGCTCGATAGCTGGCTCATATTGGGCTACGAGAAATTGGCTCGTGAGTATGGGCTATCTATTGAGGAAGTCCGACAAGCAACAATAACAATTAAAGGCGGTGAAGTAACCGTGAAAGGCAAAAAATGAGTAAAGGAAATACTTTCGAGAATGACCTTCTCCAACTAATATTCAATAACGTAGATATAGCAGACATTGGAGACGCTTCAGGACTACAAAACTCTGCAACAGCAGGTTCACTATACATAGCACTACACACTGCCGACCCAGGCGAAGCAGGAACAGCAGCAACTAGTGAATCAGCCTATGGTTCATACGCAAGACAAGCAGTCGCTAGAAGTGGTGCAGGTTGGACTGTTTCAACTAACACAGCTACTAACGCAGCTTTAATTCAGTTCCCTGAGTGTACCTCTGGTTCAGAAACTATCACACATGTTTCTATTACAACCTCAGTATCAGGAACAAGCAAGATACTGTACTCTGGCGCATTAACAGCCTCACGTTCAGTATCAAGTGGTATTCAGCCACAATTCGCAGCTTCAGCACTAACAGTAACGGAAGATTAGTCATGGAAAAGCCACCATATCAATGCAGTAAGTGTGAACTCGGAGCAATGGTAGTTAATGGCGAACTCGTCCGTTTTTGCAAGTGCGAAGCTCCAGTTGTAACCAATATGGAATCAACCGTAATAGGAAAATCAACCGTAGGTGCGTAAATGGCTATAAACAACGTCAAACAGCTAATAGAAGCAGACCTTGAAGGAAGAACTACTAGGTATATTTTTCATAAAGTACCTAATCAGGTAACTACTCAAGGTATATGGTTTGACTTGTCTATGAGCGCTGGCAACCCAGGGCCACAATACTATGCAGCAACCCCTTTGACGGCTACAGTTATGAGCT
>ERZ724505.1881-NODE-1881-length-10903-cov-60.309919_pt1 | contig 10903 bp, 9 predicted proteins | sample MGYA00376038_ERZ724505 | MGnify/ENA primary metagenome ERZ724505 (study PRJEB28724, sample SAMN07190884) | wastewater metagenome | isolation source: effluent of sewage treatment plant in Hong Hong | place: Hong Kong | collected 2016-03-17 ... | reverse complement strand
GAAGACTTGCTGAAATACTGCGTCGAGCCGTTTAGCGACGCGGATTGCGTCGGAGCTGAGACTGTACGCGTGGTACGAAGACGCATACCCGGGCTAATAACGGCAGAGTTGTCAGATGAAGTTGTTAGGTCGTATGAGCGGTTTCCGTTATAAGATACAGCTGAAATGTTACCTGAGATTGATGTCCACCCGGCAGGAGTTGTTTGGAATAGTGATAGTAGGGCTTCGTAGTAAGCGGCGACAGGGGCCATGATAACTGTTGAGCCAGTAACGTGAGAGTGAGCTGTTGTATCATCTTGACCACGACCGTCGGCAACAGAAGGTACAGTAACCTTCAGGGCTGTTTTAGATGTGTAGTAGATGATTTCCCGGTTTGACGTGCTATCTGGTTCAATGACAAGAAATCCCTCGGAACCGTTAGGGACGGCGTTGAGGAAGATGTCTGTCGCTGTATCGGTAATATCGGCCGACAGCGTAGTTGAGAAGAAGTTTTGGAACGTAATGTTCGTTGTTGGTGTGGCGACCATGTTTGTTTTCTTTCTTTTATACTTATTTTAACATAAGCGAGTTGTTTTGTCTATAGGTTAATGCTAATCTTCTTGACATTATTCGACGCTTTTGGTAGTGACTTGGCACCAATCTTGGCTGTCGTCCGTGCTTTTGCGCTGACCCGTGGTAGGCCGCTCGTGCCTGTATTGCCCATTTTTGAATTAGGTATGAAGGCGTCAAGGTGAGCACTTTTTGATTTGCCAGAGCCACCACTCCCACCATCGTCGGGACCGCTAGGAATACCGAATCCGTAGGTGTTGCGGAATTTCTTAGAGAATTTTAGGCTACCAGACAGGCCAGATGAGTAAAGCTCGTTGTCAAGTTGGATGGCGTCCTGTAGGTCTTTGTCGGAAATTGATTTCGACTCGATGAGTTTCTTCAGATCACCGCTTGAACCTTCAGTGTAGACATCTTTAGCACCGGCCGACAGGTTAAGTTTGGCGGCTGATGATTGGAATGTTTTCCACTTGTTTACCTTGTCGATTTCGCTTAGGTCTTTTGTGGTTGCAAGGTCTTTTTCATAGTCGGCATATAGTTTCGCCAGCGCGTTTGACGGCTTAAATTCGCTTAGGCCAGCCACGCGCTCGTCATTCATTTTCTTCGTGATTTCTTTTGCAAATTCTTCAGGTGGGTTCTTATCAGATAGCCAGTAGTCTTGGTCCTTTTTGGCCATAGAATTGAACTTCTGATAGACTTGCTTGCTCAGATCGGTTGTAATCCCCTCAGGAACGTCGTATTGGTTATTCTTACCGACAGATTCAAGGGTTTTATTTTTGCGAAGGATGTCATCAACTTTGTTTTGGTCGATAATACCGTCTTTCTTCAGGCGGTTAAGTTCGGTTTCAGATTTACCAATAAGTTGTTTATCTTCTTTAGAAAGAGTCTTTTTGTATTGCTCTTTACGTTTTGTGGCGTCAGCTTCACGTTTGGCCACTTCTTTTTCAACATCCACGCCTTTCGCGCTTGCGGTTTGTCCGGCGAGGTTAGATGGAGTTGTCCCGTATGTCTGAACACCAGCACCAAAGAATGAAGGAATATTCATAAGGACACCAAGGATTGGGTCCCCAACGTCATTACTTGTCTCGATCATACCGGACACGTTAAGAGGCATAGACATTTCAGCACCTTTTTGAGCGATGTTGACATCTTCACCAAATTCGTCTTTACGCATAAGTGGGTTGCCGTCATCTCCCGGAAGGGTGTTAGCAATAGTCCACGCGAAGGCGAGTAGTGGGTTGAGCTTACCTTCAGCAAAGCCACCGAGAATTTCACCGGCAGTTACGTCCCGTTCAGCACCAGAGGTAGAGGATACCTTTTGGCCGGTAAGTATTTGGCTAAGAAGGCGAGGGTATTGAACGAAACCACCACTGATGTCGTAGCGAGTGTTACCGATCTTTACCTTACCGAAGTCAGCAGATCGTGGGTCAGCCCCCACTTCGACGCCCGTGGCAGCAATGGCGGTTAGAGTACCACCGAGTAGGGCAGAAAAGGCAACAAGTGATGACAGGGCTTCTTTACGAGCCGGAGCAGATAGTCGGGTATACCAGACTGGGTTAAGCATGTTAAGACGAGACGCCCATAGACGGCCCGAGAAAAGTGTGTTTGATAGAACGCCAGCGTTTCGGTCAACGAAGCCGCCCTTTTTACCACCACGTCCAGTGATGGTGTTAAGGACTTCACCAAGGTCAGCAAGCTCTTTAGTAGAGAATGTTTTTGTAACATTGTCAATACCACCAGCAGCGTCAATGAAGTTCTTCGCTAGTTCGAATCGAGTGTGGGCAAGGGCAGATGACATACCACGGTTAGAGGCGTCAACAACACGTCCGTAGAATGGAACCTTTGTCAGCAGTTGGGCAGATGACATTGCTTCTTCTGAAGCTTTTTCGGCTACATTAGGAAGGTGGAGATTCATCACTGAGTCCATAAACTCAGAATAATTCCTACCGTTTTGGTCAACGGCGTTAGCCATTTCATCTGTTGAGGCTTCAAATTTCTTTTGACTAAACGTTTGAGCGAATGACTTCAGGTAGTTTCGTGAAGTAACCAGCGGGTGTCGGGCAAATGCGACGGCCATTTGACGAGGAGCCGAGAAGTCGGCAATAGTCATGGCGGTACGTGGAGCACCAGCAATTTGTTCGATTAGATTGAAGTCTTCTTGAGTACCTTTGTTTTCGTGAAGGAGTTCAGCAACATCGTCACCCAGACCCTCTTTCTTAGAGTTGTAGTAGTCTTGGATTTTCTTGATGTCGTGATTTTGCATAGGTTTGTCAAGATCACCCCACATCTTACGAAAGGCGTTTTGGGTGTTTGTTTTTTCCCAGAACTGCTTGTCGCTACCCTCAATATCGTTCAGGATAGTGTTCTTATATTCGTCAGAAGCTTGGACCGGTTCAATGTTAGCTTTGGTCTTTTCACCCTTTTGGGCGGCCATTTTTGCTCGCATACCAGCCTCACCGCCCCCGGCAGCTTTATATGCAGCCTCACCAGCAGCGGCCCGAGCGCCTGTTTCTTGTTTACGAGCTTTATCTTGGTCTTTTAGCTTGCCTTTATTCTCGTTAAGTTGGTCAATATGACGTTGTGTTTCAGCGTCCCATGCTTCGTCTTTGGTGGTTGGCGCAGAATTGCCGTCTGCTGGGGCGTCCTGTGGCGTCTCTGAGGCTTTAGAAGCTTTAGCAGTATCAACGCCTACTTGGTCGGGAAGGTCGCCTTGTGGGGCGTTAGAAACGGTCGAACCATCACCAGCAACTTGAGCTGGGGCTGTTCCTGATTGAAGTTTTGCAGCTTCTTCTACTGAAGCGTCGTTAGGAGCGGCCTGTGGAGTCGCTTGGTCAGCCTCAAGAGATTTCTGTCGGGCAGCTTGCATTTGGTCGTAAGTCGCTTTGATTTCGTCCTGGGCTTGTAGTTTGGCGGCCTCGATTTGTTGAGGTGTCATTTCAGGGTGTTCGTTAATAAGCTTATTTAGTTCTTCGAATCGTTGGTTTGCAAAGTTTTCAAAGTCCTTCTGAGCTTGGAACGTAGGATAGTCAATTGAATTAGGGTCTTTTGCAGAGGCGAGGACTTCATCTGTTTGTGCTTGTTTTGCAGCAGCGGCTTCGTCGGCAATCTTTTGGGCCGCTTCTTCGGCAGCTTGTTTACGAGATAGGGCAGTACCGTTGTCAATAACGGGAGCCTGTTCTGGTGCCGGAAGAGCCTCGTCAGCTATACCGCGTTCAATAGCCTTGGCGACAGGAACTTCTTCTTGTGATCGTGAAAGGTCTTCGAGAATTGATTGGACAACCCTCTTATCTTTAATCTGTGATAGTTCTTGAGACAGGATTTTGCGTGAAGCTTCATCAATCCCCGGGCTGAGTTCGTTGAGTGTCTTCTCGATAACAGCAGGGTCTTTACTTCGAGCAATAGTACGGGCAGGGCCTTGGACTTTGTTAACAAGCGTACCAATACCGTGGGCAGCTCCACCAAGTAGGCTTTGCAGTAGGGTTGTGGCGGCGGCAGATTTAGCACCTTCAGCAGCGGCTTGGCCAGCGTCACCTGTTTGTCCGTACACTTGGGCACCAGTAGCGGCACCTTGAGTACCACCAATAGCACCGGAGCTAACAATAAGGTCTTTAGCAACCTCTTTGGCACCCGGATTTTGGATGATTGCTTTCGCACCGGCGCGAGCCGGGTTGAAGAACATAGTAGCGTCGAGGCCAGTTTGGAGCCCTTTCCCAGCAACTGCCGCATAGTCCTGCAGGGTACCACGACCGGCAGCGATACGACCACCAGCCTCATCAACATCCGACGAACCAATTAATTTATTGCCAGATACATCTGTCATATTGTGGTAAACCGCGCGTTGCGCCTCGCTCCGTGCCGCAATATCCTGTTCATTTTTCTGGCGTGTCTGCTGATCAATAAATGGATTGAGCGTGTTGAGCGCATAGTCTTTCAGAGCGTTACCTTGAACGCCAATATCAGCAACGTTGCCACCGGCCTGTTGAACACTTGACACCACGTCTTTACCAAAGTTAGCGGCACCATCAACAAAAGCCTCAAGTGGATTGGACTTTGGTGTTTTTAATTTAGGCAGATCGAGGCCTTGTTGTCGTCGTGCGGCTTCAGGAGTAACAGCACCCCGTAGGCTTGGGTTTGCTTGGATGGCCGCATTATATCGACGGCGGAGTTCATCTTGGTTCATTCAGCCCCCTTAGGCTTGTTGAGTTTTCTTTGTAGCGTCGTCTTGGAATGAAAGTAGGAGACGTTGTTGTTCGTCGTTAGACAGACCAGAGTTTGTGATGAGAGCCTTACCAATGGCAAGTTTCATACCTGGGTCAGAGTTTCCTTGTAGGACAGTTGCAAGGTTATTCTTAAGAGTGACAGTTCGGGCAGAAACGGGAGCAATCGCGTTGAGTGCTTCCATGTTTTTACCACTCGTGTTGTAGTCTGCTTCGCCAGCGCGGAGCTCGTTGATTTTAGCCTCAAGTTGGTTTTTAGTGTTGATGAGGTTATTAACGTCAGTCTCGTTGCCAAGATTAGCAAGTAGGCTATCGTAGTTAGCTTTACCGGCGTCAAGGCTGGCCTTTTGGCCAGATACCCAACCGCCGATTTTTGCGGTGTTGTCAGATAGCTCAGTACCGAGGTCAGCAATTTGTGATTCACCAGCTTTAGTCTGAGTATCAACGTTGTTACCACGATATGATGAGTCGTAGGTACCACCAGCGGCGTGAGCGGCACCGATTTGTTGGTTAGCTGTGTCAACTTGTTTTAGAACGTCAGCAGATTCTTTTGAATAACGATCGTTCAGCTTGCCGGTTTGTTCTTGAGCAAGTTGGTCAACTTTACCATAGCGCGAGTTATAGATGTCTTTGATCGCATTAACACGGCCAGATACATCGTTACGAGCGGCACCGAGTTTTGCAGCTTCAGCGGCACGAGCGGCAGCAGCGGCGTCGAAGGCACCCCCGCCACCGCCACCGCCACCGCCACCAGTTCCCATGGCCATTTCCATACCAGTTAGGATTGTTTTCTTTTCGCTGTCAGATACGTATGGGTTGTTAAGCTTGTTAACATCCATTGTTTTACCATCGACAGATTGGTTCAGCTGTTTGAAGTTTACGTCAGGGATAACGTCAGCTGATGAGTCCCCGAATAGTTTCCGCCATGCGGCACCTAGGTCGAACATTGATTTAATTTCCTGTTTATTTTTGAGAGTATTAGTTGCCTATATTATATCATACATTTGCATAAAAGTCTATATGTAAATCTTCTGACTAGAGTCAAATACGAAGTGTGACTTAGGATAGAAGGCGTACACCATTCCGAGAAGGACGAAATTCTCGTTCAGGTTGTTATTATAGATTTTGTATTTCAGGTTTCGGGAGTTGAGGTTCAGAGACACAGATACGGGGCTGTCGGAGATTGAACCAGTAGTCACGGCAGATGATTCACCGTCGGTACCAAGTTGGAAAGTACCCATGACATTTAGACCAGCACCGCGATCAGAGCCGGAACCAATAGAGGTTGTTCCTTGGGCAGCTGAGGTATCGTCGTAGATTGTCAGCGTCAGAACACCATTTAGTCGGCGGAAGATAAGACGAAGGTCTACCCAGAATTTCATCAGGTCAGGTTGGCCACCGTCCTGAGCCTTACCAACAACGTAGGCTTCGATAGCCGTACCATTGTCGTTGTAAGTTCCCGGTTGGACCATATAGAGTCGTGTGCCGGTTTGGTTGATAAAATATAGTGCCTCCGAGTTGTCGGCTGATGACGTGAATCGGAGTAGGGCCTGTGGGTTTAGTGTCCACACCACGAAGGCGGCAAATCGCCGGTCATAGGCCAGTGATCGAGAGATACCAGATGTCGTACCCGTTGGGAATCCCATGATGTATTTGTTGTCGAAATACTCGGCATTACATCGTTCGTAGTATGCTTTAGAGATAGAATCCATTGTCGGTTGGATACGAATAGACAGGACGTTTGTACGAATAGCCGTGAAGTATTGCGGCTCGTTACCGAGAACACGAAGACCTTCACGAGAAAGGAAGTACAGGTCGTTTTCCACAGCTTTGATTGAACGGTGAGCAACACAGCCAGTAGCGTAAGTAATAGGGGTAACTGTTGGGTTTCCTGAAGAGTCGAACGTCACCTGATAGATAGCTCGCTCCTTGAACACGATAAGAACATCTTGGAAGACACCGAGGCCGGTAATCTTGTCGCCGTCGTTTTTGCGGATGTCAATAACGTTAGCTTCCGTCAGGGCGGGAGTACCAGAGAATACGGTAGCACCCGGAACGTTAGGGTTGCCGTTTTCTGCGTCGTTTGTTGAGTCAGGTTGTGGTTGTGTACCACCAGTAGCAACAGTAAAGTCGGTAGCGTCAGACAGGTTAGAGATATAAAGTCGAGATGGTTGGCCCGGTACACCGGCAGCAATGTGTTTCGATTGATAGAACACAGAGAATTTAGCCCGTGGCATTGTGCCCGGACGCGTGACTGTCGTTCCGTCGAAATATGCACCGGCGTCAACGCCGTTCCAAATGAATAGCTTCAGACGAGCTTGAACAAACACCGGGTCCGCTGAAGCGGTAAAGACCGCACCGGCAGCTGATGACCATGAACCAACTGTTCGATACTTCAGTGTACCGTTGTCAATCGTGACCATTTGTTGTGTCAGTTCTGTTGTGTAAGCACCAAGGCCCTTGGCGGCTGTCAGGGCGTCAGCAACTTGGGTATAGCCCGAACGTTTGCGAATAACACCACCTTCGTCGTATTCTACGTTCTGAAGGTCAGAAAATTCTTTGTTGTCGATCAGTGTTGGCGAGACATAGTTATTAAGCCCCTTGTTTGGATTCATGACCACCAGTCGTTTTGGTGGGACTACCTTTTTAGAAGGGATATTGGCAGTTGAGCGTTTACTCATTACCACTCCCCTGTGAAGCTACCTGTTTGTCCTTGGGCCGTTCGTCGGCGTCGTCGAGGAGCTTGTACTTGGAACTGGGCCATATCTTTTGACAGCTCAGATTCAAATGTCTTGATTTCCTGTGAGATGTCGGCGTCAGGGTTTTGGCCGAGCTTCACGTACGTACGAGCACCGAGGGCGATAGTTCGTTTGTTAGGATATGGTGTACCGACAGAAGCAGTAGAAAGGATAGGTTCGACAGTTTGGTATCGGAATCGTAGGCTTGACAGGTCGCTATCTTTAGTATGTAGTTGGTATCGTGTACCATCACCACCATCGACAAGCTCAATCCACATAGCGCGGTCGCCGTCTTCTAGTTGGTAGTCGTCAGAATCAGCAACCGGGTCAATACGAATACCCTTCGAGCCGTCAGATACATTAAGATACGCCCGTGAATAGTGACGTGGGTCATAATCAGCTGGCAGCGTAGCAATACCTGAAGCAAGTGTCAGGGCTGTGCGAGCACGAGCAAAAGGCCAGTCATAGGCCCCGTAAACGTCGTGTAGTGATGATTGAATAAAATCCGATCGTGAAGCGGATGTAGAAGAGTTGACCGTTCGTTCGCCCATCAGGTAGGCAAGAGTTGTGAGAAGGTCGGTTTGGTAGATCAGGGGCATTTAATAAGTCCTCGCGATACGATACTCCGGGAAGGCAGCGTACAGCTCTTTACTAAGTTTTTCTTGTAGTTCTGGCTTGCGGCCACTCATTTCCTCTTTGGCCTCGGGGTCAAGTTTCCCGATAACCTGATAAACATAATTAGGTATCTTCAGGGTGTTACGGAGTGTTCCGTCTTTGCTAGAAGCCGTCTTGGATTCTAGTGCCTGTCGTAGTTCTTTACATGCTTGCCGATGATCGGCGTCAAGGGGAATGAGCTCAGGGTGTAGATCAAAAAGCAGTTTCCGGGCTTCGTACCATTTCTCTGGGCGAGGCAGGAACTCGATTTTCTCAATTGATTTTATGTGCTTTTGTTTTTGTTCTGGCGTCATTCTAGTTCTCCCGCTAGGAGGGGCTTAGGGAATATCACCCCTCCTTTACCGGCAAGACTAGAACAGTACAGTTGCTTGAGCGTTAGCTTTTTCCTGAAGAGCTTCGAGCGTAAGTTCTGTGATAAGTTCTTTCGCAGTGAAGTCACCAGTTTCAGCAAGGGCTTTAGTGAATGGTTTTCGGTACCATGCAGTTGCCCATGTATCTTCTGTTAGGGCTAGAAGATCAAAGCCAGGAGTCGCAGCAGCGGTGTAGTCACCAGAACGTGTAACGTGTTTGTGAGCGAATAGTTTGACAAGCTTAGCTGTGTCTGATTCGTACACGTCAACCGCGTTGACAAGACGACGGTCTTTGTTTTCGACGAATTTAGTTGCACCAGAAGTGAATGAAGAGATACGTCGTTTACCTTTCATAGATGTGTATACTGAGTCAACTGATTCACCGTTGTTCCAAACAAGTTCGAACAGGTCGTTGAGGTTAGTTTCAGTAAGTGATGTACCAGAAACGTTGGTTGCGTTTGTTGTGATGAAGTTTTTAACACCACGTAGACGACGAGCTGAAGCAGCAGAGTTAGAGGCAACACCGGAAGCGATAGAGCCACGGATGAGTGCAAACTCAACGTCGTTTTTAAGTGCTTTCATTTTCTTCGTAAGTTCACGGTCCATTCGGTTTCCACCAACACGGTTCAGGTTTCCACCTGTTTCTGTACCTGTGATTTTCGCAGTTTTAGCGAAGATTTGGGTAACGTTTTGAACACGTACTGGGTCTGATGAAGCGTCAGCAGGAGCGTCGGCACCTTCAGCTTGAGCGTTGTCACCAACAGCTTCTAGGGATTCTAGAATCCATTCGTGAAGAGTGTTATGAGCAGTTCCTTGTTTGATACCTGATAGAAGTTGAGTATCGGTTGGGTCCAGCATGTTTACCATGTCAAGAAGGTCTTCTCGACGAGCAACGTCTGGGTAAGTATATACGTAGCCACCTACAGCCATTTTGTTATTTTCCTTTGTTTATTATTTACGGTCCACGATACTGAATAGTTCAGCGAAGGCCTCGTCATCTCCCTTAGCGATACGCTGTTGTAGGAATTTGACCTTATCGGCTTCATCTGTCGTTTTCTTCTCGGTTGAACCTGTTTCGAGCGCGGCGGCTTTTTGAATAGTCACACTTGCCTTCGTACTATTAGCACCCTCAGCTTTCGCAGCGGCTAGTTTATCGGGAGCGATACCTAGGGCGTCGCGTACCTGAAGGGCAGCCTGTACGAAGTCGATCTCATTACCATTTACGACGCTGGCAATCCGTAGGTCCCGGACGAGTTGGCCGACAAGCGGGTTCGTCTTAATTTCGGGCAGGATTTTCTCAGCGATGTCAATAGCGCGATTCTCAACAAGGTTGTTGTAGTTCTGAAGGTTCGCACCCTCCATCGCCTTGCCGACTAGAAACTCTTGGTATTCTTGAGCCGTCATATTGGTGATGTTGCCTTCAGCGTCATACTCAGGGTTTTTTCCTAGGTAAGTGACTGGGGCAGGAGGAAGCGTGTCTTTCCAGTTCGAAAAGTCTTCTTGCTCTGTTTTAGTTTCGTTATTTGAAGGTTCCTCTGTACCAGCAGCTTCAGTGTTCGCGGTCTGTCCTTCTTCGGATGTGCCGGTTTCTTCGGTCTGTGTTTCAGATTCTTGTGTTGTTTCTTCGGTTTCGGTTGTACTTTCCGCACCTTCGGCAACTGGGGTTTCGTCCACTGGTTCGTCTACAGGGTCGTGGGCTGTGCTATCACTTTCGATAACAGATAGGATTCCTGAGACATCATCATTTAGTTCTGGCATTTTTGTCTCCATGCAAGCTCGTTAAAAGCATTACGTAATGTTTTTAGGGAGAATGTAAAAGCCTACGCCACACTTATTGTTCGCGCAACCGTGATATATAGCTTCTCCAAGAGTATCGTCAGGATTGGGAATTAGTGTTTCGTGCCTACATTCCGTGTCATTGATGGGAGCGTGTTCGTCCATCTTAATGACTTCATAACCTTCATCTGTTTGGGTATCATTATACACTAATTCGTTATCCATGTCAAGCACTTTCTTGAAAATTATCTAAATATTCTATAGCCTTCGCTAGATTGGCGATATTCTTCAGCTGACCAATGCCGATATTACAGCGACTACAAAGCAGTCCTCGTACCCGACCCGTGTCGTGATCGTGGTCAACGGCAAGGCTCCTACCGGTTGGGCACTCGTCGCCACAGATGGCGCACTTATTGTCTTGACTTTCGAGCATTTTATTGTATTGCTCTACTGAAATTCCGTATCTCGACTTTAGGTGATTACGCCTACTCCGGCGACTCCGTTCAGCTCGTTGTTCGGCTAGTCGGCTCTCAACGCTCGGCAGCATCAAGTTCCCTCACCGCTACCTCTAGTTTTGCCCGTGTTTCGGGGTTCTTATATC
>ERZ724505.1878-NODE-1878-length-10927-cov-4.706954_pt1 | contig 10927 bp, 13 predicted proteins | sample MGYA00376038_ERZ724505 | MGnify/ENA primary metagenome ERZ724505 (study PRJEB28724, sample SAMN07190884) | wastewater metagenome | isolation source: effluent of sewage treatment plant in Hong Hong | place: Hong Kong | collected 2016-03-17 ... | reverse complement strand
GCCCAAGGCGTGCTGCTGACGGAGAAGGATGCGGTGAAGATCCGCCCCGAGCGCGTGGGCGCCCTGCCCGTCTGGGTGCTGCCGCTAGACTTTGCGCCCGGGCCGGAGTTCCTGGCTGAACTCGACACCCACCTGAACCGATTGCTGCCTCATGGATCCACGCCTGATCGAACTGCTGGTCTGCCCCCTGTGCAAGGGCCCGCTTGAACTGCTGCGTCACGACAGCCTGCGGGAGCTGGGCTGCCGTGCCGACCACCTGGCCTATCCCATTCGCGACGGCATCCCCCTGATGCTGGAGAACGAAGCACGCGCCTGGGACCCAGAAGACACGCCGGCCTCGGCATGAGCTTCACGGTTGTCATTCCGGCCCGCCTGGCCTCCACACGCCTGCCTAACAAGCCCCTGGCCGACATTGCGGGTTTGCCGATGATCGTCCGCGTGGCGCAACGCGCCGCGCTGTCGGCGGCCAGCCGCGTGGTGGTGGCCACCGATGCGCCCGAGGTGCGCGCGGCTTGTGCGGCCCATGGCATCCAGGCGCTCATGACGCGCACCGATCACGCCTCGGGATCGGACCGCCTGGCCGAGGCTGTGGATCTGCTCGGCCTGACGGATGCTGACCTCGTCGTCAACGTGCAGGGCGATGAGCCCTTGCTTGCACCTGCCATGATCGACGCCTGCGCGCAGCGCCTGGCCGACAGCCCCGACTGCGTGATGGCCACTGTGGGCCACGCGCTCGAAGATGCCGCCGAGTTTGCCAACCCGAATGTCGTCAAGCTGGTGATGGACGCCGCTGGCCGTGCGCTCTATTTCTCTCGCGCACCGATCCCGTGGTGGCGGGACGGCGCGGGCGCTCCGCGCGGCGCGCTGCGGCATGTGGGGCTCTATGCCTACCGGGCCGGCTTCCTGCGACGCTTCCCGCAGTTGGCCGCAAGCCCGCTGGAGCAGACCGAATCGCTGGAGCAGTTGCGCGTGCTCTGGCATGGCGAGCGCATCGCCGTGCACGTCAGCGCCGAGAAGCCCGGCCCGGGCGTCGATACGCCTGAGGACCTCGCGCGCGTGCGCGCGCTGCTGGGGGCCGAGTAAGGGCTGGGCAAGACACCCCGTGAGATACTCGCGCGCCCCGTTTTGGTGGGGTCTGCGGTTGAGATTCCGAGCATAGAGAGAACCCCCATGCGACTCATTCTTCTGGGCGCCCCCGGCGCCGGCAAAGGCACTCAGGCCGCTTTCATTTGCCAAAAGTTCGGCATCCCGCAGATCTCGACCGGCGACATGCTGCGCGCCGCCATCAAGGCCGGCACGCCGCTCGGTCTGGCAGCCAAGTCCGTGATGGACTCGGGCGCCCTGGTCAGTGACGACATCATCATCGGCTTGGTCAAGGAACGCATCGCCCAGCCAGACTGCGCCAAGGGCTTCCTGTTCGACGGCTTCCCCCGCACCATCCCGCAGGCTGACGCCATGAAGGCGGCCGGCGTCAAGCTGGACTACGTGCTGGAGATCGACGTGCCCGACAGCGCCATCATCGAGCGCATGAGCGGCCGCCGCGTGCACGTGGCCTCGGGCCGCACCTATCACGTCAAATTCAACCCGCCCAAGGTGGCCGGCAAGGACGACGTCACGGGTGAAGACCTGATCCAGCGCGACGACGACCAGGAGACCACGGTACGCAAGCGCCTGGAGGTCTACCAGGCTCAGACGCGGCCGTTGGTGGACTACTACTCCCGTTGGGCCGACAGCGGCGACGCCGGCGCCCCCAAGTACCGCAAGATCGAAGGCCTGGGCAGCGTGGACGACATCACCGCGCGCGCGCTGCAAGCGCTGGCCTGAACCCAGCCTGCACCCGGACGCCAAGCCGCAGCTGACCGCTGCGGCTTTTTTCTTGGGGCAAGCCCGAACACGCAAGCAGGCAGCGCGCAACAATCGCCGCCAGCGAGGTGCATCCAATGGAAGTCGCAGGCCATGTGTTCATCGTCACCGGCGGGGCCTCGGGCCTCGGCGAAGGCACGGCGCGCCTGCTGGCCACGCAGGGCGCCAAGGTGGTGATTGCAGATCTGCAGCGCGAGACCGGGCAGCGCGTGGCAGCCGACATCGGTGGGCAGTTCGTGGCCTGTGACGTGAGCCAAGAGGCCGAAGGGCGCGCCGTGGTGAATGCGGCCACGACCCTTGGACGCTTGGGGGGATTGATCAACTGCGCCGGCATCGCGCCGGCCGCCAAGACGGTTGGTAAGGACGGCGCGCACAACCTGGATCTCTTCAACAAGGCACTGCGCGTGAACCTGCTGGGCAGCTTCAACATGATTCGCTTGGCCGCCGAGGCCATGGCCAGCAACCCGCCAGACCCCAGCACGGGCGAACGCGGCGTGCTGATCTCGACAGCCTCGGTCGCCGCCTATGACGGTCAGATCGGCCAGGCGGCCTACGCGGCGTCCAAGGGCGGTATCGTGGGCATGACGCTGCCGATCGCCCGCGATCTGGCGCGCTTGGGCATCCGCAATATGAGCATCGCGCCCGGCATCTTCGGCACGCCGATGCTCTTTGGCATGCCGCAGGAGGTGCAGGACGCGCTGGCGGCCAGCGTGCCCTTCCCGTCACGGCTTGGCACGCCGCAGGACTTTGCACGCCTGGTGTTGCACATCATCTCGAACGAGATGTTGAACGGCGAGGTCATTCGCCTGGACGGCGCCGTACGGCTGCCGCCGCGCTGAGCAGGCTTTCGCCAGCCCATGGAAAAAGGCCCCGACCCTGAGGGGCCGAGGCCTTGTTGCTGGCGGTGGCTCTGCGGGCTCACAAGCGCCGCAGTCCTGAACTCAGCGCTTGCCGGTGCGTGACTGGATGATCCAGAGTCGAGCCAGGTCGGCCGAGCCATCCGAGCCACGGACAGATTTCCAGGCGGATTGCGCCTTGGACAGATCGCCGCCGAGGAAGTGCGCCAAGCCAAGGTAGAGCTTGGCGTCCTCAGGGCGCTTCAGGCCTTCCTTGGCGATGCCCTTTTCGATCAGCGCCACACCACCCTTGGCATCGCCGCGGTAGGCGGCGGCGAGGCCGAGCTGGACGTAGGCATTGCCGTCACGGGCGTCATCTGCCGCCTTGAGGTTGGCAGCTTCACCGGCCTTGGCTTCGGCGATCTTCTTGACCATCAGGTCAGCCAAACGCTTGTGGCGCGCACCCTCGGCGCCCTGACCCAGCACGCCGGCGGCGAGGCCCTTTTCGACGACGAGCATGCCTTCTTCCGGTACGCCGGCTTGCGCGGCAAGCTGGGCCATTTCCATGTAGTCGTCGGCCGTGCGCATATTGCCGGTGGCCAGACGCAGGCGGAACAGGTCCAGCTGATAGCGGTCGCTCGCAAAGCCCTTCTTCTGCGGCAGGCTACCCAGGATCTGGGCCCACAGCTTGGGATCGGGGTAGAAGTTCAGCAGCTTTTCCGTGGCCAAGGCTTCGGCCGCAGCGTCACCCTTCTTCTGGGCAGCAAAGAGCAGCAGGTTGAGCTTGTCCTTGCTTGGAGCGCGGCCGGCCTTCTCATCAGCAGAGATTTCTTCCAGCGTGTCCTTGATGGTCGCCGTCATGTCGCCCGACAGGAACTGCGCGTTCTGCAGCACTTGCTTCATCGCGGGGCTGCTGCCACCTTCCTTGAAGTAACGCTGCGCCCAAGCCAGCGCCTTGGCGTTGTCCTTGCTGCGCAGATAGGTGCCAGCGATCGACTCCATCATGCGCAGCTGCTCGGCCTGGGCAAGCTTTCCCGAGGCCTTCATTGCATCGTAGCCACGGACCATGCTGTCCGCATCGCCAGCACCCGAGGCCGCTGCCACACGCATGGCCTCGATGTTGTAGTTCTCAGTGGCATTGCGCCCGCCAACGCTTTCCGCATCGCGGACCTTGGCCAGAGCTTCCTTGTACTTGCCACCCTTGATGAAGTTGGCCGCGTCGCGCAGGTGCTTGCCCACCTCAGGACGTACGCCTTCTTGCGCACTGGCGGTACCCACGAACTCAAGGCGACCGCTGGGGCTTTGCCCCATCGCCAAGGCCACCGCTCCCACCGCGACAGCCACCCAGGTCTTCATTTGCTTCAAAGCTCTCTCCTGCGAAGAAAAACGCGCCGCCCTCTCGGGCAGCGCGTGTTCAGTCGTATTGCGTCGGCATTGGCCGCTACGTCCTAGTGGACCCGGCCGATCACTTCAAGAACTGCTCGTTGCCGACCATGCCCATCTTCTTGACATTGAGGCGCTGAGCGGAGGCCATCACCTTCGCCACGGAACCATAGTCAACAAGCTTGTTGGGCTTGATGCGAACTTCGGGCTGATCCTCTACCGGCTGCACCGCGGCGACTTCGGCCAGCTTGGCTTCGACCGCGTCGTGGTTGGGCATGGCGACCGCGTCCCAGTAGACGGTGCCGTCGAAGTCGATCATGACTTCATGGAACACCGGGTCCTTCTGAGGCGCATTCGGGTTCGGTGGCGGCATGTCGAGGTTGATCGAATGCAACTGGATCGGGATGGTGATGATCAGCATCACCAGCAGCACCAGCATCACGTCAATCAGGGGCGTCGTGTTGACGTCCATGATCACATCGGGTTCGCCCCCCGATGAGCTTCCAACATTCATTCCCATGCTTGACTCCGGTCAGCCCCCGCGAGCCGGAGGCTCGGTGACGAACTTGATGCTCATGATGCCTGCGCGCTGCGCGGCGAAGATGACACGCCCAACCGACTCGTAACGGGATTTGTCGTCACCACGGACATGGACCTCAGGCTGCGGATTCTTGACCGCTTCCTTGCCCAGCCGTTGCACGAGGTCTTCCATGTCAGGAACGATCTTGGTGCCCCAGTAGACGTCGCCGTCCTTGCTGACCGAGATTTCGACGTTTTCCGGCTTGGTGACACGGACCTGGTTGGTCTCTTTGGGGAGATTCAACGCGATCGACTGGGTCACCACCGGCACGGTGATGAGGAAGATGATCAAGAGCACCAACATCACGTCCACGAGGGGCGTGGTGTTGATGGTCGAGACCACTTCTTCTTCGCCGGAAGAGGATCCGACGTTCATGGCCATGTTTGTGGCTCCTGCTTGAGCTGCGAGGGCTTAGCGCTTGACCGAGCGGTTGCCCATCAGCACGCCGTGGAGGTCAGCGGCAAAGGCACGCACTTGGCCCATCACAGCCTTGTTGCGGTTGAGCAGCCAGTTGTAGCCCAGCACGGCAGGCACAGCGACGGCCAGACCGATGAAGGTCATGATCAGCGCGGCGCCCACGGGGCCAGCGACCTTGTCAATCGAAGCTTGACCCGCAACGCCAATGGCGGTCAGGGCTTGCAGAATGCCCCACACGGTACCCATCAGGCCGATGAAGGGGCTGGTGGAACCGACGGTCGCCAGGAAGCCCAGGCCCGAACCCAGCTTGCCGTTGACTTCAGCCACGGCGCGCTCGGCGTTCATCGTCACCCAGCTGCTGTGGTCGATGTTCTCGGTCAGCGCGCCTTCGTGGTGCTCGGAGGCTTCAATGGCGGTGGCCGCGATGTAGCGGAAGGCGCTTTCTTCCTTCAGGCCACGCAGACCATCGGACAGGCTGGCCTTCTTGAAGAAGGCGGTGCGGACTTCCTTGGCTTCGTTGCCCAGCTTGTGGGTGTCCCACACGCGGACGATCATGATGTACCAGGAACCGACGGACATGATGGCCAGAACCGCCAGCACCAGTTGATCCACCACGTTGCCGTGAGCAACGATGTTGCCCAGGCTATAGGGGTTCTCAATGTCCTTGGTAGCCGAAGCGGCGGCAGCCGCCACAGGAGCAGTTTCAGCCGGCTTCTGGTCTTGAGCGTAGGCAGGGGACATGGCCAGCGAGGCAGCCATGGCGAGAGCGGCGAAGAAGCCGGAGAGACGAGAGATCATGGAGTTAACTCCTACGGTGAAATCGATGCGGGGGAATCTGGGGAAGAGCAGCCAAGCCAGCACGGCGGCATGCCCGCGAAAAGCCAAAAATATCAGTCGACCTTGAACACGAACTCCTGCTCGAAGACGTGATCACCCGGGCAGACATAAGAGCTCAGGGCAGTCTCGATCTCCGACTGGAAGGCGCGAGACACCTTGCGGTCAATGCCAGCACGCGTGGCGCTGAACTGCACGCTGACCACCTTGCCGGATTTCACGGTGGCAATCACCTTGAAGCCAGCGACGCCGGTGAAGTTGACGGCCGGGACTTCCGGCTCCGGCGTCTTCGTGCAAACCATCTTGGCGGTCACGACGGCCGGCTTGGGCGGAGCGACGGGTGCTGCGGCCACCGGCGCTTGCGGAGCGATCACCGGTGCGGCGGGCGGCGCCACTTGGGTCGATTGAATCGCCGGCGCCGGCGGTGCCGGGGCGGTGACCAAAAACTCGGGCGGCGGCACAAAGGGCGGCGGCGGCGCCTTGAGGTCCGGCGGCGGCGGAACCACCTTCTCGGGCGGCGGCGGCGGCTTCACTTGCTCTTCGATGACCTTGACGTCGAGAGGACCGGCCACCTTTTCGACCACCTTGCGCGCAACGCCGCTGGCCAAGGCCCAGACGAACAGGACGTGGATCAGGATGACCACGCCCAAGCCCGTAAAGCGGGATGCGCCCTGCTTCTCCTGCGCAAAATTCATGCGCGCTCCTTCTTCCAACTACGAGGCAAAACCAAACACCGTTCTAAACAGCAGAAGGCACTCACTGACGCGTGTACCGCTTGCTTCGCCGGGATGTAGCCACAGAACCTGGATTCCGCCACCACATTCCACGCGCTGCAATCAGTCTTGTGCGTCCATCCATCGCTGGGCAGAGCGCTTAGCGACCGGTCGACGGATGTAGCAAAACTACAAGAAAACGCGCCCCAACCGAAGCCGGGCCGGCAGTTTAGTCCTGGCATCCGGGTGGACCCGTTGGGGCTTACCCCAGAAAAACGAAGGTACATCCGGGGCGCAATTCGCAAGTGTGCCCGAGGTGATCGGACCCACGCGGCACCTAGCTTGCGGCCGGTTTGCAGCGCCCGGATCCATACGCACGGGCAGCGCTATCCGAATGCGTTCGCCGTGGGTGGATGGCGGCGACTTCCTTGGCCGCGCGTCAGACTGCCCAAAATCCATTGCCAGTGGCAAAACTCGCCCGGCCCTCGATGTAACCAACTTGGTCTACATGTAACCGTTCCACGGTCATCGGCCTCAGCTGGCTGCCCCGGCCCGCCGCAGCCCTTGCGGTACGACCACGTCAGTGGGCGTGGGCGGTATCAGGGTGCGCATGCCGGTGCGCCAAGCGATGGTCCGACTGCCAACCCAGGATCACCTCGCGCCCTTGCACGAACAGGTCCACCTTGGCCCCCACCGGCAGGCACACCTTGGTGGCGCAGTGGCCAATGGGCAGTCCGGTCAGCACGGGTGTGCGGGTTCGCGCGCGCAGAGCCGCCACGGCGTCCTTGAGGCCGTAACCCCGATCGGTGCTCTGGCGCGTCCAGCCGCTGAAATCGCCGAGCAACACCGCCGCCTGCGCGTCGATCACGCCGGCCTGCTGCAACTGCAGCAGCATGCGCTCGATGCGATAGGGATGTTCGCCGACGTCCTCCAGGAAGAGCACGCCACCCTTGACCCTGGGGAAATGCGGCGTGCCCAGCAGTGCGCACAGCACCGTGAGATTGCCGCCCCAGAGCAGGCCACGCGCCTCCAGACCATCGAAGGGTTGGATGCCACGCGCCGCACCTGACTCGCGGAAGCCCACGGCCTCCAGGGCGCCGGACATGGCCTCCAGGAAGCAGTCCTGGGTGATGTCGTCCACGCCACCTTCGGCCTCGCTGCGCCCGAAGTCGCTGCACGCCAGCGGGCCGGACCAGGTGGCCAAGCCCTTGGCATGGGCAATCAGGGCGTTCTGGAAGCCAGTGAAGTCGCTGTAACCCACCCAACGCGTGCCGTGCTCGATGCTGTGCGCAATAGCCTTCCAGTTGAGCTGATCGAGCAGGCGCGTGCAGCCGTAGCCGCCGCGCGTGGCCAGGGCCACATCCGGCACCGCTTTGGCAATGCGATGGAAAACCGCCAGGCGCGTGGCATCGGAGCCCGCAAAACGCTGATCGCGGGTCAAGGCATCGGCGTCGATGGACACCTCAAAGCCCCAGGCCGTCAGGCGCTTGGCGGCGCGGCGCAGGGGCGTGGCCGCCGGCAGGGCGCCGGCGGGCGAGAACAGGGTCAAGGTGCTCATGGGAGTTCGGTCACTTCACCGGTCGGGATGGGATCGGGGGCGTCGCCCTCGACTGCAGAGGCTTGGGCCAGGCGGCGGGCGCGCGCTGCCTCGCGGCGTTCGGCGAAGAACTGGCGCAGCAAGGCAGCGCTGCCCTCTTCGAGCAAACCGCCCTGCACGTTGGTGTGGTGGTTGAGTTGGGGGAGGCCGAAGAGGTCGACCACGGACCCAGCAACGCCGGTCTTGGGGTCGCGCGCCGCAAACACCACGCGCCTGAAGCGTGCGTGCATCAGCGCCATCGCGCACATCGCGCAGGGCTCCAGGGTCACGAAGAGCTCGCACTCCGGCAGCCGGTAGTTTTCCAGCAAGGTGGCCGCGTGGCGCAGTGCCACGATCTCGGCGTGTGCCGTCGGGTCGTGCGTGGTGATGGGGCGGTTGTAGCCGGTGGCGATCACCTGGCCGGCCCGCATGATGACGGCGCCGACCGGCACTTCGCCGACCAGCCAGGCGTTCTGGGCCTGGTCGAGGGCCAGCCGCATCGCGTACTCGTCGGCAGGGGAGAACGGGGCGTCGGCCATGGCCGCCAGTGTAGGCTTGCCCCATGCAGGACGATCTGTTTGGCGATGCCGCCGATCCGCCCAAGCCGACCACTCAGCCAGCGAGGCAGGCAGCACGCGCACGCAGCGTTCACCCCGCGCCGCCAGACACCGACGCGCTGTCCCTGGCGGCTCGGCTCCCACCTTTGATCCACCTCGGTAGCTCGACCTGGACCTATCCCGGCTGGGCCGGCTTTGTCTGGGCTGAACGCTACAGCGAATCCCAGCTGTCGAAGCATGGGCTGCCGGCCTACAGCCAGCACCCTCTGCTGCGGGCCGTTGGCATCGACCGTGGCTTCTACCGGCCCCTCACCGCGAGCGAGTTTGAGCGACTGGCGCAGCAAGTGCCCGAGGACTTCCGCTTCACCGTCAAGGGCCCGAGCTTCGTCACCGACGCGCTCGTGCGCGACGAGCGGGGCCAGGGCCAATCGCTGAACCCGAGCTTTCTCGATGGCGAACTCGCACGACGCGAATTCGTCGAGCCGGCCATCGAAGGTTTGGGGGCCAAGCTCGGAGCCTTGGTCTTCCAGATCAGCCCGCTGCCACCTCAGCTGCGCCGGCGCATGTCCGAGCAGCTGCAAAGGCTGGACGCTCTGCTCGCCGCGCTTCCCGCGCTGCCGCACGGCGTGGTGGCCATCGAGGTGCGAGACCCAGAGTGGCTGACGCCCGAGTTCGCCACCGTCCTCAAGGCGCGGGGCGCGCGCTACTGCCTGAGTCTGCATCCCAAGTTGCCGCCCATCGAAGCCCAGCTTCCGCTGCTGCGCGCGCTTTGGCCAGGCCCACTGGTCTGCCGTTGGAACCTGCACCGCAAGCACGGCGCCTTCGGCTATGAGGATGCCGTGGCCAGGTACGGCGAGTTCGAGCGCATGCAGGACCCCGACCCGGAAACCCGCCAGGCCTTGGCCCGCGTCATCCGGGCCACCAGTGAAGCTGGCTACCGCAGCTACGTCACCGTCAACAACAAGGCCGAGGGCTCTGCGCCCATGAGCGTGCGCGAGCTGGCGCGCGCTGTCTTGGCTTGATCAATTCCCCGCCGCCGACGCCGCCTCGGCGGTGCGCCTTGCCGCTTCGTCCAGCGTGCCCTGCACTTGCTGGCCCACAGCCTGGGGCTGAGTGAGCGTGCCGGCGGGCCCGCTGCCGGGACCGCTGCTCGTCACACTGCTCGCGGCGCCGCCGGGTCTTGCTGCCGCAGGCGCTTTGAGCCCACCGAGCTGCTGCTTGACCAGCATCAGAACGATGGCCGCAACGATCAAAAGGCCGAGCAGGCTGAACATGGCGCGCATGGCAAAGGCGGAGGGAGTGAACGGGGCGTTCAGGATACGGCCTGCGCCGTGAACTGGCCCACCCGGAAGATCACGAACTCGGCCGGCTTCACCACCGCCACCCCCACCAGCACGATCAGGCGCCCGGCGTCCAGGTCGCCTTGCGTCATGGTCGTGCGGTCACAGCGGACGAAGTAGGCCTCCTCGGGCTTGCTGCCCAGCAGCGCGCCGTTGCGCCATTGGTTGAACAGAAAGTCCTCGACCGCCTGGCGCACCTGGGCCCAGAGCGGCTCGCCATTGGGCTCGAACACCGCCCACTGCGTGCCCAGGTCGATCGAGCGCTCCAGGTAGTTGAACAAGCGCCGCACCGGCACATAGCGCCATTCGGGGTCATGGCTCAAGGTACGCGCACCCCAGACACGCAGGCCGCGCCCCTCGAAGCGGCGCAGCAGATTGATGCCCTCGGCGTTGAGCAGCTCCTGCTGGCCCGTATCAAAGTTGGACTCCAGGGCCAACACACTCTGCAGGCCCTCATTGGCCGGCGCCTTGTGCACGCCGCGCTGGACATCGGTGCGAGCACAGATGCCTGCCATCAGGGCCGATGGTGGAAGGCGCAGCGTCGGCTCGTTCGCCGCCAGGGCGGGCACCTCCACCCACGGCGCATAGAGCGCCGCGCGGGAGCTATTGAGGCCGGTGCGGAAGGCGCGCAGTGCGGTCACGTCCGCACGCGGGGGCGGGTCGATCAACGCGAGGCGGTAGCGCTGCGCCTCAGCATGCGCCACCAAGGCCAGGGCGAGGGGCAGCGCTTCGTCGGCCGCACGCGGCGACCCCAGCATGGCCACCGGTGCCGCCACCTGACTGATGGCATCGAGCGACGGCGTTCCCGCCAGGCGATGCAGACCGCTG
>ERZ724505.1876-NODE-1876-length-10930-cov-3.824184_pt1 | contig 10930 bp, 13 predicted proteins | sample MGYA00376038_ERZ724505 | MGnify/ENA primary metagenome ERZ724505 (study PRJEB28724, sample SAMN07190884) | wastewater metagenome | isolation source: effluent of sewage treatment plant in Hong Hong | place: Hong Kong | collected 2016-03-17 ... | reverse complement strand
TCGATCGCCTTGGCTTCTCGCCCAGGTGCATCTATAACAATACGTATGCCTAGATAGTCAGGCAGCGAATATTCAGGCTCTTCATATTTTTGAGCCTTTCGCCAAATACTGTAGGTTGATTTCTTGCGACCGCTGATTTCTATCTGTGTTTCTGGATCAAGATATTCTTCGAGAATGACTCGCACGCCTTCCTGGTATTCGCTAAGTAGTTTTTGGAGTGCCTCATCACCACCTAAGTGTCCGAAGGTTTCCTCAATTGCTCGCTTTTCATCAGGATAAAGCACAGCAAAAGCAGCCTCTTCAAGCTCTCGTTTAGTGTCGCCCCAACCAGCGATTTCAGCTAACGGCCCCCAAATAAGCAAGGTCTGCTGGGCTAATTCTTGGTCGCAATCAGGCTGTTGCAATTTGGCAAGTACTATTTCTGAAAAGACACGCAGATTAGACAAATTTCCAGCGGCTTCCAGAGCCAGTTTCATGTGATTTTCAATTGAAATATTATGCTGGTCTTTTCGTGCTTCGATGTTGTCATCGGGCACGGATACCTTTATCCGTGACAGCAATTCAACTCTTGCCTCCATGCTTTCGTCAGCTAAGGCCACTGCCCACTCTACTGTCATCAAAGAGTTTGGATTGCGAAAATTTTCATCTATTAGGCTGGGTATCTCCCCTGTATATTGCCCGGTTTCAACTCTAGTATTTGCAGGGTCCATATTCTTTAAAAAAGCGGTTCACTAGGTGATGGCAAAAAAGGTTTTAGGAAGGCAATATTGCCGCTATATTCTGCGACTCTCTGCATATATTTCTCATCTGTTTGTCGTGGCGGGTCCAAGACGGTTGCAACCAAGTTGCATGTCGAATCCGCAAACTTGCCGACGGCTGACAATGGGTTAGATGCCACTCGATCTAAATATGTTTGATGAGAAGGATACGGCCTTTTATTTAGTATTATTGCTGCTTCCGCTACGCAACGCGGAATATCTGGGAAGTTAGCCTGAAAATCATCAAGAGTCATACCATTATCTTCGGGGACATCATGAATAAATCCAACTGCACGATACTCAGGAGCGTAGCCCCAGCCTTCGATTAAGCCAACTACTGGCAAAATATGACCATCAATAAGAGTCTGCTCGTTATATTGCTGGCCCGCATGTACCTCACGAGCTAATTTTTCGGCAGCCAGTAGCATTCTTTCAGCAGGAACTGCATGGGGCGTAACACCTAGAGACATAAAGTAAAAAATACCACAAAAGTGGCTTTTTGACAAGTCTCTGGCCAACTAGCCGTTTTTGCAGCTCTTATCAGATGGCCCTAGGATATAAAAATATAGTGCTCGATGCCCGTTTACTATGTCGTCACTGAAGTACCTATGGTCATATCCGGCACAAAACTTGCCTTCGGATGTTTGCTTAGTATAAGCAACATTGCCTCCGTGCATGTCCGTGGCAAGTGACTCCCAAGAAAAGACACTGTTCCGTTTTTGCCAGCTGTTTTTATTAAGTTTTTCGATGATGTTTTCCTCAAGGCCGCTACTTGGACCTTTTTGGTCATATACGTCCATGACAGCGATATAGCAGCCTTCTGTATCCCAGTCTTGCTTTTCAGACCAGGTGCAACCAGTGTTTTTCTCCATCCGGCGCTGAGGCGGCGGCAAATTAAGCAGACTCTCCTGTGCACGGATGGCAATTGTTTCCTGCTCTATTTGTTTAGCTGCCTTGTGCGATTGATAAGAATTATACAAAACGAAAAATACTACAAATAAAATTACTCCTAAACCTATTACAGAAAAAAATTTACGAAATTTAAGGTGTTTCATCGGTTAGCCGGATGTAATTAATGGTGAGATGATAATTAGAAAGAAGAGATCGACAGCAAACCATACAATGTAAATGACTAGTACCCAAAAAAGTATCTTACCCGCTGTGTTAAATACATTTTTCAGTTTAGGCTTCGTATGACCCATACAACAATTATAGGCGATACCTACTATGAGTTGAATGAACGCTCTAACTACCTGATGATTTCTGTCTGGATGTTTTTCTCGTTTAGGTAGTCGAGAATTTCTTTTTCCTTCATACCAAACCCTTCACCGTGTTCAAATATAATAGTCCTGTCTTCGTCCGGAAAATAAAGTACACCTGTGTACTTATAAATCGCGATTTCTGGGATATTTAGTGACAGGCTTTTGCCCGGGTAGTATTTAGCAGATTTGTTGTCGTAGCCTTCTAGAGCATCTCTCAGGAATTCAATTTGGCGTACGCTCCATAAATCATTATTTGGGTACCTCATGGAGTTATCATACCAAAACAGTAAACATAAGCGTGGTACACTAGCTTTGTAAGTAGTAATTGCCAGCCATAATATCCTTAAAATAATTATGAAAAAAATGAAAAATCAGGGATTTGCGCACCTATGGGTCATTATTGCTGTAGTTGTTGTACTCGTGGCTGTTCTTGGAGTTGGGTATAGAATAAAGCAATCTTCGGATAAAAAAGTAGACTCTACCCAAGTAAGCAATGCATCCGATGACACGAAAATAAAAAACCCTGAACAGAATCAAACAACTCCTTCAGAAAATAAGCAGAACACGACAAGCACAGCAGACTCAACAACCCAGCATGTAGATCAAACGCCATATGCCGCGTATCACGATGCTGTGAAAAAATCTGGGCAACCTGATACTTTCGAATACACGGGAACTCCGGTTATTGAACAAAGCCAGACCTCGGGCTATACAACAGCAACTTTAGTGATCAATGGGCCAGGCAGAGCTTATTTCTATTCAACAGATGGCGGAAAAACTTGGATATATTTTTCGTATACTTCGGGTGCGTGGGAATGCGCAGAATTCGACACTGCAGGGGCACGAGCTGCCTTTAAAGGTAAGCAATGCTGGGATAGTAAGCATAGCGTCCAATCCACCGTTCAGTAGCAGTAGACTTCCTGCCCCTGTTTAAGGCTTTATGGCGACGTTTTTAGCAAGGGTCTTGAAGCGAACGCCATTATTTTGAGTTACTGTAATCGTCACGGCACCAGTCTTACTGGTGTTTATATCTGATACTGTTCCGGATTTGCCGACATGGCTGCCCCCAATAACCGTGCATTGATCGCCATTATTTAATTGTTTCTTGTCATCTTGGGTGGCCATAAAAATATTTTAGCATGCAAAAATTTTCTTCGGCCAAACGCACACAAAGCGTGTTTGTATTGACATTTATCAATAAATGTGTATAATATAACTCATGTCAAAAAATAAAAACATCAGAAACGCAGCAATTCTCACAGCAGGCCTAGCAGCCGTCGGTGGTGGTTTAGCCATTGCTGAAGGATCCGAAAAACCAGTCGATTCAAAGACTGCAGCTGCCCTAGCGGCGCAATATGCTGGCAAGATAGCTCGAATCCCAGTTACCGATGCTGAACTTGCAGCGGTCAAAGCGGACATAAAAGACTTTCCGATTGAAGACAAAACTTCACGTCAAACGAGAATTGATAAGGCGACTGGACAGCCATATCACATACCTAATTCTGAGGATCCCAATAGAGCTCAGGTAGTAAGAATTATCGCTGCTAGAGATGGTTCTGGTGTCTACAAATTCATCATAAACGAACAGCTTAATAACAAAGGCGAGCTTGATCAAAGCCATCCAGCCTATGTTGATGCTGAAATCTCTAAAGGCTCAAGTGGCATAAAAAATGGTCATTCTGCCGCCATTTATGATTTGGGTCGTGAACCAGATAATCCTGCACTGGTCGGCGAAACTGTTGAAGCCGGTGATGACTGGGGTGCAGAGACTCAAAGCGGCCCATATATAGTCGCTGAGATGAGTGCCGATTCTGAAATGCCAGCCGATCGAGTCCTGACAGCAGATCGCCTCAAAGATGTTGACATCTTTATGAGTCAGGCAGTTGATGGAGCTGCTACCGGCGCTTCAGTGAACAGCATTCAAGTTCCAGATTCTCTTCAGCTTAAGAAATAAGCAGTTTTTTGCTTTTTATCATCTTTTTAATAGTAACAAAAACTTAGCAGAATCGTGCTTAAGGCTCTGGTCGGACTTTCAAACTTTAGACTTATTGTTACTGAAATGGGAAGCTATTAGTATTGGCTTCTGCAAGGTATTAGAGCTTTGCCCTTTTGAGGGTTGTAGTAGAAACTGCCCGGTCGATGCTCTGCACAATAATAGTCATATCGGTTCATAATTGTAGGGTATGCAATCAACAATAAGGGCAAAAAGAGCGTGCAGACGATTACTAAGGCTAAATTTGCTTTCTTTTGTGACAATATCTTAAAAATTGCAAGTGAGTTTAGTAATATAGCAGGAATAAAAAACCAATCATAAAAGCCATAGTTTGCTTTTAAATCCAACAAATTGAAGCAAATTATAATTATTAGAACCAGTGAGCCTATAAAAAAGTAGTTCCATGGGCTAACTGAGACTGGCTTTTTAGGCATATTGTCACTATATCAAAAGATTAAGCATAAGCGTGGTACAGACTCTGGTCCGACTTTCAAACTATGTCTGGAATACTTGAATAATCTTAAAGTGGTCGCTCTGGGAAGTGGAACTCTAGCATTTCGCCATTTTTGCCAGGAACTTGTGCAATTCTTTCGCCGTTAGTAACTTCGAGCATCCTAAGATTTAAAGGAGAATGTGGGGGTGGATAAAACCGTTCTCTAACAAGCTCAGTACCATCACCCGCAAGAGAACCCACGTCTCTTTTGACTAACTTATCAACATGCACTTCACCTTCTGTGCTCAATTTGCCTAGTTCTCGTTGATGAGTTTCAAGCATTCGTCTGTAATCTTCTACAGTTTCGTATAGAGGTGGCTTAAATCGATCAACTTTTCTTCGTCCAATCTCAATGCCGTCTATATGAAATGAAAAAGCTAAAATTTCTGCCATTCAGGTGCTCCTTATTCAAAATCATGTAACAACATAGGAGTTATTTTTGCAAGCATAAGCGTGGTACAGGCTCTGGTCTGACTTTCAAATTTTGTAAACGGGGCTCCGCTAATTGTAATAAAGTATAATAAATGATATAATAATACAAATGAGTGAATTTGAAGAGTATGGTTTCTTCTCGCCTGAATTAGATGCCCTGCATCGAGGTACTGTAACTCTACGAGCACCAGTACTTGATGACATAATCCAAATAAATGCTACAGAAACAGATGGATACACTAGGTTACGGGTAAAAAGTAGCCGGCACAGCGTGAACGTATCAAGAGTTGACCAAGAACCAATGCAGGTTAATGTAAATTACGAAGTCCCTGATGAAGAAGCATTACTAGGTTTAAGGGTGGAGTCTGGACAGGTTTTTACAGATCCGGTTAGCGAGGTGACTTTTACAGAGCGAAAGACAACTATAGCTCGACAGATTAAACTAAATCCCCATAAAGCAGATGATGAGTACGTAACCTGGATAAGTGATACGGTGCGTTGGTATGCAGAGGGTAATGGGGTAGACGTTGCAGATAAAAAATTGGTGGAAAAATTCGCTGGTGCGTTGGGTATCTTTGTTGTCAGAAAACAAGAATCTGTACTAAAGGTGCCTCGCCTAAAGCGTAAGGCCAGAGTTTTTTTAATGAGGCACGGCTTGATTGATCCTCGCTAATAATTAAGCATAAGCGTAGTACAGGCTCTGACCCGACTTTCAAACTTTGGCTATACTTGATGTCATGGTAAATAAAGTGTATTGTTGTCGCTTTTGATATGCATTTTTTTCCTTACTAGCCAAAGTATTGCAAATACAACCCAGAATAAGTCTAAACTAATTAGAAATAAAAGAGGTACCAATAAGCCTGCGCTAGCTCCAGAAAGTCCAAGGTAACTTACTAGCTCAGATTTTGAAGAACTCTTCATAAATTCGAGATAATATACGGTTTGGTATGCAAGAAAAGGGCCTATTATCAAAAATAAGAAGATCTTTAATCGTTTAGTTTTCACGACTTAATAATATCAAACAAAAAGAGCCTCCTGGCTCTTTAAACATAAGCGTGGTACGGCGCTGCTCGGACTTTCAAACCTTGTCGTTGTCGGTTGAGTATCACCCAAGGCTAACTTTCAATTAATATTGCCGAGGCGGCTTTGGACAGTTTGTGGCCTAGGTAACGGATACTCTTTCTTTTGTATACTCTTTTCAATTCGGGTAGTCCGTCGCGCCTTGCATGAGGAGTGGCAGTGTCGACTATTACCATGTTGTCAGCTACAACTTTTCCACCCTGCAAGTCTCTCAGTGTGAAATTGAGCTCGAAGTCGTCTGCAGGTTTAGAATAAATACGACGGCCGACATGCTTTTTGCGTACAGCAGTTCCATCGAGGTCAACTGTAAGTGGTATATCTTCTCTGTGTAGGTCGCTAATATTGTAGGCTCCTGTAGATCTGCCAGTTTCATCCTCAAGGCCATATACCGCATAGTGATAAGCGAAGTCGTCGGTAGCTCTCTCGGGGTTGCCACCAATAACATCCACTCTCCGTCCATCGGGACACAAAGCGGCTACAACGTCAAGGAGTTGTTTGCCTGTTTCTTGTTTAACTATTTGTTCGCCGGACATAACACAAATACTATCATAAATGTGATGAAAAGTCAATATTGGTACACCCGGCAGGATTCGAACCTACGACCTTTGGCTCCGCAAGCCAACGCTCTATCCAGCTGAGCTACGGGTGCGCGCAACAGGGGTAATTCTATCACCTTTCAGCCGAAATAGCTAGTGTCCTGATCTAGCCGAAAACTTTGCGGGCTTTTTTGGGTGTCATGCTGGTGCGGAGTAAATCCTTATCATATGGACCAGGGGCGGTGCCAGTAATCGCGTAATGATATAAAGCCGCCTTTGCTATAGAGCTAAGAGTGGTAAATACGAGGATTAATCCGACTAAACCGATAAGGCCTAAACCGGTGACTATGGCTAGTGGTGCGAAGTTTTCGCCACTGCCGCCGAGACCATAAGCGGCGGTACCGGCCAGCACAAACACCAAAACATAAACTATATAACTGAATAACGCGATAAATCCGATGCCGATGTTGGCGACTATACCTTCACCCCAGACTTTCTTTATAACCTGAACGGATTGCTTGGTTGCTTCCAGTGGCTGTACGTTTTTGTCACTCAATACAATCACGGGGACTGCGAAGATATTGGCTATAGTCCACGCGGCGTCAAACAGCCTAGCTGCTAGGGCGCCAGCAAACGGCAGACGGTCTTCAAGGAATTGGAAGAATAGGCCCACAGTAGTCATCATCAGGCTAAATAGGATTAATGGGCTAATTTTGCGCCTAGCGCCGGCAATACTAGTGCTAAGAGTCGGGTCACCTCCCCGGAATCTTTGAGTCGCGCCATAAATAACTGCCCCCCCAAAGAAGTTGGCCACTAAAGTTGTAATGAAGTAAGCCAAGAAGGCGAGCAAAAACTGTTCCCAAGGCTGTAGGCTTGTCTGATAAATCGGATCGTTTGTGGGTATTGCTCGCGTGGACGAATCAATAATTGTAGTGGTCTTCCAAACGATCAGTCCAATTGGGATTAGGCCTATTAGTGCAACAAAAAAGCTGATAAAAGGCAGCGCGGTTAATTCTTTATCTAAGCGCAGTACATGCCACGAACTCTTGGTGAGAAGCCAGCCGCGACGGATACGTCCGACTTGCGGCTCAGGTTGGGCTGCTGTTGGAGGGGCTGGTTGGGCGATTGGTTGAGCAGAGGGCTGCATTATTTCATCCTTCTATAAGTTTACGATTTCTTGGTTGATAAAAAATTTCGGTTATATTGCGTTCTAGAAATGATTTTAGCACTTTTGTGCCGGTTTCGGTCAGTCGGTAAATTTTTAAATCTGGTCCACCTGAGCTAGGCTGCAACTCATAAGTTACCAGATCAGAATCGCGAAAACGCCGCAACGCGCGGTAAACGCTTTTATCGTCAGGTTGAATTAGCTGGTTGGTAGAATCAGAAATAAATTCTTTAATGCTGGCCATATATTTAGCGCCATCCTTAAGCGCAAGTAATATCCACAAACTCAACTGACTTTTGTGGTGCACCTCTTCCCACCCAGCTAGAAGCTTCTCCTCGTAGTCATCTAAGTCTGGCATAAGTCCCTTAAACTAATTAGCATACAACTAGTATACTACATGGAGTATACTACATGCGGTATAGTACTGTCAACACTAATATATAATGTAAATTCTGGAGAGGTGCAGGAGTGGTTGAACTGGCTTGTCTCGAAAACAAGTGTGCCTTCATGGGTACCGAGGGTTCGAATCCCTCCCTCTCCGCCAAAGATATAGTTCCAAAGAGACCCATCCACCTAAAGACATATAAGAGGTGCGTTGGGTCTTTTAATTTAGCTCAAAACGTTATAAAACACCCATTCCCGTTTACTAGGGCGATGCGATTCGAACTAACTTAGTTAAACTTTTTAGGCCTCGGTTTTCGCTCGATATAGACCTTTTTGTCTTTGAGGAACAGTTCGCCGGTAACAAATTGGAGAATTTCGCGTTTTTCCTCTTTGGTGCCGTTTTGCAGCACATATTTCGCATAAGATTTTAGATCAATCGCTGGCTTATTTACTAGCGCTTTGCCAGTTTGCCCTAGTATTACGTTGAATTTTCCGTATCGTTCCAGTTCTTCTTTGAACTGGGCTTGAGCGCCGATTTCATCCAGCTCTAGCTTGTCTATTAGGCCTAGAAGCTCAACCATGAGGTCTGCTTCGCGGATATAGGGTTCAATACAATCCAGATCACTGGTTCTGCCGCAATGGTAGTACACGTAGCGCCTAACTTCGCCAGTTTCCAGCCGTTTCAGGTGATCTTCGGCCGTAATGCCAGCTTTACAGTTACCGCACTTCAATATCTTGGTAAAGCTAAATTCTTTGCTACCGGTCGGTGCTCTGGGCGCAACCGCTAGCTGAATTTGTACCTCGTCGAACAATTCCTTGCTAATAATTGGTCGGTGTTTACCTTTGTGCATAGTTTCGCTGGTTTTAGGGTACTGAAACTCACCGTAATAGAATGGATTTTTCAAAGTTCGGTAAATGTGGCTTAAGCCGAGTCGGTTACCATGTTTTGACTGGAAGTCTATCTCATCCAGCCATCTTTTGATGTCACGGCCAGTCCAGGCTGATTTGGCGACTCGCTCGAACATTTCAATAATGGTTGGTGACCTCTCCGGGTCAACGATTATTTTCTCTTCACCCAGCCCATTATTCAGATAGCCTACTGGCGCTACGCCAGGCCGCCAGCCGTTGGCAGCTTTGTTGTGTAGCCCTCGTATAACATTCATACCCCTGTTATCGTTCTCCAGCTTGGCCTGGGAACCGAGAATCATCAGTAGGAACTTCTCATTTGGTGAGTTAGTGAAGGTTTGGCCATGAGTACGAATCTCTATTAACTTACCTTGGTCCATTAAATCCACCAGAATGCCCAAATCTCCAGCATTTCTGCTCAGACGATCAGGAGCCCACGTCACAATCCCGCTAAAATAGCCAAGCTTAATGTCCTTAATCAGCCGATTATAGACTGGCCGGGTACCTGACTCCTTGGAAGAATGGCTTTCTTTGCGAATTTCACTGATTTCAATGTTCCAGTGTTCGGCTAGAAGCAGCATTTCTTTGATCTGCTGCTCTATGGAAAGAGCCTGCCGTTCATCCTGTTCGCTTGATTTTCGAGCGTACAGGCACCAGCGAATCGGTGCTGTTTTAGGTGCATTCTGTATCTGTTGGAGTACTGTTGATTCCATCAAGGACAAGGTACCGCAACTGTGGTCGAAGTCTAGCATTTAGCCCGATTATAATCCTAAACACAACCACAGTTATATCAAGGACAAGAGATGCCGCCAGATACTTGCTATGCCGACAATAGTAGACTCTTTAAGCAAAGATAGTCCCTGAGAGACAACTTTGATAAACTAACAATTAATGACTATAAAGGTTTTAATTTTTGGAATGGCAAAAGATTTAATGGGTGGTAACCAAGTTTCATTAAAAATAGATGGTGATTGTGTTTATCCAGAAGAATTAAAACAAATTTTGATTATAAAATATCCGAGACTACAAGAAGCATCAAATTTTATGATTGCAGTTAATAAAGAGTACTCCAGGAACGAGACCAAAATCAAAGATAGCGACGAGGTAGCAATAATACCGCCCACTAATGGCGGTTAACTAATACGATATGATTGACATAAAGATAACTGATAAACCGCTTCAGGTTGAAAAATGCTTCAAAAGAATTACGTCAGATCATAGTGGCTGTGTAAATATCTTTGTCGGCACGGTGAGAGCAGACAACATGGGTAAGAAAGTGCTCTATTTGGAGTTTGAGTCATATGAAGATATGGCCATAAATGAAATTAAAAATATTGCGAATGCAATTAAAGAGAAGTTCAACGTAAAGAACATCCTTATTCACCACCGGCTAGGTAAAGTCGAAGTAGGCGAAGCGCCGATTATTATAGCCATTTCTGCTTCACACCGCAGAGAGGCAATTGAAGCAATCGGTTATACGATTGATACTTTTAAGAAATCCGTTCCTATTTGGAAGAAGGAAGTCTACGAAGATGGAGAAGCGTGGGTTTCGGTACACCCTTAGTAAAATTTTATTTGCGGAAACCTTCAACGCCACCAGAGAGAACAAGTATTTTTGCATTAGGATTATCTTGGATTGCTTTTTTAGCAGCTTGGGAGCTTCTGGTATCTGTCCTGCAATAAAAAACAGTCGACTTAGAGAGATCTAATTTAACCTTTTTATTCATTTATTCATCTAAAGGTATATTGGCACCCCCTAGGTTAAAACTCTCGTGCTCTTCTCTAGAACGAACATCAATAATCTGATAATTTTTGTCATTTTGAATGTTAATAAAATCTTCTGTGTTGATTGTCTTAACCTCAGTTGTGTCAGATCCAAGAGTTTCAATTTTTACGGACGAGCAAATTGGTAAACCAACTG
>ERZ724505.1875-NODE-1875-length-10938-cov-17.825324_pt1 | contig 10938 bp, 13 predicted proteins | sample MGYA00376038_ERZ724505 | MGnify/ENA primary metagenome ERZ724505 (study PRJEB28724, sample SAMN07190884) | wastewater metagenome | isolation source: effluent of sewage treatment plant in Hong Hong | place: Hong Kong | collected 2016-03-17 ... | reverse complement strand
CCGGCCGGCGTGCCCAGGCGGGCGCCGACCTGCGCGCCATGGTTTCGGGCGACCCGGAAGAGGTGGCGCGCCGTGCGGCCGCCGCCGAAGAGTTCGTGCCCGGCTCGAAGCGCATGTCGGGCGAGGCGACGCGCGACGCCGGCCTGGAGAGCTACGACCGGGCGAAGCGCACGGCGAACGAGACCTATGCGCAGCGCTTCAAGGCGACGATCGACGCCAACGAGGCGGCCCGGCACAACTACATCGCAGGTCTCTCGGACGGCGACCCGATGGCCGTGCGCAACTCGGTGCGCAGCACCTTCGACGACTTGAACCGCCTGCACGACCTGATCGAGGAGAACGTCGGCAGCACGGCCAGGGCCGACGCCGACGCTGTCGGTGTCGGACGGCGCGCGGAAGAGGTCGGCCCCGACATGCGCAGCGCGCTCGACGCCGCACACGAGGCGGCCCGAGCGAGGGCGAGCGCGCTCTATCAGGCTTTGGAGCGGCGCGGACTTCGCATGGAGGTTTCGCCGATCCTGAAGGACATCCGTCGGCTCTACACGAGGTTGACACCGGAAGAGGCCGCCGGCATCCTGAAGAGCGAAAACACGATCCGGCGCCTCATCGCGAAGTACCAGGACGTGATGCCCCTGAAGAACGTTCGGGGGCTGAGCGCGTTGGTCACCGACGCGATGGCGACCGAGCGAGCGGCGAATGCCGGCCAGAAGACGGCCGCCTGGAACCGCCTCCGCGCAGTCAAGGCGTCGATCGAGAACGGCATCTCGGATGCCGCGCTGACCCAGGCCGAACGCGACGCCCAGGAAGTGGCGCGTGGCCGGATGCAGGAGCAAGACAGCCTTGCAGCAATCCTTCGAGGATTGGAGACGGACCTCGGCGCCGAAGTGGGCGCCCTCGGACGTGCAGAAGGATCTGGAGGACTTGCTGCGACGGCACGGGCGGAACCTGGGCTGGCTGCTGGCGATGGCGCAGCGGGCGCTGCGGGAGCGGGACTGGGCAAGGCTCCACCTGTTCGATATCTACCTGCAGCAAATCGGCCGACCCGACCTCGCCCGGCAGATCCTCTGCCCGCCAACCTCACCGACCGCGACCGCGCCGACCTCAAGGATGCCAACGCGCAGTGGGGCGCTCAGGCTCGTACATTCCAGAAAGGATCCGTAGGCGAAGCGCTGAAGCGCGACGGACGGGGCGATTTCACCCGCGTCGACGCTGCCGTGCCGAGCCTGTTCTTCCGCCCCGGCGAGACCGGCGGCGCGCGCATGGATCAGTTTCTGAAAGCGTCCGGCCCGCAGGGCGAGGCGATGGCGCGCGACTATGCGGTCGAGCGCATGTGGGACGCCGTCACCAACAAGTCGACTGGCGAGATCAACCCCGACAAGCTCGCCAAGTGGCGCGCCAACCATCGCGAGGCGCTCTCCCGCATTCCGGGCCTGGACGACCAGCTCAGCTCGGTCGAGAACGCCCAGCGCGCCGTCGCCGAGGCGGCGGCCGCGCGCAAGGACGCGGTCACGACGTTCCAGAAGACGACCGCCGGCAAGCTCCTGGGCGTCGAGGACCCCGACGCGCTCCGGCGCACCGTGGGCACGGCGCTCGCGAGCCGCCAGGGCGCCGCCGAGATGCGCCAGCTGGTCAACACCGTGAGGGGCGACCCCGACGCCCTGCAGGGCCTGCAGCGGGCCGTGCTCGACCACGTCCACGACGCCCGCAACGTGGCCGGCGCCAATTATCGGAACTACCTGCGCCAGCACCGCGCCGCCCTGGAAACCGTGTTCACGCCCGACCAGATGAAGGCGCTCGACGCTATCGACCTCGACATCGGCGCCCGGCAGGCCGCGCTGAACGGCCAGCAGATCCCCGGCGGCCCGAACACGGCGAAGGACTTCATCGCCGCCCAGGCGCAGCGCCAGCCCGGCGGGCGGCCATCCATCCTGGGCATTTTCACCGGCATCTATGCCTCGACGCTCGGCTTCGGCGTCGGCCCGGTCACCGCGACCAAGGTGGCCGCTTCCGGCGCGCTTGCCGAATACGGCCGGCAGAAGATCCAGCAGCTGAAGACGCTCGGCTACGACGGCGTCGACAAGCTGATCGACGACGCGATGTTCGAGCCGAAGTTGCTCGCCGAGCTGCTCCGCACGGCGCCGCCAAACCCGAAGCCGCTCATGGACAGGGTCGTGTCGGCGCTGAAAGTCCGCGCGCTGCAGGGCGGCCTGCCGAACCCCGAGCAAGATGACGAGCCGGGTCCGTGGCGGCCCCGGATCACGCCGGAAAGGAAGAACTGATGGTCTCCACGTACACGACCAACAAGCGGTACGACAAGCAGGGGACCGGCGACAATGTCGGCACCTGGGGGCCGTTCCTCAACGCCAACTTCGACCTGATCGACAGCAACTTCGCCGGCACGCTCTCGCTTGCGCTGACCAATGTCGACGTGAACATCTCGCAGGCCGACCAGAAGAACGTCCGCATCTTGCTGACCGGCGTGCTGACCGGCAACGTCAACTTGGTCTTGGCCAACGGATACGCTGGGTTCTTCATCATCGACAACCGGACGACAGGCTCGTTCTCGGTCACGATCAAGACCGACAACGGCGCCTCGACGGGCGTCACCTGCGCCCAGGGCTACCGCACCTTCGTGTTCTGCGACGCGATCCACTGCATCTATGCGAACAACGCGCCCGGTTCCGCGACGGCCGCCGCCACGAGCCTGACGCCGACCGGCTACGTCACCGCGAGCGACGTCCAGGCGGCCATTGCCCAGATCGCGGCGCGGTCGCCGGTCGGGCAGGTGATCTGGGCCTCCGGCACGACGGCGCCGGCCGGCTCGCTCGTCGCGGACGGCTCGAACGTCAGCCGCGTCACCTATGCCAGCCTGTTCGCCTATCTGGTCACGGCGCCCGGCTTCGTCGCGACCACCTTCACGGTGACGGTCGCCAGCCCTGCAGTCGTCACCAAGGCGGCGCACGGTTTCGTCGACGGCGAGCGCCTGCGCTTGTCGACGTCCGGCACGTTGCCGACCGGGCTCAACACGAGTTCCGACTATTTCGTCGAGGTCATCGACGTCAATACGTTCTATCTGCACACAGACCAGGACATCTACAACGCTGGCACCCGCGTCAATACGTCGGGAACCCAGTCGGGCACGCATCAATACACCCAGTCGCTGTGGGGCCTGGGCGACGGCTCGACCACGTTCACGCTGCCGAACCTGCTGGGCACGTTCCCGCGCGCCAAGAACGCCGGCCGCTTCTCGGACGTGCCGAACTATCAAGTCGGCGTCTATGGGGTCGACGAGTTCGAGATCCACACCCACACCGGCACGACCAATCTGGACGGCTCCCATAGCCACGACATCAAATACAATGCCCGCACCGACGTCACCACGACGGCCGGCGGCACCGCAGTGCAGAACATCCTGGCTGGCGGTTCGAGCACTGGCGGCAACGCCGCCATCGCCGCCGGCAGCAACCACCAGCACGGCTTCACCACCAACAGCTCCGGCACCGGCACCGAGACGGTGCCGAAGCACGCCGTGCTGCTGCCCTGCATCATCTACTGAGGTCCGCCCATGGTCGAGCTTCCCGATCGCTTCGCCTTCCTGGCCAAGGAACCCGGCCCGCGCATGCTGCGCGAGGCGCTCGCGCTCTATGGCACGGCCGAGAAGCCGGGCGACGGCAACAACCCGCTGATCATGGCGTGGGCGAAGGAGGTCGGCCTCTCGACCGACCAGTACCCGAACGACGCCACGGCGTGGTGCGGCCTGTTCATGGCGGTCGTCGCCAAGCGGGCCGACAAGGTGGTGCCCGAGGGGCCGCTGTGGGCGCTGAACTGGCGCAACTTCGGCACGCCCGTCACGCAGCCGATGCTCGGCGACGTTATCGTGGTGCGCCGGCCCGGAGGCGGTCACGTAACACTCTACGTTGCGGAAGACGACAAATACTACTATGGTCTGGGAGGCAACCAGAGCGACAAGGTGAACATATCGCCGATCGCGAAGTCGCGGAACCCGTCGTTCCGTCGACCGAAATACGTGAACCAACCTGCCAACGTCCGGCCGATCGTCTTGACGAGCGCGGGCGAGCAGACAGCGCAGAAGGAAAGCTGACATGTTTACCAGCATCGACAAGGCCATCGCGGCGCTCATCGCGCCGCTCTGCTTCGTGCTCGCCAGCTTCGTGCCGGCGCTCAAGGACATCCTGACGACCGACGTCGTCAACGCGCTCGTGATGATCGTGACGCCGATCCTGGTCTATCTCGTGCCGAACAAGACGCCCGCCCCGTGACAACGTGGCTTCCGCTCCTCGGCGCGCTCCTGACCATGGTGACGGCGGTGACGCGCTACTTCGCCAAGCAGGAGCGCGACGATGGCGTGCGAGCCCAGGTCGTCCTGGAAGCCCTGGAGAAGGCCAATGAAACGATCCGGCTCGCCAACAACGCGCGCAACGCTCAGCGCGATGCTGATGCTCGCGACCCTGACCGGATGCGCAACGACAACGACCCGAACCGCCGAGACTAACTCGACGGTTCTGTGTAATTCGATGCAGTTGATCAAGTACTCATCGAAGGACACGACTGAAACCATCGCCCAGATCCGTGCGGACAACGCATGGAAAGCCGCCATCTGCCCGGTCGGAGCGCCATAGAATGCCTGATACGCAGATCGACGACGACGCGAAGCGGCTGGCAGATGCCTTGGTCCGCCTTGGTTTGGACGTCGACGACCCTGTTGAACTGCAAAAAGACTTCGCCTTTCTTCGGTCGCAACGAGAGTTCTATGCTTCCTCGGTCAAGCACGGCTTCATGGTCGTGCTGGGCCTCGTCATCTCCGGCATCGGCGCGGCCATCTGGTCGCTCATCCCGTGGGGGCACAAATGAGGCGATGGGTGGCGTTGGCGATCGGCGTGGGTGTCGGGGCAGCATTTCTGCCCTATCTCGGCACCCGCTACGAATACGTCTACGCCCCGATCTTGATCAGCACCGACGTGCGCAACGTCGTCCAGGAGCCGGACGGCGACCTCTGCTGGGATTGGACCTTCGTCAAGGTGCGCCGCGCGCGGCCGCTCGGGTTCCACTATTCCGTCACCGCCACGAACCTCGCGGCCACGCCCGTCGTGTTCCGGCGCCGGGAGACCCCGGTGTCGACGGTCGAGCACCCCCTGGGCACGGCCACCGACCATTATTGCGTCCGGCTGCCGCGAACCCTCGCCGACGTCGGGCCGGTCCGGCTCGAAGGCTACGCCGTCTACACGGTGCCGCACGGGCTCTGGGTGGTGGAGCAGCCGCTGCCGACGATCGTCTATCCGCCGCGCGAGCGCAGCTCAGGTTGACGCGTGTCAACCTCGCTCCTATGCTAACTCCATGAAAAACGCAGAGATCCTGAAGCAGGGCGTCGCCCGCGCGGTCAGCGCGGCCGGCACCTATTCCGAGCTGGCGCGCATGCTCGGCGTGTCGCGCGCGGCCGTGAACAAATGGAAGCAGGTCCCCGAGGCGCGCGTCGACGAGATCGAGCGCCTGACGGGCGTGCCGCGCTACCTGCTGCGGCCCGACCTGTTCGAGCACCCGACGCGGCGACGGGCGGCCATGCTGGACAAGATCATGTGAAAAGGCCCCCGGATCGCTCCGGGGGCCTTTGACACTCCGAGGGGACGGAAGGTCACGGCGCTCGCGTGACGATCGGGACGGGCCGGAGACCCCTCACCAACACCGCCGTCTCAAGCCGGCGAGCACCTGGGCGCCACCATAGCGCCATTGCGGCCAAGGTCAACCGGCAGACTTCAATCTTCGATGAAACACCCGCAACCGCCGACATCATCCAGGCCCTTTACGGGGCGCCCGGCGTCCAGGTCGGCGCGCAGCTGGGCCAACGTGTAGGGCACCCGCCGGCCGCCGCGCCGATCGCTTAGCATGGCTACCGGCGACTTGCCGGCGCGGATCATCCGGTTGAACTCGGCCTCCTCGTGTTCCCACTTGGCGTAGACCTCGGGCAGCGCCCGCAGCAGGTGGGCGAAGTGCCCGATGCCGGCCTTAACGCACCCGCCGCCGCAGTTGTTGTGGGCGAAGCCCAGCGCATAGAGCCGGGGCGGCTCGATGCCGCGCGTCGCCAAGCCGGCGATGATATCCTGGCGCCACAAGAACGGGGGTTCGGTCAGCGGGGCGATTGCGGTCCATCCGCGCTCCGCCCACCGATGCTTCAAGCCTCGGCCCTTCCCGTCGTCGTAACGGTGCTTCTCGGTCCAATCGATGCCGAACACCAACACGGTGTCGGCCGGATCCCGGTTCGCCTTCAGCCATCGGTCCCCCTGGGCGCGCTTCAAGATTTTCGAACACGGATCCGCGCGAGAGGAACCAAGGCGCCGCTCGTCGCGAAACACCTGCCAGATATCGCGGCTATCTGCCAGCCACACGAGGGGCACATCAAGGTCTGTTTGCGTCTCTTTCAAAAATCGATATAGATCTTCGTCTTCAGTCTTCGTATCGGTAAACAATAGAACTGTGTTGCCCTTGCCGTACATTTGAATGGCGCGTTCGGCCGCCGCATAGGACGCTAGACCACCAGAATAAAACACGACGCATTTGGTCATTTTCTGTACCTCGGTGCCTCGAAACCGCCCACCGCCACCGGAAGCAGGCTCCAGGCGACATTGTCGTTGGCCGCCTCCGGGTTCGTCCACTTCGGCGGCTCGCGCATGATGGCGTTGAACTCGGCGAGCGAGCCGAAGCCCTCCTTCACCTCGGCGACGATCTCGTCGTGGACGTGCAGCACGATCGGGTAGCCGGCGGCGTCGAGCCGCAGCATGGCGTCGCGCATGCAGTCGCGCGCGACCGCCTGGGTGGCGTTCTCGGCGAACTTGCCGCCGTAGCTCGACAGCCGCGCCCACTTGCCCTTCGTGGGCGAGCCGGTGCGGGTGTCGATGCCCATGTAGGTGACGACATCCTTGATGTCGCCCCAGGGCGTCTTGCGCGGCTCCAGGCGCGGATAGGGGTAGAACAGCCTGCGGCCGCTCGGGAGGCGCATCGTCAGGAAGGAGCCACTGACGACGAAGCTGATGTGCTCGCCCGCCCAGAAGCGCGTCCCAGGCTCTTGCACGGCCGCGTAGGCGGCGGCCTCCAGGGCGCGCCAGAACGCCACGATGCGCGGGTGCTTCTCGCGCCACGCGACCTTGATCTCCTCGGCCTCTTCGTCCGTGACGACGACCCGGTAGCCGGCCGCCATCTTCTGGAACGCGACCTTCCCGCCCTGGAACCCGAGCGCCAGCTCGGCCACTTTGCCGACCTGCCGGCGCGGGTCCTCCTTGTCGATCGTCGCCGGGTCGACGTGATAGATGGCGCCGGCCGCGATGATGTAGGGGTCCGGCCCCTTCTTCTGGTCGTTCAGGCGGAAGACGTCGAGCTTGCTCTCCTCGCCCGCGAGCCACGCCAGGACGCGCCCCTCGATGTTCGAGAAGTCGCCGGCATAGAGCGTGCAGCCGGCCGCCGCGATCAGCACCGACCGCATGCAGTCGCCGATCGCCTCCAGGGCATCGCCGTAGAGCGTCTCCAGGAGGCCATAGTCGCCGAAGCGCGCGATGCACTTCACCATCTGCAGCACGACCTGGGCCGACCGCGTCGGGCGCTTCAGGTTGTGCGGTTGGAACCGCCGGCCGCCCCAGCGGCCCGTGGAGGCGGCGCAGTACTGGAGGAGGCCGCGCACCCGGTTGTCGCGCATCAGGCCGGCCAGGAGGGCATCCAGCTTCGCAGCGGAGGCCTTGGCGCCGGCCCGGCGCAGTTCGAGCACCTCGCGCACCTTCGCCGGCAGCGGGCCGCCCAGCAGCTCGTGGACGGTCTCCTTGTCAATGCTCTCCAGCTTCTCGGCGTCGATGCGGCCCTTCAGCCACTTCAGGATCGCCTCGCCCTGGTTGGTCGAGCGCACGGCACCATCGGTCGCGGCATAGATCCGCGCGTTCAGATCCTTCTGCGCGGCCGAGACGATCTTCAGCGCCTGTTCGACCAGCTGGGCGTCGACCGCGATGCCGCGATCGTTGATGCGCTGGTCGAGCGCCCAGGTCTTCTGCTCGGTCGGGGTCAGCGGCACGACGCGCTCGCAAAGCCGGATCTCGGCCTCGACGTCGGCGACGCAGTAGAGGCCGAGCCGGTGGCGGTGCTTGGGCGTGTCGAGCCACGTCACCGGCCACGGCGTCATCGGCTTGCACATCTGCAGCATGAGCGCGTAGCCGGCCGGGTCCTTGCGGATCGTGATGCCCACGGCGCGGCAGGCGTCGTCGAGCCCGCCCGGCAGCGCCATGGCGTAGGCCATCGCCATCGTGCAGCGCCAGCGCTCGGGCGGCGGGCAGGCCGGCCAGCCGTATTTCGGGGTCAGCACGTAGAGCCAGATGGCGCGCTCGAAGGCGGCGTTGTGCGCGTAGAAGAGCACGTCCGGGTCGAGCGCCGCGAGGCGGATCTCGCGCGGGCAGCGGTAGTTCGGCACACCCGCGACGTCCTGGTAGATGACGTCGTCGACCGTCGTGCCGTAGGCGACGCACAGCACTTCCGTGCTGTCGTCGGCCGCGTAGGCGTGATGCCCGGTCTTCTTCAATTCGACCTCGCTTCGCGTTTCAAGATCTATATGCCAAGCCTTAGTATTTAACACGTTGCGCTCCGTTTTTAATGTTCCAGACATGAGAAGCGCTAATATTAAATCGTTTAGCTATCTCATCATATGTGCCTGTTGCCTTCTTTATATCGGCGACCTCGGCGATCGAAAGCTTACAACGATCGAAACGAGCCCGATCAAGATTGTTGCCAGTCCGCGTGTCCCAACGAAGATTGTCAACTCGGTTGTTGGTGGCATCACCGTCATTATGACAAACCTCGCAACCTTCGGGACGCGGGCCGAGAAAGGCCTCGGCGACCAGCTTGTGCACCAGCGTGTTCAGGTCGCGGCCGAGCATGACCTGTTGATGCCCGTAAGGGAGCGTGTGCGGTCGCAGCACTCGCCCCAGCCGGAACACGGTCATTCCTGCGGGGATGCGGGCCGAAGGCGCCAGCTCGACATACCGGTCGAGACTGCGCACTCGACCCAGGTCGCTCACTTCGTACTGGCCTTCTTTGCCGACCACGGGGCGCCAGATCTCGGTCACGGCCGCTCCTGGTTGTTCAGAAGCGCCGTGATCCATTCGGCGTCTTCGAGGCGGCGGACCTGGGCGATCCATTGATCTGGACCGCTCCCGACCCGCCGGTCGTAGATGAGGAAGACCCGTCGACCGAAATCGTCGAAGGTACTACCCCCAGCAACCCGGTAGAACGGCGCCTTACTCATCACACTTTCACCCCTGCTTTGGCGAATTTCTTCACCAGGGCGTTCTCGTAGGTGTCGATCATCTCGTCTTCCTCCTCGACCTCCTTGCGGTCGCGGCGGAGACGAGAGATCACCTTGCGCAGGATCTTGGTGTCGTAGCCGTGCGCCTTCGCTTCGGCATAGACGTCCTTGATGTCCTGCGTGTAGCTGTCCTTCTCGTCGAGAAGGTTCATGATGCGCTCGGCGAGCGCAGAGAGCGGGGGCACATTGTCCCCGACTTGTTCGGCCATGGGGCGTTCCTAGGGTTCGAGGAGCGGGATGGCCGCCCGCCTGGGCGGGCGGCCTTGCGTCGATCAGAAGGGCGCGTCTTCCTCCATGTCGCGACGGAGGCGGTCGCGCACGGAGCCGCGCGCCGGCCGATCGTCCTCATCCTGGCGCCGACGGCGCGGCGCTTCGTCCTCGTCGCCACCACGCGAGCGGCGCGGCGCCTCGTCTTCGTCCTCGACGTCGGCCGCCCCGAACTCATCGGAGGCCTTCGCCACGGTGCGCCCGAGCTGCAGGCGCTCGTCGTGCCCGAGCAGCTGCACGTTGCGCAGGCCGAACGAGACGCCCATGCTCTCGTTGTCGTAGAAGTACGGACGGAACGACACGCGCACCCACCGGCCGGGGTAGAGTTCATCCGCCGCGTCGGCCGGGTTGAACTCGCTCCGATCCGCATAGACGATGTCCGGCTTGTCCTCGGAGCGCACCGTGATGTAGTGCGTGTACTCCTTGAGGGTGCCTTCCTCCTCCAGCGCCGGGATGATCTTGTCCGACGTCTTGTCGCCGTCGCGCAGCTCCTTCCACGGCCACTTCGCGTACCTGAGTTCCTTCGCCTTCTTCTCGCGCACCAGCGCCTCGGCCGCGTCGAAGACCGGGTCGAAGTTGGCCTTCTTCGGGAGCAGCAGCGTCGCCTCGTACTTGCGCTTGGCGTCCGTCTTGGAGCCGCGCATGGGCGGCCGGGGCACGACGAAGTGCTGGTAGGCGATACGGAGCCCGCACGACATCCAGCTGTCGTACTTCTCGTTGTATTCACACTTGGCGAACTTCGGATTGAACGGCATGTCTCTCTACCTCTACGTTTCAACGGTCACGAATTCATCAGCCGCGCTCGCCTTGACCACAGACGGACGTGGGTCGTCTTCCGGCACGAGATTGTAACCGGAGGATTTCTTGACGGTGTAGTCGGCGAGCGCCTTGTCGCCGCCGAACACCTTGCGCTGCTCGAACAATTTCTTGCCGACCAGCTTCTCCGCCACCGCGACGCTGATCATTTTGCGCGGCAGCACCTCGTCGACCGAAAGGTTGAAGGCCTCCAGCAGGATCTTCTTGGCCATGGCCTCGTCGGTGTAGTAGCGCCGGCCGCGCTTATCCACGAGCTTCATGCCCGGCGGGATCCGGCCGGCGACGGCCTCCTTGTAGGCGAACTCGTCGACCGCCTTCAGCCAGTCGCGCAGCGTGTCGGCGAGCGCCAGGACGCGGCGCAGCTGGCGCGGCGACAGCGTGGTCGGGTCCTGCATCACCGCCTCGGGGATGCCGTCCTCGACCACGGCGTCGCCGAAGTGCTCCAGCACGTCGCCGATGGCGTGCGTGCGGTAGGCGGCGCAGGTCGGCCGCACCGGGCAGAA
>ERZ724505.1874-NODE-1874-length-10940-cov-4.055673_pt1 | contig 10940 bp, 3 predicted proteins | sample MGYA00376038_ERZ724505 | MGnify/ENA primary metagenome ERZ724505 (study PRJEB28724, sample SAMN07190884) | wastewater metagenome | isolation source: effluent of sewage treatment plant in Hong Hong | place: Hong Kong | collected 2016-03-17 ... | reverse complement strand
TAATCCAACCGAATGTTCTGGTCCTACTCCATGGAATAATGCAGATTGTGTAATTTCTAGTAGTTTAATTACTGCAGATAATGGTCTCATAAGTAGTAGTGGAACAGTTGGGTTGGGAGGTGAACTTAGTGGAGCAACTACAATTGATAGAAACGGGTATGATTTTAGAATAACTAATGGAAATATGTTTATGGGGGGAATTACATTACCCAACATGGAATCTCTTGGAACATATTATGTAGATTACGATAGTCATGTTACAGGTTTGGGGGTTTTAAATGGTGGAGGGAATGGTCAATTCGCTCAAATGATTTGGCAGGATTTTAATAGCCCTAGCCACAATAGTCAAATCTATGTTACCGAAAATGGTATTGAACTAAGTAAAAATACCTCTGATGATTATGGAACTCATGATGGCCTCAGGTTTATGGTGGGTAGTTTAGATGGAGATCTTTCACCTCACTTTAATTTACGTGGAATTGATAATAATCCCCAACATGTAAATACTATTTGGGAAAATACAGTTGATCCTACAGAAAATAATTGGACTTATGATAAACTTGCAGTAATTAGAAATGATGGTAGCTGGCAGTGGTATAAATATCCATCATCTCGTGACGATTCAACTTCGGTAACTCCTCAAAATGTTCTTTATACTGATGCTAGTGGAAATATCTTATCATCTCCTATTTCTGAACTAGCATTTAATAATTCAGATGAGACTTTAAAAACAATTACTTCATACAGTATTGCAAATAATCAGACATCAATACTTGATATGGTAAATGATATTAAAACTATTCGTTATTATTGGAATGATGATATTGAACAATCTAAAGAAAATATTGGATTTATTGCACAAAATATTCAACAGGTATTTCCAGAACTTGTACGCACCGGAACGAATGGGAAGCTTGCAGTAAATTATGCAGGTATGACTCCAGTACTTGTTGAGGCGATTCAGGAACTTAATCTGAAAGTTGGAATGCTTGAACTTGCTTCTGGAAATACAGAGAATGTCTTTGAATTTTTACGAAACTGGTTCGAAAGCGCAGCAAATGGTATTCGATCTATTGTAGTTCAAGATAAAATTTGTGTTGAGGATGAATGCCTTAATAAGTACGATATTCAAGAATTGTTACAATTAAAATCAGAATATGCTCGTTTAAGTAATGTTATAGATACTGAAAGAGGTGTTGCTGGGATTGAAGAGAACAATGAGGGGTCTGTAGTAATTCCTGAAATAGATCAACCAGAATCGAATAACCCAGTAGTACAAATACCTAATCAAGAACCTGTAATAGAAATTACTCAACAAAACGCATAGTATGCGTTTTTCTTGACATTTTTTTGAAAATTTGATAGATTAAAATTAATACCGAGACATGAATGAGTTCCAGCGGGTAGATTACCAACGTTTTCTCATTACGAATAAGTAAGCCGCCCTATACTGGATGGTTTTTATTTGTTTATTTAAACATAACTAGATATGTCGCCAAAAAATACTGTAACAAAAAACAGTTTACGAAAAATGCCACTTCCAAAAAAGGTATTCAGTAAATATCGACAACCACTTGTTGATGTGCCTAATTTAATAGAGAATCAATTAGTTTCTTATCAGAAATTTCTAGAAGAAGATCTCGCTCGAATAATTAAAGAATATTCTCCAGTACAAGATTATTCTGACAAAAAATTCGAATTTACAATTACAAGTATTCGATTGATTCACCCAGATCATGATGAAGCTTTTGCAAAAGAAAATAAGCTCACGTTTGAGGGGCAATTAAAAGCACAGGTAAAAATTCACAACAAAGTTCTCGGCGCTGTAAAAGATCAAGAAATTTCATTGACTGAAATTCCACTTATTACTCCGAATGGAACATTTATTATCAATGGAGTGGAAAGAGTAATTGTTCCTCAATTGATGCGGAGTCCCGGAGTTTCCTTCACAGATAGTCTCACGCGGAAAGGGCGATTTTTCGGTGCAAAAATTATTCCTGCACGAGGTGCATGGATTGAACTTGAATCAGATGGAGATAATGCAATATTTGTTCGTATTGATAAGAAACGAAAATTCTACGTAACGACATTATTACGAGCAATCGGTCCAGATTCTGATCAAGAAATCCTTGACTTATTTACTAATGAAACAGCTCGTAATTATATTGCATATTGTCTCACTAAAGATACTACAAAAACGAAAGGTGAGGCTTATGTTGATATCTATAAAAAACTTCGTGACGGAGAATCAGCACCTGCTGACAGTGCAAAAGAATTTTTCTTCTCAGTACTTTCTCCTGACAGATATGATCTTTCACGAGTTGGACGATACTTTTTCAATAAACGCTTTGATAAAGGTCTTTCCGAGGATGATGTTTCTGTACAACAATTAACAGTTGAAGATTTTGTAACGATTATTGAACATATTGCAACTTTAAACACAACACCTCGATCAAAGGCTGATGATATTGATCATCTTGGTTCTCGTCGGGTGCGATTTGTTGGTGAATTGGTAGAACTTGCCGTACGGAAAGGAATGGCTCGTATGAAGCGAAATATTCAAGACAGAATGTCTACAATTGATGTGAATACTCTACTTCCAATTCAATTTATTAATCAACGACCACTACAGGCTGCAATTCGAGAATTTTTCACACAGAACCAGCTTTCTCAGTTTATTTCTCAAGAAAACTTACTTACTGAAGTAGACCATTTACGTCGTGTTTCAGCGCTCGGTCCAGGTGGGCTCACTCGTGAACGAGCAGGATTCGAAGTTCGAGACCTACACCCATCTCACTATGGGCGACTTTGTCCTATTCGAACTCCAGAAGGTCCGAACATCGGACTTATTCTCCAACTTGCAATGTATGCACGTATTAATGAGTTCGGTATGATTGAAACTCCTTATATGACTATTGAAAAAGGAAAAACAACGAACAAAATTCAATATTTAAATGCACTTGAAGAAGAAAAATATGTCATTGCACATTCAGGAATGATCAACGAAAAAGGAGTTATTGATCGAGAAATCGTAGAAGCGCGTGTATACGGAGTACCAGGATATGCAACTATGGATCAAGTGCAGTTCGTAGACGTAGCAATTAACCAAGCTTTTTCTGTTGCTGCTTCACTTATTCCGTTTCTTGAGCATGACGATGCAAAGCGAACACTTATGGGATCAAATATGCAAACTCAAGCTATGCCATGTGTAATGCCAATGGCACCACTTGTTGCTACAGGTATTGAAGATAGAGTAGCACTTGATACAGGACGACTCTGTATTGCTGATGAAGATGGAGAGGTTACTGCGGTTGATGGTAAAAAAATAGAAGTGAAAAATAATAAAGGTAAGGTAATTGTTTACCCACTAACTAATTATATTAGAACGAATCAGAGTACAATTTACCATCAACGTCCTATTGTTAATGTTGGTGAACAAATAAAAATGGGACAAGTACTTGCCGATGGTGCAACAACTGAAAATGGACAACTCGCGATTGGTCAAAATATTCGAGTAGCTTTTATGTGCTGGAATGGTGCAAACTTTGAAGATGCAATTATTGTTTCTGAACGACTTGTGAAAAATAGTGTATTTACGAGTATTCACATTGATGAATATGATTGTGTGGTTCGTGATACAAAATTAGGCGCAGAACAAACCACTCACGATATTCCAAATGTTGGTGAAGCAAAGTTAAAAGATCTTGATGAAGAGGGAATTATTCGTGTTGGAGCAGAAGTTCGAGAGGGAGATATTCTTGTAGGAAAAATTACACCAAAAGGGGAAGTTGAACTTACACCAGAGGAGAGACTTCTAAGATCAATTTTTGGTGAAAAAGTTCGTGATGTAAAAGATACCTCACTTCGTATGGAGAAAGGTGCAAAAGGTCGTATTATTGGTGTGAAGGTATTCTCTCGTGAAAATGGTGATGATCTTGAATCAGGAATTTTAAAGAAAATCTATATTCAAATTGCGCAATTGCGAAACATTCAAATGGGAGATAAACTTGCAGGACGACATGGGAACAAGGGAGTTGTTTCAGTCGTGCTTCCAGAAGAAGATATGCCATATAGTGCTGACGGGCAACCAATTGATATTGTACTTACTCCACTCGGAGTACCATCTCGTATGAATCTTGGTCAAATTCTTGAAATGCATCTTGGAATGGCAGCGTATTCGCTTCAATATCAAGCCGTTGTACCACCTTTTGCAGGGGCAAATCCTGAGGAAATTAAAGAAGAATTAGTTAAGGCAGGAGTTCCAGAAAATGGAAAAATTCCACTATTTGATGGACGAACAGGTGAAAAGTTTGAACAAAATATTGCAGTTGGATATATGTATATGTTGAAACTCTCACATATGGTAGAAGATAAACTTCATGCTCGATCAGTTGGTCCATATAGTTTAATTACTCAACAGCCACTCGGAGGAAAGGCTCAAGGTGGAGGACAACGTTTTGGAGAAATGGAAGTTTGGGCGCTCGAGGGATATGGTGCTGCACACACACTTCGTGAAATGTTGACAATTAAATCAGATGATATTCTCGGACGAACACAAGCATTTGATGCCATTATTAAAGGTGAGGTAATCAAAAAGCCAAATGTTCCTGCGTCGTTTCAGGTAATGCTTAATTATTTGAAAGGACTTTAACTTGATATATCAATTCGAGAATCAGCAACAGGAAAGGAAAAGGGTGGGTCATCCGCACCGGTAAATAAGGTTGATATTAATTACGATCTCGATGATGTTGTCGAGGATGAAGATTTTACTGGTTAATTACATTTCTTTTTATGAAAAATATTGAAAATCATACTATGTATACTCCAGATACTATTTCATTATCGCTCGCCTCTCCAGAACGAGTACATGATTGGTCATATGGAGAAATTCAAAAACCAGAAACTATCAACTACCGAACAGGCCGATCTGAACGAGGTGGGTTATTCGATGAACGTGTATTTGGTCCAGAAAAAGATTATGAATGTTATTGTGGAAAATATAAGCGTATTCGTTATGCAGGAATTATTTGTGAAAAATGTGGAGTTGAAGTAACTCGATCAATTGTTCGACGTGAACGAATGGGACATATCGAACTCGCAAGTCCTGTCGCACATTTATGGTTCCTTCGAGCGATTCCGTCACGAATGTCACTTCTTCTTGATGTGCCTGTTTCGAGTCTTGAAAAAGTAGTATATTTTGCTGGGTATATTATTACCGAAGTATATGAAACAGAACGTCAAAAAGTTTTAAAGGAGCTTGAAAATGAATTTAAAATTCGTATGAAAGTACTTGAAAAAGATGAAGAGAAAGATGCTATGCAAGAATTGTTTTCTAATACAAAAAAAGAAATCAATGAAATTATACCAAATAAGGTACTTACTGAAGCAGAATATCATCGATTTTCGGTACGATATAGTACAGTATTTGAGGCAGGAATTGGGGCAGAGGCGGTATACTCAATTTTTAAAAACCTTGATTTAAAAAAACTTGAATCAGAATTAGAAAAGATAATCGAAAAGAAAAGTGAAACAGTTGCCCGAGAAAAAATTGAAAAACGACTCCAACTCGTTCGTTCATTTATTGTTTCTAATCAACGACCAGAATGGATGTTTTTGAAAGCGATTCCAGTAATTCCGCCAGCGCTTCGTCCGATGGTAGCGCTTGAAGGTGGAAGGTTTGCAACATCAGATGTAAATGATCTCTACCGACGAGTAATTAATCGAAATAGTCGTCTCAAAAAATTAAAAGAAATTGGAGCGCCTGATGTAATTTTACGAAATGAAAAGCGAATTTTACAAGAAGCAGTTGATTCTTTGATTGATAATACGATTCGAAAAAGTTCTGGATCAGTTGCAATGAATCAATCACAAAAACGACAATTGAAATCACTTGCTGATTACTTGAAAGGAAAGCAAGGAATTTTCCGTGCAAACTTACTTGGTAAGCGAGTAGATTATTCTGGACGTTCTGTGATTGTGGTTGGTCCAAATTTGAAATTGAATGAATGTGGAATTCCAAAATATATGGCACTTGAATTGTTTCGTCCATTCGTTATTGCTGAAATTATTAAACGAGAACTTGCATTCAATATTCGAGGTGCAGGAAAATTAATTGAAGAAGGAATTCCAGAAGTTTGGGAAATATTAGAGCAAGTAATTAAAGGAAAATATGTAATGTTAAATCGTGCTCCAACCCTTCACCGGTTATCAATCCAAGCATTTCATCCAGTGTTGATTGAAGGAAAAGCAATTCAAATTCACCCGCTAGTATGTTCTGCATTTAATGCCGATTTTGATGGTGACCAAATGGCAGTGCATGTACCATTATCACAGGCTGCGCAAATTGAAGCACGAGAACTTATTGCATCGAATAAAAACCTATTGAAACCACAATCAGGAGATCCAGTAACTGCCCCCTCACAAGATATTGTGCTCGGTGTGTATTGGTTAACAAAAATTGTTGCAGGAAAACAAGGTGAAGGAAAATATTTTTCTAGTCCACGTGAGGCAATTCTCGCACATAGTTATGGAATTGTTGATCTTCGTGCAAAAATTATCGTAGTACCTGATACTAATATCTCTCGATACGATATGTTTAATGGAAAGATTTTTGAAACTTCAGTAGGACGAATTCTTTTTAATCAAATATTACCAAAAGATTATCCTTTTATTAATGAGATCATTAATAAAAAAAGGTTATCAGGAATTGTTGATACCATGATTGATGATTATGGAATTGATGCAACGCCAGAGATTCTTGATGCGATTAAGTCATTTGGGTACAAATATGCAACAATGTCAGGAACGAGTATGGGAATTGATGACGCTGTTGTTCCAGAAACAAAAAAAATACTTGTTGAAGAAGGAAAAAATCAAGAAAGAAAAATTATTGATCAGTATATGGATGGACTCATTTCTGACGAAGAGCGTTATTTAAAATTAATTGAACTATGGGAAGGGGTAACTAGAAAAATTGAAAAAGAAATTCAAGAAAATTTTGAATCATCAGAATCAATTGCTGATATGGCTATATCAGGGGCTCGAGGGAGTATTGGACAGTTGACTCAAATGGCAGGAATGAAGGGTGTTATTATTAATACACAGGGTCGCCCAATTGATTTTCCAGTTATTTCTTCTTATAAAGAAGGACTTTCACCAATTGAATATTTTATTACAAATCATGGTTCTCGAAAAGGACTTGCCGATACTGCACTCAATACAGCAAACGCAGGGTATTTGACTCGAAAGTTAATTATGGCATCTCAAGATGTAGTTATTACAGAAATTGATTGTGGAACAAAAAAAGGATTAGTTCTCCGAGAAGAAATAGTTGACGGCGTTGTGAAGTCAATAACAAAAAACTTATTTGGACGAGTACTTGCTGAAACTTTAAAAAATGAACAAGGTGAAATTGTATTTAAAAAAGGCCATCTCATTACTAAAAAAGACCTAAAAACTATTGAACAGAATCATATTATTGAAGCGGTTATTCGATCGCCTTTGACTTGTGATACGGTTTATGGGTTATGTCAATATTGTTACGGTCTAGATCTTGGAAGAAATAAATTAGTAAAATTCGGGGAAGCTGTTGGGATTGTTTCTGCGCAAGCTATTGGAGAGCCAGGGACACAGTTGACATTACGTACAATTCACTCAGGAGGGGTAGTAGGTGCGTCAGATATTACCGCTGGACTTCCTCGAGTAACTCAATTACTTGAATGTAGTACTGCAAAATTCCCAGCAACAATTAGTCGAGTGAATGGAGAAGTTATTGATATTCGGCCAGAAGGGGATACAAAAATTGTTCAAATTCTTGCAGATATAGATTCAGCAAAAAATGGAGAAAAAAATCATGAATATGTGATCACTATTCCACGAACTGTTACGGTAAAAAAAGGAATGAAAGTACGTAAGGGAGACTTACTTACTGATGGTTCTGCTGATGTACACGAGATGTATGAAGTGAGTAGTTTTGATCGAGTACAAGAGTATATTATTGCAGAAATCTCTCGTGTATATGAATTGAACAGCTCTCCTGTGTCTCGGAAACATTTAGAAATTATTGTTCGGCAAATGTTTTCACGTCGTCGTATCATAGCACCGAATAATACTCGATTTACTACAGGTCAAATTGTTGAAAATGTTGAATTTGTAAAAGAAAATGATCGAGCAGTAGCAGATGGTGGATTACCAGCAACTGCAAAAATAATCTTGATTGGAATTTCTCAAGTATCACTTACTTCGAAATCATGGATGTCAGCCGCAGCATTTGAACGTACAACAACAACATTAGTGAATAAAGCTATTCAAGGAGGAATGGATGAGTTTAGAGGTTTGATGGAAAATGTTATGATTGGAAATTTAATTCCAGCAGGAACTGGACTCAGTGAGGATTTTATTCCAGAAGTTGCAAAGTTAAAAAAAGAAGAAGATATGTTATCAGTTCAATAAAGGAAATGAACGTTCTTAATTAAGAGCGTTCTTTCCCGTTTTAATCTCAAGATAATTTTATGCAATCAATAAAGGAGCTTATTCGAGATAAAATGCATATACAAGACGTTGTGGGTTCCTATATTGCCCTTATTCCTGCTGGAAAAAATTTTAAAGCTTGTTGTCCATTTCATATAGAAAAAACACCAAGTTTCCAAGTAAATACTGATCGGCAAATGTATTATTGTTTTGGATGTAAAAAGGGTGGAGACATTTTTTCTTTCGTACAAGAAATTGAGCGAGTTGATTTTAAAGAAGCTTTAAAGTTGCTTGCAGAAAAAGCAGGAGTAAATTTGAAAGAATCAGCAGAATTTACTCGGGAAATGCATATTAAAAAACAGTTAATCAAAATACATGAATATGCAACTCGATTTTACCAATTGTGCTTATCACAAGACCAATCAGCACTGCATTACCTTACTTCGCGAAATGTTTTTATATCAACCATTAAAGAATGGCGAATCGGATATGCTCCTAATGATTTTCAAGCTCTAACTAAGGTGCTCACTCAGAAAGGATTTTCAGAACAGGAAATGATACAGTCAGGGCTCGTTGGAAAATCAGAACGAGGAATGTTTGATCGTTTTCGGGGGAGAATTATGTTTCCTATCACTGATATGCAGGGAGTGATAGTTGGATTTTCGGGAAGAATTTTACCAGAAATTCATCAAATAACACCAAATACTGGTAAATATATTAACTCACCAGAAACGATAATTTATCACAAATCTGCTATACTTTTTGGATTTTCTTTTGCAAAAAAGGAAATGAGTACTAAAAATGTTGCTCTTATTGTAGAAGGGCAGTTTGATACAGTCTTACTTCACCAGTCAGGATTTCGAGAAACACTTGCATTATCAGGAACTGCAGCAACAGATCGTCATATGGAACAGATTGCTCGATTTGTACAGAAAATCATCATTGCAACTGATGGAGACAAGGCAGGAATTGCATCTGCTCATAAAATTGCGTTATTAGGATATCAATTCGGACTTGATGTATCACTTATTCTTCTTCCAGAAGGATTTGATCCTGCAGATATTGTAACAAAAGATCAAGGTCAGTGGCAGGAAATTATTCGTACAGAAAAAGACTATATTGCATTTCATGGAGAAATAACACAACAATTTTCTCTCAGAGAAAAAATTACCTCTGTTGAAAATAATTTGTTTCCTCTGCTCGGGGTATTACAAAATCAAGTCCAGCAAGATGCAAAGTTACAAACTATAGCACGACAACTCGGTGTATCTATTGAAAGTCTCAGAGCAGAGTTTCAGAAATTTTTGCAGAGACATTTATCATCTCAATTTGAAGATTTGAAGTCAGAACCGGTATTCTCTAAAAAAGATACACAGAATTCACTGGATGTTCAAATAAAAGAATTAGCACTTATTGCTCATTTATTTACTAAAGAAACAAGTAATTGGTTTACAGAAAATAACGATGCAAAAAAAATAGTACAATCATTTTCAACACCATTCTCTGAACAAGATCGTATAGAAACAAGTGTACGATATGATGGGAATGACACATTGACTTGGCGAACGAGATTGGATACACTTTGGGTACGTATTCGTCAATTATTACTTGATGCAAAAATTAAGGAAATTCGAAAAAAGTTACACACATTGCAAGACGAACAAGTAATTCAAAAACTACAAAAAGAATTACTCGATCTCCAGACAAAGAAAGAAAAACTCATTCAATCATTAACAGAATAATATTACTCTATTTATTTTATGGTTTCACCAAAAAACAAAAAAACAACCACAAAAAAAATAACAAAACTAACACCTGCAAAAAAGATTGTAAAAAAATCAATTACTAAAAAAGCTGTATCTTCTAAGAAGGTAACGAAAAAAATAGTAAAAAATCTCTCTAAGAAAAAAGTAGTTACGAAAGTGTTATTGAAAAAAACAGAACTTTCTCAGAAAAAAACAACTACAAAAAAGGGGTCAAAAATTATTCCAACACAACCTGTAAGAGGTATTACTCCGGAAGAAATTAATGTTCGATTGGTTGAGTTAATAGACAAAGGGAAAAAACGACGATTTGTTACTTTTGAGGAAATTCTTAAGGCTTTTCCGGATATTGAGGATGATGTGTTGTTTCTTGACGAGCTTTATGTAAAATTAAATGACGCGGGAGTTGATGTTCTTGAGGGTGGAAATTTGCTTTCAGGAGATTCTGATATGTCATTCCTTGGAGATATTTCAGGAAAACGATACGAACGTGAACGAACAGGGTATGATTCTGTTCAGATGTACCTTAAAGAAATTGGGAAATATCCACTCATTCGTGCTAGTGAGGAAAAAGAACTTGCTCGAAGAATTCAGTTAGGTGATGAAGAGGCAAAAAATCTACTTGCACAAGCGAACTTGCGATTGGTAGTTTCTGTTGCTAAAAAATATTCTACTAAAAGCTCTGACCTTACTCTTCTTGATCTCATT
>ERZ724505.1873-NODE-1873-length-10940-cov-5.206798_pt1 | contig 10940 bp, 12 predicted proteins | sample MGYA00376038_ERZ724505 | MGnify/ENA primary metagenome ERZ724505 (study PRJEB28724, sample SAMN07190884) | wastewater metagenome | isolation source: effluent of sewage treatment plant in Hong Hong | place: Hong Kong | collected 2016-03-17 ... | reverse complement strand
ATTTGTTCAATAACAAAGTCGTCCTTTCTTTGTAGCCAGACAAAGAAAGGACCAAAGAAAAAGCAGTGCGCCAATTCCCGCCAGCAAACCCCCACCTGTGGCGCACGCCCACCCTTTGGTGGTTGATGATTATTCCTTTGAGGTTTTTTGACATTTGTTTCGCATTTAGAATTTTGATCTTCGTATTTTGGCTTAATCTATCTGCCTAACTTCCCATGCGCCTTTGCCAGTGTGTGATTAGCCTGAGCGGCGAGAAGTGAGAGCTCGCCGGCAAGTACGCCAGCACCGATTGATTCTGCAAGCTGCGCACACGGATGCAGGTCGGTTTTTTCCTTGAGAATAATTTCCAGCGCTTTCGATTGTGCGGGTAGTGCGGTACCGCCACCGCGAATACCAATCAAAATGGCCGGACAACGGACAGAAATATCGATGCCGTCGCCGGATTTCTTCACGGTCGTGTCGGTGAGTGAGCCTTCCACGACATGTGCTGCATCCTGACCGGTGGCCAGATAGAGAGCTGCGATCATGTTGGCGGCGTGCAGGTTTTTACCAATGGCACCCGCAATGCCGGAGCCGACTTCCAGTTTGGCTTTGGCGACTTCCAGCATCGCTTCCGGCGTGCTTTTGAGAATTGATTCAATAATCTTTTTCGGGATGTGTGCGGATGCTCGCACTTCGTAGCCGCGGCCCTGGCTATGCGTACGCTGGCTCGGTTTTTTGTCGCTATCCACATTGCCGGCAACCGTCACAAATTCGAGTCCATCAATAAATTCGGCCAGCCACTCGCCAATTGCTTGCGCGGCGATCGTCACCATATTCATGCCCATCGCTTCGTCGGTTGCGCAGGCGATATTCAGGAAGACGTACTCGTTTTCAGTATCGACGTCGTACCTCAGGATTTTCAAATGGCTGCTCGTTTTTTCGCCAATAGCTTTCCATTGCTTCTGGTGATGATTGATTTCGGCAATCGGCGATGAAGATTCATCCGTAATTTTAAAAGCAATACTGCGGGTGATGCCATGATGAATGGATTGCGTCATCACGCCACCCGATTCGGTTAGCGCTTTACAGCCGCGGTTCACGCTCGCGACTAACGCGCCTTCGGTGGTGGCGAGAGGAAGATACATTGTTGCTGATTGCTGATTGCTAAATTGTTGAATTTTTAGAGGCCCCGCGAGTCCGACTGGTACTGGAATATGGCCGAACATCTGCTCACAGTTTTTCTCATCGGCATTACCAATCGTCTTTGACTGAGGTGTCAGAATCTTCAAATCCATACTTAACTCTTCTTCGATGCGCTTGCGGCGTTCGTCGATACGCTGTGCGGGAGTCAGGCCGTCGGGGAGAGCGCGAAGATCCATAATAGAACGTGGAACGTAGAATGTAGAACGATAGAATTCTGTGTTCCACGTTCTACATTCTACGTTCTCTATCAGTCATTGTCATTGTACTATCTACACATATGCATTCCTCCATAACCGTCTCCGCCCCCGGCAAACTGATACTCCTTGGCGAACACGCTGTTGTCTATGGCAAGCCATGTCTTGTGACGGCCGTGAATCAGCGTATGAGTGCCAAGGTTTCGTTCATGCCTGAGCAAGTACTGAAGCTGGAAGCGGCTGATGTGCACGTGCATGGCTATCAAAAGCCTCTGAGTGAATTGGGCGGGGGAACAATTCCAAAGGGCGCGCGGTTTGTGGAAATGGCAGTGAAAAATTTTGCCGATAAGCACGCGCTTAAACAAGGAGTCGCTGTCGAAATGTCGTCGGAATTCAAATCTACCTTTGGCTTCGGTTCGTCCTCGGCATCGACTGTGTGCATACTTAAGGCTTTATTTGAATTGCTGAGCATCAAGCATACGCACAAAGATATTTTCGATATCGCTTACAAATCCGTTCTGGATATTCAGGGCAAAGGTTCGGGGTTCGATATCGCAGCGGCAGTCTATGGAGGAACATTACTGTTTATGAGCGGAGGCGAAGTGATTTCTCCGTGCAAAGTTGCATCCATTCCACTTGTTGTTGGTTATAGTGGTATCAAGGCCGATACCGTGACACTCATTGATGCGGTAAAGGCGAAGGCGCAGAAGTACCCGGCCGTCATTGCGGGTATTTACGATCAGATGGGTGCACTCGTCGAGCATGCAAAAGTGGCGCTGGAAGCAGAGGATTGGCCAACACTGGGGGATCTTATGAATACCAATCAAGGTTTGCTCGAATGTCTTGGCGTGTCCATTTCCAAGCTGTCGGAAATGATCTGGGCCGCACGCGGAGCCGGTGCATTCGGTGCCAAATTATCCGGTGCGGGTGGCGGCGATTGCATGATCGCTCTTGCGACAAAAGGTCATCACAAAATTGTCGCCAGTGCGATTGAAAATGTCGAAGGCGAAGTGATCGATGTGCAAACAGGCGCGGAAGGGGTGCGGGTCGAGAAATAATCATCTGCCTGTTATTCGTTGCCCGTTTTTCGTTTTCTTGGCAGAATAGGCTACTTATTCCACTCATTCTATGAAAGCATCAGCCTTCGCACCATCGAACATCGCTTTTACAAAATATTGGGGGAGAAAAGATGAAGTATTACGACTTCCAGAAAATGGCAGTATCGCAATGACTTTAAGTGATTTAATTACCCATACAACCGTTCAGTTCGATGAATCATTTAATGAAGATTCTTTTGAGTTGAATGGAGAAATAGAAGAAGGAGAAGAGTCACGTGTGGGAAAGCACTTAGATCGCATTCGCAAAATGGCAAATATTGCATTGCACGCAAAAGTAGTAAGTACAAATAATTTTCCGACCGGTACGGGACTTTCCTCTTCTGCATCTGGTTTTGCCGCTCTTACAGTTGCAGGTGCCAAAGCTGCAGGATTGAATTTGACCGAAAAAGAGCTTTCGATCCTTGCTCGTCAAGGATCGGGTTCTGCGTGTCGATCTATCCCTAGCGGCATTGTAGAGTGGCATGATGGCACTACGAGTGATGCATCTTTTGCAGAAACGCTATTTCTCCCCGAGCATTGGCCGGAGTTGCGCGATATTGTGGCAATTGTAAGCACCGGTCGAAAAGAAGTATCGACAAGTGAAGGGCAGAAAAGCACAGGCAAGAATCTATTTTTCCCCGTTCGTGTTTCTGGCATGAAAGAGAAAAATGAGCGTCTCAAAGAAATTATTGCCCGCAAAAATTTCAAAGAATTTGGGGAGTTAGTAGAACAAGAGGCATTGGAGCTGCATGCGATGATGTTTACGTCCGGTCTGATTTATCTGCAATCAGGAACAATCGAAGTGATGCGTCAGATCAAATACAAATGGCGTCCAGAAGGCTTAGCTGTCTATTTTACTATTAACACAGGCCAAGATATTCATCTTATCTGCGAAGAAAAAGATGAAGCGGAAGTTCAGGCGAAATTGGAAGAATTAGACTTTGTCCGCGCCACAATAGTCAATAAGCCAGGTAAAGGCGCTCATATTACGGATCAGCATCTTTTCTAGTCGATCGAATGTAAATCTGAAGATTTTTTAGAGAGTGATCAACGCTGATTGTACGTGCATCCCACGCAATTGTACGGGTGTAATCCCGATTGCCAGCACCATGCCGCCACCTCCGCTTTTGGCTCCTGCGCCCACAACTTTGGCAGCGCCGCCGGCCTTTTCGATCTCGCTGATAAGCTTCTGAACTTTCTTGGGCACAATGCCGAGCTCCACTTGGGCGCGATGATGTTTTTTGAGAATCTCCGAAAGCTCTTTGCCTGCCATCAATTCCTCCGAACAGTGCCCGATTGTTTCCAGTGCGTTGCTGCATTCCTTCTCACGGCTTTTTACCCAGGCCACAAGTTCCGGTGTTGCCTGTTCGGGTTTGCCGGTATCGATGAGCACGGCGTTTGCAAGCAGAGAATGATCGAGTGGGATCGGCTTCGGGCCGTCTTTTTTCGTGAACGATACTGGTGCCTTTTCCCAAATAACCGCAAAGTCGATGCCACTGTGACCGGGGTTTAAGACGTCTTCTATAGAGCGCGCTTCTTTCTGGCATTCGGTACCGAGGATGCTGCGGCAGACGGCGATGATGAGGGCAGTAGAAGAACCAAGTCCTTTGCCGAGTGGCAGATGGTTTTTGATCGTCAAAACGCCGCGAACGGGCCGGCGATGCTTTTCGATACGCCTGATGATTTCGTCTAAAAATTCACGCCATTCGTTGGTCGGCTGAATGCCTTCCCAGTGGGTGGCAAGAGATTTTGCGCCCGGACTTTCTTCGTAGGTTGCCAGCATGCCGATCGTTGTGGGTACTGCAACACCCTGATGTCCAAACACGACAGCGTATTCGCCGCTTACGATAATTTTGCCGGGAGCAAAGGAGTTGGTGATTTTCACAGGGGGGAAGTATAGACGAGGACTCAGAGGACTCAAAGGACTCAGAAGACTCAGAGGAAAATTCGAAGATCAAAGAACTAAACTCTAAACAAAATAGAAATTCTAATTTTAAAATTAGAATTTGTCTCGGTTTTGGTTCTTTGATCTTCGTCCTTGAGTCCGTTATTAGAAGTGTGGTTCCATGCTATGCTTTCTCTATGATCGATCGAACGAAATTTGACCATCGTGCCAAGGAATTACTGCCGGTTATTGAATCAGTTTTGCAGAAGGCTCTCCACGAACAATCGTGTCCGGATCATTTGCGAGAGGCAATGGAATATAGCCTACTGAGCGGCGGCAAGCGTATTCGGCCACTCCTCGTCTTACTGACATCCGAACTCTGCGGGGGGTCAATCGAAGTCGCTCTGCCCGCAGCCGCTGCTGTTGAAATGATTCATTGCTATTCGCTCATTCACGATGATCTGCCCGCGATGGATGACGATGATGTGCGTCGGGGCAAGCCGACGAATCATAAAGTGTATGGCGAAGGTCAGGCGATATTGGCCGGAGACGGGTTGCTTACATTGGCGTTTCAGATTCTCTCAGAAATGAATAATGCAGAGGTCGCTCGTGAGTGCATTCGCATTCTCTCCGTAGCTGCGGGTGTTGCGGGTATGGTCGGTGGCCAATCCGATGATGTGTGCGCGGAAGGCAAAGAGGGAAGCCTGGCACTACTCGAATCCATTCATGCACGAAAAACCGCTGCCTTGATTGGTGCCGCTATCGATATGGGGGCGACGATTGCCGGTGCATCCAAGGATCAAAAAAATGCATTACGATCGTACGGCCCGGCAATCGGATTGCTCTTTCAGATGACGGATGATTTGCTCGACGTGACAAGTTCGAGTGAAAAAGCGGGCAAGAAAGTCGGCAAAGATGCGGCTATCGGTAAGCTGACATTTCCGATATTTTTGGGGATTGACGAGACGAAGAAGAGAGCTGAGCTGGAAGCGCAGAAGGCGATTGATGCGTTGAAATTTTTTGATGAAAAAGCCGATGTATTGAGGTCGCTTGTAATGGTGATTGCGAAGAGAGAAAAATAAAGGAGTATAATGAATGAGTGATACAAGGTGAGCGTATCTCTCTTCGGCCTATTGTTATGAATGATCTGCAAGACTGCATACGTTGGGTGCAGGATCCTGAAGTTATGCATCATGTTTTGCAGCACACAGTGGAACCCGAAGACGAAAAGAAATGGTTAGAGCAAGCGCTTGTAAGCGACATCGAAAAAACATTTATTATTACTGTAAAAGACACTGGCCAATTCATAGGCACGTGCGCTATCCATCTTATTGCGACCAGTCCTGTTTTACGCAATGAGCCGGGCGTGAGCATCGGGTTACTCATTGGTGAAAAATCGTATTGGGGAAAAGGGTATGGAGCAGAGGTGGTAAAAGCGTTGGCAGGCTATTGTCATGCCAACCTTAACTATGAAAGAGTGTGGCTCACTGTTGACTCTATTCATGCCAGAGCGATTCGAGCGTACGAAAAAGCAGGATTTCGTATTGTGAGAGAGCTTACGATGCCTGAGCGTATACATAGCAATGGTAAGCAGTACTTAATGGAGATGCTCTTTGCATAGCTTCATTTTCCAAACCGTCTCTTTCTCCCATCATACTGCTCAATTGCTGATTCCAGATCCTCGCTTCCAAAATCCGGAAAGTATTTGTCGACAAACATCCACTCAGCGTACGCACTCTGCCAGAGGGCAAAGTTGCTGGTGCGCATTTCGCCGGATGTGCGGATGATGAGGTCCATATCGGGAATTTCCGGATGATCCAGATGCGATCGAATAGAGGCTTCATCGATTGCAGTGGTAAATTCATTGATTCCATTGGTAGCCGGCGGTTTAAACCGCCGGCTACCATCGATTCTTTGCATCGCCCGCACCACTTCGTCGCGGCCACCATAGTCGAGTGCGATGTTCAGCGTAAACGCCGTATTGGCATTGGTTTGCGTTTCGACATCTTCGATCAGTGTTCGTAGTGCAATCGACAAACGATCGCGCCGGCCTGAGTGCGTAAAGCGAATGCCGTTTTCCATGAATGATGCACGCTTGCTTGTCAGATATTTGGAAAACAGCTGCATGAGTGCCTGCACTTCGGCGCTGTCGCGCTTCCAGTTTTCGGTGGAAAATGCCCAGAGTGTCAGTGCGGAAACGCGCGGGTTTTTGCGCGCCCATTCCACGAGTGATTCAAAATTCTCCGCCGATTTCTCGTGGCCTTTCCAGGGCAGCATGCCGCGCTTCTTGGCCCAACGGCGATTGCCGTCGGGGATGATGGCGATGTGGAGAGAGGTAGGCATAAAGCTGGAGGATTGTGGTTGTCGAGACGTGGAGACGCCCCGAACTGTACTATGGCATCAATCGATCGTACAGAAGGCCTACTGAGAGTAGCCGGGGCGTCTGTACGCATTATCTGCGATAATGCTCAATCCCTGCACCAGCCACGGCGTATACAGCTGTGGATGATCAGAAAAGTCCTGCATCAAGTCGGTCACCTTTATCCACTTCCACTCAGCCACTTCATCCGGATTCGGCTTGGTAGATGCAGTTTCATCCATTGTTCCGATCAGTATGGTATCGTGTTCATGTTCAACGCCCTTACCAAATGGATCGAGTGCGCGATACACAAAATCGCCAGCTTCGGTGAGTTCACACAAAACGCCCATTTCTTCCTGGAGTCGGCGCTTGCCGGCATCGATCGCTCCCTCATTTTCAAATGGATGGCTGCAGCACGTATTGGCCCAGATGCCCGGCCACAGCATTTTGCCAGCCGCGCGTTTTTGGATCAGTGTTTTGGATCGATCAGGATTAAAAATAAAAACCGAGAATGCTTTGTGCAATTTACCTTCGCCGGTGTGTGCTTGCAGAATATCGCACTGGCCAAGTGGCGAGCCGTTGGTATCGACGAGGGTGACGGTTCGGTTCATGAATTAAGCGGGTAGTTGGCGTTGCCGTGCAATCTCTGATGCGCGGAAGAGGCTTTCAAACGTTCCGGCATCGATCCATTCGTCGTGCAGAACCGTTCCTGTTATTTCGCCTTTCTGTACGTACCAGTCGCTCACATCCGTAATTTCCAGTTCGCCTCTGGAAGACGGCTTGAGGTTACGAATAATATCGAAACAGCGATGGTCATAAATGTAGCAGCCAGTGGAGATGAGATTGCTCTTCGGATTCTTCGGCTTCTCTTCAATCGATCGAATGGTGACAATTGATTCGCTTTCGATCTGTTCGTTTTTTGTTACCTCAACAACACCAAAGCGTTCCGGATCTTTTACTTCTTTCAGAAAGAGATGAGCGCCGCTCTTGAAGGATTTGATCGTCGGAGCCAGATCGCAGAAGTAGACATTGTCGCCGAGAATGACACAGCAATTGTCGCCATCGACAAACTCTTCGGCAAGCCCGAGTGCCTGAGCAATGCCGCCTGGCTTTTCCTGTACCTTAAAGGCAAACGTACAGCCAAAACGACTGCCCGAACCTAAGTACTTGGCGATCTGATCCATGTGTTCCGGCCCGGTGATGACGGCGATATCGTGAATACCGGCATCCAGCAAAATTTGCAGCGGATAGTTGATGAGCGGCTTGTCGTAGACAGGCAGCAGGCTTTTATTCGTAATCTCGGTGAGAGGACGAAGGCGCGTACCAGAGCCGCCGCAGATGAGAACTCCTTTCATAAGGAATGAAAAATTGACAATGTAAAATGTACAATGCAGAAGCCATTTTTCGCTTGCGCTATTGTACATTGTCAATTGTACATTGTACATTTCTCAGCCGTACTAAATCCTATACGATACTCAGGAATTTCTATGCCCAATCTCCTCGTTACCGGCGGTGCCGGGTTTATCGGCTCGCACTTTGTCCTTCGCCACGTTGCGTCTCATCCAGCTGACAAGATAGTCGTTCTGGATGCGCTCACCTATGCGGCGGATCGATCGTTTTTGGCGCCCGTTGAATCCAACATCACTTTTGTCCAAGGTGATATTTGCGATACGGCGCTCGTTGAAAAACTGGTGACGGAACAGGGAATCGATACAATCGTCGATTTTGCGGCGGAGTCGCATGTCGATCGGAGCATCGCGGACCCAACATCGTTTCTGCGCACGAATGTGATGGGTGTCCAAAGTCTGGTTGATGTCTGTCGCAAGCATCCATCGGTTCTGTATTTTCATGTCTCTACCGACGAAGTCTACGGCGATCTTTCCGATACGCAGGCGCCTAATACTGTCGAAGATCCGCTCAAGCCCAGTTCGCCGTACGCCGCCAGCAAGGCAGCGGGGGATTTAATTCTGCTGGCAGGCATTCGCACGTATGGCATTCGCGCGCGTATTTCGCGCTGTACCAACAATTACGGCCCGCATCAGGCCAGCGAAAAATTCATGCCGACGGTCATTCGTCATGCCTTGGCTGATCAGCCGATTCCCATCTACGCACAGGGCAAAAACAAGCGTGATTGGCTGTATGTCACCGATCACACGGACGCTATCGAATTACTTCTGGAAAAGGGTGAAGATGGACACATCTACAATATTTCGGCGGATTGCGAACGGCAGAACATCGATGTCGCACGCGATATTCTCACGCTTCTGGCAAAACCGGAAAGTCTGTTGTCGTTTGTGTCGGATCGACCTGGTCATGACTGGCGCTATGCCCTGGACTCGTCACAGACTCATAACCTTGGCTGGAGTCCGGCGGTACGTTTTGAGCAAGGTCTGAGACAGACAATAGAGTGGTATTCAAAGCGATAGATTCATGCACTTCGCTGGCAATGGCATCAATGCGCAGTTCGGTTGCTTCAAGGAATTCGGCTTCTTCAATCGCAATAGCTTTGCACAGGTCTTGAATTGAATGACGAGTAATGCGTTCAATGACTCGATACAGATTCGTTGGATTGATCAGGGTATGATCGGGGCGTTGATAATGGAAATTACGTGCAATGCCGTGGAGTGATGCATGCTCACCATTCCATCGGCGTATTTGTGTGAGGATGCGCATGAGCTCTTTATTCCGTACAGCAGTTTGCAGCCGGATTGTTTCGGGAACAGATTTCACTTCACGACGCAGGCCTGCTGAAACATCTGTTAAACAGGTGGTGGTCTGTATCACCTCACTCAATGCTGTCTTTTGTAGCTCTGCGTTCATATGATCGTATTTCACTATATAAAATAATTTAAGTCAATGTTTCTCAATTCAAGCGCGCAGTATATCGCGTCTTATCGACAGAAATAGTCTACAATGTCTCCGAACATGCATATCGTTCTCGCCACCGGCATCTATCCCCCCGATATTGGCGGTCCGGCGACGTACTCGCATCAATTAGCCAAAGAGTTCTCGGTGATGGGGCACACGGTTACTGTGGTCACGTATGCTGCCAAAAATGCTGTGGTACAGGAAAATGGCTGGAAGGTGGTAAAAGTGGCATTGGGACTCCCGATTCTGCGTTGGTTTGCCTACGCCAGGCGGCTGAAAAAATATGGCAAAAATGCCGATATTGTCTATGCGTTTTCGTCGGTGAGTTGCGGTGTTCCGCTACGCATTGCCAAGTTGCGCACTCCAAAGAAGATTCTGCGCCTGGGCGGGGATTTTCTGTGGGAACGAGCGACGGATAACGGCTCTCTGCTTACACTTAGTCAGTGGTACGCCTGCGAAGAATCATTCCGTCTGCCGCATTTTTTGATGGAGCGGCTGCTGAGAACGTTTGACTTCATTGTCTTCTCGACGAGGTTTCAGCAGCATCTGTATGCGCAATTTTATAATGATCTGCCGCCGGTTAGCGTGATTGAAAACGCACTGCCAAAAGCCACTCCGGTTCATCATACTCGTCACGAGTCACTCAAATTACTCTTCATGGGACGTTTTGTGCGGTTTAAGAATCTGCCAGTTTTATTGCAGGCACTACATAAATTGCCGCATGTGCACCTTACCCTCATTGGCGATGGCCCACAGGCTCCTGCACTGCAATCGCTCATTCACACCTTGCACTTGCAGTCTCGGGTGCACATTCATCCGCCTGCCCACGGCCAAAAGAAGCTGGCTGCCTTTGCCGATCACGATGCGCTCATTCTGCCATCCCTCACCGAAATCAGCCCCAATACAGCGCTGGAGGCGCGTGCACACGGTTTACCGATTCTCCTGACACAAGAAACGGGTTTGAGTCCGGCATTATCCGCTGGCATGCATGTTGTAAAACTGCTCTCAGTAGATGACATTATCGATGGAATCCGTACAATAGAGACCGACTATGAATCGATAGCCACCGCTGCAGCTCTGTCTTTGGTGGAGCGAAGCTGGCAAACGGTTGCCAGTGAGCATGTCTCCCTCTTTGAATCCCTGTAAAACATCTCACCCTTCGACAAGCTCAGGATGACGGTCAAAGATTGATCACGCGCTACATTGTTACCCCTCTCTCAAATCAGTAAGCCATGAAACTCCTCATGATCTTCCCGCTCCGCTCAGCTTCACTGCGTTTCGCTGAGCTACGCGGGACAGGCCGGCTACCCATCACATTGCTATTCTTCACTCAAGTCTGCAAGCCATGAAAC
>ERZ724505.1870-NODE-1870-length-10947-cov-17.391939_pt1 | contig 10947 bp, 12 predicted proteins | sample MGYA00376038_ERZ724505 | MGnify/ENA primary metagenome ERZ724505 (study PRJEB28724, sample SAMN07190884) | wastewater metagenome | isolation source: effluent of sewage treatment plant in Hong Hong | place: Hong Kong | collected 2016-03-17 ... | reverse complement strand
AGTCGCTGGTGGCACGGACACCCTCGGTGTCCAGCTCAACACGGCGATCCAGAACTCGGCCCGCGACGGCAAGACCGTGACCATCCGGTCGGCGTGCATCAGCAAGGCCCTGGTGACCACCCTCCTGGCATCGCCCCACACCAAGGTGACCCACGCCGGGTTCCTGTCGGTGGTCGGTGCGGTGACTGCCAACGCAGTGGAGATCACCCCCAAGTCGGACGGCTACCTCACCGGCTCCTCCAACTCCACCATCGCGTCGTCCGCGACCGTGGAGGTGACCAGCCCCTACGCCATCACCTGCTCCTACACCGTGGCGTGATCCAAGTGCCTGACCCCAAGGACATGGCGGCTGCGGAAGCAGTCGGAGATGCAGTGAAGGCAGCCATCATCCTCGCCCACATGGCCGAGATGGATGTGGTGACCCCCGCTGCTCTCAAGTTCGGCTTCGCCCCCGACGGTTCCATCACCGTCACGGCGATGGACGCGGACGACGTGGAGGAAGACAGCGGTGTCATCCCCTCCGACGCGATCATGGCATTCCAAGCAGAGGACATGGCGGAAGATGCCGCTGACCTCGCCCCCGCAACCGAGTAACCAAGGAACGTGAACGTGAGCGACCAGATCAACCCAGCCCCCGGTGCCGCCCTCCCGGCCATTCCCTCAACCGTCCCGGCCCAAGCTGGACCCCCTGAGACCGTCGCTCCCGTGGCACCCCCGGTGCTCGCAGAGCCCGCTGCACAGCCCAAGAAGCCCCGCGTGCTCAACCCCTACGCTGCCAAGGTCAACGCGCCTGTGGTGGCGGAAGACCCCCGCATCGCGGCCCTCACGGCGTCCAACCAGGAGCACCTCGCGGCCCTCAACGGGTTCGCACAGGCAGAGCTCGGGGCAGCCCCTGAGGCGCTCCGCAACGCCGTCAAGGCCATCGCGGGTGACAATCCCATGGCCCAACTCAAGGCGATGGCGACCCTCAAGGCCCACGGTCTCACGGGTGGCACCATTTCCCCTGGAGCCACCACGGGTGCTGCCCCCAAGGCTGCCCCCAAGGCTGCCCCGGTGGCCAGCCCTGAGGATGACATCCTCGCCACCTACAACGACCTTCGCGCCAAGGGGGCCAACCTCCTGGCATCGCAGTTTCGCAGCCAGAACTCCGCTGCCATTGCCAAGGCAATGGCGTCCAAGTCCAACAACTGACCCAAGACCCCAAGCGGGACAATGTAACCCCCCGCGCTGAAAGACCAACATGGCCGGTTCCGTCTCCCGTCTCACGCTCCCCAGCGAGTTCTACGATCGCACCAGCGAGATCGTCCTTCGTCAGCCCGCTGACGAGTTCCTGTACGCCAAGCTCCTGTTCGCGGCCTCGGCCAAGGCAGAGCTCCAGCGCGTCGGCCCGGAGGCGTTCACGCCCCCCGGCAAGGCATCGACCGCAGCGGGTGCCCCGTACCCGATGTTCTCTTCCATGCAGGACATGATCGCGGACCCGGTCCGGGCCGACGCCATCATGGTGTCGGACGAGCTCGCCCGTGGCCCCGGCCACACGATCCGCATGAACCGCCCCATCTTCTCGGGGGGTGGATACACCCTGGCAAGCCGCCAGTTCGCAGGCAACCTGAGCCTGAACCCCATCCCGCTCTCCGATGAGCAGGTGTCCATCACCATCGCCAAGTTCGCTGGCCCCTTCGCCTCGGGTGGAACCGAGCCCCAGCCCTACGCGATCTCGCGCATGGATGCCCAGCGCAGCGTCCACAGCCTCCCGGAGCGCGTCGGTGCGGCCCTTGGGTACGACCGCAACGCCTTCATCGACGCGGTGTTCGCGGGCTACTTTGACAGCTCCACCACGGTCCTGTACCCCGGTGACTCGTCGAACCTCCTCGCCAGCGACGCCGCGGCGTGGCCGGTCGTGCCGGTGGGCAGCCTCCGTCCGTTCGACCTGGAGACCCTCCTCCGCATGGAGGAGGCGCTGCACAACGCCAAGATCCCGCGCTTCTCGAACGGTCGCTACATCGCGACGCTGACCCCGAAGCAGATGCGCCAGCTTCTGTCGGACCCCCAGTACCAGAAGCAGTCGGTGTTCCTCCCCGAGAAGAACCTCCTCGCCTCGGGCGGGGTGGGCAGCCTCGTGGTGAACGCCAGCATCGAGATCAACGTGTGCCGCACCAACGCGGTGGACACGTCCACCGTCGCGGGTGTCAGCATCAACCACGCGGTGATGTTCGGTCCGGGCATGGTCGGCTACGCCCCCGGCATCGACGGCGTGCGTGTCGAGCAGGCCCCCGAGTCGAACTACGGTGAGGACGTGAAGGTCCTGTGGATCGCCTACGAGGGCAGCGCGGTCCTCGACAACCGCTTCGGCGTCTCGGCCCACTCGGACTGAGGCTGGTTGAGTCCAAGGGGTTGGGTCACACCAACCCCTTGGACTCCCTCACCCAACCCATCATCCAAGGAACCAAGACATCATGGCAATCAGCAAGCGCAACTCCCTCTCGGCCCTGGCCGTGCTCACGTCCGCCAACGGGACCGACCGCCCCGGCTCGAACCTCTCCATGGAGAACGTCATCCCGGGGTCTCTCGTGTTCGAGTGTACGTCCGCCGTCACGACCGCATCGGTGGTCGCCACCTTCCGTGCCCAGGCATCGGTCGATGGGACCACATGGTTCAACCTCGCGGGTGTGACGGCAAGCTCGGCTGCTGGCACTGGAGTCCCCGTGACCACCAACCTGTCCCTGATCCTCCCGGATGCCGCCCATGCGTACCCGATGGTGCGTGTGGTGGCCACCCTCGCGGGTGCGGCCACGGCGGGTGCGGACACCACGCTGGCCCGCTACCGCTTCGTCGCCCCCGGCGGGCTCGATTCGGTCAAGTGACCCAGTGGGGGGCCTTAGTGGGTTGGTGTCCCTGCACCCCCACTAAGGCCCCTTTGCCTTCACAACCAGGACCCCCCGGAGTCGCCCCCGCATGAGCACCCTTCTTGACAGTGAAATCGCGGTTGTGAAGCGAGAAATCCTGGACAACGTCCTCGATTACGGGGCGACCCCTTACATTGGGGTCCTGAGTGTCTACCAAGTCATCCAAGACCATGTTGTCTCAAGCACGGTAGCCCCCACCACCAGCACCACTGCCGTGACTGCGGCAGGCCCCACGGTGCTCACCCTGGCATCCGTCACCGGCCTCACGGCTGGGATGCGGGTGGTGGTGGACACGGACGACCTCCGTGAGACGGTGACCATCCGAGCCATCATTGGCTCGACCATCTCGGTCATCTGCAACAACCTCCATTCCGGCACCTACCCGGTCGAGGTGGAGTCCCCCCTCACACTGGTTCGGGGCATCCTCGCAGACATCAACTCTCTTGACACATTCCAGCGTGGGGCTCCAGCCCAGGCTGGCCTCAAGAAGGTTGATGAGGTTGAATGGGCAACGGGCAAAGAGAGCCCCCTCAAGTCCCTCATGGCTCGCCGCAACCAACTCCGCATGGAGCTCGCCAATGCCTGTGGCATCGGGTGGGTACTGCGGAGCATCATGGCTCGCAATGGTGGTGGCGGGAACATGGAGGCGTACTAGGCCATGGCCGACAACCTTGCACTCCGATACGCACACCGCCGGGCGGCGGACGTAGGCCGCAAGGCCGCAGAGTCCGTTGGTGCCCGGTCATCCAAGGTGTCTGTGGTCGTCGAGACCTACAGCGCCGGGGTGGGGTTCACGGGCACCACCCTTGTGAGCACCTCCGCCCTGGTTCTGTCCCCCAGACCCAAGGTCCAGACTGGCGGGTTCGTCCTTGGATACTTTGGTGGCGGTGATGCGACCCGTGCCGGTGGACGCCTGCTGGCTGGCCAGTTCGCCATTGGACCCATCACCCTCACCTACCCTGGTGGGGGCTACACCGTGGACCAGCTTGCCCCCAGTGCGTCGGACGCCATCAAGGTGTACTACCTCTTGCAGGGTGATGCTTTTGACAGTGGTGGTGAGAAGTTCGAGCTTGTTGAGGTTGTGGCCACCCGAGCCCACCAAGTGACCCTGGTTGTGGAACGGACCAAGCAGTGACAACCGACACCAAGGACAGGGGTTGACCTATGGCAACGGCCTACGAAACCCTGAGGCAGCGCATCATTGACATTGTGGTCAACGCGAGGGGGGCTGACGGTTCCCTTGGCACGGATGCCACGAACAAGAGCATCCCCCTTGGGAGGTTCAGGGCATCCGTGGACAGGGCACCCCTCACGGACCCCACCTACCCCGCCAGTTACTTCGACCGCTCTGTGTTCGTGGATTGGATCTCTGACGAGGATGATGAGGTTGTGAACAACCCATTGGACTCATCCCACTTCATGCTGGCCCACCTGTCGGTGTCCCACGGGGTGTACTACGGCACGGCTGCCAGTGCGTTCGTCACCCTGGCAAGCGGTACCGAGGTCAAGGCCACGGTGGCCCTCACCCCCAAGGAACGCGGCCTCAACGACGCCCTCCGTATCAAGCGGGCACTGGCTTGCCCCGACCTGTTGAGGGGTGGGACCACCATCGACCCGGCACCTCTGTCCTGTGTCCGTGAGGGGCTCACCACCCTCCAAGACCTTGGAAACGGGCGGCTGGTCGTGGTGACCAACTATTCACTGCGGTACCAGTCCAACAACTCGACCCTGTACGACCCGTAAGAAATCAATCATGGACGCCAACACCCTAGCCCAACAGATCAGGGACTTGGCAGCCGACCTACTGAAGAAGCGGTCGGTCAAGATGTCCATGCCTGCTGCCACCGTGGCAACCCTGGACCATTTCGAGGCCGACCGCCCGTTCACCACGGTGACGGGTGTGGCCCGAGAGGAGTCCATCCAAGCCATCCAGCGCCACGTCCAGGATGCCCTCAGAAAGGGCGTGGACGCAGATATGGATGGTGCCGTGCTAGCTGGCGGTGAGGCCCTCAAGGGGGCCTACGTTCAACGCCTGGGGTCCAATGGTGGTGACACAAGGTTCGCCCCACTCAACCCAAGGTACGCGGCCATGAAGGCCCGACACGGGCTTGGGTCCAAGATTGGTGTGGCCACGGGTGAGACCCTTGCTGCCCTCACCGCTTCCAAGGTGACAGTGGTGCCCCGGTGATCCATCGGGATATTACTTGTAGTAGGCAGGCAACACGAGGTATGGTCCTTGGTATTGGACAACCACAGCCGGGCATCTACTCCATCACTTCGACCCTGAACTCCAAGGTCTACATCGGATCGTCCAAGAACATGGCAAAGCGATGGGAGGCACACAGGTGGTCTCTCCGTCGTGGCACCCACCCCAACACCCACCTCCAGGCCCACGTCAACAAATATGGGCTGGGCGACTTGGTGTTCGAGGTGATGGAGGTTGAACCTGACCAGACTCTTCGGTTGGGACTTGAGCAGTTGATGGTGACGGCCCTCTATGGACCCAACTGCTTCAACCAAGAGAAGCTGGTGTCAGTCCCCCCGGACAACACCGGCAAGCCCAGGTCACCGGAGACGTGTGCCAAGATCAGCGCGGCCAAGAAGGGGGTTTCGCACACACCTGAGACCAAGGCCAAGATCAGTGCGGCCAAGAAGGGCACTGTCTTCACCGAGGCTCACCGTGCAAAGCTCAGTGTCGCTGGGAGGGGCAAGACCCTCACCGATGAACACAGGGCTAAGATCAGTGTTTCCTCAATGGGGAAGGTTCTCTCCACCGAGACCCGTGCAAAGCTCAGTGTGGCAGGGGTAGGGCGTACCCCCCCGAACAAGGGGGTGCCCCACACCCCTGAGGCCAAGGCTAAGATCAGTGCTGGGAACAAGGGGAAGGTGCGCTCCGCAGAGCACCGGGCCAAGACGAGTGCCTCCAATAAGGGGAAGAAACGATCCCCTGAGACCCGTGCCCGCATGAGCGCGGCCCAAACAGGGTTCCGCCACACCCTAGAGGCCCGTGCCAAGATGTCCTTGAGCCAGAAGGCCAGGGCTCCAGCCTCCCCTGAGACGCGGGCCAAGATGTCAGAAGCGTCGCGGGCAGCATGGTCTAGACGAAACGCTAGTTAGGCTATTCCCCCGCTGTATTGAATACGGCAGACCCCCCAACCAAGATCGGAATCCCCCAAGTGTCTCAAAGAAATATCCTGAGCCGTGAGCGCGCCACGTACATCGGTGAGGAAACTGCCTTTGGGCAGATCCCCGCCACGTTCTCGGCGGACGCATCCTTCGCGACGGGCATGGCCCGGTGCTTCCCCCTCGGGGACAACCTCATCGTGGGCGACCTCTCGGAGGAGATGCTCCAGGTGATGGATGAGAAGGTGCGGCGCATGGACGCACAGCAGCCCGTCCACGGGCTCAAGATCGCCAGCAAGGTCGGCGGACTCAAGTGCCTCCTCAAGGCCACCCCCTCCACGGGCCAACTGACGGACGCCGCGGTGTTCGGTGTGAACACCAGCCTCACCCCCCGGCTCATGCTTCGCCACGCCTTCGGGTCCGAGCACGCTTCTGTCGGAACGACCATCAGCGGGACCGGGTCGTCCACCACGGTGCTGACCGTGACGGACGGCTCTGTCATCAAGAAGGGCAGCTTCATCGCCGTCCAGACGGGTGCTGCCCTTGTGGAGTGGGCCAAGGTCGTGGACGTGGACCTGACCGCGACCCCCGATGAGATCACGGTGTACCCGCCCCTGTCGGCGGCACCTACGATCAACGGGTGGATCGTCCGCAACCTGTACAACTACGCCCCCGCCGAGACCAACACCAAGAGCCTCTGCATCCAGCAGAAGTTCGTGGGGGGGTCGGGCGAGGAGACATCGCACACCTACAACGGCTGCTACGGCGACCTGTCGTTCGACCTCCCCGAGCCGGGCAAGCTCCCGTCGATGACCCTGGGGATGACGGCGACCAACTACACCCTGGGGGGCACCCTGACCACGGACGTGGGCACGGATGAGATGGGCGCGTCGGCCCACTGGGCACCCTCCATCTACCTCGGGACTGCCATCTCCCGGATCGCACCCCTGGTCAACGAGGGCTGCACCATCGAGATGAAGGACACCGTGGAACTGGTCCGCGACCCCAGCGCCACACAGACGGTGAGCTCCATCGTCCGCACGGGTGGCAACCCCTCGGAGGTCAAGCTGGGCGTCAAGCTCCGGTTCGACTCGGACTACGACGCATCGTTCACGGCTGACACCGCCTACGAGTGCTTCATCGTGCAGAAGATCGGCACGGGACTCACGGCATCGTTCTGGATCTTCCACGTCCCGGTCGCCAAGCTGGTCGCGGTCCCCAAGCGTGTCAACGTCGGGAGTCGTCTCCACATGGAACTCGCCTTCGCCGGGTACCAGGACGACATCGCCCTCGCAGGAACCCCCGAGACCGGGGCTGCACTCGACTTCATCCGAAGCCCCCTTACAGTTGCCTTCGGTTGATCCCACACCACGGGGATGTATGGCACCCTAGTGCAGGTGCCATACATCCCCGTGCCCGGTTCGATCTTTGGCGTATCTCGGGCCAACAACCTACATGAGTGTACATGTCGGAGTTGTCCGCACCCCTTCTCCCTTCTGATAGGCCCGAGATACGCCAACAAATCGAACCGCACCCACCACGGGGATAGCACCACCGACTATTCAGCCATATACCTAGTGTCACGGTAGTCCCCCTATTGACCCACCTAGTGTGAGGCCAGACCGTAAACGCCAAGGAGCACCATCCCGATGTCGAACCCCAGTTCCCCCCTCGAAGTCATCCTCATCAGCCGTCAGGCTTGTGACCCCGCCCTCAACCTGTCCCACAAGGATGCCCCCCGGCTCCTGTCGGCCTATGAGCGCACCCGGTCGGATGCAGACCGTGCTGCCCTCCCTGTGTTTCCTGGTGCCACCCCGGTTACGTTCACCCTCAAGCCCCTCACGGCGGCTGCCCTCAGGTTCGTCAAGGAGACGGCCAACGAGGAGACTCGGCTCCAGCGGGCAGTGATGTCGGCGTGCCACTCGTACAAGGACGAGAAGGGGATGGAACACTCGGCCCACAACCACGGTCGGTCCATCGAGGTGGACTCCAAGTTCTCCGTCGGCAGTGACGAGTGGCTGGAGCACCTCCTGGTGAACTTCGGCAACGCAGCCATCATGGAGCTCGCAGCGGTCGTGCTCCAGCGTGCGGAGGCATCGCCTCGGGCACTCGCCCCTTTTCTGTTGCCCCGTGGGTTGATGCTGCCGGTCTGAAGTCCACAAGGGGGATGTGCGGGTGCCAACTGCTGGAAGAACTCAAGAGGTGTCCACCCCCAAGCACGGGCAACCGTGCCGAGGATCAGTCCCTCATCGAGTCACAGACGGAGTTCGCCAAGTCCCAGCAGGAACGCTGGGGATGCCCCGCAGCGGGCAAAACCCCACCGGACGAACTCCCCCCCGACCTGCAACAGGAAGCCTCCTACGCGGCCTCCATGGCCAACGTGGAGGTGCCCAACACCTGCCCCTTCGCCTGTGTGATGGCAGCCTCACCTTGGGTGGTGGAACTTACCCACGCGGTGGCATCACAGGCGGACTACGGGGTACCAATGCACGAGTACCTGGGGAGGCCCCTCACAGCCGTCGATCTCCAAGCTCTCTCGGCCCTCAGGAAATCCAAGCATGAAGCCCTCAAGAGCGACCTCGAAATCGCAGCCCGTGAACGAGAAGCCGAAGAAGCCCAGCGCAAAGCTCTCGCAGCCCAAGGTGGACGTGGCTACTGAGCCCACACCGGCACCCCAAGCACCGGCACCCATCAAGGGTCCAGACCGGGTGCCCTATGTGGGGCTGCTTGTGGTGACCCTTGAGGGGGCACCGGGAGACAACCAAGCGATCCAGTCGGCCCTGGCAAGGGTCGCCCAACTCACCCGGTTCTCCCAGGATCTGGGTGGGGCCACCATCGGTGCCATTGACACCATCACGATCGCCAACATGACGGGGGTTGAGTTCATCAACGCCCTCCGCAGCCTCAAGGGATAACCTACAGTGTCAACCACCGACGGCCTTGTCATCCCAGTTTCCACCCCAGGTGCCGACAAGGCAGCCGAAGACCTGGGGCGTGTCGCTGCGGCTACGGCACAGGTCGGACAGGGTGCCCAGGAGATGGGTGCCTCGGTGGCCCGCGGTGGCAACACGTCGGCCCAAGCCCTCACTGCCATCGGTGCAAGTGCCCAGCGCAGCGAGAGCCACCTTGCAGAGCTCAAGGTCACAGGCAACCAAGCCCTCCAGGAGCTCGGCCAGAAGGGTGCTGAGTTCGCCCGTTCCATCGGAGGTGCCGGTGGTGCAGTAGCAGAGCTCGGGGTCAAGATCCTGGCAACCGCTGGCCCCTACGGGGCGATGGCGGCTGCGGGTGTCGGTGCCATCGGGATGATCGTTGCGGCCCTCAACGAAGAGACAGACCGCTTGGACCGGGTCCGTGAGAACTCAGAGATCCTCAAGGACACCAACACCCGACTGGGTGGGTCGTACAACACCATCACCACGGGGATCCTGGCTGCCAAGACCGCAGAGGAGGCAAGGACGATCGCGGGAAGGGAACTCCTCACAGTCCTCCAGCAGCGTCTGGCCCTTGAGGGGAGGGGGTATGACTCTGCAACTTCGGCACAGCAGGTTCGGGATACCAACACCCTGGCAGAGGCTATCGCCCACCAGGAGGGGATCACAACCTCTGCGGCCCTGGCATTGGTGCAAGCCACCATCGCCACGGGCAACGCAACCCAACAGCAGCAACTGTTCGGGGTGTCCATCACCCACTCCACCGACCCCATGGTGGAGCAGAGAAACCAACTCAACCTCATCGCACAGGCAAGTGACCGGGCAGCAGCCGCATCCGTCGTGGAGAGGACCGAGATCAACCGGGTGGCCCAAGCCCGTCTGGCAGCAGCACGGGCAGCACAGGGCAACGCGACATCCGATGCGGCGTTTGAGCAAGCCACCCGCGACATCACCGTCGCGGAACAGGCTGCCACCCTTGCACAGACCCGACTGAACGCCGCGGTTGGAAGTGCTGCGGCCTTGCACACAGCCGCAGCAGCATCGGCGGCATCACAGACGACGGCGGTGTCGTCTCTGACTGAGGCAGAGAAGCAGGCTGCCAATGTGCGGCAAGCCATGGCTGCCCGTGCTGCTGCCCAAGCCGCGGCTGCGGCAGGACCCTCTGCACAAGAGCAGCGTGCAGCGGTGGAGGCCCTCAGGGTCGCCCGTGAGGCCAATGAGAACGCAGGCCGTACCATCCCCCTGACGGAGAGCCAAGCACAGGCCCAGAGGGCACTGGCATTTGCAACCCGTGAGGTGGCCCTGGCAGAGCGTGCCCTGCGGACAGGCTCTCACACCACCGCTGAGAGGGCATCCCTGACACAGGCCCTCAATGCCCAGACCCAGGCACAGACGGCGTACAGGGACTCTGTAGAGGCCACTGCAAGGGCGACGGCGGACCTACTCACCAAGGAGCGGGACCGCCTTGCACTCCAGGATGCCGCCCTCCAGAACAAGTCTGCCTTGGAGGCAGAGCGTGAGAAAGACCGCACGGCGGCAGAAGATGCCGCCAATGCACAGCGACGCGCCACCTCCGAGGCTGCCGTCATGCAGAACCAATCTGCACAACAGGCTTCCATCCAGAAGCTCCAGTCCGACCGGATGGACGCCCTCAAGTCCTCCGCAGAGGGTCTGGCTGGCGGGTTCATCTCGGCTGGCGTTGCTGCCGCCATCGCAGGGGAGGCCATTGGCCCTGCCATGCAGAAGGCCCTCTCCGCTTCCCTCTCATCTCTGGCCCAGCAAGCAGCGGTCAAGTCTCTGTTCGAGCTTGCAGAGGGCTTCGCTGCCCTGGGGTCCGTCGCGCTGGCACCCACTGCCCCCGCCCACTTCACGTCATCTGCCATCTTCGGGGCTGTCGCCGTCGCGGCGGGTGCCGGTGCTGCTGCTACTGCCCCCTCCACACCCGCCGCCGCATCCGGTGGTGGGGCTCCCGCACCCGCAGCGGGTGGGAT
>ERZ724505.1869-NODE-1869-length-10950-cov-10.518770_pt1 | contig 10950 bp, 16 predicted proteins | sample MGYA00376038_ERZ724505 | MGnify/ENA primary metagenome ERZ724505 (study PRJEB28724, sample SAMN07190884) | wastewater metagenome | isolation source: effluent of sewage treatment plant in Hong Hong | place: Hong Kong | collected 2016-03-17 ... | reverse complement strand
CAGACGGGGGATGCGGGGCGATCCGTAAACGGCATCGCCCGGACGGCGGGCTTGAACCTCGCCGTCCAGCATGGACAGCGAGAACGCATTGCAAATAAAGATTTTCATCAGTATCTCCGAAAAAGCCCGCCCCAGCGCGGGGCGGGAAAATCACCAAGAGGAGGTTTGGCCCGCTGCCCTCCGCCAGACTAGGCGTCTCAAGGGCCAGCCCAGGGAGGGGCGGCGGGTTGAGAGGTATTACAAGCTATCTTGTTTTTAGAGTCAACAAGTATTTTTGTTTTTAAGTCCATGAAACCCCGCGTGGGCGGGATCACGAAAAATTCACCGGCGCGACACCCTGAGTAAATACTGTGTCGTTCCTATGACTCAACAAAAAAACCCCGCACGGGCGGGGTTGGGGTAGAATCGACGAAAATCAGAAAGGTGCGTACAGCGGATTTTTCTTCCGGCGGGAGCGCGTTGAAGGCAGCCAAGAACGTTTGATCGTCCTGAGTAATAGTATCCACCATAGGTTCTACGCCAAATTCCAGCCAAGCAGGGCGCACCTTGAGAGCGCCGGCTAAGGCTATAATCCTGCCGGTAGTTAATACCTTGCGCGTTTCAAGCTGTTGAATCATCTGCTGCGTCATACTGGCGGCTTCCGCCAGTTGGGCTTGCGTCAGCTTCAAAAACTTGCGTCGCTGTCGTAACCGATCCGCGAAGTCATCCATAGCGAATACCCTACAAGCCCGCTTGTTGTTTATCAAACCAGATTGCTTGTTGACAACAAAACAAGACTGCTTGTATAAATAGGTATGGAAACCATATCTCAACTTCCTCCTTTGCAAAAAGCAGTCGTCATTGCCGGCGGTCAAACGGCGCTTGCTAAAAAAGTGGGCGTCAAGCAGCAAAACATATCTTGGTGGATCACGCGCTCTCGAAAAGTCCCTGCCGAGCGATGCATCGCCATCGAAGCGGCCACCCACGGCGCGGTCACGCGCCACGACCTGCGCCCGGATGTGTTCGGCCCCGCGCCAGCCCCTTCCGCCGCCGAGGATCGCGCCGCATGAAGACCTCGCTGGTTGCCCTGAACTACCAGGGCTTGACCGTCGCCTTCAACGAAGATGGCTGGTTTAACGCCACTGCTGCTGCCGCGCGCTACGGCAAGCGCCCGGTGGACTGGCTGGCGCTGGAGAGTACGCAGGAGTATGTCGCGACCCTCTGCGAGCTTTCTAATTGTGAGAAATCCTCACTTTTAAAAACCAAGGCGGGTCGCCACAACGGCGGTACCTGGTTCCATCCCAAGCTCGCGGTTCCCTTCGCCCGCTGGCTCGATGTTCGATTCGCGATCTGGTGCGACATCCAGATCGACGGGCTGCTCAAGGGCCAGCATCCGCATTTCGACTGGAAGCGCCAGCGCCATGAATCCGCATCCACCTTCAAGGTGATGAACGACATCCTGACCGCCGTTCGGATGGAACAGGGCAAGGCCACTGCCGCCCATCACTTCATCAACGAAGCCCGGTTGGTCAACTGGGCGCTGGCCGGTGAATTCAAAGGACTGGATCGAGAGACCTTGCCGGTTCATGAACTGGACCTCCTCGCTCGTCTGGAACTGAAAAACGCCACCTTGATCGGGCGCGGGATGAGCTACGCCGACCGCAAGAAAATCATCGAAGCCACCGCGCTTGATCTGCGTGTCGCGCCGTTCCCGATGTTGCCAACCGCCGAGGATCGCGCCGCATGATCGCCGTCCTGTTTGCCAGACCCGACAGCGTCTACAAAACGATCCCCGGCTGTGATGTGTGGGATGCCGAAAGAGACGCCCGGCGCTGGCCGGGCGGGTGTCCCGTCATTGCTCACCCCCCGTGCAGAGCATGGGGCGCGTTTGCGATGTTCGCAAAGCCAAGGCCGGATGAAAAAGAGCTGGCGCTTCTTGCAGTTGAACTCGTTAGGCGCTGGGGAGGAGTCCTCGAACATCCCGCAGCTTCCAAATTGTGGGCGGCAGCGGGGCTGCCCGATCTGCATCAAAAAGATAAATATGGTGGCTGGACGCTCGGCGTCCATCAGAACTGGTGGGGCCACCGTGCAAGGAAAGCGACGCGTCTGTATATCGTCGGCGTGCCGCCAAGTTCTATTCCGATCATGCCGTTGCGCCTTGACTACCCGACGCATGTGATCGGTGATGTCGGACGCGCCGCAACCGGAACAAAACAGCCCGAAATCTCAAAAGCCGAGCGAGAACACACCCCCCCCAATTTTGCCGCGTGGCTCGTTGCACTAGCGCGCCGCGTCGACAAGTCCATTACGCCCGCACCCGCAGGCAAGGCCGGCGCGGCGGCGTGGGCCGGTAGCGGCGGCGACGCCCAAATTTAGTGAGTGAGGGCCTGAGAATGGCATATGAAAACCCTGATGACATCCGGGAAATACCCATAAAAATTCGCGTCTCCAATCAGGAATATCGCCGCCTGGTGGCGGCCATGCGTCGCCGGAGAGAAAGCCTGGCGGCGGTGGTTCGGGCGCTGGCGCTGGAAGCGGCGGCAGCCGATGAGGCGAATGTTGAAACACAACGCGCCGCATAGGAAGGGCCTGAAGAGGGCCTGAAGAGGGCCTGAAGAGGGCCTCATTTTCTGATTCTTCAGCGGGGCGTTATGCCAGAACTGGATGCGACTCTGATGTTCTCGGCGGCGGAAATAGCGCTGTTTGAGCGCATTGCGCGGCGTAGGAACTGCACGTTCGATGAGGCGGTGACGTTCTATTTACGAGCGGCGCTCGCCGTTGAACCGGATGTTGATGAGGCCGAAAACATCCTTTTTTTTCCCGGATTTGAGACAGGAGAAGCTGATGGGCATTCCTCTTGAAGTCGCTATTGGCAGGCTGACTGGCTATCCGCTGCACTGCCAGACCCATCGAATGCCGCTGTACCGCGAAGACCCGGAGACGTTTGATGTCTGTCCGCACTGCAAGCGCCAGGCCATTCCGTACTGGGACCATGGCGACGGCTATGTCTTTCCCGGCGATTGGCAATGCCCGGAACACGGCTCGGTGACGCCGATGAAAAGCGCCGTAGCCAATACGCATCCCTACGTCCCCGACTGGAGCGCCGCATGACGAAACCCCTCATCACCACCTGCAACGGATGGAGCCAGCAAAAAGTCGGCGGGCGTTGCCCGAAACGCGACAGTTGCCGCCGCTTTTTAGAACGCGATCCCTCGCCGAACGCGGGATACCCGCAAGACGGGTTCCTCTGCACCGTCGGGGCGTGGGAATGGTTTTGGGATGCCGAGCGGGAGACTGAATGCGCACCAAAAACCGAGTAAAGACGCTGAATAAAATAGAAGCGCTGACGGGATTGGAAGCGGCGCTCGCATACAACGATACCGTTTCCAGCATCCGCGCCGTCAACGATACCGACCGGCTGTGGGATGCGTTGGCCGACATGCTGCGGAATGGCGCGGCAGCCGTGGAGTATTTTCTGGGCAACGCCAAGCCCGCCCTGACTGTCATTCGAGGCAGCGCCGCATGATTGAAGAGAAACCGCCGCATTACAAAACGACGCCCGCGCCGGACGCGCAGTACACGGCAATGAAACTCCAGCCGGTGGAAGTGATGCATTCCTGGCTGACCCCTGAGCAGATGACCGGGTATCTGCTGGGCAATGTCATTGAATGCCTGGGCCGCTTTAACTGCCAAGCTCCCGGCAAAGGCGGCCTCCCCGATCTACTGGCGGCGAAGGATTGCCTGAATCAGTTAATCCTTTGGGAAGGGCGGGAATGATGGACGCCGCCGCGCCGCTCCCCATCGCCCTGCGCGATTATCAGGCGCTGGCTGCCCAGCAGATTCGCGTTGCGTTCGGCAACGGGAACCGAGCGGTGCTGCTGGTGATGCCGACCGGCGCGGGCAAGACCGTGTTGTTTACCTTCATCGCCGCCAGCGCGGCGGCCAGGGGCAAGCGCATCCTGCTGCTCGCGCACCGGCGCGAACTGGTGGCGCAAATCTCGCGGGCGCTGAATAACTGGGGCATCGGCCATGGCGTTATCGCGGCGGGCGCGTCCGAAACCGGGCATCGCGTTCAGGTGGCGAGCATTCCCACGCTGACCCGGCGGCTGTATCCGGGGAAATATCAGTTTGATCTGGTGGTGATCGACGAGGCGCATCACGCTGTGGAAGGGTCGGGCCTGGGCGCGATTCTGGCGGAACTGGCGACGGCGAAACGGCTGGGCGTGACCGCCACGCCGTGCCGGTTGGACGGCAAAGGGCTGGGCGTCAGCGCGGGCGGGTATTTTGACGCGCTGGTGACGGGGCCGACCGTGCTGGAACTGATCGAGCAGGGGTATCTCGCCCCGCCGGTGGTCTATGCGCCGCCGGAAACGGTGAATCTGGACGGCATCAAGGTGCGGATGGGCGATTACGTCGTCCGCGAGTTGGAGGCGGCGATGGATAAAGCGCCGCTGACCGGTGACGCCGTGGCTCACTATACCCGGATTTGTCCCGGCGCTCCGGCGCTGGCGTTCTGCGTGACCGTCGCCCATGCCGAGCATGTGGCGGAACAGTTCCGCACGGCGGGGTACAGCGCGGCGGCGCTGAGTGGCGATACCCCGGATGATTTACGCGACCGGATGATCCGCGATTTGGGCCAAGGTAAGTTGCAGATGCTGACTTCGTGCAACGTGGTCAGCGAGGGGACTGACATCCCGGTCGTGAGCGCGGCGATTCTGTTGCGCCCGACCGCCAGCTACGGGTTGGCGATCCAGCAAATGGGGCGGGTGCTGCGGATTCATCCCGGCAAGGCCAAGGCCATCATCCTCGATCACGCCGGTAATACCCGACGGCACGGGCTGCCCACCGAGTCGCAACTGTGGACGCTGAACGGGCGCAAGAAAAAGGAATGGAAGTCCGGCGAAAGTCGGGTCAAGGACTGCCCGGAGTGTGGCGCAGCGCTGGCGTTGAATGCGCGACTGTGCCCGGAATGCGAGTTTACATTTGCGGAGATGCAAGACCCGGCCCCGCCGACGGCAGCGGCGGAACTGGAGGCGATAGACGCGGTTGAAGTGTCTCGCCAGCGCCGCAAGGAAGTGCAAAAGGCGAAATCCCTGGAAGAACTGAAGCGCATCGGCAAAGCCAGGGGCTACAAATCCGGCTGGGCGTATCACGTCTGGCGGGAGCGGCATATCCGTCCGCTCGACGAGAGTTGGGGAGTGGCGGCCCATGGCTGACTACGCCCTCTCCGATCTGATCGGCGATGCGCTGGAAGCGATGCGGGCGGCGGGATGTGCGCCACATCATCCCGCCGACCTCGTGTTTGATGGCCGACTGCACTACTACCGCGTCGACGGCGATAAAGCGGGAACGAAAAAAGGCTGGTTCATCTTCCACGCCGACGGCGTTCCCGCCGGGGCGTTCGCCAGCTTCAAAGTGCATGGCGATAGCGACTATGTGACCTGGAAAGCGCCGCTACCGGAATCGGATCGGGCGCTGACCGCGCAGGAACGCGCCGAACTCAAGGCCAAATGGGACGGCATCAAGATGCAGCGCCAGCAGGCGCGCCAAAGCGAACAGGCCGCCGCCAAGGCCCGCGCAGCGGAGTTGTGGGGCAAATCCCGTGATACCGTGGATGCGAAACATCCCTACCTGCTGAAAAAAAAGATTCCAGCCATCGGCATTCGCCAGTTGCAGACCCAGATCGTGATTCCGATTCGGGATTGCAACGGCGAACTGCACTCGCTGCAATTTATCGGGCCGGACGGCGCTAAAACCTTCCTGACCTGCGGCGCAATTCAGGGCAACAGTTGCCTTTTGGGCCATCCCGACGGCGCGGCGCAACTCCTGATCTGCGAGGGCTACGCCACCGGCGTGAGTCTGCATCTAGCCTGCAAGCTGCCGGTGATCGTGGCGTTCAATGCGGGCAATCTCAAGCCGGTGGCCGCAGCGGCGCGGCTGAAATGGCCGCACGCGGCGCTGATTGTCTGCGCCGATGATGACCGCGAAACCGACGGCAATCCCGGCCAAACCAAGGCCAAAGCCGCAGCGGAAGCGGTCGGCGGATTCGTGATTACCCCGCTGTTCGCCAGCCTCGACGACAACCCAACAGATTTTAACGATCTGCATGGCCGCGAAGGGCTGGACGCACTGCGGGCGCAACTGACCAATGCTTTGAACGCCTGCCAACCCGCGCATTTACAACGGGAAGTGTTCGAGCGCCGGATTGACGATACCGCCGATTTTGAGACGCTGACCGGCGAACTGCCGCGCCTGATCCTCGCCAGCCATTTGCCGAAGGCTACCCTCTCGCATTTGCTGAAACGCATCGCCGCCAAGGCCAAAGTGCCGGTGGCGGACCTGAAGGAAAATCTCAAGCAGGTCACGACGGCGAGTGGCTGGAAAGCCCAGTTGCGTTATGACGAAAACGGCAACTTGCGGGACTCGCGGCTGAACATGGTGACTCTGTTGAATCATGACCCGGCCTGGCGCGGGGTGCTGTTCTACGATGAATTTTCCGGTGACATCCTCAAGCGCCGCTTGCCGCCGGTGGCGAATCCGGCGCTGGGCATATGGACGGATCTGGATAGCAGCAAAGCGGGGCTGTGGCTGGAAGAGCAGTACGAAATTGCGCCGAAAACGGCGGCAGTGGATGAGGCGATTCAACTCGCCGCTGACCTGCATCCTGTGCATGTCGTGCGCGAGTATCTGGATGCGTTGCGCTGGGATGGAACGCCGCGCTGCAAGACCTGGGCGCTGAAATATCTGGGGGCGGCGGATACCCCGGTGCATCGGTTTGTCGGGCAGGCGTGGCTGTGTGGGGCGGTGATGCGCGCCTATCTGCCCGGCTCCAAGTTCGACAATGTTCTGGTGCTGGAAGGCAACCAGGGGAGCCGCAAATCGACGGCGCTGGCGACCCTCGGCGGCGCGTGGCACTGCGAATCCATTACCGATGTCGGCTCAAAAGATTCGTTGATGAATTTGCGCGGGATGTGGATTGTCGAGTTTGCCGAGCTAGACGCGATTGGCCGAGTCGAAAGCTCGCGCATCAAGCAGCACATCTCCGCCCAGCATGACGTGTATCGCCCGTCGTATGGCCGCCGCTCGATTATCGTGTCGCGCCAGAACGTGTTTGCTGCGACCTGCAACCCGGAAAAATATTTGAAGGATGAAACCGGCGCCCGGCGCTTTTGGCCGGTGCGCTGCGGCAAAACGATTGATATTGAGGCGCTGGCACGGGACCGCGATCAGTTATGGGCGGAAGCTGTAGTGTTGTGGCGCAACGGGGAACAGACCTGGGCGACGCCGGACATGACCTATTTGACCGAGGCGCAGGATGCGCGCTTTGTTGAAGACCCGTGGGAGGAGCATGTCGCCGAGATGCTGGCAATCCGGCGCGAGGTGCTGATGCGGGAAGTGCTGGATTATCTGGGTGTTGAGGTCTGCCGACAGACTCAGGGCGACAAGAATCGAGCGGCCAAAATTTTAGGGCGATTGGGCTTCTCTTGTCATGTTGAACGGCAGGGAAAATTGGTGCTGCGGGTCTACAAAAGGGATAACCCTTTGTGAACATTGAAAATGTTGTTACGGTTGTTACAGGCGGTTACAGCCGGTTGTTACAACCTAAGCCTTTGTTTTTTAACGATGTTACGGCTGTTACAGCCTAACGCGCCCGCGCACGGGGGACGGGTATATCGCGGACACCAGAGGCTATATAGGTGCGCGTGAGGATAGAACTGTAACGTCTGTAACATTCTTATAAATCAACAACTTATACTGTAACAACTGACTGTTACAGACTGTTACAGACTGTTACAGGGTTGACAGATAAATCAACAACTTAGCTTTTTTAGGGGCAACGCAATGAAAAACCCGTTGGATTTAACCGCAAAAGACGTAGCGCCTGCATTCCCCGGCGCGCCGCGCAAGAACATCGAAACCCATTTGCCCGTGGTTTTGAACGCGCTGGCGGATGCGCAATTGACATCGGCGCGCCTGGTGGCCTATGCCCTGGGCACGATCGCGGCGGAAACGGCGGCCTTTGCGCCGGTCACGGAGGGGATTAGCCGGTTCAATACCGCGCAACAGCCGTTTGATTTGTACGAGGGGCGCGAAGACCTGGGCAATGCTCATCCCGGCGACGGCGCGAAGTTTCCAGGTCGGGGATTTGTGCAATTGACCGGGCGAGACAATTACCGCCGTTATGGCGAGCGCATCGGGGTTGACCTGGTAGCGCATCCTGAGCGGGCGCAGGAACCCGTCGTTGCCGCACAGTTGTTGGCGTTGTTCATCGCGGATCGGGCGGAGGCGATAGAAAAGGCGCTGAAGGCGGCAGATTTCGCCAGGGCGCGGCGCTTGGTCAACGGCGGGCGTCATGGCCTGGAGCGGTTCACGACCGCCTATAACGTGATTTTTGGAGTGCTGCGGAGGGCAGGCGCATGAATCTCAATTTCCAACTCGGCGAAGCGTCAACGAAGCGCGGCCTGGCGCTGGCCTCGGCCTCCGCCCTGGCGCTTCTCCAGATGGCCCCGACGGCGGGCAGCATCACCGCCCTGCTGGCGCGGCCTGAGTTCTGGCTGTCTGCGGGCGGGCTGATTTCTGGGGTGATTGGCATGTTCGTCTCGGATGTGCCGCCGTGATAACCGTGGATGTGCGCGGCCTGGACGCTGTTCGTGCGGCGTTGCTGGGGTTGGAGCGGCAGCTGCCGTCCATCCTCAGCAGGGCTATCAATACCGCCGCGTTCGCCGCTCGTAAGGCGGAGCAACAGGAGATGGGTCGTGTGTTCCATACGCCCGCGCCGTGGCTGACTCGACAAGTGCGGGTCACGATGGCGACAAAGGAAAACCTGACCGCAACCGTGCAGTTCGATATGCCCAAGGCTCAGGCCATTGTGTCGCCGCATGTAGTGAGCGGCGCGCGCGGCCTGAAGCCTTACGAGCGGGTGTTGATGAGCATGGGCGTATTGCCTGCGGGGATGCGGGCTGTGCCCGCTGACGGCATCAGGGGCGCGAATGGCGACCCGTCTAAGTCCACGGTTAACCGCATCATTCAGGGTCTGCGGGCGGGCAAGGGGAGCGGGTATTTCGTGATTCGTCGCGCCGGGAGGCGATTAGCCCCTGGCATTTGGCTCAAGACAAAGAGTGGAAAGGTCAGGCCGCAGTTTCTGTTTGTGAAGCAGGCAACGTATCGGAGTCGGTTTGATTTTACTGGAGTTGGCGAAGCGGAGGCGCGGCAACGGCTTGTGTCTGCGGTCGAGGCTGAAATTGTCAGGGCGTTGCGGGGCTAACCGTGAGTTGAGTCGCCGCCGTGTGGATTTGTTGCCGTCATCCCTGACGACTCCAAATCCACATGAGACTTAACCAGCCCATTCTTAACTAGAGAATCAACGATGCAAAGTGAAGCGAAAGCGAGATACCTACAGATGCTCCATCAGTCTGTAGCTCTATCGTCAAAAGCGATGCTGCGCGAAGCGGTGAATGCGCGAACGCTGCGACTGAACGACCTTTGCAGTCCGGGCGAGATGGCCGTTACCGATTTCGAGAGGGTGTAAACCCATGAATTCCGTCTTTGTGCTTAGCGCTACCAAGACGCCGTTAATGCCGACTCGTCCGGCACGGGCGCGCAAGCTGTTGACCGCTGGCCGGGCCGCTGTTTATCGGATGCAGCCGTTCACGATCATCCTGAACCATCGGGACACGGGCGAGGTGCAGCCGATTGAAGTGAAAGTTGATCCGGGCAGCAAAACCACGGGCATCGCCTTGGTGGGACACTTTGAACAGCAGGGCGCGGTCGTTTTGTTCGGCGCAAACCTGAATCATCGCGGCCAAGCCATCAAGAACAACCTTGAATCCCGTCGTTCGCTGCGTCGGGGCCGCCGTGGGCGAAATACCCGTTATCGGCAAGCCCGGTTTCTGAATCGCATGCGAAAAGCCGGTTGGCTACCGCCGTCCGTAGAAAGCCGGGTTAGAAATACCGAGTCCGTCATTCACCGCCTGGCGGCTCGTTGCCCGCTCACCGAGGCGACGGTTGAACTTGTTAAGTTCGATATGCAGAAGATGCAACACCCTGAAATCAGCGGAACCGAATATCAGCAGGGTGAACTCGCAGGCTATGAAGTCCGGGAATATCTGCTGGAGAAATGGCATCGCACCTGTGCCTATTGCGGGAAGAAAGACGTGCCGTTGCAAATTGAGCATATCCAGCCCCGCGCCGCAGGCGGAAGCAACCGCGTCTCGAATCTGACGCTGGCCTGTCCACCGTGTAATCAGAGCAAGGGCAGTCAGCCGATTGCTGAATTTCTGAAAGGCAAACCCGATCTACTCAAACGCATTCAAGCGCAGGCGAAAGCGCCGCTTAAAGATGCCGCAGCCGTCAATGCGAGCCGATGGACTTTGGTCAACCGTCTTAAAGAGCAGATGCCGGTAACAACCGGAAGCGGCGGACGCACGAAGTTCAATCGGACGCAGCAGCACTACGCCAAAGACCATTGGATGGATGCCGCGTGTGTGGGCGAATCCGGCGAACAGGTTGTTATCCGCGAACGGATGAAGCCGCTGGTCATCACCGCGAAAGGACGCGGCCAGCATCAGGTGGTTCGCACCGACAAATTTGGGTTCCCACGCGGAAGGGCCGGGCGGATTAAGCGGGTTCACGGCTTTTCAACCGGCGACCTCGTGAAACTGATCCAGCCGAAAGGGAAATACGCAGGAACCTATACCGCTCGCTTGGCCGGGATTCGCGCTACCGGAACGCTGGATATAAAAACGTCAGCAGGCACGATCAGCGCGTCCTGGAAAAACTTTCATCTCATTCAGCGCAACGACGGGTTTGCTTATGCGACCGCTTAACGAAAAAAACGGCGGCGACGGCAGTTCATTCCGCCGGACGCCCTGCTTCGGGCCTTCCGCGCAACGCCTTTTGGCTGGCGCGGAACCCAGGCCCTACGCAATGGCTTAAACCGGCGGGGTCGTTCGTCATCCCTGACTCACTTCA
>ERZ724505.1867-NODE-1867-length-10953-cov-5.839604_pt1 | contig 10953 bp, 13 predicted proteins | sample MGYA00376038_ERZ724505 | MGnify/ENA primary metagenome ERZ724505 (study PRJEB28724, sample SAMN07190884) | wastewater metagenome | isolation source: effluent of sewage treatment plant in Hong Hong | place: Hong Kong | collected 2016-03-17 ... | reverse complement strand
CTGGCACATAACTGTCAGTACCATTAGATATAGTCCATTGATTAACTAATTTTTTTTTATTTTTTGATTTTACAGTTGTCGTTGTGTTAGCTAAACCAGGAGAATTTACAGTAGCATATAAATAGTTGCTTATATATGGATATGACGTAGTCGATAAATGGAGTTCAACTCCATTATGATACAATCCTGGGTGTTGTATGAGAATAGTTGGATTATACATTCTAGTAAAGCTGCCAATAGGTAAAACTGAATCTTTCAGAATCTTGCCCCATAGCAGCAGGTTATTAGACGCAGTGCTTCTAAAAGTAGAGTTACCTAAAGTATAGGCCGCTACAGTTGTAAACAATGGCCAACCAGCTACACGACCATACCCAATGCCTTGATTTTTATTAATAATAATTCCAGAAGACTGGTATGATAGATTTTGCTTTACATATCCATAATACATATCAACTAAATTATAACCATTAGCATAGTATGTATTTGTAGTAGGATAATGAGAGAAGCTTAACATATTAGCTTCTGCTTGCATTATCAAATCATCTTTTGTCATTATATCATTAGCAAATTCAGACAAAGTGATTAAATTGCTAGCATAGCGAATTTGATGAGCATGGTCAATGACACCATATCTGTCATTTAGATGATATCGATTATTTGAAGAATTACCAGTATAGTTAGAGTAAGTTACTCTATCATCATTATAAGAGCAACCTTCTCCAAGTAAGTGACTTGCAGTGACTGGAATAGTAGGAGCATTCCATGGTGCCAAACCTGAATTAGTTTCTGAATAATAATACTTGAAGTATGGCATCTGGAAGTCTAAAGTGAAATCAAATGGAACTAAGCCTACTATATTTTCTCCTCCATTACGCTGTGTATTATTGGTTCCATTATAGACTTGAGCCCATCTTGCAACAGACGACGGTTCACCGTCATCATTAAAGACAGAAGCTGCACTATACATATGATGAGGATGTCTTGCCATCTTCATCTTATGCTCTTCTTTCTTATAAAGAAGTGCATATTTAGAATGGTTGAAGCCATCAAATGGAGTTATCTGCGTTCCTCCAGGATATCCTCCATCTGTAGGTCCTTCTGGTCTATATGGACCAAATTCAATTGGATAATGATTATTTGACTGTCCAGGGACAGTTCCAATTGAAGGGCCTAACAAGTTAGTATTATTAGGAGATGGAACAACATAAGTTCCATCAGTTAAGTTAGCTCTAATTCCATCATACAATATTTTGCAATTAGAATCAAACGCATCTCTACCAACTTTTCCATTAGAAGTATAGTTAGAAGTCAGATTTGGACATCTTACATTGAGAGGACCAAAAGACCGCTCTGTCGCCCATGATCTATAGTCATAAGATCCATCTTCTACGCAGAAACCTATATTTTCCATATTGGCCATAAAGGTGCCAATAGTTTTATAAAAATTACTACCAACAGAATCAAATGAAGCATTATATAGAGCTAGTCTATATTCCAATGCATATCCTGGCAAGAATACATGATTAGATGTATCATTCGTATAGTACTGATTATAGGCCGCACTACTTCCCCCTACCCATACATTTGGGTCATTAGTAGGATGAGGATTATGAGGCATTTGACTTAATGGCTTGATCAGTACTAGCCTTTGGACATCAAAAGACATAGCATGACTCATTAAGTCAGGTATTAATCTAACGGGGATTCCATCTGGCTGGCTAGTAGGATGATCAATATACATCGATTGGAAGTATATCGGTCCTCTAGTTGCAGGAGCCGTTTCATCTATCCAGGCATTAGACACTCTTATATCTATAAGAGGCATATAATTTTGCCCAAATATATTCTTATTGAAATAAGTTACATATACATGCACACCAACACTCTTTGAGGCAGGATGATAAGCATTAGGTGTTGTTACTTGAATTCTATTATAGAACTTAAACGTTCTGCAGAATGATGATGTTCCATTTCCACGTACTTGTCTAACAATTCCATTAGTTGGAGAGACCAATGATGCACTGCCGATTTCCCCATCAGGCATCACGACTTTCAGAGTTAAGTCAGATGGTAACTCATATTGGTCCCATGTAACAATTTGCTCTGAAGCAGAAGCATTAAGATATCCAGTATATATACCTCCATAGCTAGCTTCTTGATTGAAAATAGGGAATACGCATTCAACTATCTTTGCATTATCATTAGCATCTCTTTTGATAACTTCTCTTTGTACGTAATATCCCTGATCTGTTACCCATGGCAATATTAGATCATCATTAGATCTTACTGGAACAGTTATTCTGCAAGGAATAACAGAATAAGACTGAAGATCGTCTGGTATCTGGAATTCAAAATTGGCAACTCTATCTCCTTCATTAAAGGTAGATGACCCAGTAGGCTCGGCACTTGTAGTAAAAGAAAGCCCAGAAAGAGTAGTCGAGTTGTCACTAGCATCTTTGCTAGTAATCTTATACTGAATAGTCTGACTGCTTGGCAAACTAGTAATTGATACAATGTGTCCAATTGTTCCAGAGGCACCAACAGCTCCAGTTCCAGGGAAAGAGCTTGCAGTATATTCTATCTCAGTAGATGAGTATTCATCTGTATCCCAGGAAATAGAAGCGCTATTGTAACTAGGTACAGTAAGTATATTGTATATATTCGGAGGAGTTATATCTCCACTAGATGGCAAAGGAAGAGTATTAACCAATCCAGTAGCTGATCCAGTATTGTTGTTAGAGTCAACAGAAGATATTCTCCATACATAATTAGTATCTGGAGTTAAGTTAAAGAATCTAACAGTATGGTCAGTAACTAATGCTCCTCCATTGCCTGTCTTTGTTCCATTCTCATATGCTGTAGTAGTACCAAGACTGGCAATTGAATTGCTTAATTCATCTGTAGTCCAGCTTAAAGATACTTGACCAGTATTGCCACCGGTAATTATATTGCTAATTGTAGGTGCAGTTGTATCAATCGTTGAGAAGAATCTAATGTTATCATAAGAAACGTTCCCGCTTGAGTCAGCTGCAACATATTGACATGCATAATCAATAGGACCAGTTAATCCAGTCAAAGTAATCACATGACCAGTAGAGAGAGAAGACTGATAATAATGACTTCTAAATGTACCACCATTAAATAAATAGTGCGTAAGATCATCATAGTCAAGTCTACCAGTTGCGGATTCATTAGTAATGAAGCTTAATACTGCTCCAGTTTGAGTAGTACTAATTCCACTAAATGTTATAGCTGGAGGAAGAGTATCGACAGTATTAAATCTATATCCTGTCTGAGTAGATGGAGACTCAACTGTTTGGCCATATATGTCAGTAGATGACACTTTAAAGTAGTAAGCCTGTCCAGGAGTCAAATTAGTCAATGAACCCGTATGCCCCAAGCTAGTAGTAGCATTAAAATATGAGTTATAACTTCCACTTTGGCCAGTTAGGTCAAATATACTTAAGGCATACTTAACTTGTGTATTAGCCTGATTGTTAGTAGTCCAGGTTATATTTGCACCAGAATCGGTGATACTACCACTAGATATACTAGAAAGTGCAAGAGGCGGCGCACCTGTTGCTGTTAAAGTTATAAAAGATTGCGTAGAAGATTGACCAGAGTTGCTAGAAGCATCTAAGCTAATAGCTTTATAGTAATACGATGTATCTTCACTTAATGAAGTTAAGTTCACAATATGTGAAGTGCTTAACGTAGAATCATATGTAATAGTATTTGTTAATGATCCTGCAGATAGACCATAGACTAAATAAGTCGTAGCCGGTTCGTCAGTAGTCCAACTAACAAGCGCAGAGTCTGTTGCAATATTATTAACTGCTACGTTGCTTAATACTGGAGCTACAATATCCAAAGTATTGAATGTCCCAAGACTCGCGGCAGAAAGTCCCTCCGCATTTGTAGCTACTACTCTATAGTAATATAATGCGTTCCCGTAGAGTCCGGTTAAGTTAACGAACCGATCACCGGACGCGAGGGACGCGCCACTACTTATTACGAGTCCATACGTCGGAGCGCTTCCATAATCTAACTCCGTAGTCGTACTTTGATTAACTGACCATGAAATCTTCGCTCCTGACGCAGTAATGTTGCTAATAGCCACATTTGAAATAGTAGGAGCATTATAAGAGTCATCAAAGTTAGTTATACTAAGAAAGAACTTCTTATAGACATATCTTGTACCACGTCCTTTATATGGCGATGTAAAAGAATTATTAACAAATAAATTACCAGGAGTGGTCGAAGGACCACCACCAGCGCCAGAAGCACCAGATCCTGCTGCAGGATATATTCTATATGATAGTCCCATGTCAATTTAAAGTAAGTAAATATCTTGTTTTCTTAACGTCCCCAAGGATTTCATCTCTAATATTAAGTAAGTCAGTATCCTCTTCATCTAACATCTCAGGAAGATCTTCTATTAAGAACTCTTCTATTTGATCAAGAAGCGCTTCTGGACTTAATGCACTATAATTAACAAGAGTAATCGCGAAATTGTCTTCAGCAATTACTCTCCCATACTTGCCCATATATGATTCAACAAAGGAATCTATATTGTCACTTAGATCATCATACAGACCATCTAGAGCTTTATGCTCTGCATAAGAAATAGTCTGCCAGTGCAAGATTTTGACTTGATTATAAAACGTAAGAAACTTATTGATCAGTTCCATTAAGATCCTCTTTTTGACTCTCTATTAAATTCTCATCCAGTTCTTCGAGGAAGACTTCTTCTTGTCTAGATAGAATATATGAATTTATAATGACAGCAAGTAAATTAGCGCGCGTTTTGTCATCGAGCTGATTATTGTCACATAGATCTTGAACTTTGTTTAGTACCTTCTTAAGAATATTGTTTTCCATTATAATAGTTCTCCCCCGTTCAAAAACTGTGCAAGATCTTTAATATCATATACCGGGATCTGGACTTTGTTTGCCAGGTCAACTTCGAGACTAGCGCCCTTAGATGATTTCCATCCTGGCAAAGTTATCACAAAGTCGGCCGTTAGCATCTGTTGTATTGCATGTTTCAATAATTTGTAATAATTGTCATCATAGCCAGTGTCCGGATCTTGGTCCATTTCAGGAGGAGAGATAACATTATATCCTAAAGCTCTTAGAGTATTTGCCCATTTAGCAAAAAGCGGCCGGTTCTTCTCCGGAATCCCGGTCATCGGTCCTGATAAATAAATTGTTTTCATTCTTATTCTTAATAATTAATGTCTTAATTAATCCAAAGTGACAATAGTCACATCCATCTCCTCTACATAGACGACATGTCCAGTAAGGGTTCCATTGATTATTATCGGACATTAGCTTAGTTATATATGTAAGTGACAAGACCGTCACTCAATACTAAGCTTCACAACATCTGGTGACCACATCCAAGAACCTTATGAACAAGTCCCGGATCGTTCCTCCACACATATATACCAACAGAACCACTTGGGTCAGTCAAGTCATCCCATAAACTTGGATCTACATGATAAGTATAATATCTACTTGACTTCCATGTTATAGGCCACATATAGCCACTTGTGCCGCCAAAGTCATCGATTCCATCGAAAGGTAACAAAACACGCGGCTCATCTCTATTATACCTTTGAGAAGCATAAGCAATCTCATTAACTCTATTAGCAGAATTATAATTAGGGTTAGTAGTAAGCGCGACCTCTCCTAAAAACTTAGATTGTCCTCTGGCAACAACCGTAGTGAATCCATAGCTCTCTCCTCTCAAATCACTTCCACTCTGACATCTAATAGTCACTATAACATCCGTAAGCGTTCCTAGGCTTGGATCAAACGCTGGGAAGCTCATAGGTTGGGCAATATCATCCGGATCTGTCATCATCGTCCATTGCCAATTGTACGTGATTGTATTAGAAGCAGCCGGGGATAAAAATAAAAGCGCCGCGATCAGTAGTCCTTTTAAAAATGCCATGATAGCACCTCCATTGAGATTTCCTACTTTGGCAATATATTGTTCTTATGTCAGGAATTTTTAAGTTAGAAAAATTTTTGGGGGAATGGGGTTGAGGGGGTATGTTGGGATTTGTGGGTATAAAAGAAGGCTCATTGTGAGCTTCATGCCCACGGGTCGTTTTAGAAAGAATGGAGACGTAACATGAAGTTCAAGCACGTCAAGAATGGGTACTACGTCCGCAATTATCAGGGAGAGTACGTGTCTGATGCAATCGCTTGCATCATCATCTTCAGCATCATGGCTGCGCTCGGGTTCATGACCCTGGCAATCATGGGCTGCTGATACGTACAAGGGGATATTACACACTACGTGTAGTATCCCCTTTTTTGGGACATACTAGAGCAATCTCGCTCATAATAGTATGTCTCAAAAGGATGAAGATCAACATCGATGCGATCGAGTACACCTACAACGAACTCCTGAACTTCAACCTGAAGTACCATGAGTTCCCCAAGCTGGATGACATCATCACCATCAAGGAAGATCCGATCGGCTACACGGGACTGCGTGCTGCGGTCAAGGAGCTGTACTGCGCGGCGATGGCTCTGAGGTCTGCTCGCTACTGGGGGTGTGCTACGCAGTCTGACGTGACTCGTAACAACCAGGCGTACAGGGCGTGGCACAACTACGTTTCAGATCTACGTGGAGACAACATGGCTGAGTGATCTCAGCTGAACGACTCAAAAAGGGGTATGCACATTGTGTATACCCCCTTTTTTGGGCATACACTAGAGTAATCATGCTCATAATAGTGTACCCAAAAGAATGGACTGGACTCTCATGTTCGAAACGGCTCTCAGCGAGTGCGCCTTGTACGACAGCCAGAACGTCGTGATCGGGTACGTCAACGTGTACGAGATGGAAGGGTACCTGGTCGTGTTCCGGGTCTGCGACGAGAACTGCTGCGACGAGGTGTACCACTTCAAGTCGTCGGAGTACGAGAAGGCGTACATGCAGGTCAAGCAGATCATCAAGAACTACTACATGCCCTGACATAGGGTGACAGACACGGGGGATATCACACTGTTGTGTGGTATCTCCCCTTTTTTGGGATGCACTAGAGTAATAGTACTCATAATAGTGCACAAAAGAAGATGACGAAGTTCGAACTGATCAAGGAATACCACCAGCTCTACAACCAGGTCCAGGCCGCAGCGAACACCTTCGATGGTAGCTGGGATTCCCTCTACAAGAAGTGGAACCTGGTTGCCAGCAAGTTGCTCGACGAGATGGACAAGATGAAGAGGAGGGAGAACGAAACCCATGACGAATACATCAAAAGGCGGCGGCGGCTCCACGAGACCATCTTTGGTAACTGAGTGATCTCAAAGGGCGGGTCGTGTACACTATTGTGTGCATGACCCCCTTTTTTGGGTATACGTATATGTGGTACACTATGCTATTGCGTAGTGCTACATGTATGGTACTCAACAGAATGGGAACTAATCATGAAGTTCTTGAACAACATCGCCTCCAAGCTTGGCTACATCAGCAAGGACGTCTCGAAGGAGGAGATCAACGAGCTCAACGAGCGCCTGGTCACTCTCGACATCACGTACCGCAACGCGCAGCAGGAGAGGCAGGAACTGTACGATCAGTACCTCGGCCTCAAGGAAGAGAACGCTCGGTTGATCGAGCAGGGTCTCGAGTACCAGAACCAGGTCAGGAGCCTGAAGAGCCAACTGGCTGCAGAGGAACAGGAGAGGTTGGCCAAGGATGCCACCCTGCATCAGATCCGGTACATCTTGGATCGTCACTACGCGATGTGATGATCTGATGTAGTCCATGGGAGATATCACACACAACAGTGTGGTATCTCCCCCCCCCTTTTTTGGGTATATATGTGTATAGTACACTACACCATTGTGTGGTGCTATACATGTAGTACTCAAGGAATGGAATGCTTGTTATGAGCAACAACAACAACAGCAGCAAGACCATCGACACGACCGCCACCAGCAAGCCGTACGTGGAGAAGCAGCATGCGTGTGCGGACACGATCGGCAAGGGTGTGGCGAAGGGCATCAACATGGGCATCAACCTCTTCGGGAAGGGGGTCAGGTTGCTCGCCAAGGGTGCCACGAAGCTCGATGAGAAGGTCAACAAGTGAGGTCCTACAAGTTCTGCACCAAGGTGCCTTCCAAGTGCCCTTGCTGCATCAACGTTCCTAAGAAGGATCTGAAGTCCATCCGTAACCGCAACGTGAGGCGTAGGACCAGACAGGCCCTTCGTAGGCTCATATGAGAACCAGACTCACACGTGCTGAGATGATGCCCACTGACAACAGGTGGCGTATCATTCTCAGTCTGGAGGGTGATGCACCTGATACGGTGTGTCACACCTCCACCAAGGATGAGGCACTCAGTCTCATCTCTGTCTATCTCAGGGCGGCAAATGGTCGTGATCTTCCGGCCAAGCCGAACTACGTGTCCGAGAAGAAGATCATCTACTACTTCAGAAGGAGAATCTGATGAAGGGTATCCTTGACCTCATCAAGATCGTGGTTCTCGGAGCCATGATCATGGTGATCATCTACATGTTGGGGATCTTCGCTCTCGTGGCGATGGCTATCCACTAACCTGTAGATGAGCTACATGGGGGTTATGCAGAAATGCATAGCCCCTTTTTTGGGCAATATCTGTCAGTGTATTGCTCATTGAGTAAACCTCACGCTTTGTGAGGAGCTCAAAAGAATGGTAGCCTCAATAGGCTATTACTGACAACTGGACCTCTTTATGAAGCTCAACAACAACAACGAGTCCTTCAAGAACGACGCCCGCAACGCCTTCGAGTCGGCGAAGAGCAGCGCGATCCCGGCGGGGACCTACACGGTCACGTTGAACGGGTGCACGTTGCGCAAGAACGAGCACACCAACAACGAGGCGTTCATCCTGTCGTTCGTCATCCGGACGGGCAAGTTCAACAACCGCCGCTTGGGACCGGTGTTCTTGAACGTGAACCCGGACCTCGTGGTGGTCGACAACAAGTACGTCTGGGTCAACGGCAAGCCCCAGGTGAAGGTCGACGAGAACGGGAACCCGACCTACACGGGGATCACGAAGAAGCTCAACGTCCTGTTGGGCATCGTGAACCCGGCTGCTGAGGTCGTGGACACCACGGAAGCGATCGAGACGGCTCTCCGCAACGGGAACCGGGAGATCATGTTCCGGATCAGCATCAAGACCCGGGAACGCCTGGGCTACATCGAGCCGACCTACTACATGTCCTTCATCAAGCCCATCGTGGATCCGATCGCGGTGGAAGAGATCGACGTCAGCGAGTCTCAGGATCTCGGTGAGGCCTTGGACGAATCCCAGGACCTCTCGAACGACACGCCGTTCTGATACGGTAGTGTTCTGAGATAGCTACAAAGGGGGTATCACTTAAATGTGGTATCCCCTTTTTTGGGTGATACTGGTCTAATGTTAGACATAACAGTATTGCTCAAAAGAATGAAGAACGCTCTTAAGTCAATCTGGCACTGTGTCCTTGTTTTGATCTTCATCCTGGTGGTCTTGGCTTCAGTCCTCGTTTTCGTTTCCATTGGTCCGATTCTCGGGGTCTTTCTTGGATTCTACATGGCCTATCTTGTAGCCAAAGACATCCCCAAGGAAGTGACCAACTTCTACAACGAACTGAAGGAGGATTGATATGATCTACTTCTCACTCTGTGTCTTGGCTTTCTTGTTCTGTCTGGTTGTTTACTTGAACAACAAGCTGAACAGGGCAATCCATCTTGGAGAGAAGGCTACCAAGCTGGCTGAGCTGTACAGAGACCGGTGCTACGTGTACTGTGTCAACTACAAGTACCTGTGCCTCTACATTCAAGGCGCCCAGGTTGACAGCAAGTTCTGGAGAGAACAGCTAGATCAGGCTGTTCAAACGTGTGAAGACGACATCAACAAGTTCGAAGCTACTCACAAGGAGAATTGACATGAAACCTCTGTCCTACTTCATCGGCAAGATCATCGGCATTCTGCTGGTGTCTCCCATCGTCATCCTGGTTCACGTCATCGCCGGCTTTTGGGAAGCCATCATGACCATCTACGAGGCAATCAAGGCCGTGAACGAGGTCTACAAGGAGCTGAAGTGTGACCATTCCTACGAGGTCACCGATTCCCAGGGACATGACATGGAGTGCTCCAAGTGTGGCAAGCTTTGGCGACTCTACGAGAACTGATATGAAGATCTTCACCAAGATCGTGACATTCCTGTTTTGCTTCTTGGTTGCCATGTATTTCGGGATGTACATGGCATCTCGTCTCATCAACATCCTGAGGGACATGTGACATGACACGTTTCTGCAACTGCCTGTTCCTGCTGATCTTCTTCTACCTCTGCTTCCCGTTCCTGATCCTGTTGCTGGGGAAGCTGCTGGTTCTCTTGGCTAGCATGTTCTAGCCGAGCGAGTGTACGAGCGAGGCATCTCTATAGCGATAGCTATAGACCACGTCCTAGTACTAACGTCAAACAGGGGTATCAAAATGTATCCCCCGCCTGGGGGAAAATGGGATACCTATTTTGGCGTAACTCTATGCGCCATATGGGGTTAGTCTTCTTTTAAAACAGGGGGTCTAAAAGAAGATTTAACTCCAGCTCCGGCGCACTGGTGACAGAACTGAGACATGTACCAATCTTTCGCACATGTACCTGACGTGTATTAGAGCTATTTATGGGGTATATTGCGTATTTATACGCCAGTAGGACGTATATTATGCAATATATTGCGTATTTGAGCTCTAAAATGGCTATAATTTAGCTATTCAAGGGTGTGGTGATTGGGTGGGGGTATACTAAACCTATACTAAACCTATACGAAACGTAGTGAAATGTATACGAGATCTATACTAATGCTATATAAAACTATAAAGATTATATACATTATAATGTTGTAATTATATCTGTTTACTTATACTATATCTATTACGTTATTATACAAAATCTTACTCTTT
>ERZ724505.1866-NODE-1866-length-10955-cov-13.152110_pt1 | contig 10955 bp, 25 predicted proteins | sample MGYA00376038_ERZ724505 | MGnify/ENA primary metagenome ERZ724505 (study PRJEB28724, sample SAMN07190884) | wastewater metagenome | isolation source: effluent of sewage treatment plant in Hong Hong | place: Hong Kong | collected 2016-03-17 ... | reverse complement strand
AGCCACGTTTAGCGCACGGGATTGCCGTAGATTGGAAAGCGCAAACACACATTCACGACAGCGGGCCACTACAACGATTGTAGTGTTGTTGTGGCGGTACCGTTAGGAAATACTAATCCGTACCCACTAGCCGCACACTGACAATCCGCACGATCCTGATACCAATACATCCGTCGTACCGTCGGATACTTCGATTGCACTAGTTTAACGGTACGCCGCAAATAGTCCGTTTGTTGTGACGGTGTGACCCCACGAGTCCAATTTGTCGGACCATCCGGACGCACCGGCCACCCAAATTCGGTAAACCAAATAGGCGTATTGGGCCGTCCGTAGTCGCGCAACACCTTAATCATGTTCGGCAAATGGTTCAAACGATACTTAGTGCCGTTGTCGGGCAAATCGGGCGCTTCGTCGGCCACGACCATGTACGGGTTGACGCCCAAAATATCGAACGACCTAGACCCACCCGCCGCACACACCGCGCGCACAAATTCGTCGTCCACGTACGACGTACCGCCAAACACGACCGGGACACGATGATTTACGCCGTCGTACCCGTACCGCAACAAGGCCGCGTACCGTTGGGGCGTAGAATTCGCCAAAAAGTCGGTGTCGTTGGGTTCGTTCCACAGTTCGAGACTGGCGTCCGGATACCGCGTCGCCACAAATTGACAAATTGCGCGCCACGCTTGTAGTCCCCGAATTGTTGTTGGGGCGTTGCGTTCGTTGTATGGACCGGCGGACGCCCATTGTGGTGTGAGCCATAACGTTAACAGTGGCGTCATTCCGTGTGCGCGGGCTTCGGCCACGGCGGTGTCAATTTTGGCCAAACCCCACGGACTAATTGTGGGTCCGTCCGGTTGTAGCATTGCCCACGACACGTCAATGCGTACCGTGTGTACGTTGTTGGCTTGTAGCGTGTCCAAGACTTGATTACGTTCGCTGGCACTATAATTCGTCCACGTACCGTGAAACTGTACGCCAATGGGCGGTTCGGCAAATGCCGGGGTCGTAGCCAACACAAATGGCACAAAACACGTCGCCAAGCGTACGGTCCACACGGTATAACCTTTCGGTAGACACTAATTATCGACAATTTCGGGCGGTGGGTTGAGTGGACGCCGTACACTATTTACAAGTATTAAGATTCTAGATATTTAATAGCGGCGGCGAGTAGAATAGGATCATCATTAAACTGTCCAAGACCAGAATTACACTTTTTGCATAATAATCCACGAATACACTTGCCGCAAGAATTTGGACCGGGACAACACGAATGGTCATGGTCAACAGATAAAATAAAAGACTCAACACCACACACTATACACTTGCATTCCTGACTAGCAAGCATTTCGTTGTACTCCAAGATAGAAATATTATATTTTTTTAACAATTGGTTTCTACCAACCCATATTTTACATCTATCGCAATATGTCATATATTTTCCAATAGGACTTTGACATTCAATGCACGTTCGATCACGAACGGGCCGTCGTACTGACTCTTTAAACTTGCGCTTTTGCCACAATTCATACTCCTTACGAGCCTTACACACAGCACAATAGCCACGATCAGGAAATTCCGAGCGGGGCTTCAACTCAAAACACGACATACATTGACGATACCCAACATCATCAATCCAAATACCCTTTGGAGCAATATACTGTTTAGCCCTACCAGACTCACGATATTTTTTTGCACGTTCACGATGACGTTCACGCAATTTTGGATTATTATTCATTCGCTCTACACGTCGAGCATTACGGCACTTCCGACAAGCATTATCATATTCTGAATTCTTGTTAGCGGACTTTGCAAACTGATCAAACGGTTTTAATTCATGGCACTTGTCACATCGTTTCATAGTATAAGTATGTGTGTTAATAAATTAAAATGCAAATTATAAACTGCGTTAATAAATATGGTGAAAAAACACAAAAATTATATAGAGATGATTCCGAGATCACGCTCCGTAATCAACACGCCGATAGTGCGCCTATATTGTCACGGAAAGTAGTTGTCCAGAAATTCTGCCAGATTACTCCGAACGGGTGAACGTCGAGTGGCAAACTGTCGGTAGTCCATGCAATGATAGAGGTATCAAGTCAAGGAGATGAGTCCGATGGTCACAGTGATCGCCTTCCTCGTTCTGGTTCTGGTTGCGGCTTTGGTCGCAAAGATTCCGACTCGTGAGAGCCGTCGGCTTGATCGTGAGTTTGCCGAATTCGAACGGCGCTACGCCCATCGCGGCTAGCCCGTTCGGGTGACTACATCTAGACAACTACATAACCCCACGCTAGACTAAGAATAACTAGAAAGGTAAGACAATGACTAAGAATGAGACTACTAAGGTTGATCGTACTCCCTATGCGCGGTTTCCTGAAACGTGCAAACAGTGTGCTGATAAATACAATCCCGTGAGTCATAATGGCTCACCGCGTTGCCGTTCGTTTAGCATTGCTGCGGGTGGACGTTCCGCCCATTGCGCTTGCTCTACGTGCTTCTAATTACATAACTCACTATGGGGAGTATATTCCATAGCCGCAATGTTCACTTACACTAATGCACAGAACGCAATTGACAATATCGCAATGGTCACCGCCGCAATTGCGCGGGCAAACGAATTGCTCGATGACTTGCGTACGTCCGCAAAGTAGAGTAGGGTAGAGTCATGACAAAGCGACAGAGTGCCAAAGAATTGCGAGCCATTGTGGACACGATCAAACTCACTATGGGTTGCGAATTGTGCGGGTACAATAAGTGCGCGCGCGTATTGCAATTCGACCACATCGAGCCATTGCATAAGTATCGGACGGCTAATGACAAAGTAGTTCACCTAAGCGATATGGTCACTAAGCGATATGCCTTGATCACCATTCTGAATGAGATTAGTAAGTGCCGCGTATTGTGCGCGAATTGCCACCTAGAATACACCTACAATGAGCAAAGGAAAGAATCATGACTGACCTAGAATTGCGTAATGCAATCGGTAGAATTACCATTCACCTAGTTGCAACTAATGCCACCGGCGAATTGCGCCGAATTCTCGAAAGCGAATTGCACGAATTGCAAAGCGAATTCGACTCACGTTATACGTGATTATCAAAACGAAACTTTCATAACGAAAGTTTCGGGGCTACGCCCCGTTACTCTCAGTTACGATATATACGAAATTTCCTGAACTTTCCTGACTTTCTGTAACTATTTGGTTTTGAAAGATTGCAACTCAGTGAATTGCAATCCCCAAAGTTTTCACATCCAAAACGTTTTCATACGTTTCAGTAGGATCACCAATAGCGCACACCACTTCGGTAGCACCATCGGTGTAGGTGATTTCATAAGCAAAGATTGACATTGTACTTACCTTTCAGATTTTCTTGATGAAAGAACCATCCGGTGCAACGCACACCGCACGGACATGATTAGTCTTTGTGAGAAAGAAACGCTTTGTGCTAAGCGCACGTTCCTCTTTTACACCGCGATAGCGGACAATCCACTCGTAACCGTTGTGAACGGTAACAACGTAATGGACTTTGTTTGGAATTGACATATCAATTGCCTTTCACATAGTAGTAGCACGTCACGTCCCGAACCGCCGACCATCCGAGGCAGTAGTCGCACACGCACTCGCAGACGTGGCATCCTGCCCCGTCGCAGTTGGAGCACAGCCAGTAACCCTGTGCCTTGATCTCTTGTACCTGAACCATGCTATAAGCATGACATGGACCTCCGACAGAATAACCCGTTTTTGGTAAAGATTCTTTACTCTTCGGCAAAGTTTTTTCGGTAACTTTGTGTAACCAACGATCACACAGCGTCACATTTCATCACGCAAATCTTTCATCTTTCAAAACGAAAATCGCGCCAGGCATTTTTCAAAAGCAAAGTTACGATAGGTCCAAAGTTTCCTGAACTTTTGGCGGAATGAAATACAATTCACCCGTTTGGCGGTACCATTCTGTCGTACCCCCATGCTAGACTGAACACATGTTCACAATGCAGATCAATCGCGAAGAAGCAGTACTCATTCCTACCCAAACGGTAGTCGAAGAGCGTCGTGCGCTCATTGACACCATTGACGCTATCTTTGCGTCCAATGAAATCTTTGGTGTTGCGCTCAAGGACTTTCAGGTTGCAAACCTTAAGGCGTTGCGTGCTAACGCTATTGCGGATATAGAAGATTACTTCGTGTAATCTTTCATTTCCAAAGCCCGCCTGGCGATTTTCATTTCCAAAGTTACGATTCTAAAACTTTTTTCCTGAAACTTTTTGGTTGTGCAACCTTTCATGACCTAAAGTTTGGCCATGAAACGTCCATTGGGCGCAACAATGCTTGCTTGCACTGAAACACCACGACTAACGTGGTACTTCTTTTCTGCAAGCGCACGCTCACGCTTGACGCCACGGTAGGCTTGACGCCACTCGTAGCCGTTGTGGTAACGGACGGTGTAGTGGACTTGATTAGTCATTGACATGATCAGAACACCAACCCTGCGAAACCGAGGGTTTCGACATTGACAACATTGTCCAGACCCTCAGTAGGGTCACCAGTAGAAAACACTACCTCAACATGCCCATCGGCAAACTTTAGGACGTATCCGAACTTCTCTAGAACAATCATCGTACTGCACCTTCTACTTACCGACCGTATCTCTTACTGTCTATCTTGATTATTGCATAGTCCCGCCCGAATCCACAATCCCCCGAACGGCTAGTGTTTCCTGTCCGAACGGACTAACCCGTTCGGGCTAGTACTTTCGGTCAGACAGAATCATCCGTTTGGGGGATGTACAAACGGCTCGCGAGGCCTCATACTGGATACATGAACACAACACAGTATGACATCTCAGAGGCCGCCTTCAGTCGCGCGAGTGGAGCGCTCGAAGCAATGGATCGCGAATACGCGATGCTTGGACGCGCCGCAAAGCGTGTGCTGCACACTCGTGGTCCCAACGATGGGATGCGCGCAATGCGTTGGCAGTACAACGAGTACATGCTTCCTGCGGAAGATACGTACCGCGAAGCGTACGCTACCGCAATGGAATTGTCGGCGGTCTAGGGTACAATAGACTTATCAAACTAGGAAAGTGATAACAATGGGAAAACTTACAATCTACAAGCCAATTGTCGCAAAGGCTACCGACTTGCCGTTGGGATTCCTCAACTTTGGCGATGAGGAAACACCTAAATTGCGGTTCATTGTCGGAACCGTAGTCAAGCAAGGGTACGTCATTATCGTTACCGATAACCCAATGAAGCCATTGGGTGACATCACTTACTTGGGTTTGGAAGATGAAATTACCGTATATGTCCCTAGTGATCTGAATGATCCGGAAGTGTACAGCAATATCGTGTACCACTTGAACCGAATTGGTCGTGACATTGGTGACGTTCAATTCATGAACCTTGGAAAGTGAAATGATGACTAATTGGAATCCTGTTTCGCCGGAAAGTCGTTGCTCCGAGTGTGACAATAAATGGGAATGGCTGCGTGACTTCGACACACGAATTATTCTCAATATAAACAATTCCTGGACTTGCTGGGATTGCACCGTAGACCACGTTAGAAACAATTACTAGGAGTAATAATGACTAAGTGCCAGAAACTTACCGCCGCCGAATTGGAAGTTACATTCTTCGGGCAGGGTAAGAATCAGCAACTCAAAGCAATTGCAATGTGCAAGGATTGCCCATTGCGTAATGAGTGCTTGGAAATTGCAATGGAACAAGGCGACGCGTGGGGTGTGTTCGGGTCGTATGCGTTTCGTGATGGTGAAATTGTGCGGGGGCCAGATGATTTGTAATGTAACTGATTGTAATAGAAGTGTTTATCCACACGGAGCGAAAGGACTTTGCCCCAAACATTATAAACGACATCGTGCTCATGGAAATGCAGAATACAAAAAGATTGCATATCCAGAAGAGCGCAATACAGAATTTCCATCATATAATGCAGTACACCTAAGAATAAAAAGTAAGTTAGGCACAGCAAAAGAATATCTTTGTGTAGTGTGTGACAATCAAGCAAGCGATTGGGCATGTATTGCTAACAAAAATGCTAAAGGGGTAAATGACGGTAAACCCGTAATGTACTCGTACAACATGGACGACTATCTCCCGATGTGTCGCCCGTGCCACAACCAGTTTGATAATGTCGGAAGCATAGGGTAGAATCAAGTCATGAAGAAGCAACAGAGGCCACAAGCCCAAAAGCCCCGTTGGATTCCACAAGAACGGTATGGAAATACGGGCGGTGGTACTCATCAAGACCGTCGCACTAAGCGTAATCGTACCCGTGCTACCCAAAAGCGTAATGCAATGAAGGAGTGGGAATGATGACTAAGACAATGGAACAGATGATGAACTACTGTGACCGATGCAATGCCCCCGCACAATTGGCAATTGCAATTGGCGAATTGGACTTAGTGTTCTGTGGACATCATGCTCGCGAACACGAAACTAAACTCAAAGAAATTGCCACAAAAATTGTTGGCGACTTTGACTTTGTGATGTGACGTGATGCAAACAATAATGGCGTACGGGTATTCGTGGCGGTGGAATGAAAGTCTTACCGTAAACGTAAACGACGGATACAACGATATCTATTGCTACACCTTAGGAGACAATACGCGGCGAGCATTCACTAGTAGTATTGGTACTGTTTGGAAATACCTAAATGGTGAGGACAACTAGAATGTGGTACGTGCGGAATAAGACTAATGGTTACATTGTGGCGGTAGAAACAACAAGGGCGGAAGCGTACAGAATCAAATGGTCATTGCAAGAATTGACTGATCACAGATTGGTGGTGGAAAAGTCATGATAACCAAACTTGTAATTATTCTCGTTCTGTTGTATCTTATAAATAAGGTGACCGACTTTGCAGAATACCTTTCAAAACGAAAGCGTGAAAGAACCGAATAGTTTGCCAAAACGAAATGAAAGCCGCCCGGCGTTTTTCCCAGGCAATTATGATACACGATGATTTTTCCTGAAGATTTTGTCCGTACCATCTGGTATGCTGAAGGCATGACGAACAAAGGCTACCGCGCAAGGTTTCATTTCGCAAACGGATTCTACAAGGTGGAGGCCGGTCCAGATTCTTTCAGTTCCCCAAGGTTTGAGCCTGCGTGGCGACGATTCATCAAACTTGTCTCGTAGAACCCTTGACAACCGCTAGTCAACTCCGATACACTGGTATCACCAACGATGAAAGGCACGACAATGACCGAGCGTAGGATCAACCTCAGGCAGTACCTCACCCTCAATTCCAACGAGTACGCGGCACTTCAGCCGAAAACGCGCGTGCGCGTGCTCACCCTCCCCGAATACCGCGCGGAAGTCAAGGCGCAGTATCTGGCTCGTCGTCCGAAAGGAAAGTGAAATGGGTCGCTGGCTTGATCGTGACGAAGATCGTTACGTCGCAATGATGGAAAGTGAAGAAGAAGTAGCGTTTGAGGACCCACTTTCCATTCCCGAATATTTGGTTTCGTAACGAAAGGCCGGGCATTTTTACCAAATACTTACGATAGACCCTTGACTTTCCTGGATTTTTCCGATAGATTGGTCCTACCAACAACGAAAGGAACCATTATGTGCGAGGACTACCCCTGCTGCGGCCACGAGTACGGCGATTGCGAGGGCCTCAAGTACGGCTCCGATGAGGCCATCAAGGCCGAGGTTTACCGTCGCATGAACGATCCCGAGTATGACCCCTACTATGATGATTGGGGGTACTGAGCGCCCGGCGCGCCTACCACACTGTTACGATGAAGTCAATAGTTTCCTGAAAAATGTGACATTACTCACAATCATACCAAACGGGTAGGGATGTGACATTCATCACACGGTTTGGGCTACTAATAGTCGGCGGTCTACGCTACAATTAGGATATGACAACGACACAGACAGTAGATGAAACCCTAGTCAATAACGCCACTATCGAATTCCTGCATATCTTCAATTCCGCTAGCGTGGAAACTATCTATCAGGGTTCGGTGTGGTATACCGAGGCGCAACAATACGCACACGAATTGGCAATTACCTATGATATCCCATTAGAGGTTGCCGCTAGTGTGATTGCATCGTTTAGCCCGCGTAATCGTTGGGCGCATAACGTGTTCCTTGCCGCCGAATTCTTGGCGGGTAATCCCGTTGCTACTCTCGGTAATAACATTAGAATGGCAACTAAGTCACTCGAAAAGGGATTCGACGCACTCAAAGGTCAGAAAACTAATGCGTTCGCGCGGAATATCGCGGGTGACTTGAACGCGGTTACCATTGATACGTGGATGATCAAGGCCGCTAATCTGGACAATTCCAAGGGAGTCAATAAAACACAGTACAATTCCCTTAGTGTTGCTATCACTAACGTGGCTAACATGTACCGTATTCCCCCCGCCGTTATGCAGGCAATTATCTGGATCTATGTCAGGGGGGCGGCAAAGTGAGATGGTATATAGTAGAACAAAAAACAGGAAGAATCCACGCCGTAGACGACACTAGACGCGACGCCTACATAACTAAACGATCACTACAGCCATTCGTTGATAATAAACTAGTAGTAAGGAAAGAATCATGAAACCCGCCGACTTTCTATTCCCGCGTGAGGCGGAATTAGTCAAAGAATCAATCTGTCCATTCTGTCACGTACCAGTAGACACGGAAGGGTTTAGGGATCAATTGTCCGTCAAAGAATTCGCTATTAGTGGCTTGTGCCAGAACTGTCAGGATGAGGTATTCGGAAAATGAAAACTAACGACATCAAAAAGGGTATGCGGGTCTACCTTAACAATGGGTGGGAAGGTACCATGAAGGATAACCTTAAAGGTAATCGTAGAATGGTGGAAGTGGAAGGTATCTATACCGAAATTGGTAGTGTGTATGCCCATGACATTCTAGGTGTTTTAGATGTTGAAAAGGGAGAATGGGTAAAGATTGAACACACCCCCGCACAATTGAAACTTAAACAACAATTAGCCAGAATGGGGTGGTAATTCCATTGGGCGGTTACTCTCTGTAACCGCCCGCCCGGCGTTTCTACCGTTCCGTTACGATTGGTCAAAAAATTTGCTGGAAAACTATTGACATCTGGCTCCAATCTGCTAGTCTTAGTACATGAGAAAGAAAGAGTACGCGGTACACTTTGGATGCGCCTGCTGCCGGTGGGCAACCAAAACCCAACAACGACGAATCCTCAAGGCCAAGCAAAAGAGGGAGTGGAAGAATGACGTTTACCGTAACGGCTGAGGTCTGGATTGACACGGACAGTGAGATGGAGGAAATGCCGTCACTCACAGTAACCGGCGAGACTCTCAAGGAAGTTGTTGACCAACTACAACAGTATGTGGTAGCATATAAAGACCAACCAGGGATGGAGAACTGAAATGAAGAAGTACGCCAGTGATATCAACACTAATGACCGACTCAACGTTGGAAATCGTGAAGTTGTACTAGACTTGCTCGACTACAACTATGACAGCGGCCTAGTTACTGTTCTCGGATACTTTGACGACAATGGTGACGACTTTCACACGACAGTCTATCCCGATAAGGTGTTTACTGTAAAATAACTAAATATTTGCCACGGTAACTCAGTCCGGTCAGAGTTGTGCTCTTGTAAAGCACCAGTCGTCGGTTCAAATCCGACCCGTGGCCCGGCATATTTACCAATTCTTTACGATACGACTCCAGTTTTCCTGGAGTTTTGTCGTACCCCTACGCTATACTGAAGACACAACAAAACAGGGAACCATAGTTCAATAGGTTAGAGCACCACCCTGTCACGGTGGAAGTTGCGGGTTCGAATCCCGTTGGTTCCGCGCATGACCTGTGGTACAATATATATACAATCAACGAAAGGAAACACCATGAACCTCCGAGACAAGATGATCGCCTTCTCCAAGAAGCCCGCCGCAATTGCGGAGATTGAGGGATGGGAGACTCGGAACGGCAAGTCAGTCCGTGTCGTGAAGCGTAACGCTGACGGCACCTTCGTTAGTAATGTTTCTGCCCGACAGATCGCTAAGACTTTCTAGCAATGACAAGGTACGATGACTTGGTTCAACTAATTAGTAAAGAGTCGAGTCGTTGCATCTTATGGCCATATGGCAAATCAACAACTAAAAATGGTCAGAAGTGTTACGGTGGAGAAATCACTAACCCATTAGGTAAACCAGAAAAGCCGCATAGAATTTCATATGTAATCAATTATGGAAAGATTCCTAATGGACTAATGATAAGTCATTTGTGCATGAATTCACAATGCGTGAATCCTAAGCACTTAGTTGCAGCAACTGCAAAAGAAAACTACAACATGCCGGACGCCGGTGTCTTTGCATCTGCTACAAAAAGAAAACTAAAAGAGGAGTGCAGAAACGGTCATCAATATACAGAAGAAAATATTGGTTGGACAACTGGCAAAAGATACTGTAAGATATGTAAGAGAGAACAAAATCGTAAGAGTCGAGCAAGGCATCGTTTAGATAACTAAACATGTCTAGCGTTTGGCGGTATCGCTAGAATAACCGCCATCCAACTTAGGAGTAACAATGATCTGGCCAATGGTAGCAATGGTGTGGCTAGTAATCCCTTTGGCTATGTATGTTTTAGTACACACGGAGGACACCATTGTTGATGAATTTGTTGTAGAAGAAGATGTGGAGGCTATCTATAAACCAAAACTCGCCGCCCTCATGAACATGCCTGACCCATTTACCGATGAGGTATAGTTCAATCGGCAGAACGCTTGACTGTTAATCAAGAAGTTGTAGGTTCGAGTCCTACTACCTCAGCAAAATTAGGAGAATAATGAAGATCGTATACGCACTACCATTCGCAGCCGCCGCCCTATTGGGTGCGTGTGCTTTGCCACAATCAGAACCGGCGCCGGTGGTAACAGTTACCGCACCAGCACCAACACACACCGTTACCGCACCACCAGACACAGAAGAATA
>ERZ724505.1865-NODE-1865-length-10973-cov-3.757923_pt1 | contig 10973 bp, 17 predicted proteins | sample MGYA00376038_ERZ724505 | MGnify/ENA primary metagenome ERZ724505 (study PRJEB28724, sample SAMN07190884) | wastewater metagenome | isolation source: effluent of sewage treatment plant in Hong Hong | place: Hong Kong | collected 2016-03-17 ... | reverse complement strand
AGTCGGACCTGCAGAACCTGTAGCTGCGGCCCCTGCGGCGGATCCTTTGCCGTCGGTGCCGGTGCCACCGTCCGGGTTGCCCGCGTCTGCGGACCCGATGCCAGTGAGCGTGTCACTCATGTGTCACTTCCTTCTTCATCCTGGGGCCTGATTGCCCACTGGATTGCGTCCCTGCCAGCAACGGAGTGCGACAGGATCTCGTAGATGTGCCCGAAGACGGCGCGCCGCGTGTTGTGGTCGCGGATCATTTCCGTCGGAGCACTGACAGGCAAGGCGGCCATGAACCCGCACTGCTGCGCGAGATCGCGCAGCACCATCGTGCCGTGGGCCGTGCTGAACACAGCCTCGTAGGCTCTGGCCAGCTGCTCACTGCTGACCGATGTTCGCGAGGTCGCCTGCATCAATCCCTGCCTGCTTCATGAAATCGGTTGCCATGTTCGCCGCCGGCACGGCCTTCATCGTTGCATCGGCCACGCCACCAACAGCTGCAGCTGCCTGCTGCGCCTGGGCGGCCTGCATGGCCTGGGCCCGCTGCTCGCGGCGAGCTGCGATCTCTTCCGGCTTGCGCAGCATCTTGCGAGGTGCGCCGTTGATCTCCTGGGCCAGCTCGACGATGGCCTCGGTGTCGATGGTGTCGAGGATGCTCTCGTCGATCTCGGCGATGGGTTTGATCATCTCGATGGTGCGCTGGATGCCGAGCAGCTCACCAGAGCGGCGCAGGCGGTCGAGCGGCGAGTTGTAGACCGGGCGCACGTCGCGGCCGGCGATGCTCGCCGGCGGCTCGAGGAGAGCACCGGGGCGCCATGCGCCCTTGCCCTCGAGGATCGTGAGCTCTGCATCCGTGCAACGCGAGATCCCGTCCTGCAGCTTCGACCCGATGGGTCCGAGCAGCTCGCCCTTCTCGTTTGCACGGATGAGGGCTTCCGTCGCCGTCATCTGTGGGTTCTGCAGCAGCACCTGCCACAGGTTCGTGTAGAGGCCTTCCTTGATCTGGTCGCGTGATGCGTTCAGCACCTCCTGCACCAGGCTCGGGTTCTGCGCCGTGATGATCGGCTTCACCTTCAGCTCGCCGCGGGCGTCGAGCATGCCGTAGTTGATCGCGGCCGGGTTCATGTTGGGCTTGGGCCCGTCGCCGTCGAAGGCGGTGGCGACCGGCGGCCGGGTCAGCTGCTGCGCAGAGAGCAGCGCGTTCTTGGCCAGCACGTTGCTGCCCTTGATCTCGGCCAACACCAGGAACACCGGGCTCTCGCCGTAGGGCGAGAAGGGCACCTTGTTCCAGTGGTAGGTCATGATCGGGAAATAGTTGAAGCCACCGTGCCGCACGTAGTGCTTCGTCTCGACCTCGATGTAGCAGCTCGAGACTTTCGAGTTGCGCATGGCGTAGCCGGCGGGGCCCGCCTCCTGCCGATACTCGATCACATGCAGGAACTCGACCTGGTCGTGCTGGCGCTTCGGGTCGCTGGCCATGGCCTGCACCTTGGCCGACAGCTGCGTGCCGAACATCTGCGCAGCCTGGCGCGCCGACATGCGGAAGCGGCGATGGTCGCCGTCGACGTTGCCCTGGGCGTCGGCCGTCAGATAGTTCTCGCTGAGCGGCATCGGCTGATAGGTGAAGGGCACCTGCACGTCGTTCTTGCCATGCACGCCGTAGCTCTCTTCAAGGAAGAAGATCGAGGTGCCGAAGGTGCAGACACCACGGAAGGCGAAGCCGTTCGTGTTCTGCCAGCCCACCTCTGGCGAGTAGCGCACGCCGAAGAGATAGTCGCGCTGCTTCTCGAGCCAGCGCTTTTCCTCGTCGTTGGGTTCGACAGGGCCGAGCGGCGTCGACATGCCGAGGTTCATCCACTTCTCGTTGTCAGGCGTGACGAGCGAGAGGAGGCCGGTGGCCAGGCGGTCGACGGCGATCAGCGCTGTAATGTCGAAGCGCTCCGAGAGACGGTCGACGGACGTCGGCCCAGCTGCCCAGCCTTCGATGGCCGAGCGCGAGTTGAGGTTCGAGCCCCGGCGGAACTCGCGGTCCTGCATGGGTAGCACAAGACGAGCGCAGGCCGACCAGATGGCGTCCCACTCGTAGCGGTCGTTGATCAGCTTGTTGCTGTTGTCGATGCGCTCTTGTGCTGAGCTCATGTTACTGGCCCACCCCCAGCGTGGTGCGAGGAGCCCCGCCGGTCAGGCCGGTGAGCTGCGTGTTCTTGCCGTAGTCTGCGGCACCGTTCGGGCCGGTCTTGACTGCAGCTGCTGCGCCCTGGCGAAGCGCGAGGCGACGCCGCACCTTGTCGGCCTCGGCCTCCGCATCAGGGCGGGAGGGAGCGGGAGGTGGCGCCGGGGGCTTAGGCACTTTGGGCATGCACACTGCGGTAGTCCTTTCGCTGCGACGGTAGCCCGTCTGTTATCGTCCAGGCCCACAGCTCGAACGGTTGCCCGTCGTTGCCGTGGTCCTCGAGGGGAGCTCGATACGTGCAGCCCAGGTGCCGCAGCCACCTGATGCTGAGATCGTTCCCCTGCATCACTCGCACCTCGAGACGGCGCACGCCGGCGTCGAGGAGCCTTTGCTCTTGTGCGAGGCAGTGCCGGGTCATCGCCGGCACGGCTCGCAGCATCTTCTTCGTGCCGAAGGCCCAGCCCGTCCACACGGGAGTGCTCAGCGGCTGGAAACCGAAGGCGCAGACCGGCTGGCCCTCGAGCTCCGCGATCCAGCTCCACCCTTCGGCCAGACCCTGGTGGAGCCTGAAGGCGAAGTCGCCGAGCTTCATGCCCGGCGGGATCTGGCACGAGATCTCAGCTGCATCGGCCGGGCGCATGTTGGCCCCGATGTAGGTGAGATCCCGCACATTCATCGGCAGGATCCTGACGCCCATCAGACCACCGTCATCAAGGCGAGCACGATCCCCACGATGCAGCATGCGGCGGAGGCATAACCAAAACCCGCTGCATGCTCGGCGTTGCCCTCGCTGCCAGCTGCGTTCGACAGCCAGGCGAGGATCGCCGTGAGGAAGGCGAAGAGCAGAAGCCAGGGCGAGCCTGTCTTCAGCGCCACGCCGAAGATCATCAACGTGACGAGGGATCCCGCAGCGATCAACCCCATCTGATAGGCGAACTTGTCCATCTCTAGAACCCATCAATGGCGAAGGGATTGCCGTCGTCTACCTGTGACCGCCGACCCTGCGCCGCTCCCGATTTGCCCGCTTGTAGCCTGAACAGACCCTGCTTGCGAATATGCCATGCGATAACGATGGCGTCGAACCAGTCTGTGGAGCTGCCGAGGCGCTTGCGGATCTCCTCCTTGCTCTCGATGTAGATCTTGCCGCCCTGCAGTTTCCAGCGCGGTGCAACACCCTCCGCCAGGACACGAGCATCGGGCGGCAGCTCGATCTGCTCGCCGCTCTTCGGATCCAGCGCATCACGGAATTGCCAGTACATCTCCGCACGCACATTGGCGAACTCGATCTTGGTCTTCTCATCCACAGCTCCTGTCTTCTCGCTGAACACGACAGAGATCGCCGGCACCTTGACGTTGCCCAGTGCCGTGATCGCAGCACCACCCCAGCCGCCGGTCATGTCGATGCCGACGACGCCACCGCGCATCGCCGCGACGATGCGGCCTGCGGTCTTGTTGCCGTCCTTCGTGTCGGGGCCCTGGTGGTGCTTGATGCGGCTGTAGTGGTTGCCGACGTGCAGGTTGGCGATGCTCTCGGTGTCACCACCTCCGCCGGCCACGTCGACACCCGTCGAGATCATCGGCTTGAACTGGTTGTTCTCCTTCCAGCGCAGCTGCGCTTCGCGGATCCAGGCCGAGGGGATGAGCTGCATCGCATGGTCGACGCGGCCGGCGAGGAAGTCGCCATTCAGCATCGCCGAGCGCATCGGCTCGGGCAGTGCCTCGAGGCGGGCTCGGTAGTCGGTGTCGCGCAGGTAGCGGTTGTCGTTGAGCTTCGCACGGATGAAGGTGCGGCTCTTCGCGTCGGACATCTGGCCATCGCCACGGTCGTATCGGCCAGGGCCAGCAACCCACACAGGATCACCGTCCTTGTTGTTGACGAACCAGCGCAGCTCGCCGGGCTTCGCCGGCTTCGGGAACATGGGATCGAGCCACGGTGCGAACCAGACGATCAGCCAGTTGCCCTCGTCCGACAGCGGCGGGTTCGAGGCATAGACGACGCGCGTCCTGGTGCCGGGCTTCGCTGAGCCAGCCCAGCCCAGCACGAACATGACCCTGGTCTTCAGCATCTGCGCTGCTTCGTCGAAGCCCATCATGTCACGACGTCGGCCTTGCCAGTCCTGTTCGCTGTCGGGCTGCTCGAGCGAGCCGAACTCCAGCGTGCGGCCGTCGCCCCTGTCGAACTTGTGCTGCTGCCCGTTGAAGCCGTCGGTGCCGAGCATGGTCTTCGCGAAGGCCTCGAGGTCGGCCACGTTCTTCAGGCCGTTGCGGAAGATCACCGCGTTCTGCGCTTCGTTGACGGCGAGGCCGATCAGGAAGGCAGACTTGCCGCCGCCAGCCTGGCCTCCGTAGTAGATCTCGTCGGCCTCGCTGAAGTAGGCGTCGGTCTGCGGCCCCTCTTGTGGTGTGAACAGCGTGCCTCGCAGGATCTCGGCCGTCTGCTGCCGCAACGTCTGCTGCTCTGCAGGCGAGAGCCGGTCATAGAGGGCAAGTAGGGCGTCGATCTCGCTCATGCCCCCGCCTTCCGCTTGCACTGGTCGTAGAACGCGAGAGCCTCTGCCGCTGTGCTGCATGTCTGCGACGACTGTCCCTTCTCGGTCCAGACATCGACGCGCATGATGAGGTTGCGCGACTTGAAGTCGACGATCTGGTGGACTGTGTAGCGCGGCAACTTGGTCATGGCATCGGCGCCCACAACAGGAGGCCGACGAAGGCCGCGACCAGGATCGCAGCGACGAGCAGGCCTTGCGGATCCTCGTCGATCACCTGCGCACCATCCACTTCAGCCCGTAGATCAAGGCGAGCACCGGAGCCGCCATCAGGAACGCCAGAGCGGTGATGGCCACCAGGGAGACGAGGCCGGTCCAGAGCATGAGCCAGAAGCCGATCATGTCGCGAGCCTCTCCTTCAGCTGGGCCCACACCTCAGCCGACAGCGTGAGCTGCGCCGTGGCGCCTTCGTGGGTGTTGGTGCAGCTCTTCGGTGCTGGCTGCATCAGCCCCTTCTCTGGCGCCATGTTGCAATAGTTGTTGCAGTTCTCATCGCCTGGCTTGCATCGCCCTGGCCCCGACCAGGTGGAGCAGACGAAAGCGCCCTGCACCTCCTTCGGATCCCCACGCACGATGACCACGACGGCGCCGTCGTCGCGCTTCGAGACGTTGATGTAGCCGGGGTAGGTCGGGTCGAAGTTGGTGTGTGCTGCGATGATCACGCGAGATCCTCCACGTTGTGCTCGTTGGCCTTTGCGTCGATGGTGACAGGCGGAGGCGGCAACTTCTGCGCACGCCGCAGGGCGAAGGCCATGGCCTGGCCGAGCTCGTGCCTGTTCTCGAGCTGGATGGGCCCACCGTTGGCACCAGTGTGCTCGAGCTCGTGCTTGTCGCGCCACTCGTCGCGGCGTCGGTTCTTCAGCCAGAAGATCGCGGCCGTCGTGTCGGGTGGTACGTGCTCGACGATGGGCACGCGCTGGATCTCGCTCATGCCGTCGCCCACCGAGACGGTGACGATCTTCTCGCTCTCGAACGAGTAGCCCACCGCCTTCGTGAAGAGGGCCCGCTCGACCCGGTCGTCGGCCAGGGCTTTGCCCGCCTTTAGGACACGTCCTAAATCCAAGTGCTTTGCTCGCCATCGGTAGAGCGTTCGGGTCGATATCCCGAGCATGCCGCAGATCTCGATGTCGGTTGCGCCACGCGCGCAGGCCTCTGCGATCAGCGGCAGGAATGCTGGCCTCCACGTCGAAGGCCGGCCCATCACGGTTGGCTCTTCCTCGTCCATCACTGCGATCTCGTGCTCCATTGCCGAGGTGCATGCGCCAGCCCGTCGACTTTTGTCAATTTCTGGCATGATAACGGGCACCAGCTCAGCCACCCAGCAACGAACGCGCAAAATTTTACGCGCTCGCAGGTGTCGACACCTGAAGGCACTAGGTGTCGACGCCCTTCCAGCCTTATAAATCGGGCTTCTTTTCGATTTTCAGGCCCTAGTGTCGACACCGTCGACACCTCTCCCCTATAATACCCCCTAGGGCCCTATATTATACATACACAACCCTTTTATAGGGAGTAGGTGTCGACGGTGTCGACAAAATGAAAAAAGGCCCGAAAATCGGGCCTCCAGGGGCGTCGACACCTGGCCTTTTCAGGTGTCGACAGGTGTCGACAGGTGTCGACGTTACGCGCTCTTTTTTGCATACACGTTCGTGGGCTTGCCATTCACACGCTTCGACACCTTCTCGTAGCCGTGACGAGCGCGCAAAATTTCGCCTATTCGCATTTGGTCGCCCTTCGCCGATCCCTTGCGGGCGTCGATGCCGATGCCCTCGCAGATCTCGAACATGGTGATGAACGCGCGTTCGCCAGGCGCCACGCCGTCCAGGTCGTCGCTCTCCGACAGCCAGCGGGCGACGAGATCCTCGAGCGGATCGGTGAGCATGTGCTCCTCGTGGAACTGCTTGGCGAGCTGCTCCACCTGCCAGTGGACGCCGTGCCGCTTGAAGAGCTCGCGCCCCTCGGCCCACAGCTGCAGGAGATCCTCGGAGAAGTCGACCGCCGGCCGGGTCACCTTCACCGGAAGCCAGCGGCGGTTGCCTGTACGATCGGCAAGGAACTGCTCCTGGTTCGTGGTGCCGAAGAAGATGCAGCGCCGCTTGTAGGTGGTGGCGAACTCCTTGTACTTGGGCACCCAGCTCTCCTCCTCCCGGGTGATCCAGGCCTTGATCGCCTCGAGCTCGCGGGTGTGGAGGCCGCGCAGCTCGTCGAGCTCGACGACGAGCTTGCCCTTCAGGCGCCGGCTGAGGTCGTCCTCCCGCTCGTGCAGCGAGACGGCCACGAAGAACTCCTTGCTGGGCGACATGCGCCGGATCGAGGTGCTCTTGAGCAGACCCTGGTCGCCGACGAAGACCGGGACCATGTCGGCCTTGATGCCGGGCACCAGCACGCGGCCGGCCAGCGCCGTCCAGATGTAGCGGCCGACGCCCCGCATGTAGGGGCTGTCCTCCGCGCCCCAGTTATCGACCAGGAAGCGCTCCACGCGCTTCACGCCGTCCCAGGCAGGCACATGCCGCTCGAGCCAGTTGATGGCGCTGTCGAAGGCGTTCTCGCGCGCCACGAGCTCCACCGCGTCGCGGATCATCTCCCGGCCGATGGGGTTGAACCCCTTGGCCTCGAGCTTGATGCGCAGCTGGGTGTAGTGGGTGTCGGTGAAGGGAAGCCAGTTGGTGCTGCCCTTCGGGTTCATCATGATCTGGTCGAGGAAGTTGTCGAAGCCCAGGATCCACCCGGCCATGCCGGCGTGGCGGAGCACGGCCGTCACGTTGCCGATGGTGGCCTTGATCACGCCGCTCTTGTTGCGCTCGAGCTTGGGCAGCGGCTTCTCCTCGACGCCGGTCGCCTCGTCGACCAGGGCGGGGAGGTTCTCGAACTGCTCGGTCAGGTCTTCCTGGTAGTCGACGGCGGCCAGGTAGTCCTGCCGGGTCTTGTCGGAGCAGTGGGAGTGCAGGCACTTGAAGTGGCCATAGGGCTCGCCCTTCGTGCCGGCGATCAGCCACATGGTGGAGCCGTCACCGGGCTCACCGACGCTGTGCTCGCTCTCCCAGGGGCAGGCGATCACCAGGCCACGGCCCTGCTCCTCGAGCACCAGGTCGTGGTCGTGCAGCCAGTCGGCCACGGGATCCTCGACGTCGATGTCCTCGGCCGAGGGCGAGGTGGAGATCCGCATCTGGATCTCGCCGGTGCCGTACATGAGGGAGATCGCCATCCAGAGCTCGTCGACCTGCTCGAGCGAGAGCTCGGGGATCTCGTCGACGCCCTCCCACTGGTAGCGCTCGCCGCTCTCATGCTGCCCGGCGGCGACGAACTGCTGGCCGTTGCCGAGCAGCTCGACGGCGCCGCCCTCCGTCTTGATCACCCGCTTCGCGAGCTGGCCCTTGAGGCGGAAGGGGAGGAGGCACTTGCCGCTGTTGGCGCGCCAGCGCCTGGGGAGCGTGCCGGTAATGCCGAAAACCAGGCCGGTGATGTTATCGGCATTTTCGGCGTCGGCGATGTCGATGTCGATGGCGCGCACGTTGCGCGTCTGGATGCAGATCCCATAGTCGGATTGTTTCGACCAGCGGGCGATGTCGGCGGCCGTCGACTGGCGCTTCGTCCAGTCCTTGATGCCGACGACCAGGCCGTCGCGATTGTAGAGCGAGGGCGTCTTGCCCAGCTTCTTCATGTTGCTGTTGGGCGAGATCTTCGCCTTCGGATTGGAGACGACGGGCAGGAGATCCTCGGTCAGGCCGAGAGCTGCGAAGTGCTGCCAGTCGCTGGCGCGTGCGCCGAATTGCATGATGTGCCTCGAGGGTAGGGGTGAGAGGGGTGCTGGCGATGATCAGATTGGCCCTAAATATGCCCCCTGACGCGGGGCTCACGGGAGAGGGCGGAACCGCAGGCTATGCCTTCCTGCAGCATCTGATCTGTTGACGCGCCAGCGCGCCGTCGGGAGGCTTCCCGCTATACGGTGCCGAGCAGCTCGCTGAGGCGCTGGGCTTCAGTCTCGAGCTGGTCGATGATGAGGGTGAAGCTGTCGTTCACCCGGTCCATCTTGGCGAGAATGTTGCTGGGTGACGGCTCCTTCGGCTGCACTTGAGCGCCTTCAGGCGTCGGGCCCGCCAGGACCATGCGGTTGCCGCGCAGCGTGCCGAGGAGGCTGTGTAGGCGGGCGAGGCGGTCGTCTAGCCTCTCGATCTCGTCGACTAGGCTGCGTTGTTTGAGTGTCTTTGCGCCGATGTCGTTCATTTGCTGTTGCTCCTCTGCTCGATGGCTGACTTTAGCATGCCGAGCGCAGAGAGATAGACGTCGAGCAGCGCCTCCGTCTCCTGCAGTTCGGTCGCATCCTTCTTGCGCCTGGCGATCACCATGCGCAGGATCTTCGTGTCGAAGCCGTTGGCCTTCGCCTCGGCATAGACCTCCTTGATGTCGCCGGCGATGCTGGCCTTCTCCTCCTCGAGCCGCTCGATGCGGTCGACGAGCTGGCGCAGCTGCCCCTGGGCGAAGGTGGTCTTCGTGCTGTTGTGTCCGATGCCGGTCATGCTCCCCTTACTCCTTTGATCTGGTAGGCGGGGGCTTCCTGTGGCGTGATCCTCATTCCGTTCTTGCCCCTGAAGAAGTCGAACTGAGGAGAGCTCTTGATGCCGAGCAGGCGCTTCCTGGTGAGCCACACGGTAGCTTGCACCTGGTGCGGCCGCCAGTGCATCACCCTGGCGATCTGTTCGATGGCCATGGAGATCCGGTGGTAGAGGCCTTTGCTGCTGACGGCCGCCTCGCGCATCGTGTGCTTGGCCGAGAGGCCGAGCGACGCGGCCGAGACGTGCCCGTCGACGGTGACCAGGTCGCTCGTCTCCGGGTAGAGAATGTTGTGGTAGAAGGCGCGCGTCTTCGGTCCGCGCGTCTCGGCCATGAAGAGCCGGGGGCTTCCCAGGGCGAAGCGGTGCGCCCGCCTCTTCGCGGATCCGTAGGTGCTCACTGTGATCTGTTCGACCGAGTAGCCCTTGCGGATCCCCTCGAGCAGCGAGGTGAGCGAGCGCAGGTTGCCGTAGTAGTCGTTGTTGGGCGACAGCGCACAGAAGGCCGCAACGACGTTGTCGAGCGGGAAGTCGTAGAGCTGCGCCCACCTCGAGAGGATGTCCCGGTAGAGGAAGTAGGCGAGTTGCCCGTCCTCCCGCTCGTCGGCTGTGCTCTGCTCGAGCATGGCGATGAAGTTGCCGACCATCTCGGCCTGGCTCGTCATGACAGCCACCATTTTGCCAGGCCGAGGAGAAGAACCAGCACGAAGGCAAAAGCCACGGACTGCAGCAGCGTCTGCCGTCGCTCCTTCCGCCGAAGGCGTTCCTGGAGAAGCAGCAGCTCGTCGCGCTCGTCTTCGTAGTTGTCCATGAAGTCGCGGCTCACGGCTTCTGCTCCTCTGCCTTCTTGCGCTTCGCCTCTTCGCGCTGCCGAATGAAGCGAGCCACCGCGTCGTCTGCGGTGAGCTCGCCGATGGCGTCGTACCTGCTGACCAGGGTCATTTCTTCCTCCGTTGTTTGCGCCACGCGAGGTGCTGCTCGTGCAGATCCCTCACTGTGACCTTGCCTCGTGTCTCGGCGGAGATCGCCTCGACGATTTCAGGCACCGGCATCCGTTCACCGGAGCAGTACCTGCGCACGGACATGCCCCGGATGCCGAGGCTTGCGCCGAAGGCTTCCGGGGTCACGCCGTGCTGGCTGAGCCATTGGTCTAGTTTCATAGCGGCCACAGGGTGGGTGATTTGGGGGGTGTTTGTCAACCAGATCGGTGAACGCCCTGGGCGATCGAGGGCTAACCCATTGAACCAGATCGGTTAAAAAATGTTGTTGAACTTTTAACCGATGCGGTGCTTATCTGGAGCTCCACTACCCAAACCCAACCGACCACCAGGAGGCACCCTATGGTCAAAAAACAGATCCCCCACGACCTCACCCTCATCGCGTTCGAGAAGCAACCCGACGGCACTCTCTGTGTTCACGACATCGTCACGACGTCGCGCAAGTTCGCGCCCACCTTCACACGCCGCTGGGCGAAGGATCCCCTCATCCACGCCATGAAGGCTTTCAAGCCGGTCGCGCTTGGCGCGATCATGCAGGCCGATGAGGGGCCGATGCACTGGAAGAAGCGCGCTCCGCTCTTCACGATGGCGACGGGCTACCCGATCCGCGACGAGTACGACAGCATCCGTGGCACGCAGTACGTGGCGCACCCCTACAGCTTCACCACCATCGCCGGCGCCTTCGCTGCCGCGCGCAAGGTCCACCAGCTCGAGGACG
>ERZ724505.1864-NODE-1864-length-10973-cov-20.350522_pt1 | contig 10973 bp, 17 predicted proteins | sample MGYA00376038_ERZ724505 | MGnify/ENA primary metagenome ERZ724505 (study PRJEB28724, sample SAMN07190884) | wastewater metagenome | isolation source: effluent of sewage treatment plant in Hong Hong | place: Hong Kong | collected 2016-03-17 ... | reverse complement strand
CGCCAGCCGCCATCGCGGCGACCCGCGACAGGTATGCGGCCGGACGGGCGAGCGGGTCGTCCCTGTCGGCGAGCAGGTCCGCCAGCGCCGCCCAGTCGGCGGGGGCGGCACCTTCGTGTTCGGCGATCGCCGTCCAGATGGCTGCGGTCAGGTCGGTGTCAGTCATCACAGGGCCACTCCTCGTCGCCGGTGTACTCACAGCCCCCGCACCGGTGGTCCGGGCCGTGGTCGGTCGCGATGCACTCGTAGTCGTCGGACTCCCGAATGTCTGCCCCGCACACGCAGCATGTGAGGGCCGCGTCCTGCTCGACGATCTGGTCGGCGAGTTGATCGCTGACCCACTTTGGGACGCGGGCGATCACCGCCCCGTCCTCGGTGACGGTCAGCTCGCCGCCCATCTCTTCGATGTGGTCGACCAGACCGGCGAGGGTGGACGGCCCACCCTTGCCCTTCCGCCCAGTGTAGCGGGCCGCCGCCTCGTCGGCGGTGCGGGCCTCGGTCGTGTAGCTGTCGCTATCGGTGGTGATGATGTACTCGCTCATCGTCCGTCTCCCGTCTGATCTCTCAGGACATCTCTCGCGTGTCCTGTACTATCACTATACGCGACTAGCGATGGTGTGTCAACACCAGCGTAGGAATTTTCCGCCAATTATTTTGGCGGGTCGGTGTATCATGGTGCGGTATAGTATAGGTACACCACTACCGGAGGGGTACTATGGGACGAGAGAGAGAGCCGCAACCGCGCAACCGAGACCGGCACGCCACTCCGCGCATTGCGCTGCACCTGGAGCAGCCGCTACTCGACGCGCTGGAGGCGTGGCGAGCGGCACAGCGGGCATCGCCACCGCAGTCGGAGGCGGTCCGTACCGCGATCCGTGAGATGCTCCAGCGGGATGGCTACTGGCCCCCGCAATGATTCCGGCCGCACTCCGCGAGTGCGACAAAAAACGAACGGGGCGGCCCCCTCTCCCGAGGACCGCCCCGCCTCCCCTCGCCCGTGCCGACTCCAGCAGCTGCGGCCTCACCGTGTGTCTACTCTCGTGGCCGATCGTATCGCGCCAGCCGATCCAGCCCCGCCTGAACTGCCGTCGGCGGCACCCCAGCCCTGACAGCGACAATAGCGACAGCGTGTGTGCGTGACCGCATCCGATCACCCCGATACCAGTCAGGGAACGGCGGCGCGTCCTCACCGCGGCCGATCACCAGCGGCATCCATCGCGGCAGACGCAGCCATTCCCCCTCCTCACAGACGACCCGATCGACCACCAGCGGCGCGCAGAGCGGCGGGCACGGATCGACGCGCAGCACCTGCCGCACGACGCGATCACAGCGGCGGCGTCGTTCCAGGTCCGCCGACATCGCCCCCAGGTCGCACGCCCGCCAGCTCAGCCAGGCATGCCGCTCCAGCCGGGCCTGTGCCGCCTCGCGCGCCGGGAATGACTCACTGCCCAGATCGGCCACGTCGCCGCCGAACAGCGTCAGCGAGAGGATCAGGAGCACCCGCCGCCCTCCGAAGGGAACAGCGGGCACCTGGCCCGCTCCTCGTCGACCCGCCGCCGCGCGATCTCGTAATACCCGGCGTCGATCTCGATCCCGACGAACCGCCGCCCGGTGCGGACGCAGGCAACGCCGGTGGTCCCGCTGCCCATGAACGGGTCCAGCACCAGACCGCCGGGCGCGGCGTAAGCATCGACCAGCGACGCCATCAGCCCGACCGGCTTTTCGTTCGGGTGCAGCAGGGTGGCGCCGCCAACCCGCATCGAGCGGACCACCGACGTCGGCCGCTTGCCGTGGAACACCCGCCGCCCTTTGGTGGCGTACCAGACGAGGTCGTGGCACGGGGCCGGCGACCCGGCAGTGTCGCCGGCCCCGTGCCCGATGCGGTCCCATACGATCTGCCCGCGGACCTTCAGCCCGGCCCACCCGATCGCCTGGCGAAACGCCTCGGACACGTCCCACCGGCAGAAGCACAGCAGGGCACCGCCGGGGGCGAGCAGCCCCGCCGCCGCGTGCAGCCACCACACGAACGGCAGCGAGTCGTTGGCGATCTTCGGCTTCCATTTGTTCCTATCAGTCCGCCTGGCGGACTGATAGGAAATCCCATACGGCGGGTCGGTGATGACCGCGTCCACGCTGCCGGCGTCCAGCGTCCGCAGCACGTCGAGGCAGTCGCCGTGGATCAGCCGCACGTCGCCCATCACCACCTCAGGGCGATCCACCCCAGCAGTAGCCGCCGATTGGCCAGCCAGCGGCAGCAGCGGGCAGCAGCGCCGGGGTAGCCGTGCGCTGCTGCCTCGCGGATCAGGGTGAGCATGCCCTGCGCGTAGGCCAGCACGGCGAGCAGCTCGTCGAGGGTCAGCTCCCGCTGCCAGGTTAGCGGGGGTGACTGCCGGTACTGCCGCACGAGATCAACGGCCTGGGTGTGCCGGGGCGGGTCAAACCCCCGCTGCACCGCGTCGAGGGCATCGGCCGTCTGGAGCAGCAGAGATCGCAGCTCGGCGGCGGTCATGCCTTGACCCAGCCAAATCGAGAGCTTTTGAGTCCGAAATGTTCCTTGACGGCGTCGAGAGCCTTCTGCGCGGCCTCATTCGCGTCCTGCCGCGCGACCGCGGCCACGGCGAGGGCCTGCTGCTCGGCGAGGGTGGCCGCGTCGAGGTTGGCTTGAGCCAGCCCGTGGTCCGCATCCTTGTCGCGAGCCACGGCTAGCAGCTGCTCCGCGTGGACGAGGACCTCGACGAGTTCGGGCGGTAAAGCGATGTCAGGCATATCTCTACTCCGTTAAGCCGGCGAACTGCCGGCGTGTCTGCTCATCGTCAGCACCCGCCCGCAGGTGCGGCAGCAGGTGCGGCGAGTGGGAATTGATACGACGGGACCGCCGCGGGCGCTGGCAGCAGCCAGGATGCCCGCGGCATGAACTGCGGCACCGGCGGCGGCGGGACAACGAAGGCCGGCCGCGGCGCCGAAGGGACAACGACCGGCAACGCCGACGATCCCGCCGGCATCACCGGAATGGGTGGAGCTGCCGCCACTATGGGTGGAGCTGCCACGGCACAGCGGCACGGCTCACCCCGCTGGCACCCGCAGGTGCAATACGGGTGGTGGCACCGCGGTACCTCAGTCAACGGCACCAGCCGGACCGCCTGCGTCCGCTCCAGCCGATCGAGACGCGCGGAGATCGTGGCGAGGTGTGCAGCCAGCTGGGCCTGACGATAGGCAGCCACGGCCGCCGCATCCTCGGGAGACTGGGAGCAGAGCAGGAGCAGTGCGGCATAGATCAAGGATCACCTCCCCTCTTGGATCCTGCGCACCTGGCGATCAGGTGCCCGACGACGATCACGCAAAAGGCCACCAGGCAGGCCACCTGCAAGGCGTCACAGGCGGCGTCGAGACGGCTGGTCATACCGGCTGGTCGCAGCACTGGCAAGCAGCCTCGTGCATCGCAATAAACGTCTGGGCCAGAGCCTCGCTCTGGTGGTAGGCACTGGCATGCAGCGCGTCGAGGAGAGCCGTTCCGCAGCCAGCCTTGACCGCCTTGACCACGTTGAACGGCGCCGGCGGGGTGCTGAAAATGGCGATCAGTGCCTTGATCGCCTCGGCGAACTGCGGGGCGTACTGCTGTGCCCACGCCAGGGCCGCCGTCAGCTTGGCCAGCAGGGCAGCGTAGTCGATTGCCATGTCATTCCCCTTTCAGAGACAGTTAGAGTAGCCAATCCAAAGTGCGAGTCTCGAACCCCTTGAAATTGCTGATCGCGAAACTGTCCTGCTGGGACAGGATGCGATCAAGCCAACGATCAGTCACGCAGAAGCAACCCGGAGGCAGCCGCAGCGTCGAGCCGTCCGATAGGGTGACAGCTGGCTCGCCCTGCCCAGCGAGGTAATCGCCCCACGAATTCTGAATCACAAAGGCTTTGCCCGTCCCCCCGCGGTACTTGGCCAGCAGTCGGCCCCTGACGAGCATGCAGTGACCCCACTGCCCCGCTGGCTGGCAGAACCCCTCGACCAGCGGCGATTCGAACCCCACATCAGAGCAGATCGGGATCGGGTAGCCGTGTCCCAGCAATGTCCACGCCTCGGCGCTGGTGGTGACCATCGCCACCGTCTGCACCGGGTGTTCGCGGCACACCGGCTCCAGCGACGCCGGGACGCCCTCTGCCCCCCAGCGCCGACTGGCGGCGGTGCTGTAGGTGGTCAGGTCGATGGGGCCGTACTGTTTGCGCAGAAGCACCCCCCAGCGGGTCACGAACTCGGCCGCCCAGGCGCCTACGCTGCCGTCCTCGTTGGGCGGGATGCGCTTACTGCCGACCTGGACGCGCGAACCGCCGTAGATCGGCTCGGTGGCCACGTCGGCGCCTGGGTACTCTTCCGGCTCGCCGGCGCCGATCTCCACACACATCAGGTCGTTGACGCCGCGACCCCAGCCGAACGAGACACAGGTTCCCGCTTGCCCCTGATCCCAGCTGGGCTGAGGGCCGCCCTTGATCTTCTCTTCGGCAAGCCAGAGCGGACGCGGTCCGTCATCGTCGGCGGCGCGGAACAGCGGGGCGGCGAGGATGCGGACGTCAATGGTCCCCTGCATCCTCGTCAGCTCCTGGCACGACACCTTGCGGTCATTTGGCCGGTCCAGCCAGCCCATGCCGCGCGGGCCAATCGCAGTGGAGATCGTGGTCATTTGGCGACACCCCCCAGGATCGCGGCCAGTTTGGCAAACAGGGTCGCGGCGTCCGCTCTGTGTTTGTCGGTCAGCGGGTCGCCGGCCCGCGTCGGCAGGATCGATTGCAGTTCGGTCGCGGCCCGCTGGCGGATACCCAGCAGCGCTGAGTCAGGTAACAGGCCGGCGCGTGTCCGCTTGAGCAGGTCGTAGAGTTGCCCGCTAGTCGTCACGTCGCGGGACGTGGCGGCCACGGCGGCTTGCCGATAAAAGGACGCCAGCAGTCGGGCATACTCGACCTTGCGGGGGTCGGCGTCGGCAGCGAACGCTTTGCCCAGATCCGTAGCGAGCTGGTCCGCCGGCGGTGTGGGATCTGGTGGCGTCGGCGGGGTTGGCGGCGGCGTGGGATCGGCGCCCTCGATCACGACATAGCCGATGGCCAGCTCTGATAGCTCGTCGGCAAGGCAGGTGATGCAGGCGATGCGATAGGAGCCGGGACGAAGCCCGACAACGACCGTGGTTTTCTGGTCGCGGAGAAGGTCGGCCGGGAAGACGCTCAACCCTTTGTCCAGCGAGAACCACCTGACGCTTTTCCCCTCGGTGACTGCGTCGACGCGAACGAATGCCCCCGGTTCACCCTTGGTCTGTGCCGGGATCGTCAGCGCGGGCGGCGCTGCAGTGACTGCGGCAGCCCACAGTAGAATTATGGATAGTGCGGCTCGCATTACTCGCCCCCCTGGTGGTCGTGGATTCGGGCCAGCATGGCAGTCAGCCGCTCATATCGCTCCGAGGCTTTTTCGCGCTCTGCGGCCACCTTCTCGCGCTCCAGAGCGAACGCCTCTTGCTGCTCCTTCGCCCGCTGCTGCTCACGGTAGAGCAGTCCCAGCAGTGTCACGGCCAGCAGGCCCAGCCCGCCGTAATTGAGCCAGGGCGATAGCCCTGGCAACCCTGGCAACTGGTCCACCACCTGGGACGCGATCAGCGCCGCGGTGCCGGTGAGCAATCCGCCGAAATCCCACCACGCCCGCATAGGTGCCCCTCCTCGTATCGCTTGGTCAGCCAGTCTACCAACGCACCCGGTCCCAGTCGGTCAGGGCCGGGAGCGGATCTTTCTCAACCAAATTGCCGCGTCTGTCTCAACGTTGGGATTGTGGCTGCGCCAGCTGCAGAGGTGCCCGACGAAGAGGTGGCATCGCTGGCACATCGTCATCAGATTCGTGGGGTCCAGCTCCCGGGCCGGAGCCAAGTGGACCGGCTCCATGTGGTGGACGACCAGGTCGACATCGGCCCCACACGCCGCACATTTCGGGTGCTGTCGCAGGTGTTCGTCACGCACGGCAGGCCAGCGCCAGGAGCGGCCCAGGCACAGGGAGATTAGCTGTCGAATCATGTCATCCCTCCGGGTCCGAATCGGCGTCGATCTGCTGCCGCACCGCGGCTAGTGCCTGTTGCCAGGTGCGAATCGTCAGGGCGGGCGGAGGCGTGCCCGAGGGATTGGCGATGTAGGCCCGCATCGCGTTGTACGCCTGCCTCGTCTCGACCAGACTGGCGTAGATCACCCGCAGCGCATTGCGGCTGGCGATCTGTGTGGGGTCATCGACGCCGGCCAGGGAGGCTTTTGCAGCCCGGCGCCTGGCCCGCTTGCCCTCGGCTGCGTCATCCCAGCCAGCTACCATCGCATCGCCCTGCGCCCGCTGCTGGGCCGTCGCGGCGGCATCATACTGCACCGTCACCACGCCGCGGCGATTGGCTACGCTGACAATCGGGATACCCGCTGTCCGCAATACCTCGTCGATCAGTGCCACGTCGATCATGCCCACACCTCAGCCGTCAGGCCCAATTGCCAGTAGGATAGTCCGCCATCCCCATACCACGTCGTCGTGCCGGTCGCCTGGCTGATCTCCAACCAGGCCAGATAGTGAAATCCTACCGCCGGCACGCCGCGGTAGCGGGCGTAGGCCGACTGGGCGATTGACGACTGGCCGGAGCCAAACGTGTCGGCTGAATTGGCGTTGGTTGCGTCCAATCCTACACCTGTAGCGCTGTGGCTGGCCGTGCCGTTGCTCTGGCGACTGGCGGCAAATGCCGTCACCGGATCTTCGGCCAGACCCACCACGAATTCGACCTGATTGGTCGCCGCCCCATTGGCCTGCCGCCAGGTCGCCGTGGTGTAGGTCCAGTTGTTGGTGGAGTCGCCGCACCGCATGGTGCGCAGCCGGCGGTTGTAGGCATTCCAGACGTAGCGCTTGGCCACTGCGTCGACGCCGCCGCCCGAGTCCTCGGTGGTCCCAGTGCCCGAGGTGTAGATGGTCCCCAGGTACAGCCGGGTAGCGGCCCCCGATTTTACCCAGATGCCGTCTTGTTGGGTTATCGCCGTCGCCCTGGTCGTACCGTTGGTCCAGACCGCAGACTCCAGTGTAAGAGTACCGGAGTTGTCATATAGGAAAATGTCATAAGGCTTGCCCGCCGTGTATCCGGACAGGGAAAGCGACAACTCGGAGAACGTCTTGGTGACCCACCTGGAGCCGTCGTAGAGCGAAACCAAATTGCCCACGCATGGGGTGTAATAGAGGGTTGTCGCCCCAGTCACATCCGCCGTGGTGACAGGGGAACCACTGGTGAGAGTGAGCCGGCCCTGCGCGAACCGCAAATCCTTGAGCGAAGCAGTACCGATCGAGTTGGCCACGATTGCGGCAGTGATGGTGTTGGCCGCGTCGTTGTAGGTGAAGTCGATCGTCGCGGAGTCGGTCAGGATGGAGCCGACCGCGTCCTGTGCCATCTCGTCGGTGTAGCTCGATACGGTGCAGGACAGGGTAGTCCCCGACAGGGACAAGCCAGTCCCCACCGTGACGACTTCGGCGACTCCGGTCCCGCTGGCAGAGCCGCGACCGAGCAGATTCCCCTGTGCATAAGTCGGAGGGGTGTAGGTGTAGGTGCAGGTCAACGCCGTGCCGCTGAATGCCAGTCCCGACCCAAGGGTAATCCCCTCGATGCTGCCAGTGCCCGCGGACGCGCGGCCGATGAGGACGCCGCTCGTCAGAGTCGTGAATTGCGTGGGGCCGATGGAGTGGTCGACGACGTTGGCGGTCAGATAGGTCCCCGACCAATCGAGATCGATTGTCGCCGTGTCCGAGACGAGGCGGTCGACGTGGAGGGTCGTGCCGCTCCAGGCCAGGCCGATTCCAGCGGTGATCTCCACAGCTGGGCCGGTGCCGGTGCCAGCGCCGCGGCCCAGCAGCGTCCCGGGCGCATAGGTGGGCGGGCTATAGGTGATCGGGCCAATCAGCACATTGGCGGACCCGGTGCCGATGTACAGACAGTGAGTGTCCGTCGTCCATGCCGGCTCACCCGCTGCCAGGGTGGGGATGCCAGACGCGGCCCCCCGCTTGAATTTGATGCTGTCTGCCATGTCTCACCACGTCCCGCCGTCAATGGTGTAGGTGGAAGGACCGCCACCACACACAATGCCACTGACTACCTTGACCCCTCCAAGCAAGCTCCCAGTCCAGCCGACACCACTGGACGGCACGCCAAGCTCGTCAAGAGTGGTGTAATCGACGGCCTTGTATTTGCCGCGTAGCTCAAAGTCGAAGTTGACTCCGGCGATACCCCCTCCGTCGTTGGCTACCCACGCGCCGCCGCCACTGTGGGACACGGACAGCATGCCGTTGATGCCAGACACGTCAGAGCGGTGAGCATGCAGCAGAATGCCCCCGCCGGTGGGGTGAGTGTAGATGCCCCCCTCGCCCGGCCCTGACGTTCCATGTATCCTCACCCCCCACCCGAAACTGGTACTCAGGGGGCAGGAGACTCCGAGACGCATCTCAATTTCCGGGGTCGTCGCCTCCTGGCTGACGATTACCTGGCTGGCGAAGGTCTTCCGTCCCGCAATGGTCTGGTCGTGAGTGTTGACGATCCCCGCATGCCCAGCCGTGGCCCCCGTCAGAGCGGACGTGATGACCCACTGTTCGTAAACGTCGTAATTGTCCACCCGATAGGCGGTGTAATATCGCCCGTCCGGGTCGTCCGAGTTGTACAACCCATTCACGTCGATCGCCAGCACGGCCACCTGTCCAGTGGCCGTGAAGGTGCGAGTAACCGGATCGAAAGCGCGGCGGAAGGCAGGGCAGATGCCAGTCCCGCCACCTGCGGGCGGGACGTAGATTACGCCCGCCGGTCCGATCCCGCTGCCGCCCCCGCCCAGAGTCGCATACAACTCATCCCCGCCCGCCGTTCGTCCCACCGGCCGCACCGCGTACCGCGTGCCGTTGGCCAGCGTCTCCCCGTTGGGGGCCTTGACCTTGACGGCGCTATAGTCGTTCCATGCCGCGTCTGCCGCGGAATACAGCGTGATCACGGCCGGGTAGTGGCCACTGCCGTCAGCATCGCCGCTGGTCAGCCGGGCATACACCACCGGCGGCGACGGGGCTTCCCCCTCGCCCGACTGGGTATTGCGCCCGCGGTGCCGCTCGACCCACCGCACCGCATCAGCGATCCGGTCGGCGGCACTCCCGGTGAACAGCACTCCATCCGAATCGGCCACTACACGACTCCGCTCACTGCGCCTTCTCGCGGATCACCGCCACGCACACTACCCCCTTCGGCAGCGTGCCAGTGCCAGCGCTGACGGCGGTGATCTCGGCCTCGAGCACGTCGCCAGTGGCCAGCGCCGTCGAGGTGTAGCCGCCCGGCTCCTTGAGCGTGTTGGCCGCGGTGCCAGAGTCGAGGGTGATCGACGCCGTGAGGATGGCAGACCCGTTCTTCTTCAGGGTGACGGTGATCGTCGAATCACCCGTCGCGGCCACGGTCGCCAGTACGCCAAATTTGACCAACGTGGCCGTGGCCCCGTAGACGCGATGGAGAACGACCCGCTTGGCGGCGGCGCTGGTGGCGTTGTCACACAGCACCGCCGTCGGCTGGTGCTGGTGCTCCAGCTTGCTCGCCGACAGGTTAGCAGCCGTCTGTACCTGCGTGTCGCCCACGGCGGACGCCGGCAGGTTCATCGCGTTGGCGACCAGCGAGCCAGTCACATAGAGGTCGCCGTCGTGGGTGGACAGTGCCATTGTCTACAATCCCCCTCTGCTATTTGAACCCAAGATCGGCGAAGTCGGCCTCGCCGTACAGATCGAACGGGATGAACACCGGGTCGGCGTCGAAGTCGAGTTGGTTGCCGTTGTTGTCGAGCAGCCCCTTCGGCATGGGGTTGCCGTACTTGTCGAGGATGCGGATCGGGTTGCCGTCAATGTCGGTCGCGTAGGCGCCCTGGTCCAAGACGTATACCGGATTCCATTTGTCGCTTTTGTACTCAAACTTGTAGGTCGCGACCCAGTAAAAGAACCCGTTCTCAAAGCTCCGCTTGGCCGAAATGTCCATGCAGCGGACCGTCTTGGCCGGAAACGAAAGCCACGCCGTCGAGTTGATCGCCCCGACGAACGCACCGATCAGACTGGCGTTGAAACGCAGCTGATTACGGACAATGTCGATCCCAAGTCGCACATCCTCGTATTCGGCCGGCGGGTCGAACGGGGCGCCGGCCGAATTGCGGATCAGCGCCCCGGCGTTGTCCCGCGTCATCACCATCGTCTGTTTGACGGTGTAAATAGAGACTTCTGCGGGGCGTAATAGCGGGTTTTCGATCAGCTGCGGGTTGTTGCCGCCGCCTCCCCCGCCTCCCCCGCCGCCGCCGTTGGGCTGGCCTCCCCCGCCGCCGTCCGGCCCGCCGCCGGAGAGCTGGTCGGCGATCGACCCACCTTCGCCGCCGCCATTGCCTGCACCACCGTCTCCACCGCCCTGCTTGCGATCGAGCTTGCTGCTGTAGCTGACATCCACCCGCCACACCAGCGGGCTTTTCTCGGGCCGGCACTCGATCTCGGTGACAACCAGGGCGGTGGCGTTGCCGGCCTCGCCGATGTACGGGTTGCCCCACTTGGGAATCGACGTGGTGCCGTCGCTGGCCGAAAGAATCTCGGCCTCGGTGATCAGCCCTGTGTCGACCGTGACCACGAAGGATCGCGAGACGGAGCGCTCGCCGGCGCCGGTCACCCGGCCCCGCCGCCCGTCGTACACCTCTCGCACTTCGGTGATCGTCGCCACTAGCTTAGCCCCCGATCCCCTTCACCCGCACAATGCCGGCGTCCTTGACCGCGTCCAACACCTTCTGCCCCGTCTCAACCTGCAATTGGCGTTGCCGATTGGCCTCGACAGTGAGCCGGTTTAGCTCCTGGGCCACGTTCTCCGAGGCGTTGAACTTGTACTGCGCGGCCGCGCTGAATGCGTCCTTGCTGCCGGCCGTGGCAATGCCGACTGGCGTGTAGTTCATGCCGAG
>ERZ724505.1863-NODE-1863-length-10974-cov-4.149739_pt1 | contig 10974 bp, 13 predicted proteins | sample MGYA00376038_ERZ724505 | MGnify/ENA primary metagenome ERZ724505 (study PRJEB28724, sample SAMN07190884) | wastewater metagenome | isolation source: effluent of sewage treatment plant in Hong Hong | place: Hong Kong | collected 2016-03-17 ... | reverse complement strand
GGCAGATGACGTCGCCGAACGCCGTTTCACCCGTGCTGTCAGGGTTAATAAAGACTAGAATTCAGTCACACTACTTTCGTTTCTGAGAATTTGTAAGATATCTCACTGAATAGATTTCTAATTGTATGTACAGTAGGGCTACAACCTAACAAAGGAGTGTATGGTAGAAGAACGAAGAGAAACTGTGATAGTCGATGGTGATAGAGCTCCCAGAAGTAATCCAATCGGATGGGTCATTGCTGTTGTAATAATAGTGATCCTCCTGGCACTTTTCTTCCTGAAAGGTGGATTTGGTATGTTTGGTAACTCCGGCGACTCGGTGAACGTTGATACACCAGATACGGTAAATGTTCAGCCGACAAACGGTCAATAGAATCACTATGCTATTCAAAGGAGGCGGCTTTCAAAAGTCGCCTCTGTTTGATACAATATTTTGGCATAGGAGTGTAGCTCAGGTGGCTAGAGCACCGGTCTCCAAAACCGGGTGTCGGGGGTTCGAGTCCCTCCACTCCTGCCAAGCATAAGCGGAATGGATTAAGTCTCCAGCTCGGAGGCTTTTTGTTATGATTAACATATGATTGAATACAACTACTGCTCGAAATGTGGGAATAGGTTAGGTATAAGCAGCGGCCTACCGCACTGCAATTCCTGTAATGTTACCTATTTTAGAAACGCAAAGCCAGGTGCTTCGGTTCTTCCTATCAAAGACGGAAAAGTATTACTTGCTCGACGAGCGCATGAGCCGCAAAAGGGAGCATACGATATTATTGGTGGGTTCATGGAAGCAGATGAATTACCTGAAGCTGCGGCAATTCGCGAAGCTAAGGAAGAAACTGGCTTAGACATTCGTATAACGTCACTCCTTGGTATGTACGTTGACCGCTATGGGGAAGATGGTGATTACACTCTCAACATTCATTACATAGGTGAGATTGTGGGAGGTGAAGAAAAGGCCATGGATGATGTTTCGTCACTCGAATGGATACCAATTCAGGATGCTCCACTAGACAGTGGATTTCAAAATACACGTGACGGTTTAAGGGACTTAAAAGCATTATTTGAAGAGGGAGAAATTGCATGAGAATTCGACACACGGTAATATTTACCTTTTATAAATCTACTTCACGTGATGAAATCGATGAGGTGATTAGCCGTCTAAACGACATGGGCAAATATTTGCAATCTGAGGTCGGCGTGACTGATTGGAATGTAGCAGAGCATATTCCCGAATCGTACAAGGAAGGTCGCGCACATCTCTTGCAAGATGGTATTTTCCCAAATGTCGAATCGCTTAGCACACATGCAAGCTCAGAATCTCATAAGCGCGTCGTGGAGCTTACTCCCAAAGTTTGCGACTGGATGACTGTCGATACAATCGTTCAAAGCAATAATGCTACGAATACTAATCTATAATTTACGGGCCCTCGACACAAATATTTCAACCAATCATCTCATTGATTCTTCGTGTTTTTGGATGTAAAATTGGTCGATTCCAGCCACTATGACTCAATGGTCGAAGCCGGGAAAGACGTAGTGATTGTTCTCATCTGATTCAACCCCACTAATCTGTCGAATTTCGTCTCCGCGAGGAAGCTGTGATCCAACATCTTTAAGGCTTAATTTGATTGTGGATTTAACGACAACTATGCTATAATGATGGTACTACTAAACGGAGGTAGTGTAAGGACGTGAACGAAGAAGATATTCTGAATCCAACGCCTATTTCCGATGACCTTGTACCAAAAAAGCTTACACCATACGAGCTTTTAATGCGTCAAAGCCGTAAAATGGGCAGTCTGGCGACACGTGGCTATGATGTCACGAAGGAGTTCCTGAAACAGGACGTATCGAACCTACACCCTGATAAATTGCTGTTCGGTCAAGCGCTTCAGATCAAAGGAAGGACACGAGGGCAAGCGAAACCATCATCTGTTGATGAAACGAATTACGATTACGTCGATCCCAAGGAAGATTTACACACAATCGTACAGAAATCTCATGAAATCCTTGCTGGGGCAACCTCGGTCATCGTACCGATGAACCTGTTTCCGGATAGCGTTGTAGTTGATCGCACGAAGATCACTATAACCAAGCGTTCGTTCTTTTGGTCGTCAATCGTTATTTCAGTTCGTATCGAGGACGTCTTGAATGTGACCTGCAGTACAGGTCCATTATTTGGTTCGCTAACCATTTCAAGCCGCGTAATGAACTCGACCGACCACTACGAAGTTGGCTACCTATGGCGAAATGATGCGATTTATCTGAAAGAAATTATCCAAGGCTACGTGATTGCTCACCATAACCACATAGAGACGTCTCATTTAGGACGCGAAGAGTTGGTCCAGACTCTGATTGAAATAGGTCGAGATTCGAAATATTAGAGCGTTCTGGAAGACAAGGGCATTTATTTGCTATACTGTCATATATGAAGTCTTTGAGTCTACGTAAACCACACGCAATCGTGATGGTTGGTATCCCTGGGAGCGGTAAAAGTTTTTTTGCTGAAAAGTTTGCTGAAACGTTTAATGCACCTTACGTTGAACTTGCGTATTATAGACATTTCGCAACAGACGATAAGGCAGCCAACGAACTTGTAAAGCATGCACTTCAACAAATTGCTAAAACGAAGCAATCAATGGTACTTGAAATCGATACAGCCTCTCGTACAAGTCGTACCGATTTAGCAAAGGAGCTCAAATCGCTGGGTTATGAGCCACTTTTTATCTGGGTGCAAACAGATCCAAGAACATCAGCTACGCGTAGCGCAAAAGCCTACAACATGCCGAAGTCAGAGCATGCACAGAAGGTCAAAGACTTTTCACCTCCACATGAATCCGAGAAGGCGCTTGTTATCAGTGGCAAGCACACGTATGCGACACAGGCACGAGTTGTTCTAAAACGTTTATCAGATGCTGCTCAGCCAGAGCAGCCAGCACCACGAAAAGTAGTCCCGGAGCGTTCTTCAACTAACATCGTAATCCGATAGCTATGCCTTCTTTCCACGATCAGGAGTTTGGCGAAGTAACTATACGCCGAAGCGGTAAAGCACGCTCTATGAAAGCAAGCGTAGCTCCGAACGGAACATTACGCATATCACTACCCTCGTATGTACCGATAATTATGGCGAAACGCATGGTTTCCAGCTCTAGACAAGAAATTCGTAAGCTATTTAGCTCTCGTACACATCTTAAATTTGAAGATGGTATGCAAATTGGAAAAAGTCATTCGCTACACATTAGGCAGGGTAACAGCTTATCCTTGAAACGAAACGGTCAACAGATAATCGCGACATTAGGCAAAGAAGACCTGTCATCTGAGCAGGTGCAAGGTGCTATCAGAACCGAAGTCTTAGTTGCTCTACGAAAAGAAGCGAAGCACTATTTACCAAAACGGCTACAACACCTAGCTAGTGAGCATGGCTACACATACAAAAGCATACGGTTTTCCCACGCTAGCACAAGATGGGGGAGCTGTTCATCAAATCTTACCATTAGTCTCAACATCGGTTTAATGATGTTGCCGTTCGAACTTATAGATTATGTGCTCGTTCACGAGTTGGCACATACCAAGGAAATGAACCACTCTCCATCATTTTGGAAGTTGGTTGAAATGGCTGATTCGAATTACATACTACATCGAAAAGTGATGAAGTCTTATAACCCGGGTCTATAAAACGGTAGTGCTTCAGACAAATCTCGGGTATAATAAATCCTGAAATGAAAGTGGGTGGCGAAATCGAAGATCACGTGCGCGTTATAATACGCATGATTGGGTTACTCGCGCCGCTTGCTTTAGCTCTCTACGGATACATGGTGTCGCTTGGTTACGCTCCGAATGACCATTTCTTGAATACTGGTTTTTATGTCGCGTTCAGTAGTGTATGGGCCGCGTATGGAATATGGCAGTACTTTTGGCCAAGCTCGTGGAAGTACCAGACACTTTTCACGTTAACCCTCTACCATATCTTTGGCATGATATTCATTGTATTTATCAGTGGCTTTTCGACATTCGTACTAGCCGCTTGGTCAATTTTAGCGCTCGCAAGCTATCTGTATTATGGTGCAAACGCCTACGCTCTAAGCATAGTTGCGCTCATATTTACCGCCGGTATCGATTTATCTGTGCACCAGACCGCGCCGTTCGATAGTAGTATGATGCTGCTCAACATTATTGGTGTCGTATTTGTAAGTGGCTGTTCTGCTGCAATCGCCTATGGCTATCGAGCAGAGATTGCATCACCAAAGTTCATTAAGAAGGCACCTTCGAATAATGATCATGAGCGATTGGTGACGATTATAAACAATCTTACGGATGCTGTATTTGTAACAAACGCAAAAGGCAAGATTGAGATATTTAATGCAGCCAGCTTAAACCTATTAGACACAAATGCAGATATCAAAGGCAAGTCTGTCGATGAAATGCTTCCGATACGTGATATTGATGATAAACCTGCGCGATTAACAGATGAACTCGTAAAGGCGAAGCACGTCGTCATCGATGATTCCTATCGAATGGGCTCCGCTGAAGACCCAATGAGAGTCGAGTTAACATACGCACCGATACGTGGTAGCTATCGAAATGGCATTGCAGCACATGGAAGCGAAGGTTATATCATCATTGCGCGCGACGTGACAAAAGAAAAAAGTCTTGAGGAAGAGCGTGATGAATTCATCAGTGTGGTAAGCCACGAACTCCGCACACCGGTGACAGTAGCGGAAGGCTCAATCAGTAATGCGCAACTTTTTATTGAACGAGGGAAGGACACGAAAGAGAAACTCGCTGAAGCGCTTGACGAGGCACATGAGCAAGTCGTGTTCCTCGCTGGCATGATTAACGACCTTTCCACTTTATCTCGTGCAGAGCGAGGCGTAGCAGCTGAAAACGAAGCAATTGACGTTACGAGTTTCGTGCATGACATTTATAACGAATATTCGCCGCAAGCGCAGAAGCAAAAACTGACATTCAATCTAGAAGCTGGCCCACAGTTAGGGCAGGTGATGACGAGTCGACTTTATTTACATGAACTTATGCAAAACTTTATTACGAATGCAATCAAATATACGAAGAAAGGTACGGTAACTTTTCACATTTCCAACCAAAACGGCATGATTCTGTTTAAGGTCACAGATACAGGTATAGGCATATCAAAGAGCGACCAAGTAAAAATTTTTAATAAGTTTTACCGCTCGGAAGATTATCGTACGCGCGAAACAAGTGGCACAGGACTCGGACTCTATGTTGCATCAAAACTAGCGAAGAAACTAAAGACTACGATAGAGGTAAAGAGTCGTTTAAACCACGGCTCAACATTCAGCATCTCATTGCCAGAGTACAAAGACAGCACTAACATCACTCATTAATCACATAGTGATCGTGTTTGTTCGGCTGTGCTTTTAATGCTCGACCTTTCCAGCGCAGTGTCCCAGTGGCATACCGAACGCAGCTATCAAGATAGAGAATTAATTCCTGGGTAGCAATGTAGGGCCATGCGAACAACCGTAATAATAAACCACGTGTGCTCATCGTACGGTAGGTAAAAAAGCCGAACCACACTAAATTAATTAAGAGACCAAAGAGCGACATATAATTTCCAGCAATTATGCTATCGAACCCAATTATAAGGCAGGCGAACGGGATGATGAATAGAGATGCCGTTACTGCGATGCCAAAAAGAATAGAGGTGATATTATGACCAAAAATCGGATAGTAGAGTCGTTCCGCTGTCTCAACATGAGAATGCCAGTGCTTTTCGTAGCGTACACCTAATTCTTTTGTTCCAATAACGAAATAGTATTCTTTCTCACGCTGTAGTTGTCGTGCAATGTGACGCTCTGGCCGAACAGATAGTCCATAGTCTGATAGCCCTCTTTCAAGACTAAGTAGCGCTTTGCGGTTAATAAGCCAAAGGGCACTCGCGCTTGGTGGATTCATTCGTGAAGCATATACAAGCTCCCAGACGTAGCGAAGCGTACTAAATATAGCGCTGGCCCTTGAAGCGTCCTCGCGACGCGGCATGACAGACAACATCGTTTTGTGGTTTGCCATAAGTTGATGAATCAGTTGGGAAATCGTATCTGGCGTTAGTAATGTATCGACGTCAAGATACAATATAAAGTCGCCACTGGCTTCTTCCGCCAGTGTTTGATATGCGTGATTCTTTCCTAGCCAAGCACTCGGAAGTTCTTTGCCAGGGATAAAACGGACACCTGCATGCGCATATGATTGGATAATCCGGGAAGTATCGTCGCCCGAACTATCATCAAGCACTAGAACTTCTAGCTTTTCGTACTTAGTTGTCAGAACATAGTCCAGGCACTGAGCGAGTGCATGCATCTCGTTTCGAGCAGCTATACATACTGAAACGGACGGAAGTTCGCTCTGTCGAACTGTTATTGGTCTATAGGCATAGCGCCGCAGCGCCCAGAGTACACGCCAGGAAATCCAAAGGCTTATTGAAAGGCAGACCATAGATAAAATAATTATCAGCATACTCGTTATGTTTATTGTAGCACTACTTGCGCATTTTACAGATGTGCGCTACACTGTACTTGACAGTCTGCGAATAGCAGATTTTTAAATTGGGAGAAGTAAATAAACCGTGGCAAAGAAATCTGACGATACCGTTACACGTATAAAAGCGAGCGATGCTAAACCGTCTGCTGTTAAGAAAACGGCTTCAAAATCAAAAAAAGCACCACGCGTTAGTACCCCAAAAGAACGTTCAGGGCCTTTCTGGTCGCTTATTGGCTACTTCAGAGGCGCTTGGTTCGAGCTTCGCCAAGTTATCTGGCCTACACGTCAAGCCACGTGGGGTCTTACTCTTGCAGTCTTAGGCTTTTCGGCCTTTTTCGTCGTATTTATTTTACTTATCGACGCGGCATTTAAATATATTTTTGAATTAATTTTAAAATAATTAAGATAAAGGAACGTTACACTCATGGCAAAAAATCGATACGACTCTACCAGACAATGGTACGCCGTACATACATATAGCGGATATGAAGAAAAAGTCGCGGACAGCATTCGTCAGCGAATCCAAGCCGTTGATATGGCTGATAAGATCTTCGATGTAATGGTACCGAAAGAAAAACAGATTCAGATCAAGAATGGCAAACGTAAAGTTGTCGAAAATAAGATTTTCCAAGGCTACGTACTCGTTGAAATGAAACTCACTGATGAAACTTGGTACATTGTTCGAAATACTCCAGGCGTAACCGGCTTCGTTGGTAGCGGCACCGAGCCGACGCCTGTATCCGATAGCGAAATTTCGAAGATAAAGAAACGGATGGGCGTAGAAGATCCGAAGCATCACATCGACTTTTCTGAAGGCGAAGTTGTTTCTATTACCGATGGTCCATTTAAAGGCTTTGACGGCGCAATATCTGAAATTGATGCAGTCAAGGGTAAAATTCGTGTCATGGTCAGTATGTTTGGTCGCGATACTCCCGTAGAGCTTGACGCATTACAGGTAAAGAAAGTTTAGTATGTCGCTAACACCTGAACAATTAGCTGCTAATCGCGCCGAATTCGATGCTCGTTTAGCCGAAAACTCGAGATTGGGAGACGAGCGCGAAGAAGTTGCAGTTGACCCACAAGAAAAAGCCAAGCAGGACCGTGCACGTGAGGAGGAGCGTTTTCGGCACCACGTATTAGGTCCACTTATGCACGGCTACTAGTGGACAAACTAGGCGATATTTGCTAAAATAATCCAGTTACGCACTGCAAAATCGCTTCAACAATTTAGCAGTAATCTAATGAGGAAACAAGTCTAGATGGCAAAGAAAATTATTGGTAACTTAAAGTTACGTATTCCCGCCGGCCGTGCAACTGCTGGGCCTCCAGTCGGTTCAGTATTAGGTCAATGGGGTCTCAATATGATGGATTTCATCAACCCATTTAATGACGCAACGAAAGATTTAATGGGCAAAGATGTAATTGTTCATGTGCAAGTCTATGAAGACCGAAGCTTTACATGGAAAAGTCTTGGACAACCAGTCGATGACATGATTCGCGAAAAAGCAGGTATCAAAAAGGGAAGTGGCAAACCACACACAGAAAAAGTTGGTAAAGTTAGCCGTGCCCAGCTTGCAGAGATTGCTGAAATCAAGAAAGATCAACTAAACGCCATTGATGAGGAAGGCCGCATTAAAGTTATTGCCGGTACTGCTCGTTCAATGGGTGTCGAAGTAACTGACTAATTAGGTCAAAATATTCAAATAGCCTCAATATATGAGGCTATTTTTGATTTGCCAGCATTTCAATTAACCCAAGCATATCTGTTACGCCAGCCAGTTGATACTTCGCCTTCGTTTCGCCTATACCGATATGGATTGAGAAACTATTCTCTGGGAGTGCTTCGAACATATCTTCATCAGTGTAATCATCACCGGCACATAGGATAAAATCGGGTTGATACAATGCGTCTAGTTCAGCAGCAGCATCCCCCTTATTATAGGCAGCTGGTTTTACTTCAAGCACACTGCGGCCATTCAATATAGTAACTTCGGCGTCATCAAGCTCATTTTGAAGTTCACGTTTCAGTTCGCTCGTGCGAAGGTAAGCTAAATCATGAGCAACATTTCGGTAATGCCAAACTAGTGCATAGTCTTTCTCTTCAATTAGCGAGCCTGGCGTACGCATAGTACTTCGTTCCATCAACGGCCGTATACGCTTCTTAACGTCCTCAAAATCGACATCAATGTGCGTCCACTCTCCATCATATCTTGTCCAGCCTCCGTGGTCCGCCACCAGCACCATCGAATGGTTTTTAAACCACCCATCAAGTGCGAGCTTCGGTCTGCCGCTAACAATTGCCAATACAGTCTTTGGATCGTCCGCGAGTATATCAAGTGTTTTTAGCAGCTGCTTAGATGGCCGCGCGACGCTTGGACTCGGAGTGGAGTGAAAGGGCTGAATCGTTCCGTCATAATCAAGGATGATAAGGCGTGATTTCGCACGCTTATATGCAGCTGCTATTTTCTTTAGTGCAGGTTTGCCCAGTAAATTCTTGTGCATTGCCATCCTGCTAGAGGCGCTTGAAGACAGGTCAGACAGAAAGTCTTCGCTCCATGCTTGCACTGGGTACATTGTCAAACGCTCCTGCATCGCCTTTATTCGACGAATCTGCTCTGTTTTCGGCATTTTTAGAGCTTTTTTAATAGCTTTTTCAACCGATGCGGTGTCATTGGGATTCAAGCTAACGGCTTCGGGGAGCTCATCAATAGCACCAGCCATTTCACTAAGTAGTAACACTCCCGGAGAATCCTGCTTCGATGCGACGTATTCTTTTGCAACGAGGTTCATACCATCCCGCAAAGGAGTGACGAGCGCAATATCTGCCTTTGCATAGAGAGCGAGAACTTCATCAAATGGTAAGTTTTGAAACTGGTAGCCAATCGGAGCCCATTCAACAGTTCCATATGTACCATTGATTCGACTAACCGTCTGTTCAATCTCATCCCGTAACTCTTTGTATGTTTCAACTTCTGTACGTGAAGGAACGGCCACCATAATCATCTTTATCTTACCGATGTACTCGGGATTATTCTCCAGTAGTCTCCTAAAGGCCTCAAGTCGTTGCGGGATGCCTTTTGAATAATCGAGCCTGTCGACAGATAAAATTATTTTTTGATTTTTGTAACGCTTTTCAAAACGGGTCATTGCTTCGAGAACTGCAGGCTCAGACAAGCTTTTTTTGAATTTTGAGTAGTCAATACTTATCGGATAGGCATCGACGCGGACACTCCTGTTATCATAGTGCACCACTCCGTGATTACTATGCAAGCCTAACAAACGTAAACAACTGCTTAAAAAGTGTCGAGCGTAGTCATAGACATGAAAGCCAATTAAATCAGCACCGAGTAGGCCATGCAATATTTCTTTTCGCTCTGGAAGCAGTCTATAAATCTCATACGAAGGGAAGGGTATATGCAGAAAGAACCCTATCGACGTGTCAGGCAAGTGTAGGCGTATCATGCCAGGTAGCAGCATTAAGTGGTAATCATGAATCCATACTTTGGCATTCGAATGCGAGACATGTCGAACCGCTTTCTCGTATAGCTCATTTACTTCTTTATAAACTTTCCAGTACGTATCAGAGTACTTGGCATAAGACTGAAAGTAATGAAACAGGGGCCACAAAGTATCATTGGCGTAGCCTTCGTAGAAAAGCTCGATCTGATCCTTCGTCAGATGAACAGGGAAACAGCCATGTTTGGCTAGCTCGGTTGCTACTTCGCGTTTTTCTGCGGGTGTAAGATCCTCACTAGGAATACCTGGCCATCCTACCCATACTTTGTCCTCGTTATCAAGCGAGGACATGGCTGTAGCCAGTCCACCTGAACTCGATGTGAATGATAATTTGCCATCACGTTTTTCTACGCTTATCGGCAAACGATTCGACACCACCACCAAACGTTGATGCTTCATGCCTTCATTATACTCGTTTCTACATCGTGTGGAGAATATAACCAGATATGACACCAACCAATATGATGCCGGCGCCTAACACTGTTGCTTCGATAGCATCGCGCAGGCGCGAAGTTCTCAGCATATAACCCCTTAAGTACCCAGCTGCAAATAATATCATTAGTGTCACGATGACTGTCAACCACAACGCATGTAAGGTGTTCGTAAGTAAGATGAGAGGGACGATGGCAAAAAAGCTTATGGCAAAGTAGGCAATGAATTCAACAAGCGCGGGGAGGAAGTAATATTTGAACTCATTTTTCTTTTCGTGCCCATCAAGCTCATCCATGTAGTGCTCGCTAGTATATTTCATGCTGGCGGAATTAAACCCATTCACAATAATTGAGATAATAGCGGTATAAAGTAGCAGCGTACGTCCAATCCCCACAAAGCTCAAGGCGACTACAATGCTTGTACCAATTGCAAACCCGCCTTCAAAGCCTTCGAAGGCCGCCAAGAACCGTTGTGCGCCGAATGGAATAGCTAATTTTCGACGCTGCCGAGGCA
>ERZ724505.1862-NODE-1862-length-10974-cov-6.956773_pt1 | contig 10974 bp, 22 predicted proteins | sample MGYA00376038_ERZ724505 | MGnify/ENA primary metagenome ERZ724505 (study PRJEB28724, sample SAMN07190884) | wastewater metagenome | isolation source: effluent of sewage treatment plant in Hong Hong | place: Hong Kong | collected 2016-03-17 ... | reverse complement strand
AGACGAAGTAACTGTTTCTATCACTACACATAATTTTATAACTGGTAACAGGAATTAATTGATGCTATACCAATATAGCAGGCTCGGGTATGTTGAAGGCCCCGAACCTTGGAATCGAACCAAGAAGTAACAATTAAAATCAACACAGTTAAATAAAAAGCTTGTTCAAAACATTTTATTTAACCGATTAATTACATTAATTATAGAGTATTTTTGATCTACAATCAAGTCAATATTTTGGCAGAGGGACCAGGAATCGAACCTGAAAATCTTGAGTCAAAGTCAAGTGTTATACCGTTTAACTATCCCCCAGCAGGATAGCACTACGTTGTGCTTTACGGTTAGATTGTTTATGTGCTCCAGCTTTACGCTGCCGGCACAGTACGACTAGCGGATTTCGCTGTCGCTTTAGTTTAATTTGAATCTTCATAATTTACCAATATGTTGCACCTACTTTAAAGGTAGGTAATTTACATTTATCATTATTTACGCAAAACTCTGTAATACTATTTACAAAGATATCGTATTCTTCCTTGAGGTCATCAATACCTAAACTATCACCCCAGCTAGAAGTTAGGAAGGTCAGTACTGTTACATATCCCTCAGCATAGTTACCATCTACGACGAAATCGTTGTACTCTTGGGCAACTAGAAATCCTGCAGCATTTAATTCATCTTTAAGTACGTCCTTTTCCTCGTCAGTAATAATACCGGCGTAAAAGCTAGCACTTACATACATTCTAGGTGACATTCCCATTATATTCTCTATAATCTGGTGCTGTAGCAAGGAATCGAACCTTGGACCTCTCCCATACCAAGGGAATGCTCTACCGTCTAAGCTACTCCAGCGAAGTTAAAATTATTTTTAAGGGATTCCTGTTGACGTAGATCTCGCCACTCTATCTTACCCTTTCGGTTTTTTACTACTCTGGGCAGTAAACTACAGGTTCCCTTAAAAAATTTGGTGGATCTGGTGAGAAATACGTAGTTACTCACTAAGGACTATTTCTAAATCCCTAAAATTCTACGATGTTTCAGACCCTAAAACTGGAGGGAACGACAGGGCTACAAACCCTGTAATTTTCTTTTACGTCCATGTTATTATGTGACCTGCCTATACTGATTAATTACTTCAATATTTAAGCGACAGGAGAACTTTCGTTCCACGGTAACGACCGCTAGTCCATTAATAATGAGCTACGTCTCCGATACGCTTGTAAGTCCCCTACAGCTTAGGCTACTTACTCCATATACACTACACAGATAGTTCGTAACTTACTCATGCCTCAGCCTCTGCCTACTGAGCACTATCCCAACACGATGATTGGTTTTGAAATCAGTCACGTTCCCAAATATAAATAGTTTCTACTCATTTCATAGCATCGTTGCAACGATCTATAGGCCCTTGAGTTTGTTTAGCACCTACGTAGATGACTGGCTATAACTACGTAGAAAATATAGAAGCTAACTATATTTATCCCTGGAAACTATTTATATTTGGAAGGTATATCCGTCACCATATACCAGAGCGCAAGTTGACCTAAATACTAGAATGTTTGGTGGACCTATGGGGTATCGAACCCCACCGACGCTGCTTGCAAAGCAGGCCTGATGCCCTCATCATAAGCCCAATTAGGATATTATCTATATTCCACTAATTTAGTGATATGAACTTCGTAACATCCCGCTAAAGAGTACTTATATCATATTCGGGAATTACCTACGCGACTTGTGCACAGTTGTAGGATTAACCCAGCAAGCCCAGGTTTTTTCAACCTAGTCTACAGATAATATTCTAATTGGCTCCGCATCTAGGGATCGAACCTAGCTATTCAGTGATTAACAGTCACGCCCATGCACCGTGCTCGGGTTATACGGAATTGGCCGCTGGCTTCCCACCAACACGTACATTCTGCGACTTTTATTATTCTGAGTTTGGAATGTATAACTATCAGACTTCTCAGTAAGTGGTATGAGCGTCCGGATTCGAACCGGAACCGTCGGTTTGGAAGACCGTAATGCTAGCCGTTGAAACACCACGCCCACATATTATTTTAGTTCAGTAAATGAAAATTTACTAGATGTAATGCCGTAAATTCTACTATCATCACAATTTACAAGTAATGTCGTGTCATTGATCATTGTAATTGTACCTTTGCATGAAATGAATTTATTTTGTACTTCACCAGCATTAACAATATTATAAGGCAAAACTAACAATAAAATCAACAGCAAATTTTTCATTTTGATTGGTTGCGGCACCTGAATCGAACAGGTCTCTAAGGTTATGAGCCTTGCGTGCTGCCATCACACCCTACCGCGGAATTCTTAATTTAGACTAATGACCATTCCGTCGGAGTCATTATACTCAAAAGCTACTTTTACTGTATCACCAATTGAATCTTCGATGTCCGATACTACCTGTTCTAATCCTTGGTCTTGCATACTTACTAGTAGTTCTGAAATGGCTTTAGTAAAAGTACCCACAGTACCAAGACGCACATGCTTTAGTAACTCGTTAACTACTAAAAATTGTTCATCTGTTAGGTCTACGCGATTAAGCATTAATTTCTTTCTGTTAAATTTAGTGGTAGGGCCGCTGGGACTCGAACCCAGAAGGGTAGATTAAAAGTCTACTATGATAACCGGTTTCATCACAACCCCATTTGAATAATAATTATAGCTTAATGAAACTCTGAAATCAATATTAAATTTTAACATGTGGTCCGAGTGGCAGGATTCGAACCTGCGGGACTCATTACAAATCTCGGCTTCCAAAACCGTGACGCTACCTAGCTACGTGATTACACTCGGATTAATGATAATACTTATGAGGTTTTCTAGAAACATTTGGGGTATCCAAATCTTCCAGGTCCTCTATTTCTGTTTTTTGAACTTCACGTTCCCACTTTTGTGCTTTCCTACGTTGCGGCCTAGTCATAAATAGATTAGTCCACCAACTAGGTGTTTCCCATTCCCAATGCCATTTAGTATCTACAATACGAGGCTTCTTAGAAGAATCTTCTGCATATAAGATACGCACTGGTTTATCTTTGTATGTTTTACTCATCGTAAATACTATGTAGTTCAGGATTTTCAGCTTTTAATTGTTTTAGTAGAACGTCAGCAAAATATCTAGCTACTTCTCGTATATCCTTTTGGTACACATAAGACAATACTTCTAATACTGTTACGTTAACACCACCTATTGTATGTTCAACTACAAAATCTGTAGTCTTTTCAAAAGTCATCATGTAAATTCCACAACTTTAATTGGAGTTTTAGCAAGAGCTCGCCTACAAATCTTGCAGGGTTCGGCCTTTGCCGGGGAACCGTCTTCAGCATACCTAAACACTACCATGCGATGCGCTTTATCAATATTAGCGCACTTAGTAATCGCATGAATCTCTGCATGAAGAAACACCTTTTTCGGTTCCCCGGCCGCAGCAGCATACCGCGCTTGTAGCGGATGCGTTTTAATATACGAATTATTACCAATACTCAGAACATTACCACGCTTATCGTAGATAATAGCGGTAATGTTAAATCGCTTTTTCATGTTAAATCTCACTGATTAAGCAATCATTATAGATTAATTAATCGCTAAGATCAAGTCTAAATTTTATATCCCGGTTACGCTTCAGAAATAACCCTACTCTCCGGGTTCACTATGGAACGTGCCTTAGTTAGGGCATAATTGTAAGGCCGTCTATACCGACGACTTTAATTAGCGATTAGCTAATTCTGGTAGGACGACCAGGAATCGAACCTGGATCTCGCTGCTTAAGAGGCAGGACTCTAGCCAGTTGAGTTATCATCCTATTAGTTTTGGTACCCAAGACGGGATTCGAACCCGTACTGTATGGATTTTGAATCCAGTGCCTCTGCCTATTGCGCTACTTGGGCTTTGGTACCCTCGGTCGGATTCGAACCGACACTGTTCGGCTTCTAAGACCGTTGTCTCCTACCAATTGCACTACGAGGGCATTTATTAATTTTTAATCTCTGGAAATGCTTCTTCAAGCTGTTTAGTAGCAATCCTAATAAGCTCTGGATCGCGAGTTCTGTATCTATCCGGAATGTCTAGTACAATGTAAGGAACATTACTATCATCGTCGCTATCTAACCATCCTGGAAAATGGCACTTTGCTTCGTAATAATTATCCATATTAGCAAATACTACTACATCAGCCCAATTAAGCAATACTTCATCTAGCTTAATAAGAGCATGTGAAGGCGAGGCTCCAGCAGCACGAGTGTTCATGTTAAATGGATTATTGCTCAGAATCCAAGCTAGCGTGGGGCTGCGAAGTAGCCCGGCACTGCAAACACACAGCGCCTTTGTGAAATTCCCCTGATTAGGGTTCTTTGCATTCCACATTCTATTATGTTCAATAGTCATAGTTCTCTTTAAATGTTGAGGACGCGCAGGTCCATGTTTAAATCGTTTAGTTATTTCGGTAATTGGTTTATCTATTGATGCAACGGGTTTACAGTTACAATCATCATAACGTAATCCACAATTCTTGCAAGTATAATGGCTCATTTGTTATTTTGAAATACTTCTTCTAGCCATTCAGATTCAAGTGAATCTAATACTTCGTTAAGTTCAATATCGTAATCATACGCTACTTTTGTCCATATAGAGCCGTCATGGTTTCTAGTGAATTCAACATAGTTACCGAATTGAGAGCCACTCATATGAACTACTCCTAGCTTATCTTTCCAAGTTTTATAAAAATTAATCATAATTTGGTAGTTAAATACAAACAGAACCCACATTATTAGTCGTATATTTGGTACCGAACGGCTGGATTCGAACCAGCTTCTAACCTAGGAAGTAATTAGTATTTCACTGTTTAGTACATAGTTGCAACAGTATGCTAAACAAACCAGAGTATGGTAATTACCTTGTACTTAAATTGCATCAACCACAAATGCTTCATCGGTATAAATTTGGTAGGAGGGGTGGGAATCGAACCCACATTCGCCGCCTTATCTAGACGGTGCTTACGAGTTTATAAGGCTCGCCCTTAGGCCAATATTAGCAACCCTCCCATATTTCAACATACTTGGCGGGATAAGATAAGAGCCATCACGTTTAATACTAGCTATTACTGAGCTTAGTACCAATATGTTGAAATATGGAACCTGCTTACTCGATACAGGGACAGTTCAATTATTACGCCTACTGCCAGCTTAAAGCGGTACTATTGATTATTGGTAGTACCCAATACGACTTATTTACTGTAGTCGCCAAACAGAGTCGCTTTATCGACTGAACAAACATTATTATATATTGAAATAGCTTTCAATTCAAGTTTATATTTTTGTGTGTTTCAGCAAAGGACATTTGATTTATATTTTCCGGTTACTCATTCCGGAGTACTATTCTAGTGCTGATCAGTTACTAGTGTACGGAAAGAACAATCCGGGTACCGTTGTCCGGCTGCTAATACTTGATGCAGGGGTAGGATAACTCTCAGTTTACCAACTGCCCACTAGTGTTGTCCGGCTAAGCCCGTGGGCGAGCTTTATTACTATATTTTTATCAACCTTGGTTTTACCTTAGCAAATAGTAATTCCTCAGTAAGCCCAGAATACGCGCATTTCAACTTTCTAGTAGTCTGAAAACAAGTTTTCAGATGCATTCCACATAGATAAGTACGGCTTTTCGGCCTGATTGATAAAAATATGGTGTCGGGTTATTACGATCCCGACAAACGCGAGTGCCTAGCTGGAGCATTCTAGGTCATTACTAATATACTCCTAACAGTGTCCGCCTTGCGCTTCAGCGCACCGTTTCACTCTGAAAGATTTTATTATAGATACTTTGAGCAATCTTTTCAAGATAAAAATCTCGTTGCTCATAACTAGCGAATTCTCCTTGCATAGGATAATCGTTTAAATCAGCTGTGAAAATAACTTCACCACCACAGCACGGATAATCGCATCTTAGTGCACCCCAACGAAGCCGAACATATGCTACCTGCTCATCATCTAAATAAACGTCATACTGCTCCGGACAAGCCACGCAAGTTAAACGAAATTCAAAATTATAAGTATTAATTCGTTTTGTAATAATTTCCATACTTTATTTTAATAAATGGTGAAGGTTGATAGAATCGAACTACTTGGCTACCACCCAACTTAACAAAGCCTACCGGGTTACAGCCGGCAATTGGGAACAACCTCCATTAATTTAGCACACTTAGATCGCGTTTGAGCAGGGGGTCTCTAAACTACGGCCCACGTGGAAATGTGTACTAAATTAATGGCCTATACTGTCGCATTAATTGGTAAGTTTAACGCTCATATAGGATGTACCTAAAGTTTGCCAGTCAACTTTATGAAATAAGCTCACTTCTCGGTAGATTAAGAGAACCACCTCTAATCTATCCTACCAAGATCTTGCTTATTTACCAAGCCTTACTGCTACAAGTTTAGAACACTTTTACCATTAATTTAGTACACTACCAATATTCAGGATGACTCGCCGCGGATTCCTGTGTTCCGGGTAACTGGCATAGAGATCGTAAACTTGTGTACTAAATTAATGGTGGCATTGCTTACTAGTAAAGCACTTTTAGGTTGCCAAGCCTATCCGATCAAAAGTTGTCGGTATCGCAACTGATATAAAGGCCCCTAACGATTATTTGCTTCCCGTCATCGCATTATACTCAAGCTCCCACGCTTAAGAATTACAAAATTGAATCGTTTATGAGCGTTATTGCGCGGTAGTCCTTTAATCAAATTCTGGCCAGTCCGAGAAATCCTTATTAAAGTCTGAATCTCCAGTTTTAACCTCGATTACTAAACTTCCATCAGAGTCTACAAAACTATCCTCGAAATCAATGCGAAAATCTTCACAATCAATCCCATTTGCTACAAACCAATCGTGAAGTACATCGACTTCACCAGCACTTAGCCCCTTAAATGTAACATTGACCATTTGCAATAAATTCCTTATATTCCTTGATTGCAGCGGCATCTACAGAAGCATAAACTCTAAATTTATCCTTACCGCATCTATCATAGCAATCACTAGCTAGTTGTTCTAGCTTTAGGTGATCTTCGATGCAACTATTATAGAGCCTAAATCTATGCAAAAACACTTCAATAAGAAACTCTTTTGTATATGCTATCGCCATAGTTGCTTTCCGATTCAATAAATATATTTTATCTTATAAATCAGACAAAATCAATATTAATTTTCTTCGGGTTCTTGTTGTTTACGACGACGCTGGTTGCGGCGATTTTGCTTTTCTTTTTCTTTTTGCCGACGTTCTTCACGTTCGTCTTCGTCTTCATACATCATGATTCTTGTCCATTAATTTTACAGCCAGGTCCCATTGTATCCAGCCATCATCAAAATCTAATTCACAAACTTCGGGTAACGGAGTTCTTTGAAGTAAGATATCTATAGAAGGCCTATCTTCTTCATCCGCTAAAGTCCATTTATACATAATCTAATAGACCAATTTGAAATGTGTATTCCTGAATAACATAGCCGTCTTCTGGAAAGACGATTCTAAGTTCTTCAATAGAATAAACTTCAGGATTGAATACTCCAACAATATTATCCCAACCTAGCTCTAGATCTTTTACAATAATAACAGTTTTCATGGTAATCTACTCTGAAAAATATGCCATTGTGCTACATAGTAATTAGTGGTACCCCTAGTAGTGGGATAGTTTAGTAAAGAACCAGCGTGAAGTAAATATTTAGCATTATCCCTAAATTGTCTACGCCTTACGCGCCTATCTCTAGAATACCCCATTTCAACGGCTTTATCGTTACTTAGATACTTCATAATTTATTGGTCCGGCGTGAAGGAATCGAACCCTCATTAAGAGCTTAGAAGACTCCTGTATTATCCATTATACGAACGCCAGAATATTTATTTGGTAGGTAGTGAAGGAATCGAACCCTCATTTCCGGGTTCGTAGCCCAGCGTATTGTCCATTATAACGAACCACCTATATGTGCTAGTATAATTACTATAAATAGTGTATAGATACCTATCTCTATGCTTTTAGCGATACTTTTAGTATCCATAGGTATCTAAACATAAGTTGCATGTATCTAACCCGTCTAAGTCTTTTGGCATTTTAACAAGCCAAATACCGCAGCTTGAACAGGTTTTTAATTGAATTTCGACATCAGGGGGATATTGTATATCTAAATCAGTACAAACTTCAAGTACAGTTTTTCGAGTGTTAATTAACGCCTTCTCAAGCTGATTCATTTTCTCTCAACTCTAACTCAAAGGCTGCTAGAAGATTCCAAATCATCTGCGCCTTATGATAACAACCAGTACCGCCATTACCATCATCAAATACTTCGCCAGTTCCTAGTTTTAGCATATGTCTACCAAAAGCATCCATATATCTAGCCTTACCATCTGGTACATCGACCCAACCATTAGGAGTATATTTAGTAGCACCTACAGTAGTTACCTTAGATACTTCTTCAATAGCTCTACTAAAACCAGCCAACATTAACCATACTCTATTTTTGCCCGCGTCGGCTTTAGCACCTGGAGAATTTAAATCCACTCCGTTAGGATCTACTTCTGCACCATTACCTTCTAGCATATGCTTTTTGATATCATTATCAAACTTTTTCTGCCAAAAGTCAATAGTATTATTATCAGCTACACTAGAGGGGAATGGGAAATCTGGTGGTAACATATTAGCGTCTAATACGGGCCAGTTTAATTTAGTCTTATTCTTTTTCATCTTATAAAAATCAGTTAATCATTTATAACGTACCTATTACGTTATAAATGATTCCCCGAGTGGAGAACCTCCCGAACATTGCATTCAGGATTCCGCCTTTGTCATTGGCTACGGCTTGCCATTTTAATTTATACTAGTAGGTATCTAGCTTTAGTTCACTAAACTTCATACACTAGTACGATAATGCCAACTGTAGTGGGCTTACATATCTACACCTAGATTATCGTTTTCGCTCTACACATTGAAAACTTGATCTCTAAGTTAGGATTGTTGAGTTGTTTCTAGGGTTTCATCCTCGTCCGCGGTCAACACCGAACTCCGCGCTATTCCTTAATAGGACACCAATCAGGAATCTTATCTATTGGACGCCAACTGATATATTCTTCAATTACACGAGTAGGCTTGGTCTTGGTACATTTTTGATCAAATTCCATTTCAAATGAATCAGCAGTATAATGTAGATCAAAGATAGAAAACTTACAATCAGAGCACTTGGTAATCTTAACGTAGTTTGCAGACATTTTAGTTACGCGTTATCGTTTTTAATAATAAAAATATCGCCGTTATGTATAAAACCTTTGGTTTGGCTAAGTAGAAATCGTGTTACTTCTTCCCATTTATCTAGTAAAACTACAGATTCTAGAGCAGCACCAGTTGCTGGCCATACATTGAATGTATTTTTATACCAAAATGAGTTTTTATAGACATACGATGCGCAAGAGCCGTAAGCTGTTTGAATTTCTCGTGGAAATAGGGATTCTGGAATAATGTGTACTGTGTTCATGGTGATTTACTATTTAAGATTTAATTATAAATCAATTAACCTTTGGATTCAATCTTAAATTTTTCGATTACATTTCCAGTAAAGTACAGTCCTAATACTGCTATTACTAACGTAGTATAATCTTTTGCTTCTAATACTTTAGCGTATAAGAAAAATGAATTTGTTAAAATTACGCCTAGTGTAAGCACGAACTTCCGACTGGCAAACCTGTTGTCATCCATATTTATCCTTTTGCAAAAGTTTTGCTATTTTTGGCTTATGCTTTGCAGCTTCTAGTAATCTTTATTTATATGTAAAACTGGAGAAGGTCTGCCTAGTAGCCTGTAATGTTCAAGGTAAGCCGGTAATAATGTATCAGCTATTAATTTCTCAAGTTCTTCTACGTAATTTTGCATATACTTCTCCAAGTAAACATTATTATATCATTCGGCCTACTAAACATCAAATACAAATTTATCCGGGTGGTTGGCGCAGAGGTCTGAAATCGTGACTTGTTTTTTGCGAGGCTTCAGTGTATAATGAATCAATCTATAAATTTAAGGAGAAATTTGTGCAATTTTTAATTGATCAATTAACTAAACCTAGACAAGATAGTTCTGGTAATCTTATCCATCCTAACGCTGCTATGCGGAAAGCTGCTGAAGTGATACAGCAACAATATTCTGCTATTAAAGCATTACAAGAACAGTATCTACAGAAACAACGAGAAGCTAATCTAGCGCACGATGAATACGAACTAGTTAGGCAGCTTATAAAATCACACGCTATCCTAACAGACGAAGAACGTAAGTACGTAATAGATACTATTAATAAAGAATATGAACCTGATTTTTGAAGCCTTAAACGCTATAAAAGCAGACCCCGCTTTTATAGACTTAAACGAGCAAACTAAGCTTAAGATATCTAAAGCTGCTGAAGTAGCTCCACTTATTAATATAGTTGGTATGCAAGCGGCTCAGTACTCGGGTCAAGTCGCTAAAGCTCAGGTCGGCAGATTTATTGGATTTAAAACAGATCAAGGCAGATTTCTGTCTAGAGAGGTGGATAGGTATGGACCATGTTCAAACGAACGATTGTAATAGCTAGTCTATTAGTAGCATCTACTCTACATCCTGGAAAACATGATAGAGAATGGCTTTCTACTAGGGATTTTAAATGTTTAGTAGATAATATTTATTATGAAGCTAGGGGTGAGCCATTTATTGGAATGATTAAAGTAGGCAAGGTGACCCTTAATAGAGTAGAACGCTCTGGTCTTAGTGTGTGCGAGATTGTTTATCAGAAAAACCAATTCTCGTGGACTAAAACTAAAACTAAATCACCCATAAGAAGTGAATGGGAGATCGCTGCTCTAGCGGCCCATAGATCTAACTATGATAGTAGTCCTGCTACCCACTATCATAGTATTAAAGTTAAACCAAAATGGCGATTAAGTCTAAATAAACTAG
>ERZ724505.1860-NODE-1860-length-10981-cov-28.615047_pt1 | contig 10981 bp, 21 predicted proteins | sample MGYA00376038_ERZ724505 | MGnify/ENA primary metagenome ERZ724505 (study PRJEB28724, sample SAMN07190884) | wastewater metagenome | isolation source: effluent of sewage treatment plant in Hong Hong | place: Hong Kong | collected 2016-03-17 ... | reverse complement strand
GTACAAGGCAAGAAGCTAAAGACGTTTTATATCAATGGGGTAAAGGTGAAGTAGTATGGTCAAAAGAATGCACATAACCGATAACGACAACATAAGTAGACAATTCGATGCGTGTTCAGAATGTTTCACTATCTGCAACCATGATGATAATTTCTGTAAAAACTGCGGTGTAGAGTTCGATACTGAGGACGCATTCAACAAGGATGACCTCACCACCCCCAAGAGCGGAAAGAAGATTAAATGACTTACAAAGAAGCTAAGTACGCTGTCAGAGACTTAATAGACGCTCACGAAACCATCACCTACTACAAGCACCACTATGTAAGAAAAAAGAATCTCAAACGACAGATAAACAAGATACTCCGAGAGGCACTATCATGAACTTCCAGACTAGATTAGGCGAGATACTAGGACCATTACACGCAAATGGAGACGGCTACTTATTATGTGAAGCACCAGACGAGCCTTGTATTTGCAAAGTAGCAGGAGTTCAACAACAAATAACTGAGTTGTTTTTAGAGATTATTGGTGAAGATGAGCAAGAGATTGTCCATAACTTACTCCCAGGAATGCCGTATATAGAAAAACGAGAAACCAACCAACTCAAGAGCGAACTACGAAAGGCAATCAATGACTGACTACAAACAGGAGATAGAGGAGCTAGCAGACATAGAACACCAAAGATGGTCAGATTGGCAGGCATGGTGTCATAAGATACTGCGAGAAAACTGCCCCTCCCCAGAGCTAGAGAAAGTGCTAGAACGATGGGATAAACAAATCGCCACACCCTACAAAGACCTTTCAGAACAAGAAAAGCAATCAGACCGTGACCAAGTAGCAAGATATTTCCCAATCCTCACCCATCTTATAAAGATGGCAAGGATAGATTTACTGCAAGAACTAGAAGCACTACCCAATGTCTATCCTGAGAAAATCAATGGCGAGTACACCCACGTTAAAGCAATATACAAATCAGCCATCACAGACAGAATCAAAGAACTCCGAGGTGAAGAATGAACGACATAACTATAGAAGTAAACATTAAGGGTGAAGGCAAGCACAAACGCTACTCCATTACCCCAATAAAGGATGACCCAGAACTCGTTAAATATTTCTTGATGAAGTGCGCTAAAGAATATGAGCGAGAAACCTTATTAGCAGAAAGAGCTGGAAAAGGAATAGAATGAACGACTTCACACCAGGACTAGAAGCTCAAAGAAAAAGCCTAGAGGCTTATTTAGAACGTAGAGAACTAGTAGATGACCCACTAGAACCGAACAAGATGTATCAAGTATTTCCCGATGGTCTTAAACAAGTAGTCAGATGGAGCAATCAAATAATTAGAGCAGACGACCCAAGAGCTAATCAAATAGAAGGGCAGATGTCATTCGATGAAGTACATTAAGAAACCAATCGTAGTAGAAGCGAAACAATGGACGGGTAATAACTACGACGACATAAAACAATTCGTACAGGGCCATAAAGCAGTATCAGTCAATGTTGATGGAGATGTAAGACTACACTCAGCTAATGGGTATATGGCAGTTCATCAAGGAGACTATATCATCATCGGTCACTCTGGCTATGTCTATCCATGTAACGAGACAGACTTTTACGAGATATACCAAGAGTACCAACCATACGAGGGAGATCCAGATGTCCTACAAGCGTAAATTAAGAAAGGAGACAATATGAAAACCCTACCACTAACAGGAGCAGATCAACCAGCAGGTTACGAACTACAAGCCTGTAACCACTGTAATCATTCAAGATGGGGACACGCAAAAGGAGCTAAGCACAAAGGACAAGGTGAATGTAGAAAGTGTGGATGCCCTACGTTCGGAGAAGGACTACTTAAAACAATATTTGAAACTCATGAAAAAGAAGCTAACAGTTAAAGAAGCTAAGTTAGTCAAGGCAAGAGCAGAGGGTAAATCTATAACCGAAGCTGGTCTAGAGGCAGGGTATGGTAACACTCCAGAAGCCGCAAGAGTATCAGCCCATAGAGTGCTACAAAAAGCTACGGTACAACAAGCTCTGGAAAAAGCAATGGAGAAACTAAACCTAACACCAGAGAGAGCATTGAAACCTATCGATGAAGCGCTGGACCATGAAGACTTAGACATGAGACTCAAAGGATCAGATAGGGCATTGAAACTTCTAGTACCGAAACAAGAAAGTCCTATCAGCATTAACTTCAATCAAGTAGTACAGCAGGATAAAGATGAGTTCGGTATATGAACCATATCAACGCTTTATAGAGAAGCGACTAACAATCATAAATAAGGAGGGACAGAATGTTCCATTCATACTTAATCAGATACAGGGTGCGTATGTGGCTAAGTCGTCACATAGAGATATTATTCTCAAGGCCCGTCAACAGGGATTTTCATCATTTATACTTGCAGCATTTACGGCGGACTTCATACTTAAAGAAAACTCCAACTCAGTCGTTGTCGCCGACAAGAGTGATAACGCTATTGCTCTCCTCGGACGAGTCAAACACTACATCCAAGCCTACGAGCAATCCACAAACACAAAAGTTCCGCTCAAATACAATTCAAGATACCAACTAGTAAACGGAGCTAACAATGCGACATACACCATCGGTACGGCTCAAGAGCAGGACTTTGGTAGAAGTAGAACCATTACTAACCTCCATCTCTCTGAGGCTGCCTTTTACCCAAACCTACCGAACTTACTGGCTGGAGCAGCACAGGCCGTTGTCCCAACTGGAAAACTTATTATTGAGACTACTGCCAACGGTTTCAATTCATTCAAGTCACTATGGGATGACAGTGTGCTTGGGGAGACTGCATATCAACCTCTGTTCTTTAGAGCTGGCGACTTCTACGACGAGCAGACACTTGCACAAAAGAGAAAAGAGCTTGGTGAACGCCTTTATAAACAAGAGTACCCCGATAACCCACTCGAAGCCTTTATAACGTCAGGTGAGAGCTACTTTGAGAAAGAAGCGATGTCTTACTATCTAACGCAAGCGAAAGAGCCAATACATGCTTAATTTAAATATGGGAAGCGGAAGCTCCAGAAAGCAAGACTATGTATCAGTCGATCTACATACTGATGCAGATATAGGACTGGACCTAACAAGACCCCTACCCTGGAAAGACGGAGAAGTAGACAATATCTACTCATCTCACTTCATTGAACACCTATCAAGAAAAGAATGGGAGTTAGCTAGTAAAGAATGGCAACGAGTTCTAAAGGTAGGCGGGACTATAGAGATCAGATGTCCAGACATTATCAAGGTATGTGAGAAGTTCCTACTAGAACCCACAGACCCATATAGAATGATGCAACTCTACGGACAGCAAGGGCATGAGGGTGAGTTTCATAAGAATGGCTTTACGCATGTATCACTGACAGAATCATTCCCAGAGTGTGTACCTACTCTACTCGTACCATCTAGTGATACCGAGCTGCACATGTCATTCAGAAAGGTCAGGCGAGTATGATCCTGGTCCAGAAGCACATCGGTAAGAACCAACACTTACTCAGAGTCAAATACTACAAAGAGAAGTGCGGACAGAGTATATACATCTTTTTATTTAACCGCCTTTATATGAGGATCTACCATGTTCAGACGAGATAGGAGGGTACGGTTTGTATGACCAGGTTGACTATGCTGGGTAACAAAAACGCACAAGGCACAGTTAGAGCTAAAGGAAAAGACTCTCCCTTGTATAAAGGAGGGTGGATAGGTAGGAACGGATATAGATATAAGAACATTTATGAAAACGGTAAACGCAAGACCATGCTGGAGCATCGCTTAATTATGGAAAAATACCTTGGTCGTAAGCTACTTACATCGGAGCATATTGACCATATAAATGGGGACAAACTAGACAATCGTATTGAAAACTTGCGAGTTACAGACATAAAGGGCAACTGCCATTATTATTGGGGAATTACAGAAGAAGACGAACAAATAGTTATCAAGAGGCTATCGGAGGGTAAACCCTACAGAAAGTGCATAGAGGGTACGAATATTAAGAGTATCGCGACCGTAAATAGGATAAAAAAGACATATGGCTTGGCGTAGATATAGAAAATATAAGCAAGGAGAGTTTTTTGTAGTCGGAGTAGATACAGCATGGGGAGGGCTAGACTACTCAACAGCACAGTTCTTATCAAAGACTAACCTAGACGTACCTACTGTCTATCATTCAAAGGTCTTAGCAAGCGAGATGACACCTCACATACATAACGAACTAGAAAGGATTTATGATGAAACAGGTGTTCAGCCCGTTGTGGCCTTTGAGCGAAACAATGGAGGAGTTGCAGAGGTGGAGAGACTCGCAACCCTTAATCGTAATAATAAATACCGACTATATATTGAAAAGACCAAAGTCGGAACAACGGAGTCTACTACAGACAGCACTAAACTCGGATGGTCTACCACGTCGGCTAGTCGTCCAACTATGCTCAGTATGCTCAAAGAAGCCATCGACAAGCGTCTCATTAAGATTTACGACAAGCCCACTGTTAATGAGATGTTTTCATTTATCATCAGCCAGACATCAAGTAGCTGGAAAGCCCAAGCAGAACAAGGAGCGCACGACGACCTAATCATGGCTCTAGCGATAGCGTGGCAGTTATATCAAACAGAAAACCCACCAGTGGAGTTCCATCCAGCAGATTTACACGAAGAAATATTTGACCAAGAAGGATTTTTCGCATAATGGACGAATTACTAGACATCATCAACAACTCTCATAGGGGTATGGACTTTGGAGTAGTGAACGTCACCATAAAGAAATACGGTGGCAAGATAGCCACAGTAGATTCAGACAAGCACGTTACCTACAAGACAGACAAGGGGAATATAGAGGGACTAGCTCTGATCTCTACTATCCTCAAGAAAACCAGTGAAGCAGTTAAGTTAGCACCAGACGTACCATCACCACCCACAGTCTCCTTTGTGGTCTTCTATGATCGCAAGGGTGAGATACGACAAGTAAACGTGAGCGATTCAAATAGGGTTAATCTCAAGAAAGAATAGTTGCAACTAACCAGATATGGTATAATAGTGACAAACATCCTGCCCATGCCAACGGGAGATGTCCACAGTAGGACAATCCCTTGGCTAAACCGACAAAAGAAACTCCCGAAGAAAAACTAGAAGACATCCTGCGAGGTCAGGCAGAGGACGCATTTCAAGCTCTCACCCCTCTCAGAAACTCGTGGGACGAAAAAGAACAAGCTCTCCTAGCAAGAGCAAACGATTCATACAGTGGTAATGTCGTCAGAGCTAGAGTAACTGACGCGGCTCTATCAACATTATCATTCGAGCGACAAGCACGAGTAGCAGCACAGCTTCCTACAGGTAAAGTCTACCCAACGGGTAAAGCAGATGAGAGCAAAGCTAAGTTAGCTGATATTGTTCTACATCGCTACATCGTACCTAACGCTAACGCACAGAAGCCCCAACTAGTTAAACAACGCCTCTGGGGTGTATACGCATCTGTCTACGGCTCTATGCCGATGTTCTATGACTACCGAGTAGATGATGACTATATCGGTCCTGATTGCTGGTTAGTCGATCCTAGAAGTTTCCTACCACAGCCAGGTCGTAACTCTATTCAAGAGTGCGATTGGGTAATGATTTCCACTATCGTCACTGTTAAGCAACTAGAACAGATGGCTAAGAAGGATGCTAAAAAGACATCTTGGAACGTAGAAGAACTCAAGAAACTTATTAAGGTAGCTAAAGACGGCAACCCAACACGTAATAATGATGCTAACAAGACTTCACAGACACAATCACTCCGCTACTCACAAGATCTCGTAAAAGGACAAGTAGAACTCATTACCAAGTATGAAGCTGGTGATGATGGAAGATGGCAAACCTTCGCTCCCGACTATAAAGAGGTCGGTATTCTTCGTGATATTCCAAACCCACACAAGTCAGGCAAGATCCCTGTCGTTATGCGAGACTGCTTCCCACTACTGAACTCTATCTATGGTCTAGGTGACTTTGAGCGCGGTATGAAGATCCAGAAGGCCAAAGACTCACTACTAGGACTACGCCTAGAGTTCGTTAAGAACAAAGTCTATCCAGCTCTCAAGATTGATGTGAACAAAGTAACCCCATCAACTATTCAGTACGGTGCAGGTCGCAAGTGGCGCGTTACTGACATGAATGGTGTAGAGCCAGTCAACTACGGTAACGACTCAGAGACAGGCTTCCAGAATACCTTCTCGGTTCTTAACGGCATTCAACAAGATCAGTTTGGTACATCACAAACCAATCTATCAGGCGATGATGCAGCTAACCCACAATTCGGTAAGACACCAGCCGCTATTAAGATGCAACGCGCGCAAGAGAACGCTCGTGATACATGGGATAGGTTTATGCACGAACAAGCTGTCGCGGAACTGTATGAGGGAATGATCAACCTCCTTTCAGTCAAGATGGAGAAGCCAATCAACTTCTCAGTCTTTGAAGAAGAAATCAGACAAATAGCAGAAGATTACCCAGACACTCTCACAGAGATGAACGGTGGACGTTTTGGACTTATGACAGTCGCTAAGAAAGAGATAAACACCGATAAGGGCTATCAGTACGTTATCGATCCTAACAGCTCAATGCAGAAGGATGATGAGGCACAACTCGAAGCACTCATGCAGTCCTACCAACTACTCGCCCAAGATCCAAACCTACAGGCTGTACTGCAGCAACAGAACATCAGATGGGATCAAGCAGAACACGTTAAGAAGATATTGGTCGCATCAGGTGTATCAGATTGGGAGAGAATCTTACAAGAGGGCCAAGAGCAAGTACCTGATCAAATGGGGATGGAAGGTGAAATGCCTATCGATCCCACAACAGGACAACCTATAGATCCAATGATGCAACAACCAATAGACCCTTACGAGGGAATACCGCCAATAGAAGTACCTGGCTTTGATGATCCAGACGTACAAGCATACGCAGAACATATGTTAGGGAGCGCATAATGCACGATGACTTTTCACTACCACCAATAGCACCACCAATTGATCCAGAGATCATTGAGCAAGAAGCAGAGCTACAACAAGAGGATGTACGCCTTGCAGATGCCTACTTTCACCCATCATGGGCCAAGGTGCAGGACATCTTGAATGAAGTTATAGAAGCCAGCAGGTACGGTTCAGCCAACGCTAACCTACCAGCCGATGAATATAAGATTGAGGACTTAGTAAATAAGAGGGTAGCAGCGCAATTACAAGATCTGCTAGTGAGGATTCAAAATGCAGTCGAATCAGTCGAGACAATCAAGCGAGCCAAAGGAGACCAGTAGTGTAGACCTTAGCGAGATTCCACAGCCACAGCTAACGGGACACTCGTGGCGACAACGTGGGACACAACTTATATGCGAGTCCTGTCCTTTTACACACTCAAGTTACATACCACCCGAATACCAGTTATACGGGATAGGAGATGATGGTCTGCCACTCATACGAAAGATTGAGTTTCAAGCAGAGTCGCCAAAATAGCGGCTCTGTTGGGGACTTAACCCAGGCGACGGACGAGCCTTACTGGTCTGTAAACGAAAGGAATACTTGTGGACGAAGACACCCAAGTACAGGCGGAAAACACCACCGTTGCAGAAGATAGCAACGTCGACACCTCGCCAGTAGTCGAAGAACAAACTTCTGAGGATCAAGTAACAGAAGGTCAATCTGAACAAGAGCAAGTTGAAGCTCCAGACACCGAGACACAAGATGAATCAGAACGCAAGCCCACACGCGCCGAGCGCAGAATCAGGGATCTTGTGGAAGAGAACAAGCGACTCAAGGAGCAAACTAACCCCTTCTCCTCGCCAGAGCCGTCGCTACAGTTCCCACAGTATGAACCAGGTGAGGAAATCCAACCTGAGAGATTACAACAGGACGTAGTTCAGACAGCGAACGCAATCGCTCAACTACAAACACAAAACCAGATTCAACAGTTCGAGGCCAGATCTAATCTGGATAAGGACGTAGAGATACTTCCTACTAAATACCCCGAACTAGATGAGAACGCCCCTAACTACAATCCAGTATTAGAGGAGAAGATCTCAGAAGCGTACAAGGCAAGGGCTTTCAAGAATGGTCAACTCGACCCAACTGTTCGGTTAGCAGATGTGGCGAAAGACTTTATTGATGTGGCACGTTCCGCAGCGAAACAATCCTCTGCCGAAATGAAAAACGCAGTAGCTAAACAAGCTGATGAAAGTGCAATTAGACCTACGGGTTCTAACAAAGAAGAGCGACCTTTCAGCGACCTCTCTATTGCAGAGATGGAAGCTAAGCTTGGAATAGTTACTCAATAATGAATCATTGCGGTCAGAGTACATTTACAAAACTAACCTTTCTAAAGGATTAAATAGAAATGGCTGCACAAGTAACCACTGGTTTAACCCAGGAAATGAGCACCTACTACGAGAAAGTATTTCTCGCACGTGCTGAGTACGAATACGTACACAAAGAGGGCGCACAAAAACGTTCTCAGCCAAAGAACGAAGGTAAGGTAGTTAACTTTACCCGACACACACCTTTGGCAACGGTTACTACTGCACTAACAGAAGGTACAAACCCATCAGAAGTTGCGCTTACCGCTACTACTGTTGCCGCTACCCTTGCTGAGTACGGTACGACCGTGAAGATCTCTCGATTCCTCACCTTGACATCAATCGACGCTAACAACAAAGAGAAAATCGAAGTTGTTGGTCAGAACATGGGTGAGACTCTCGATGAGTTGACTCGAAACGAACTATTCACTGGTGCTACGGCACAATTGGCTGGTTCAAAAGCTGCTTTGACTGACCTCTCAGCATCTAACACCTTGAGCGCTGCTGAACTCCGCAAGGCGATCCGCACACTCAAGAACAACAAAGCCCGCAAGTACCAAGGACGCGCTTCTTGGATCGGTAAAGTCGGTCCTTACACCGAATACGATCTCATGGGAGATAGCACTTGGGTAAACGCTCACACCTACAAAGATGGTGAAGAGCTATACAAGGGTGAAATCGGTATGCTTTACGGCATCCGCTTCGTAAGCTCACCTAACCAGAAGTCTGAGGCTTCGACAACTACTGTCTACTCAAACTTCGTACATGGTAGTGATGCTTTCGGTTGTATCGACCTAGAAGGCGACAAGCCACAATTGTTCATTATTCCTCACACGAATATTGACAGTGGTAACACTGCTGGTCGATTCAGCACCGTAGCCTGGGCTGCTTCATACGTCTGTAAGACATTGAACGCTAACTGGCTCATCAACATCAAAACTGGAGCAACTGCCTAGTATTGATCGCCTGGGGAGAGCGTTATCTCCCCTCTAATAAGGAGTACATATGCCAAAGAAGATAGTAACTACAGAAAACGAGATCGCACCAACACCCAAGAGTGTGCCAGCGACTAAGACTGTAGCTGAACAAATCAAGCACGATTATGACAACGGAGCTTTCAGCCCCCTGCAACTAGCCCTTAAGTACAACGTAGAAGTTGACGAAGTTCTAGTAGCCATAGGGCAAGCAGAGATGCTAGGAGTCGCTATCGTAGGAGATCAAGTAGATTCAGCAGGGCCAGGAGTTCCAATAAGCTCAGGCACAGTAGCTAAAGTTCACTATACAAAAGACTAATGTACGTTGACCCTACACGCATAGCAGACTTACAGGCTCTCAAGGAAGAACTTAAGAAGCCTATAGATGTCAAACCGTTACTAAACCAAGACATCCCATACCATCTCGCTTATGACGCAGAGGTCAAGAAAAAGAAACAAATCCAAAGAAGTATCGACAAGATTCTAGTTCAACTAAACGACGAGAAACTTGCGAAACTAAGAGAAAAACTGATGTTAGCTCACAAATACTCAGACAAAAGAGAAATCTGGAAGCTAACCAACCAAATCAAAGATTACCTAAAAGAACCCCTAATAGAAGAAGGAACAATGTAATGGCAGGAATAGATACAGTACCAGCCTATGAACACAAGAACATTGCATCAGCTACGACAACCGTTGTATCGACTGGCCCTTGTGTACTGCACAACATCACGATCAATACCACAGCCGCAGGTGCAGTTACCGTGTATGACAACACGGCAGCATCTGGTACGAAAATCGCTACGCTACCATCGAGTGCCGTAGTTGGAAACTACAGTTTTGATGTACGTTGCCGAACTGGACTCACCGTAGTCACAGCAGCAGCTAGTGATGTAACAGTAAGCTACGCAACACTATAGGAGATAGCATGAGCAACTCAGTATTCAGAGAAGCAAACACACAGAGTGAAACTGTAGAAGCTCCTGTTACTCCTGTAGAAAACCTAGACGTATCAACGTCAAGCAAAGTAAACGTCCCTAGCTTATTCGTAAGTTATGAAGAAGATCAGGGCAAACCATATACCGCAGACTACTTTGAACTCGAACATATGTGGAAGCAACCTGAACTCAAGCGAGACATACAAGAGATCAACGGTTACATCCAGAAGCAAGTAGAAAGCGGAAAGGTAGATAACTCAACTAAAGCAGTTGATAAGTACCTTAAAGAATTAGAACGAAAAGCAGGTCTTAGTAGATACGAGTCAGTTAATAACCGTATCTCAAAGATACTCGCCTACATAGATTTCCAGAGAGTAGTACATGGCTAATCCAAACCGAAACAACAAACCAGACATCGAGAAGTCCGAGCAGGAAGTTCTAAACAAGAGCTTTGATCGGGTATATGACGCACTAGCGGTAGAGCTGTTAGTAGAAAACTCATCGAATAACGCACTAGTACGGTTGAATGAAACCAACTTTGGTGCATCTCCAACCTACGAGTCATACGTTGATACAACAACTGACACTAATCTTGTCTATTTGGGTAAAGCAACGCCAGGAACAGCCACATCAAGTGCTTCGTGGCAAATCAAGCGATACAACAAGTCGGCAGGACATATGTCATTTGCGGATGACGTAACAACATTTACAAAAACGTGGGATAACCGCACAT
>ERZ724505.1859-NODE-1859-length-10990-cov-5.370828_pt1 | contig 10990 bp, 14 predicted proteins | sample MGYA00376038_ERZ724505 | MGnify/ENA primary metagenome ERZ724505 (study PRJEB28724, sample SAMN07190884) | wastewater metagenome | isolation source: effluent of sewage treatment plant in Hong Hong | place: Hong Kong | collected 2016-03-17 ... | reverse complement strand
CGCGCCTTTGCTGCTCTGCTGATGCCTGAATGCAGTAAGCATGGAATCCACTGTAGAAATTATCGGACTTTGCCTGATTGAACGTCTCCGCATCCATTTTCATGTGAGCCAGATAGCCCATCCACAGCAAAAGAGCGTTGTGGTGAATACTCTGGATCTCAAACTCGACATTGTTTTCATCAATGTCAGTCAATGGAAGACGAGACACTGACAGCTTTATAGTGTCGGCTTCCAGCGCCTCTGGAATAATTCTAAGAGTAGAGGCATCCATGCCTACAACCAGGCTCTGTGTTTTGCCTGGCGCGTCCGTCAGTGATGATTCGCAACCTGCAAGCTCATTGTTATTGACGATGTTTACTTTCTGATCGTCGCTAACGCGATAAGCTCTTGTGATTTTCAGGATCCTGTCGCTATACGGCACAGTTACATCGCCGGCATCTATTGCGAGTGTGGTTATTGCTGAGGATGAATCAGGAATTCCGCCAGTTAGCCGGCAAAACATCTTCTGCGCCTCATCCGCATACTCATAAACCTCGTCTGTTGACCACAGAAACGGCTCTGACGTATCGCGGAAGCGGCTGCGGAATCTGCTTACCAGCTCAGTTGCATTCATTATTCTGCATTCTCGCTGCTAACGATCATCCATGCAGACATCATTTCCTCTCGATCAATGCCCAGGCCAACCAGTTCGCGAACCTTTCCGATTTTTGGCTGTCCGCTCTGGGTGAAGTCATCCGGATTACCGCTTTCAACCATTTCGCGCAGTGCGCTGATGATTGCATCGGCTCTTCCGATCTCGGTCGATCCATCCGGCGATGACGCAGTAAGACTGTCTTCAAGACCCTCGACAATTGCGCCGGCCATCAATGCTTCGCGATGGAACATTGGATGCAGTTCTTCATACCTGCCAGCAAACACCGTCCCTGAATATCCATTGTCCAGATTGATCTGGATGTCTTCATTGGTTGGAGACGTAAATTTCATCTTTCATTACCTCTTCGCTCGTGTTGAATCTTCCGCTGATAGTATCTTTCCATCAGTGACAACTTTGATAATGCGTCTTTGTACGCCAGCTTGCAGCCCTTATCTTTGTCGAAAGACTCGGATACTGTGCAGACGGTTTGCCCTGTTACAACAAAACCGCAAACCAGCTCAATAATGCAAAACGTCACTGACCCTTCATGCAGATATTTTTCGTCAGCAATTGTTTTCGCCAGTTCTTCTGGTGCAATACGGCTCATGCTCTACCCTTACTGAGCGTAAAAAGAAAAACCCGCACCGATTTCTCGGCACGGGCGCATTCCTTAATCCTGCGTAAAGTCTCCGCTGTCCAGCTGGACGTAGGTAAACTCAACAAGGATCTCCAGCGCAGTTGCATCAGCAGTGCTTGGAGTACGGGTAAGGATCAGATCAGGCGTGCTTGACGTATGCACATAGCCAGTAGGAACCAGCGCTACGCGAGTACCAGCAGTTGCCTCCAGGTTAATGTCGGCCTTGTACGCTTCCAGCGCGCCGCTATAACCAACGTCCAGCAAATCGGTTGGAGAGCTGCCGATGTTGGATGCGGTAACGGTGGTGACGGATCCGCCGGTAATCACTGCGCCAATTGGCACTGCAATTTTCAGCGTGTTGGCTGTTGATGCGGCAAGAAACTCTGCCAGTGTGAATTTGCGCACAAACGCCTTTGGGTACTGACGGTTTGCGCATGCTGCAATTGAATTTGTCATGTCTATAACCTCTGCGAGAAAGATTTTCTTTTGATCTGGAAAAGAAAGGCGGGGTTATCCCCCGCCAATCACTTAGCTAAGGTGGTGATCGATTGCCAGAACGCCGAAATCCTGAATGCCGCCATCAATCGCGCTGTAGAACCTCGGCTTGATCAGAGACAGCATCTTGTCAACGCCGATCCGATATTTGCTGTTAAGGTCAAACATCTCTTCCGCCCAATCAGGAGGAGTGATGTCGGCCATCGCAAGCGCCTGGGCACCACACAACAGAGAACGAGTGCCTTCAACATCAGTACCCGCGCCCCACTTGGTAGCAGTGCCGGTGGTTGAATACACAAGACGATGCTCATGGATAACAACGCCGTCGATGGTGGTGATCGCACCAGTGAAAAACGGGTTGTTATTGCCAAGGCCAGACTGGTTCACCGCGTTTTTGAAGTCGGTGTCGTTTTTCAGCTGAGCCAAAGTGCCGGGCTTAACCAAAAGAACGAAATACTCTTTTCCGCCTTTTACGATGGGCTTGATGTAATGATCACGCGCATACGCAACAGACTGAGTAATCATCTTGTAACTTGCAGTAGATAACGTGGTCAGAGAGCCGGTGGTGTTGGCACTGCTTGACAGCGAACTGCCAGTCCATGTGCGGCGACGAGTAGAAGTCGGAGCAGTAGGCTGGAACGCAAGGCCAGGGAACGGGCTGTTTGAACGAGCGGATCCGTCTGGCTTGTAGGCATACGAAATGCCGGACAAAGACAGCAGGCTCAGTTCATCAAGGCGCGACTGCAACCAATACTGCAGCTGGCCACGCGCCTTATCACGCGCAGACACAGTGCTTTTCTGGTCAGACAATTTACCCTTGTTTTTAACAGCGTGAGAGATCAGGTCAATTGGCAGCTCGAAATCATAGATGCTCATTGCCTCTTCGTTGCCTTCGCGCTGGTTGTCACCAATTACGCCGTCGGACAGCAGATCAGCCAACAGGGTGATAATCGCCTTGTCGCCTTTTTCTGTTTTGGTGTACTCAGAGATAACATGGATCATCGAGTTTTCGTCAGATCCCATGAATTTGCTGACAAATGATTCGTTGCGCGCTGGTTGCCATGTCTTGCGCGCCCAATAAGCGCGCTGTTCGCTGGTTTGTGATGCAAAATCTGTTGCGGCCATAGGTAGTGCCTCCGGTCAGAAACGAAAGAAAAAAAACTGTTTCTGTGACATATCGCTGTCAACGAGCGGAGACACCTGTAACGTAGGAGAACGGACTGATTACAGTCATCAGCATGCGTTTATTGTCGGCATACAAGACCATGTTTTTGGTTGGATTGGGCGCGCTCATAACGCACCCGCTCCATGTGTTGCTTTTTCTTGCTGCTGTAATTAAATGTCAAGCCTCGCCGCGCAGTTTTCTTTCAAGCTCAGGATCCATATTGTTGAATTCCTTGTCTGACATCTGGCTTATTGGCTTGATTCCGTGCTGCAATGCCCTATCGCCCATGCCGCCATTCATCCTGGGGGGCTGCATTTCTGCCGCTTTTGCATTACGAACAATCGTTTTTTGCTGATTGTTATTTCTCTGAGCCTGCTGACCAGCGGGAGCAATGTTTAATCGCTCTGCAACCATCGAAACCGCATCGCTCAGTGCATCAGCCGGTGATTTCCCTTCGGCCATCAACTTTTGCATCTGGGTATTTACAGCGTCAATTGCAAACGCATCCGCATTTTTTGAATTAACGTCCAGTGCTGGATAGGTTTTTTCCAGCGAAGCAATCACGGAATTAAGCTCTTCCGCCGCTGCCCGTGCAGATTCAGCCTTTTTCTCGGCCAGAATCTCGTTTTTTGCTGCTTGTTTAGCGTCATCCATGATGCGCTTGTTGATCTCCAGCCGCAGAGCGACGGCCTCTTCTTCAGCGCCGTCCAGCAGCAACTGATAATGCTTCAATTCCATTTCAGCAATGTCCGGACTGGCCTCTGTTACTGACTGCTGAGCAGCAGAATCGCGCTCTGCCAGCTGCCTTTCGAGATCCTTGACCCGCTCGTTTACTTCATGGAATCGGGCGTGCGGCACCATAGGGCTTCCATCGCCGGCAATTTTTTCGAGAATCTCGGCGCTGATACTGTCGTCATCCTCGACTTCTTCCTCCTGATCATCCTCTTCAGGAAGTTCCTCGCCGCGCAATCTGGCCTCTTCAGCCGGATCAAGCTCTTCGATTTCAAAGCCAAAAGCCTTTTCTTGCAGTTCTTGCTGGTCTTGCTCTTGCTGTGTTCCCATCGTCAACGCTCCAGGGTGGTTGTGGTTTGATTAACAGGCTTTTGCACATGCAGCCATTTGCGCTCTCGCCATCTCTTTCGCTGCTGCATAGCGTTTTTTGTCAGATTTGATCTCTTCTGCACGCGCTAGTGTCCGAAGATCATCCTCGGCGCGCCATTTTTCATCGACTGCGATACCCACTCCTGCCATAGATGGCAATTTTTTATCTTTCACTGTTGGCCTCCATTGATGCCGGCTTGCGGAGTTGCCGTCATCCCCCTGTCGGGATTCGGCGGAAATATCGGGTGTGTGTTTTCTGCCATTCTCGCATTTGTCTGGATTGGCGCATCTGGGGCAGGAATAACCGGCGCTTGATCCTGGTCTACATACCCTGCGCTCCTGAGCATCGCATCAGCAAGCGGGGCAATCGCAGGATTACCCGCTATCAGACTTGCAGCGGTTGTTGCGCTGTACTGTGATTCGACCGATTTAGCTGTTGCCTTCGCATCCGCATATCCAACCTGCGCCTGTTTCAGCGCGACTTCTGCCTCACGCAGCGGATCCGGCGGGGGAGCCTCTTCTTTCTGCTGTTTAAGCAACTCGCCTTTATCCGCGAGGTTTGAATGCTTGATTGCTACCCAGCCGGGCAGATCAATCCCAGCCTTCCGCATTTCCATGACCTGCTCGAACTCGCTGTTTTCCCATGTGACAGTCATCGGTTTTTCTGTTATCACGATGTCATAGGTGCCAGCAGTCATGTCGTTTGCAACACTGCCATCATCCATCTGCTTGTTCAGCACAATGGGCTGGTATTCCGTCTCGCCGGTTTCGCCTTTTTCTGCAATCCTGATCACTCGCTCATCGGTCACAAATTTTTGAATGATTTTCAGCGATCTGGTGTAGAGCATGTGACGAGTACGGGCCATATTATCGAGCGGAACAGCCAGCTGCTGCTGTGCGATAAACTGTCGGGCCTGTATCGCTACGCCTGATTGGTTTTTGCCCGGATCCAGCATGGCCTCGGTGATACCTGTAACGTCCCGTATTGATCGCAGCGACCAGTCGATAAACCGATCTATTCCGCTCGGAACCTCATTTGGCCTGATTTTTGTCGGTGGCGGAGCGCCAGGTCGAGTAACTAATATCAACCCCGTTTCCGCGCCAGAATCTTCCATCTCTGCGTCTGTTTTGTTGACGATAGACCCCTGCTCGTACACCCAGCCCGAGTTTGCAGACGTATTGATAACGTGCTGGAACTGGCTGATGGCCTTATTTAGCATGTCCTGTGGACTGATGCCGTCATCAATCATCCCAGCAGTCTGGCCCCTGCGAAAAATCGGGAAAAATGGAACAACAGTAAAATTGTCAATCGGCGAGTAGCTATCGAACAACACAACATCGCGAGTAGAAACACACCGTTTCACGCGCTTCATCATGCGTTTTATCGTGACCCATCCAGCCGCTACCGCCTCTGCATAGTCGTCATCGCTTACGCTGTCCCTTGGCGTCATGTCGCCCTCTGGTGACACGACAACCTGTGTCATCTCGTAGACCCAATATTGACGGTCAATGATCCGGCAGCGCCTGATTCCGCCTTTGTCTGTGTACGCATTGACGCCAGACTCGTCGCCGAACGAGTTACGATGCTCGTCATGTAGCGTATCGCCCCAATTGTCAGATGACTCGAAACGGGCCTCTACTTTGGCTGCTGCTTCCGGGCCGTATGTTTCGCGGATCCAGTCAAGTGTCTGCCATCGCGTGATGATGACAAATCCCCACTTGTCAGGATCATACTCAGACGCATCAGGATCTGGGCGAACATCTAAAGGATCAAGAACATCAATAGACAGCGAACCAGCCAGGTTGTCGTCGAACTGAATATCAACATCAAAATATCCGCGCTGCTGAATAGCCCCATCCAGCCAGACCTGCGTCTCTTTCCATTTGTACTGCTCGTTGTCGAGCATTTGCCGCAGCACTTTCGCCTTAATTTCAGCCTGCTCTGAATCTGCCAGGCCGCCTCTAGGATAAAGCGCTACTTCCATCCGGTTGTTGATCTGATAGCCGGTCGCGACATTAACAGCCGCTTTCAGCTCGTTTACCTCGTAGCACGGCCTTCCTTCAGACTCTAGCGCAGAGCGAACAGCTGGATCCCATTGTCCGCCTTTGCCCAGGTAATACCGCTCGTTTTTTTTCGCTTGCGCGCAATAATCGCGATGACCTCGCGACTCGGTATATTCGTACCAGCGCCAATTTTCCGCAGCTGCATCACTGCTTATGCCCGGCGTTATGCTTTCCTGAGTAGTCACAACCGCAACGACCTAGATTGGATTTTGCTGGAATGTAGCCCTGCTGTAATTGTTTGCACATAGCAAAATACGCATAGCAGCAAAATAGTTTGTAAATAATTGTCCCAGCCTATTGCGTTACCGGTAACACGTGATAGTATGAACTCACTGAAGCGGTTGGCGCTGAAGAAAAAGAGGATAGAGACATGAACGCAAACGATTTTGCACGAATCGCAGCTATCAGCAACATCCGTATCACATCTGGTGAGGGCGACAGCGAGGGGGCAACTGTGATTGCTACCAATATCCGCACACTGTCAGGGCTGAAATCTCGACTGCGCCGCGAGCGCGCAAACGGCGACCGCTGGGCATACGCCACCTACGACTGGAACAATGGCCGTGTCAGGATTGAGGCATGACAGCAAAAAAACAGGGGGAGAAATCCCCCAAATCCACGGCAGAGCGGCAGGCTGCACTAAAGCAGCGCCGTGCTGACGCAGGACTGGTTCGTGTTGAGTTGTACGCCACCAAGGAAAACGCGGAGAAAATCAGGCGCTACGCTGCTGGTCTGAGTTGACCAGCATTGAAGTCTTGCAAACTTGCAGAAAAACAAACCTGTGTTTGCGGAGGCTTTCAGTGTCATACATCAAGTCAAGCCGTTTCCATACCACTCCTGATGAGCGGGAGGAAAATCGCGTATAGTTACACCCATGAACACGAAAGCCCTCTATTTGAGGGCTTTTTGTTTTTATGCCGCCTGCGGATTCTTTCTGGTCTTTCTTTGTGTCCTGTGCAGTCTTTCCTGCCAGGGTTCATATCTCTCGCGCTTGGGCATTACAGGAACAGCGAATGTCAGGGCCAGCGCATCAGCCATGTCTGGAGACGGGATTCCTGCGCTTCGCATTTTTTCTTTTGATGCCAGTATCATCCGGCGGCTGGAGTCGTAACTGTAATCAACCGATGACAGATCAGACATCAATACAGGATGGGCGGGTATCTCACATGGATAGTCCTCCAGCCAAGCCTTCATTTCACCGTACATTTCTGCGCGCTTGTTTGCGTACTGATCGTTTTTGATTGCGCCGGCACCAAAACTTATTTTGTAGATATTCCGGTAATGCTGCTCTATCAGCCTATCGGCCATGCTGTGCGAGTTTGTTACGTCAATGCATACCGCGTCAGGATCCAGCCTTTCGATCATCAATCCTATGTGTCCGCACAGCTCCATTGTTGCCAGTTTATGCCGCTGCACCTCGATCACCTTGCGTCCGTGCCTTACTACAATTGCGGTCTGGTCGTCCCCGTACTCAGCAGGATCGACACCAATGATCAACGGGCCGCCTGCCGCAATGGTTTTTGGTCGCGCTGCCTCGGCAACCAGTGTCGGAGGAATCAATGCGCGCTTGCTTGCGGCCATAAACGCCATTTCAGGCGTTGCGGGATATTCCTGGTTGAATAATGAAACATCCCCGCCATTTCCGATGATTTTTTTCCTTCTCCATGCCATCTGGCCAAGGGACAGGCCAAATGCATCGGCATACTCTGCTTCATCGGGATCCAGGGCAAACCCTTTTGGCGGATCTACTGAATATCCATCCTCCCAATACCACGGTATAAAGACGGCCTCATAGTCTGATATGCCGCGCACTGCATCCTGCCACAAATTGTAAAACGTATTGCCTATGCCATTTGCCGTAGATTCAAGATAAACCTCTGTTCCCTCAGCCAGAGGGATCGCCTCGCCGATTCCGGCCATGTGTGATGCAGCATTGGGCCAAAATGCCACCTCGGAACCGTGAAAATACTGGATCGTGCTAGAGCGCCCGGTTCCTTTCGCGCCTGCCGTGCTGATTTTGTAACGAACATCCCGCTTGTTGAACCAAAGCTCTTTCGCAGAGTCTGCTGCAGTTGACGGCTTTAACAGCGCCGGGCAATGCTCATGGTATCGCCGCACCATCGTAAACAAGTTGTCGGTTGCTTTCTGTTCGTGCGTCAGTATGCCTACATTTTTCCCTGTTGCGCCCGTTGCTTTGTAGTACAACCTGCCTGTTATATAGGTGCTTGCTCCCTGCTGGCGTCCCTTCAGTATCACCATGCGAACATAGCCACGCGCTTTTAACTGCGCCTCCGCTCGTTCTTCAATAAATTCCTGGGCCTTGTTCAGCTGAAATGGAACAATAGATCCTGATTTTGTAACAATCTTCAGGCACCTGGGCGCATAGATCGGAAACGACTTGCGCAGTTTTGCGATGGCCAGTACAGCTTCTGAGTGCATCAGATGCCCTCTGCCAACTTGATAGCCTCTTGCTGAATGTCATCGACGCTTCTTTCGTCTTTCTTCTCGTCCATTTGCCAGACTCTTCTAGTGTCCGAAACAGCTTTGCTAATCAGTTCTTGCAGTGCCTTCGCGCAAAACACAGCATGCTGAACGGTCATTTTATCGCCTGAGTCTATATGTGATGCCTTCGCCGCCACCTCCATATCTTTTTCTGTTTCCTGCGCGATTATTGATTGCAGCGTATCAATCATGCTCAGACTTCGCAGCAGTATCCCCTTTTGCCTGCACAGCATGGCAAATTGTTCATTTGCGGCATCCTCTACAGCCCTGTCCTCGTCGATTAAACCATTTACCGCTTCGTCACTAATAGCTTTTCGCCTGACGGCGGCGCGAACACGCGCTGATAGATCACGCTCCCATCCGTAACGTGTTATCCAGCTTGTCAGCGTAGTTCTTTTAATGTCCAGCCTATCGCAAATTTCTTTCGGCCCACAGACACCAGTGCGGTACATTTCTCCCGCCCTGGCTATTTTTTCCTTGTTTATTTCCTTTTTGCCAACCTTGCGACCTGGTAATTTTTTGACTTCAGGCTTCAACTCTTCAGCCATAACCATCCCCGTGCTTAATGCAATTGCGATTCGACTCTGTTATGTATCCAGCCGTAAGCGAAGGATTCGTTTTCCTTTCTAGCCTCTGACAGCTCGATATACCGGACGCACTGTAGGCTGTTCAGCGTAAACAACAATACACGCTCTCCGCCCTGCGATGCCTTTGCTTTCAGATAGGATTCCAGCGCACTGATAGATTTGTCACCAATCCCTCCGTCTACAACAACATCCGGCCAGAGTGATCCGTTGTTGTTGAATGCATTGAGTGATCTTTGCAGGAATTTCCCGGCAGTTGACGGCCCCATGTTTACACCCGTATCAACCAGCTCCGCCGCGATTACAGGCGACAGCTTCATTACCCTGTCAAATCCTGGAGCAGCTACATACTGCTGAAAATAGATTTTCTTTGCAGTATCCAGTGGCAAATCACGCATGTCTCCCGAATACCCGCTTGCCCTTGCAACGGATTCGGTTATTCCATACATGGTTTTACCGCCAAGATCATTCCGATTGTCGCTGTAGCCACCTTCGGCCTTAATGATGTCGTCAATAATGTCACTGATCGTTTTCATTTTGCCGCCCCCATCAATGCCTGGTCTTTGTTATAACTACTGCGACTTGTGCCAATCCAGTACGAAACGGCCCCGGTAAACAGGCCTGCAATCTGCCCGAGGAGATAAACGGCCATATCCTTATTTTCAGCCGGTACTGTTTGTGTCAGCAAAAAATATCCCATAGCGCAGACCATTATCCCAAGGCAAACGGTAATTGCTGATGGCATCCAGTGGCCGGCATGCGCGGATCTTGCATTCTGAATATCTAACAGCTCGGCCTGCAGTGTTGCCAGCTGCCATTCGCGAATATGATCGCGCTCGTCTATTTCTAGCTGTTTTATTTTTACCAGAGTTTCAGGATCTGCATTTATCTGGGCCAGTATTGCTTCTGGGTCATTTTTCATCCCCAGGGCAGACGCAATCAGCGCTCCGGCCATTCCACCGGCAGGGCCGCACAAAACACCCCCTATTACCGGCGCGCTATCAGCAAGTGCTTTTCCTAGACTGGCCCAATCTACTGTCATTGCTTTATGCCTATTGCGGCCAGTATCGCACCGCCAACACCTGTTAAAACAACGCAAATCGCTCCTACAATTAGTGCCCTCATTTCAAGCAATCCTGGCATTTTCTGCTCGATGACAGAAACGCGCTTTTCGATATTTTCAATCGCAATGAATGATCTGTTAATCGCTCTTGATACTTCGTTGTGTTTTTCTTCAAGCCTGACGATAGCCTGCAAATTTTCCGTGACGGCCTGCAGACTATTGCGTATCTCGACAATAACCTGCCTGAAATCCTCACAGTCTCGCTCAAGCACCGCAACTCTCACTGCAATTTTCTCATCGTGATCTGGCACCAATCCCCCTCGAGCACTCCGCGCATTAAATAATCTTCAGCCCCATCCGCTGCATTGCCGCCTCTGGCGCATCGCTGGAGACATCCGCCATCGCGAGTATCTGCTGTGCCTCGGCCAGCGGGATACCCGCTCCAGCGGCAAGCGTAGCGGCATCATCGAGCATTGCTGCAAGCTCAACACGGACAGGGCCAGAGTTAATCCAGTGTGTAGCGGGTGCGGCACCAGTGGCCGAAAGCCCGGTTGACCACATGCTTGCATGCGTCGGCCCAGCAAGCTGAACAACCAGCGCACGGCACATGTCGCGGATTGCATCTGGCACGACGACACAGCGGTAAACCGTCTGAATCTCGTCGCCTGCCCGGATGTTGTTGGGCGTAAGCGGTGCTGGCACAACGTACTGCTGCAACGACTCGTGCAAATCGGCTGTGCAGTCG
>ERZ724505.1857-NODE-1857-length-11002-cov-4.391523_pt1 | contig 11002 bp, 9 predicted proteins | sample MGYA00376038_ERZ724505 | MGnify/ENA primary metagenome ERZ724505 (study PRJEB28724, sample SAMN07190884) | wastewater metagenome | isolation source: effluent of sewage treatment plant in Hong Hong | place: Hong Kong | collected 2016-03-17 ... | reverse complement strand
CACGCTGGAGATCAGGCCGATCTCGCCGCTGCCATCGGCATAGCCCCAGCGCTCGGCGGTCTCGCCCGGGGCCGAGGCGGACAGTGGTCGCAGGTCGAACTCCGCCTGCAGGCGCTGCAGCAGCTCGCGCGAGGGCAGCACCTCGTCCATGCGCCAGCCATTGGTCTCGCCAACGTCCATGAACTCGATGAAGCGCAGCGTGACGCCCGTGCCCTTGAAGTGCCGCGCCATGGGCAGCACTTCGTGGTCGTTTGTGCCTCGCTTGACCACCATATTGACCTTGATCGGCCCCAGGCCCACGGCCCGTGCGGCCTCGATGCCGGCAAGCACGTCGGCCACCGGGAAGCCGACATCGTTCATGCGCTGGAAGATGGCATCGTCCAGCCCGTCGAGGCTGACGGTGATGCGCTGCAGGCCGGCGTCCTTCAGCAGCTGCGCCTTGCGTGCCAACAGCGAGCCATTGGTGGTGAGCGTGAGGTCGAGCAGCCGGCCATCCGGCGTGCGCAACGCGGCGAGCTGGGCAATCAGGCGCTCCAGGTGGCGGCGCAGCAGGGGCTCGCCACCGGTGATGCGGATCTTCTCGACCCCCTGGGCCACGAAGGCACGTGCCACACGGGTGATCTCCTCAAAGCTGAGCAGCTCGGCGTGGGGCAGGAACTCGTAGTGCTTGTCGAACACCTGCTTGGGCATGCAGTAGCTGCAGCGGAAGTTGCAGCGGTCGGTCACCGAGATGCGCAGATCGCGCAGGGGTCGGCCCAGGGTGTCGGCCAGCAGACCGTCGGCGTGCGGTACTTGCCGCCCGGAGGCCCGGAGCGGCCGGGAGCGGGCATCGAGGAGGGGGATCACACGCGCTGGCGTCATGCCTACATTGTCTCAGCGCGAGGCCGCGTTGCCTCGCCCTCGGGCCGCCTAGCAGGTACGCTCCGGGGCCATCACTTTGTCGCAACCGGTTTCCATGGCTGCCTCCCTGCTGCACGCTGACCTGCCTCGCTTCATCTCCTTCGGCGAAGCCTTGACCGACTTCATCCGCGAAGGTGAGCAGCAGTGGCGCAGCGTGTGCGGCGGCGGGCCCTGGAACGTGGCCTGCGCAATGGCGCGCATGGGTCAGCTCAGCGCGTTTGGTGGGGCCATCAGCCAGGACCTGTTTGGCCAGGCGCTGTGGCAGGCGAGTGCGGATGCGGGCCTGGACCTGCGCTTCATCCAGCAATTGCCCAAGCCGCCGCTGCTGGCGATGGTGCATGAGCTCAATCCGCCGAAGTACTTTTTCATCGGCACCGACAGTGCTGACCTGCACTTCCGCGCCGAGGGCTTGCCGGCGGGCTGGAACAAGGCGGTGCGCTGGGCGCACTTCGGCAGTCTGGCGCTGGTGCGCCAGCCGCTGGCGGCGCGGCTCGTCGCGTTGGCCGAGCAACTGGCGAGCGAGGGCGTGCGCATCAGCTACGACCCCAACTTCCGCGCACCGCCCATGGACTCGAACTACGACGAGACCCTGGAGCGCATGTGCAAGTTGGCCAGCTTGGTGAAGGTGTCGGACGAGGACTTGTGCGGGCTCTTCCGGGCCAAGCGCTACCACGTGGGGCTGGCGCAGATTGCCGACTGGAACCCCGAGTGCTGGCTGATGCTGACGCGCGGCAGCCAGGGTGCCACGCTGTTCCGCGGCTCGCAGGAGCTGTCGGCACTGCCGCCCAAGATCACGGTGGCCGACACGGTGGGGGCGGGCGACTGTTCGCTGGCCGGCTTGCTGGACAGCCTGATGTCGCGCCCCGACGCGGGCTTGGAGCAGCACCTGCGCCGGGCGATGGCCGCTGGCGCGGCGGCATGCGAAAAGTCGGGCTTTGTGCCCCCGGCACCCTACCGGGTGAACGAGTTGGAAGCGCAGGTCACCCTGCGCAGCGCCTGAGTCCTGGTCAGACCAGGCCTTGCTTGGACGCCAGCACGGCGGCTTCCGCGCGGCTCGACACGTTGAGCTTCTTGTAGATCGACTTGATGTGGTCGTTGACGGTGAACCACTTGATGCCCATCAGGTTCGCGATCTCCTTGATCGTGAAGCCCTTGCTCAGGTAGGTCAGCACTTCGCTCTCACGCGGCGTCAGGCGCTCCCACTCGGGGGCCGGGTCCAGCGCGACGTTGCGGCTCGGCGCGAAGGGCGCATGTGAGGACAGGGTGCCAAATCCGGAGTTGAGCGGCGCGTGGCTGCTGTCGGCGGGCCGGAAGTGGCTGAGCAGGCGCCGTGCGATGGCGGGCGACAGCGGCGGTTGGCCGCGCACGATGCGTTGCAATTCCTCGACCAGCACTTCGAAGCGGTCTTCCTTCAGCAAATAGCCGTCGGCACCGCATTGCAGGGCGGGGAAGAGGTGGTCGTCGTCCGAATAGAGCGTGGTGACGATCTTGATCGAGGGCGAGCCGTTGAGCTCGGTCAGGAACTCCATGCCGTTGCCGTCGGGCAGCTCCAGGTCCACGAGGATGAGCTTGAAGCCGGCCTCGGTCATCGGACCGCCCAGCCGGGCCACTTGCCGACGCGCGTTTTCAAGATCACCCACTTCGGTGATCTCCATGGCGTCACTGAAGCTCTCGCGCACGACGCGGCACAGGAAGCTTCGGGCTACCGGGTTGTCTTCGACGATAAGGACTTTGACAGTCATGGGGCGCCCTGATTGGAAACCCGGAAATCCTAGCGCAGCGCGCCAGTCCGCGCGCGGGGGCTCGACCCGCATTGCAGCGACACCAGAAGGGGGGTGCCGGGTCTTGAAATGAAGCGTTACGTCGTCAACACCAACTTACCGACGACATCCCGCGCCGCGAGGCGAGCGAAGGCGGTTGGCAGTTCGGTCAGGGGCAGCATGCTGTCGATGACCGGCCGATAGTGGCCCGCCGCCTGGCCTTGCATCAGCGTGTTCAGCAGCGCGCGGTTGGCGGCGGGCTCGCGTTTGGCGAATTCACCCCAGAACACGCCCACGAGCGAGGCGCCCTTGAGCAGCGGCAGGTTGAGCGGCAGTGCGGGGATCTGGCCTTGGGCGAAGCCGACGACCAGGTAGCGCCCGCGCCAGGCGATGCTGCGGAAGGCGGGCTCGGCCAGATCACCGCCGACGGGGTCGTAGATGACGTCGGGCCCGGCGCCGCCCGTCAGGCGCTTGAGAGCCTCTCGCAGGTCCTCGCTGCCGTAGTTGATCGTGACATCGGCGCCCAGTGCCGCCAGGCGTTCGCACTTGGCCGCTGAGCTGGCGGCGGCGATCACGCGTGCGCCCGCCGCCTTGGCGATCTGCAGCGCCGCCGTGCCCACGCCCCCCGCTGCTCCCAGAATCAGCACGGTCTCCCCTGGCTGCAGCGCGGCGCGGTCGAGCAAGGCGTGGTGGCTGGTGGCATAGGTGCAGATGAAGGCCGAAGCCGCCTCAAAGCCGAACGCGGGCGGCAGGGGCAGGGCGAGCGCGGCGGGCACGACCACTTCGGTCGCAAAGCCGCCGAGGCCGCCAAAGGCCGCCACCCGGTCGCCCGGCTTGAAGCCCTTGACGCCATCACCCAGCTCCAGCACTTCGCCCGCAAATTCCAGCCCGGGGACGAAGGGCGGCGTGGGCTTGAGTTGGTACTTGCCCTGGACAATCAGCAGGTCCGGGAAGTTGATGCTGGCCGCGTGGATGCGCACGCGCAGATGCCCGGCCGGCAGCGCGGGGGTCGGGCATTCGGTCCAACGCAGCGCGTCCAGGCCGAGCGGGTGGTCGCAGATCCAGGCGTGCATGGCGTGTCCAGTGGGGGGTGAGGGAGGGGGGCTTCGAGTCTAGGTCGCGCGCGGGTTTTCGGCCTCCGGGCGGCAGGTGCCCGCTCTCTAGAATCCCGACCCATGCGCATCCTCATTTCGAACGACGACGGCTACCTCGCCCCCGGTTTGCAGGCCCTGGTAGACGCCTGTCAGGGCCTGGGCCAGATCGAGGTCATCGCGCCCGAGCAAAACGCCAGCGGCACCTCCAACTCGCTGACGCTGAACCGGCCGCTCAATGTCTACCGCGCGGCGAATGGATTTCGCTACCTGAACGGCACGCCGTCCGACGGCGTCCACCTGGCCTTGACGGGCCTGCTGGGCTACCGGCCGGACCTGGTGCTCTCGGGCATCAACAACGGCGCCAACATGGGTGACGACACCTTGTACTCGGGCACGGTCGCGGCGGCGACCGAGGGCTATCTGTTCGGTATCCCTTCCATCGCCTTCTCGCAGGTGGACAAGGGCTGGGGCGATCTGGACGCCGCCGCACGCGTGGCGCGTGCCGTGGTGGAGCAGGTGATGGCCAACAGGCCGACTGGCGGCTTCCTGCTCAACGTCAACATCCCCAACCGCCCGGACGCCGACCGCCTGCCGCGTGTCGTCACGCGCCTGGGGCGGCGCCATGCGGCCGAGGGCATCATCGAGCAGGTCAACCCGCGCGGCGAGACCATTTACTGGATCGGCCCGGCCGGCGATGCCCGCGATGCCGGCGAGGGCACTGACTTCTTCGCCACGGCCAATGGCCAGGTGTCCATCACGCCGCTTCAAGTGGACCTGACCGACTCCGCCCGCCTGGGTGACTGGCGCGGCCGCTTGCAGGCATGACGACGGCCAAGCGCTTCCCGGCCAACCTTCCACAAGGTACGGGTGGCAGCACGGCCAAGCGCCAGGTCTTGATGCCGCAGCGCCATCTGCGCGAGGCAGCGGCCGATGCGGCGCGCCTCGTGCAGCCGCAAGGGCAGGGGCTGGATTCCGCCTCGGTGCGCCAGCGCATGGTGGCGCGGCTGCGCGCCGAGGGCCTGAACGAAGAGCGTGTGCTGGAGGCCCTGGCCCAGGTGCCGCGCCATGAGTTTGTCGACAGCGCACTGGGGGCTCAGGCCTATGAGGACACGGCCTTGCCCATCGGCCATGGGCAGACCATCTCCAAGCCTTCGGTGGTGGCCCACATGATCGGTTTGCTGTTCAAGGGTCGGTCTGCGGCGGCGCAAGGGCATCTGGGCCGGGTGCTGGAGATCGGCACCGGCTGCGGCTACCAGGCGGCGGTGTTGGCCATGCTGGCGCGCAGCGTGGTGTCGGTGGAGCGCGTGCAGGGCCTGCATGAGCGGGCCCGTGCCAATCTCGGCCGCGTACGCCTGCCAGTGACGCCCAAGCTGATCTGGGCCGACGGCCGCCTGGGTGCGCACGGCCCGTTTGACAGCATCGTGGCCGCCGCCGGTGGTGAAGACCTGCCGCCCGCCTGGTTGCAGCAACTCGCGCCAGGGGGGCGCCTGGTGGCGCCGATGTCCAAGGGCAGCGGCCAGGTGCTGGTGGTGGTGGACCATGTGGTCGAGCGTGGCGTGAGCCAGTGGCTGCGCACGGAGCATGAGGCCGTGCTCTTCGTCCCCCTAAAATCCGGCGTCCTCTGAAGGGCGGAGTGCCTGTCCTGGGGCTGCTTGCTGCCGGACAATCCGGGCTCTTTGCCACACCACCACGCTCGATGTCACGTCGCACCGCCGGTCTCGCCCTTGCCCTCGTCGTCGCCAGCATGCTGGCTGGCTGCGGGATCCCGCTGAACCGGGCGCCCGTCGAGGACCGCAGCGCGCCCGCTCGAGCGCAGGCGCCGGTGGCCGCGCCAGTTGCAGTGCCGACACCAGCGTCGGCTGCGGCTGAAGTCAAACCACCGCCCGGGGCTGAGAACGCGGGCAAGCCGGGCTACTACACGGTCAAGGCCGGCGACACCGTCAGCGCGATTGCCAAGATCCACAACCAGAAGCAGGTCGATCTGGTGCGCTGGAATGCACTGCCCAACCCCAATCTGATCGAAGTCGGCCAGGTGCTGCGCGTCGTGCCGCCGGGAGCGGACGTTGGCTCCGTGGCGGTGGCCAGCCCGGTTGCTGGTGCTGGGGCCACGAGTTCGCCGGTCAGCCCTGGGGCGGCCAGCGCGGCCAGTGCGCCCCGGCCGGGCGATGCCAAGCCAGGTGCTGCTGCGGCTTCCAGTGCCACGAGCGCTGCGCGACCCGCCTCTGCGGTGGCGCCGTCAGCGTCTGCGGCCACGCCAGCCGTGGCGGCGCCGGCTGCTGCCAGCAAGGACAAGGATGACGAGCCGAGCTGGGCATGGCCCGCAGGCGGCAGCGTGGTGTCGGGCTTTGACGACGTGCGCAACAAGGGCCTGGACATCGGCGGCAAGGCCGGCGATCCGGTCTACGCCGCTGCCGATGGCCGCGTGATCCACGCGGGCACCGGCTTGCGCGGCTACGGCAACTTGGTCATCATCAAGCACAGCGACACCTTCATCACCGCCTATGCACACAATCAGGCGCTGCTGGTGAAGGAGGATCAGGTGGTCCGCAAGGGCCAGAAGATTGCCGAGATGGGCAACACGGAGTCGGAGACGGTGAAGCTGCACTTTGAAGTCCGCAGGCAAGGCAAGCCGGTTGACCCGGCCAAGCTGCTGCCTGCGCGCTGAGCAGCACACCCCGACTCTTTCGGCGCGCAGCCTCACCACTGATGAAGCGCGCTGTACACCCCCCGCCCCCTGGGCCTGATGCCCTGGCCTCCGCGCTGGTGGGTTCCGCGCCGCCGGATGACGATGACGCCGCTGCACTGGGCGCCGCCGCCCCAGCGCCATCGCGGCAGGTTGGCGATGACCCCGACCCTGGCAATGCCCTGCAGGTCTATCTACGCGACATCCGCCGCACGCCGCTGCTGACGCCCGAGGAGGAGTTCAACACCGCGCTGGCCGCGCGCGCCGGCGACTTTGCGGCGCGGCAGTCCATGATCGAGCACAACCTGCGCCTGGTGGTCAGCATCGCCAAGAACCACCTCGGGCGCGGCTTGCCCATGAGCGACCTCATCGAGGAAGGCAACCTCGGCCTGATGCACGCGATTGGCAAGTTCGAGCCCGAGCGCGGGTTTCGCTTCTCGACCTATGCAAGCTGGTGGATCCGGCAAGCCATCGAGCGCGCGCTGATGCACCAGTCCCGCCTGGTGCGGCTGCCGGTGCACATCGTGCGCGAGCTCAATCAGGTGCTCAAGGCGCGGCGCGCGCTGGAGGCCTTGCAGAGCGCCCATGGCGAAGCGCGTGTGCGTGCCGAGGACATCGCGGCGGTGCTGCACCGGCCGGTCGATGAAGTGACCGAGCTGCTGGTCTACGCCGAGCTGCCCAGTTCGCTGGACGCGCCAGCCGACCGTGCAGCTGAGACGGGCGAGTCTGTGCTCGACCTGGTGGCCGACGACACGGCCGTGAACCCCGAGGGGCTGCGCCTGTCGCATGAGGTCGAAGACCTGCTCCGCCATGGCCTGGCCAGCCTCAACGAGCGTGAGCGCGAGGTGCTGGCCGGGCGCTACGGCCTGTCAGACCGCGAGCCCGAGACCCTGGACGTATTGGCCGTGCGGCTCAAGCTCACGCGTGAGCGCATCCGCCAGATCCAGCTCGAAGCCCTGGCCAAGCTCAAGCGCAACATGATGCGCCATGGGGTGGATCGGGATTCGATCTTCTGAGCTGGGGCGTCGCGGGAATGGGCGCTTGGGCGTCGAGATAATCCGGCTCCATGAGTCAAGAGAGTGAATGGCTGAAGGTCGAGTCGCTCGACCTGGAAGCCCAGGGCGTGGCCCACAACGCTGAGGGCAAGGTGGTCTTCATCGACGGTGCGCTGCCGGGCGAGATCGTCCAGGCCAGCATCGCGCGCCGCAAGAACAACTGGGAGCAAGGCACGCTGACGAGCATCCGCAAGGAGAGCTCGCAGCGTGTGACGCCGGGCTGCCCGCATTTTGGCCTGCACGCGGGCGCCTGCGGCGGCTGCAAGATGCAACACCTGCACGCCGGTGCGCAGGTGGCCGTGAAGCAGCGGGTGCTGGAGGACAACCTCTGGCACCTCGGCAAGGTCAAGCCCGAGGTGCTGCTCCGCCCGATCGAGGGCCCGACCTGGGGCTACCGCTATCGGGCCCGCTTCTCGGTGCGCTACGTGGCCAAGAAGGGCGTGGTGCTGATTGGCTTTCATGAGCGCAAGAGCCGCTATGTGGCCGACATGCAGGTCTGCAAGGTCGTGCCGCCGGTGGTCGGCAACATGCTCATGCCGCTGAGGGCGTTGATCGCGGCCATGGCTGAGCGGGACCGGCTGCCGCAGATCGAGCTGGCCATGGGGGACGAAGTGATTGCGCTGGTGCTGCGCCACCTGAAGCCGCTGCCAGCGGGTGACCTGCAGTTGTTGCGCGACTTTGCCGCCCGGCATGGCGTGCAGTGGTGGTTGCAGCCCAAGGGCCCCGACACCGTGCACTTGCTCGACGCTGGCGGGCCGGAACTGGCCTACAGCCTGCCCGAGTTCGGCATCCGCATGCCCTTCCGGCCGACCGACTTCACCCAGGTCAACCCGCACATCAACGCGGCCCTCGTCGGACGCGCCTTGCGCCTGCTGGGTGTGCAGCCGCAGGAGCGTGTCATCGACTGGTTCTGCGGCCTCGGCAACTTCACTTTGCCGCTGGCCACGCAGGCGCGCGAGGTGCTGGGCATCGAAGGCAGCGAGGCCCTGGTGCAGCGCTCGCGCGAGAACGCGCGAGTCAACGGGCTGGCTCACAAGACGTCCTTCGTGGCGCGCAACCTCTTCGAGATGACGCCGGCCCAACTGGCGCTGGATGGTTCGGCCGAGCGCTGGCTGATCGACCCGCCTCGGGAAGGAGCCTTTGCCTTGGCCAAGGCCGTGGCCGACGCCGTGCAGGACCCCAGCCAGGCACCGGGCTGGACGCCGCCGCAGCGCATGGTCTACGTCAGCTGCAATCCGGCCACGCTGGCCCGCGATGCCGGATTGCTGGTCAACCTGGCGGGCTACCGCTGCACGGCGGCCAACGCGGTGAATATGTTCCCGCACACGGCGCATGTGGAGAGCATCGCGGTCTTTGAGAGGCCGTGAGCCCAGGCGCCGGGCGCAGGCCAGGCTGTTGACGCAAAGTTGTTTAGTAAACGAGTTGCTGGAAGCCCTGAATTCCTGGCATCGTTAGCCTGTCTTCTATAGGTTTTCCCGGGATGGAGGCGCTTTCAAGCTGCGGAAGAATGGGTAAACGAAGAACTGTTTAGTTCTTGTTGCGTTGGCGGCCTTCGCTCACATAGAGGGCTGCTGTGGCTCCCACCCTCCAAGACCCGAGGCTGCCCATGTCCCTCCCCGCTGCCGTTTCCCGCGCGCTCGGCGCCTGCCTGCTCGGCCTGACCCTGACCAGTGCGGCGCTGGCGCAGTCGGCGCCCGCCCTCAGCCTCAAGCGCGGCGTGAACGCGCTGGGCTACGACCCGATCTGGAAAGACCCCGCCCAGGCCCGGTTCCAGCTACGCCACCTGCAGGCCATGAAGGACGCTGGCTTCGACCACGTGCGCCTCAACCTGCACGCCTTCGAGCACATGGACGCGGAGCACCGCCTTTCGGCGGCCTGGTGGAAGACCTTGGACAGCGTGCTTGACGCCGCCGCCAAGGCCGGCCTGCAGGTGCTGGTGGACGAGCACAACTTCAACGAATGCGCGCAGGAGCAGGACCTTGCCCCTTGTCGAGTGAAGCTCAAGGCCTTCTGGCGCCAGGTGTCGGAGCGTCTGCGCGCGGCACCGGCCTCGGTGGTGTTCGAGATCCTGAACGAGCCCAACCGGGCGATGGACGCGGTCTGGAACGAGGTGCTGGCCGAAAACCTGCAGATCATCCGCGAGACCAACCCGAGCCGCCGCGTGGTGGTCGGCCCCAAGGTCTGGAACTCGCTGGGCGAACTGGACAACCTGAAGCTGCCCGAGGCCGATCGCAATCTGGTCGTCACCTTCCACTACTACACGCCGATGGAGTTCACTCACCAGGGGGCGCACTGGACGCCGGAGTTCAAGAACCTCAAGGGCATCACCTGGGGCACGCAGGCTGACCATGACCGCCTCAAGGCCGATTTCGACAAGGTCAAGGCCTGGGCCGACAAGCACGGTCGTCCAATCTTGCTGGGCGAGTTCGGTGCGCTGGAGTCGGCGGGGATGCCGCTGCGAGCCGCCTGGACGGCCGCTGTGGCGCGGGCTGCCGAGGCGCGTGGGTTTGGCTGGAGCTACTGGCAGTTCGATTCGGACTTCGTCGTCTGGGACATGAAGGCCGATGGTTGGGTCAAGCCCATCCTGGATGCGCTGATGTCAGCCCCTGCGCCGGCACCGGTCGCTGCGGCGCCGGCCGCACCGCGTGACCCTGTCCAGGACGCCATGATCAACACGCCGGACGCCAACACCTGGGGCGTCTACGGCAACAAGCAGACGAGCGAGCGCGTACCTTGCGAGGCGATGGGCAATCGGTGCCTGCGCGTCAAGGTCCAGGAGCGCACGACCAACGCCTGGGAGATCGGCGCGACGGCCCCCATCAAAGGTGCCATCCGCAATGGCGACCGTCTCCAGTTCCTGATATTCGGCCGTCTGGTCAGCGGCGACCCCAATGCGACAGCGACCGTCAACGCCTCGATCCAGTTGGCCAGCGCGCCCTACACCAGCGTCATCTCAGGGCCGCTCACGCTCTCGACCAAATTCGAGCCCTTGGTCATCCAGGGCAAGGCGACCGAGAACTTTGCTGAGGGCACGACCTCGGTGTCGGTGCAATTGGGGCACTTGACTGAGACCGTGGAACTGAGCGCCCCGGTCGTGCTGCGCAATTACAAGGCAGCGCCCACGAAGTGAACTTGGCGGGCACAAAAAAGGGCGGCCATGGGCCGCCCTTTCTCGTTGGTTCCGTGCTGACCGTTCAGTCGCGTTCGCCGCCGAAGATGCCCAGCAGGGACAGCAGGCTCTGGAACACGTTGTAGAGGTCCAGGTAGATGGCCAGCGTGGCGCTGATGTAGTTGGTCTCGCCGCCGTCCACCACGCGCTTGATGTCATAGAGCATGAAGGCCGAGAAGATGCCGAGGCACAGCACCAGCACGGTCAGCATCAGGGCCGAGGACTGCAAGAAGATGTTGACGATGCCGGCAATCATCACGACCAGGGCGCCCACGAACAGGAACTTGCCCATGCTGGAGAGGTCGCGCGTGATGATGGTCGAGAGGCTGGCCATGGCGAAG
>ERZ724505.1856-NODE-1856-length-11002-cov-11.533936_pt1 | contig 11002 bp, 9 predicted proteins | sample MGYA00376038_ERZ724505 | MGnify/ENA primary metagenome ERZ724505 (study PRJEB28724, sample SAMN07190884) | wastewater metagenome | isolation source: effluent of sewage treatment plant in Hong Hong | place: Hong Kong | collected 2016-03-17 ... | reverse complement strand
GATTTGGCGCCGTAGCCCAGCGCACCGATGGCGAGGGCGGGAACGCCGTAGCGAAGTGCCGCAGGGATACGCCGGGCTGCGCGCGGCGCGGCTTCCGCAGCAGCTTCGGCGGCTGCTTCTGCTGCGTGCGGGGGAGCCTTCGCCGCCAACTCCTCGATAGCCCCGAGGCCGCCGCCTGCGCCGGGCGAGAGGCGGGACGGTGCGGTGCCCGTGCGTCGCGCCACGGGGATGCGATCTCCCATGTGCTTCTCGTAGCGTGCAGCGCTGTCGTCGACGCGCCCACGGTTGACTTCCGGTGTCGTGTTCGCCCACTGCGACTGGGGCACGCTTTCTTTGAGGCCCTCCCAGCGACTATCACCCTCGTCGAAGTGCTCCAGGAGCCGGCTATCGAGCGCGCGCGCACGCCGCGTACCCGGCTGTGCCGGAGCCCACGGGAACCCGCCGACTTCACGGTGCAGACGCGCGAACAGCGCCTCTTCGGGGGAATCGACCGAGAGACGGAGCCGCTGCCGCAGCGCCTGCGCTTCGGGGAAGTCGTGGAGCACCAGCTGTTCCCGCAGATTCGGCTCGATGCCTGCGTGCCCTGCGAACGGCACCATTCGGTGCGCACGTTCGTATTCGTACAACTCCGGCTGCGCATACGGATTCACGACGGCTGCTTCTCCGAGCTCGTGTGCCTGCGTCGCAGCATCCATCGCAGGGCGATACCGCGCAGGAGCCTCGCGACGGAAGAAGCTCCCCTTCAGCGTATCGTCCCCGCTCCGCACGATGGTGACCATATCGTGCCCCCACGAAGCGGACGGGTTGCCACGGGACACACCGGCTTCGATCCGCCCGGGAACGTCCAGGTCACGCGCACGCACAAGCTCGCGGTCGTAGTGGGACTCCCCTGCCTCCGGCGCCTTCTCGAGAATGCGCTGCTTCTGTTCGTACATGAGCCGCAGACGCTTCAACTGCGCGTCTTCGCGCGCGATATCCCGCGCAGCGTCGCTCGCAGGGGCCATGTGCAGTTCCCGCAGTTGGTGCAGATCCTGCGCTTGCGGCGTTTTGAGAGCGCCACGAAGCACGGTGGCTTGTGGCGACTGAAGATCGGTGATGCCGTGCGCGCGGATGTACTCTTCCGGCGTGAGGGCTCCCTCGCGGAACATCTCGTCGATCTTCGCGGCGTATTTCGAGAGGCCGAGGGCTGCGAGTGCGTGCGCGCGTCCGGCCCGGCGATTGTCCTGTACGTACGTCATTCCGCCTCCTGTGGCATCACATACTTCCGCTTCGGCGGCACGAACGGCGGGAGCTCCGCGCCCCCGGCACGCAGGACCTCCGCGCGCCGTCGCTTGAGCGCGTCGCCGAGACGCCCGAGCTCTTTCACGTAGCCCTCGACGGAGCTCCCCAGCATCGGCCCTGCGTCGCGCTGCACTTGTTCGAAGAGACGGTTCGTGTCTCCCGGATCCGTCTGGTACGCGGCACGGTACGCGCGCTCGTCCTCGAGCTTCTGTGCCGCGCCACGCGCCGCACCCGCCGTGCCGACGTCAGGAAGCGCCTGCTCGAGATGCTGGCGCATCGCTTCGCGCATCGACGGAGACAGTCGCTCGCTTTCGCCGAACGTGAAGCCGAAGGGGCGCAGATGCTCGTTCAGCACCGCCGACTCGCCCGAGCTTTGCCGCATGCCCTGAACCGTGCGACGCACGGGGTCCATGTCGGGCGGCATCGTGACAATCTTGTTGTGCTCCCGGAAGAGCACCTCGGGGCTCATGTGGCCCCAGGCGGCCGTGACGTGCGAGGGCGTCTGGAGCTGAAGCTCGTCGAGCTCGTGCCCTTTCACGACCGCATCGAACATCTTGTGCTGCTCCGGCGTGAGCTCCGGGACGCTCCCGCCGCTCTGCCGCATGAACCGCGCCGCATCTCCGCGTGGCGTACGGAAGACACCGGTGATGTTGGTGTCGCGGCGGATCTTGTCGAGCTCTTCGGGCGTGATGTCCGGCTTGCGCGCTCGTGCGAACGCCGCAGACGCCTTCGGCCCCTGCGAGGCTGCGGGGCCTTGCTGCCGTGCCATGCGTCGAATGAGATGGTCGGGGATGAAGCCGCCTGCAGCGCGCGCCGACGCGACCTCCTCCATCGCACGTCGCGGCAGCGTCTTCTGCTTCACGACCTGCAGCACCTTGTTGGCCGCGGGCGGGTCGAAGCCGAGCTTGGTGAGCGCCGCGCGCGCTCCCTCGTCATAGAAGCTCTGGTGCATCATCCGATCTCCACAGGGGTCTCGAGGGTGATTTCCCCGCGCTTGTACGCCGCGAGCGCGTCCGCCTTGGTCTTGAACTTCCGCTTCGGTCCCTTCGGGCCTTTCGCCGTCGCGAGGTAGGTGCCGATGATCGCTTCGTGCTGCGGGAAGATCATCAGGTCATCCCGGCTCTTGTCGGAGAATAGCAGCTTCGAGAGCGTGAGATCTCGCGCCTCCGCGACGGCCTTCGGGCTCACGGGGACGTGCAGCTGCATCGTGTCGCCGTCGTAGTCGAGGTTCTGTCCCTTCTCCATGAAGGGGTTGATCCGCAGGCTCTTGCCCTGCACGGGCACGGGGAACGCCGCGACCATGTTGTGCTTGTGGAGCGAGGGAGCGCGGTTCACGAACACGGGGCGCACACGGAGCTCCTGCTCGAGCGCCTGCTTCGCGGCCGGGTGGCGCTCCTCGATCATCTCCTTGGCCCGCGTCGCCGGGTAGCCCTGCCCGATGAGCGTCCGCATGATGAACTTCTCGTAGGTCGTCCAGAGCATGTCCTCGGGCACGCCGATCTGGTCCATGTCGAGCGTGTTGTCCGGCGTTGCCGTCGCGCGCATCGAGAGGTCCTGCTGACGCTTCAGAACCTTCTTGAAGAGGAAGCCCTGCTTCGGGCTGCCCTGTCCGCCGATCTGCGAGATGAAGCCCTTCACGCCGCGGCCCTGGAGCTGCGGGGAGACAGGGTCGCCGACGCCGGCGAGCGCCGCCTGGGCGTCGTACATGTGCGCCCGGGCCTCTGCGGTGAGGTCCGAGAGACCCGTCTCTTTCGCGGCGTGCAGCCCTGAGGCTGCGAGCGCGAGGTCGCGGTAGAGGTAGTTCGGATCGGCGATCTGGAGCTCCCCGCCCTTCTGCGAAGGCAGGATCGGCCGCATCACCGGAGGGATGACGGGGATCTTCGAGATCGTGTAGGCGTCGCCCGCGCGATGTCCCTGCTCCCTGAGCGCGCGGATGTACTTGATCTGCTTCACGAGGTTGTCGAGATCGGCGCCGCGCGCGGTCTCGGTCTTCTTCGTGAGCTTCTTCTCGAGGTCGTCGATGTCGAGGTCGTTGAGCCGCTTGCGCAGCGCGGTGCCCCCGCGCTCCGTGAGCTCGGCACGGAGCTGCGCCTTCGTCATCCCGAGCAGCCGGCGCGCCGGATCTTCGAAGACCGGATTCAGCGTCGGCTCCGGAAGCTCGATGTGGGACCAGCGCGTGCCCGAGAGCCCGCCGGTGAGCACCGGGTCGAAGAGCCCGCCCTTCTCGGGCTTCAGGTCCTTCGCGGTCACCATGAACGACTTCGACTTCTCGAGCTCGGGCAGCGTCAGGGCCCCCGAGCTCATCTTCTCGACGTGCTTGTCGGTGAGGGCGCCGAGCGCGACGTTCGTACCGCGCTTGTCGACGTTCACGCCCGCTCCCTGCATCATCGCCGTGAGCTTCTCGACGACGAAGGGACTCTTCGGGGGCGGGGGCGGAAGACCGAACTCGAGCGCGCGCCAGTAGTCGTCGCTCTTCTCGCTCTTCACCGTCATCGCGTCCTTCAGCACGTTGCGCGCGTTGTGCGCGAGCAGCGTGTTGATCTCCATCTTGCCGAGACCCTTCGCGCCTTCCTCGCCGCCCTTCGTCGGCTGCAGGTTCACGTCGTAGGTCGACACGCCGCGTGCTGCGTAGTTCGACTCGGTGCTCTTGAAGAGCTTGTGGATGTAGGAGCGGCCGACGAAGACCTCGGGGATCTTGCGCCCCGAGACCGGGTCGTAGACGGTCTCCTTGTCCTTCACGCCGTGCTTCGCGAGCTCCTTCTTCGCGAACTCGACGTTGTTCCCGTCCATGAACTGCGGGAGCACGTAGGGCTTGCCCGTCTTCTCGACGACCTTGCCGAGCGCGCCCTCGACGACCTGCGCCGGGTTGATGCGCGAGACGATGCCGGCGGAGGTGAAGAGCACGTCGATGGGCTTGCCCTTCTCGTCCTGCACCATCTTGTGGTCGGGGATGATCTCCGAGACCACGCCCTTGCCGCCGAAGCGGTTCGCGAGCTTGTCGCCGATCTTCATCGACTCGTGGGTGCGGATGGTCACGACGGCCTGTCGCGCCGCGTTGACGGCTTCGACGGCCTCGCCGGGGGTGTGGTGCTCCCAGACGACAGTCGCGTCCCTGTAGGGCTTCACGAGCGACTTGTGGAGGTGTCCGAGCATGATCGCATCGGGCGACGGGGCTGCCTTCTCGAGGGCGAGGATGAGCGGGTCGCCAGGCTCGAAGTGTTGCCCGGGCTTCGCGATGCCGTTCTCGTCGAGCTTGTCGAGCTGCGCCTTCGTGAAGCGCAGGCCGTAGTACGCGAGGTACTTCGGCTTGCTCTGCACCGTGTCGGGGCCCTTGCGGAGGGTCTCCTTGTACATGTGCTCAGAGGTGAGCTTCTTCGCGGCGCCCTCGGAGATCACGACGGCGTCGTTCGAGTTCTTGCCGTAGTAGGCGAGGTACCCGACCGAGAGGTTCTTGCCGAGGGCGATGTGGTCGTCCTTCGTGAAGTTCGAGTCGGCGAGTAGCTGCCCCGCGTGGACCTTGTCGCCCTCCTTCACCTTCACGGTGTTGTGGAGGTAGGTCTTCGCGGCGAGGGGGAAGTTCGTGTCGTAGGGGAGCTTGATGAGGTCGGCGTCGGGATCGAGCTTCTTCGCAGCCGCCGTCTTCGGCTCGTCGGTGAGATGGCGGTACGCGCCATAGCCGAGGGCCGCCAGCGCGGCCGCTCCCGCGGCGTAGGGCGCTGCGCGCCGGAAGAACGACGGGGACACGGCGTCTGCCGCGCGCTGCCCTCCGCGAAGGACCTGTTCAGGCATCGGATCTGCCGAGAACTGGCGCGTCGGCGGCAGGTTCACGCTCCCTGCGGCCATGTTCAACGGGACCGGACCTGGGGGCGTCCATGTACGTGCCTTGCCGGCCTGTTCCCATGCAACGGGGTCCCAGGTTTTCTGGTAGTGGGCCCAGAGCTGCTCGCCCCAGTCCGACGGGACGTGCTCGATCTGTCCCTCCGGAGGGAACCACACCATCGTGTGCCGGATCTCACGGTGCGCACTGTCATTACGCAGCGGATCTGCGAAGGAGGTCTCCACGCCAAGACGCGTCGTGCCGTCCGGGAACGTGAACACCCCCTTGTCGTGCCGGGCAGGTTCCCCGCGCCGACCGGGGTTGTCGAAGAACCCGCCCATGACAGCACTGTAGGTTCCCGGGAACGGGCTGTGGATCACGTCGTAGTCGTGGTTGTGGGTGCGCGTGCGCCAAAAAACGTGCGCGGGGTCGACCGTGATCGAATCCGGTGCCGTCGCGGCAGCGAGCTTCGCCGCCTCGATGAGACTCTCGGGAACCTGCAGCGCGAGCTCCTCGAGATCGTCACCGAGGTAGTCGGCGAGCTTCGCCTCGAGGTCGTCGAACTCCGACGCCTTCTTCGACGCATCCGGCCGGATGTAGATGTAGTCCTTGTCGACCTTCGCCACCGTGCCGCTCACCGGCGCCGTCGGCACCACGAGCCGCGCGATCTCCTTCGTCATGCTCTCGTTCGAGCGCGGCGCTGCCGCTTGCACGTACGGGACATCGCGCTCGAGCAGCGGGAGTGCTTGTGTTTGGAATTTCGCGCTCATCATGTTTCGGTTGCCCTGCGCGCCATTGATGAATGGAACTAGCGCAGTAGCAGGCGAGAACATGTGCTGCGGGTCGCTTAGGTAGTAATCCACATCGCTGCGCGGAACCGACACAACGTCACCGCCACGGAGAGCATCGACGTTGCCTTTCTCCTTCTCCTGTCCCGAAAATGCCACCGTTGCCCGCGCGAGGGCCATAACAGATACCGGAGCCACCTTGCCGGTTCGCGCGTCCTTGAAAACGCCATAGAGATTACCCTGCGGATCCCGATGGGCTCCAATCGCGGCACGCACGTCGATGCCCGCGTGGCCGGAGTTGCCGGACCAGACCGGAACGCCATCGCCGCGACGCGTATACAGCAGTCCGCCCGGGACCGTCGCGCAGAATACCTCGCCGCGATAGGGGATCTCTTCCCAATGGTGAGGGTGTACGTAGAACTCTGCGTGCTGTAGAAACGCGATGTGGTACATGCGCTTGTAGTGCGCTTTCGCGCCTGCGCGTGTGGATAGACGCACAGGCATGCCCAAGCCTGCGGCCAGCCGTACGACGTCCTGTGCCAGCTGTGGGCTACAAGTCGCGTACCTGCGAGTATTATACGTGCCCGCACACGCGCCAGGCCGGGTATGCCCATCACCGTCGAATAGCGCGTTCAATAGCCGCAGGCGCGCGCTTGCAGGCATTGTGAACGCGTACGGGGGGAGGTGCTTCTCTTCGGAACGCCCGAACACACGCAGATGCTGTGCGAGCTGCTTCGATGCAATAACGAACCCCGTGGCGTGGCTGTGCCAGTTCCAGGGCAAAAGACTGAGGAGGGCAGCGATCTTTGCGTATTTATGCGGGTTGGCACGCAAAGACTGCCCGATGGAAACGCGGAAACGCGCAGGGCTCTCCTCCCACGTATAGAACCCTTCGGACAGATACCAGCCCAGGAACTCCGCCCATACATCGATGTCGATGACCTGTTCGGGGAACTGCTTCCAAACGCGGGCGCCACGCATGACTGTCAGGGCAGGTACCGTGTGCGTGCCCTGCAGCTCCGCGCCGGGTGCAGGGGCGTGCCGCGAAGACATCACGCAGGCGCGCCCGAACGCAGTCTCTGCGTCCCTGAACTGCCACGGAGAGCCAGAACGCCGTGTCCGCAGGTACATACGGTGATTGGGGGTCACGCACAGGTTGAGGAACGCAGTCCGCACCTGGTACATCGGGCCCTCGTACGGCGCGCGGAACAGTGCTTCCGCCCGCCGGAACACCATCTGTCCCCCGATCTGGCACGCGAAGAGCGTCTCTGGGGTCACAGCGGGCCAGGGGACCCACCCCTCAGATGTGAAAACCTCAGTGTCCTGGGAGTGGCACTCGGGGGTCCTCACGGGATCCAGGATACCAAGGTGTGTCGCGTGCGTCTTCCGCGCCTCGAATGGAATGGCCCGGTCCGACGAGATGCCGCCCTCGCCGAGCGAGGTGATCTTCGACGCGTGGTCGATGAGCTCGACGGGGCTGTACTGTGTCGGGATCGCTGCGATCGCGCTCGAAGTGAGGAACGACGTGAGCGACTTCGTGAAGGTCGAGTTCGGGACGACCTCTTTCAGCGGCTTGTCTTTCCCCTGGTTCAGCTTCCAGACGAGCTTCGGTGCGATGGTGCGCCGCGCGTCCTTCTCGAGGCGCTCCTTGAAGAAATCGTCGACGGTGTGAACCGTCTTGAACTCGAGCGAGTCGCGGTCGTCACCCACGTCCTCGCCACGGTGCACCTTGAGGAGCTTCTTCGACGCGTCGAGCATCGCCATGGGCGTGACCCGGTCGTAGGCCTTGCCGAGCGTGCGCGCGTTCACCTCGGGGTCCATACGGGTCGAGTCGAAGTAGGTCTCGAGGAAGCGCTTCTTCGCTTCCGGGATGTTCGCGACGACGTCCTTCGGGCGCTTGAGGCGCTCGACGAGCTTGTTCACCGCGGACTCGTCGGACGTGCCGCGTGCCGACGTGTTCGCGTGGAAGAGCTCGTCGCCCCAGTACTGCTTCATCGTCGCGTCGGTGACCCCGAGCGCCTTCAGGACGGGGCGCAGAGGGATCGTGGTCGTGCCGATCTCCGCACGTAGCTTGCCCGTCTCGGGCTCCATCGAGATCCGGAAGTTGTCGCCCTTCGAGAGGTTGAAGGCCGCCTCGAACTCGCCGTTGCCGCGCTCGCGGGTGTAGACGCCCGGCTTGAGGCGGAGCTGGCTCGGCACCTCGTACTCGTTGCCTCCGACGATCATCGAGTGGCGCTCGGTGAAGTAGGGCAGGTGCGCGAGGATGTGGTTCTTCTTCCGGTCGACGACCTTGCCGTCCTTGTCCTTCAGGATGAGATCGCCGACCACGGGCTCGGTCAGGGTGCGCCCGTGGAGGATCGCGGTCTTCTGATCGTTCGACGAGTAGACGGCGGGCTTGACCCGGACGTTCTCCACGTGGAGCTCGCCGTCCCGGCTGATCAGGGGGAAGAGCGACTCGAGGCCCTGGACCGTCTTCTCGCGGATGTGCCCGCGGCGGGTCGCGGCATCGACGACGACCGGACGAACCCCCGCCGGGGCGGGGACGTGGGACACGGACGGGGTGGGCGCGGAGGTCTCGGGGCGCTTCGAGGACATGCCGGGGAGCCTACCACGCAGGGGCGCGGGGCGTCGAAAGCCGCGGGGCATCCGAGGTAAAAGAAAGAGACCTCCCTGCGGGCGCTGCGGCATTCCGCCGCGGGCCCTGCGCGGGGGATGGAGGTACACCTCGCGACATGCTTCAGACCTCGACGACGCTCAACGGCGCCCGCGGATACACCGCGGTGTACTGCGACACCTGCCACCGGAAAGGGCCTGAGAGGCACTTCAACGCGAAGCAGGGGGTCTACCAGGGGTACGCCGAAGCGCGCGCTCAGGAGGCCGCCCTGCTCCAGGGATGGCACATCGTCCGCGGGGCGCTCGCGCTCTGCACCGACTGCAAACGAAAGGAAGGGATTGGATGAACGACACTTGGCACAACGAGAGGGTGCGGCGCTACCGCCGCAAGCTCCGCGACGACATCGCGCGTCTCTTCGGGACGCGACATGCGGGGGCGCGCTGGATCCGCCCGATGCGTCACCGGCTGATCCGCGCGGTCGTGACCGACCTGCGCGCGCACCGAGAAAGGTTCCCCGAGATCGGCGGGTAGGCGTCGCCGAAAGCGGCGCCACTCGCTGGTAGAAGAGGGACCAGGAAGGAGACCGGAGATGCCGATCCACGCCATCGTCACGCACCGAATGCGCGCTCTCCCGCGCCGTTCAACCTCTGCGATCAACCGGGAGAACTCCCCCATGTGGCGCCGCTATCTCTGCGAATGGACGAACGACGTCACGAAAGGCATCGTGTCCGGTTCGACGGTAGCCAGCGCGGACATGCCCCTCGACAGCCCTTCGTTGCTCTACATGCTCGCGGCCGTGCACATGGAGCGCTTGAAGCGCCTTGCGCGCCTTCAACCGAACGGTCCGTCGGTGCTCTAGTGCCGATACTACATGTCGTCGAGTGGTGCGGATACCCGACCTACACCGACGAAGGCGAGTACGTGCGGATCGACTGGACTGCCTACGCAGCAGGCGTCGCGATTCCCGGCGGGCGGTGGACGACATACGGCGTCCACGAGGACTACGCGGAGATCTACTTCGCGGAGCTTCACGAACACCTCGAGGAGCTTCACGAGGATCTCCTCGACCTGCCCTGGCACGCCCACGGGTGGCTCACCAAGAAAGGAGAGCTTTGATGCCCATCTACAGTGCGTTCACTTGGCACGCGCAGGAAGGAATCTGCCACGGCCCGGGGTACCACAAGATCACGTGGCGTGCCGCATGCCAACGCGGGCCTGTCGGGCTTGTCGAGGTCTGCGAGACGCGGGCGACAGATCCTGGCGCCGTGCCCGGTGCTACCGCGGGGGCTCCCCTGGCGCAGCACCTCGATGCGTGGCGGCTCTACGTTGGGGCGCGGTGCGGGTACCGATACTGGCAGACGCGGAGCTACCGCAAATGCCCGTGATCGCGACGTACCGGCACCGCATCGTGGTCACCCGGTACATCCCGAGCAATGAACACTATGCAGGCGCGTATCACCTCTACGTGGGGCGCACCTGCATCCACTACTGGCGCTACCCCGACACGCCGCGAGAGAAGGTCTTGTCATGGATCGCCTCGGACCTTCGCGAGCGCCGCTACATAGCGCCGAACACCGCCGCCCCTCCCGCGGTTTGTGCCGCCACCCGCGGCGATTACCCCGCGGGCAGCCCTTACGACTTCGCGGAGTAGATCCGCAGGAGGTAGCTATGCCGATCGTTGCAGCGTACCGGCACCGACTCGTCGAAGACCCTCCGTACAGCGCGGAGGTGGGGTTCAACAACAACACGCGATACCGCGTGGGGCGCACTTATGCCTACGTGTGGGCGTACAAGCATGCGCCTTTGCGGCCGCAGATCCTGCGCCACCTTGCGAAGGAGATCGAAGCCCCCGGCGTGCTGCGCCCCCACATATCCACCCCTGCGTGGAACGAAACCGTCGGGGACTACCCCGCGGGCAGTCCTTACGACTTCCCTGAGCCCTTCCTTGAACTGTGCCGTACTCGTTGAACCTTCGTCGGCACCTCGCCGACACAACCTCTAGGAGCAGACCATGACCATCCCGAACCAGTTCGACAACATCACCTTCGACCGTCGCGTCGTCGCCGCCCACTACCACGGCAAGCTCGAGGCCCTCCTCGAGTCCCTGCAGCGCTGCGGGCACCAGGAGATCACCTTCGGAGATCTCGAGGCGCGCGCCGAGGTGGTCGGCGAGATGTGGCGGCTGAACGACCCGGAGAAGCCCACCTGCTACGGCTGCCGCGCCGACGTCACGCCGGGCGTGCTCTGCGACTGCTACGAGTCCGTCATTCCGGGGCGCAAGCGCAACGTGAACGACGCGAAGCTCCTCGCGGCGCTCGAGCCCTCGACCATCGTCGAAGTCTACTGCTGCACTCGCTGCGGAGATCTCGACGACATGACCGCCGAGGACGCCCTCGGCACGCATCAGCGCTTCGGCGCCTACCGCGCGCGGAAGTTCTGCACGTCCTGCTTCGCGGAGCAGAAGACGGAGGGGCGCCCGCGCGGGCGGCGGGGCAAGCGCCT